>Ga0190265_10000448_pt1 | contig 29647 bp, 18 predicted proteins | sample Popmic124T_FD_133135 | JGI IMG/M metagenome (GOLD analysis project Ga0190265, IMG submission 133135) | Populus adjacent soil microbial communities from riparian zone of Indian Creek, Utah, USA - 124 T | ecosystem: Environmental > Terrestrial > Soil > Riparian zone | place: USA: Utah | collected...
CGGAGCACGGTTTGAAGTCGGCGGTGCCAGTGTCGATCGAGCATTGGAAGCTCGCTCCCGCCTCGGAGCTGAAGGCGAAGGCCGGGGTCGAGTCGTTGGTCAGGCCGCTCGCGCCGGAGTCGATCGAGACCGTGGGTGCGGTCGTGTCTACGGTCCAGGTCTGGGTGGCGGGACTGGCGTCAGTGTTGTCGGCTTGGTCGACGGTGCGCACCTCGAACGTGTGCGAGCCCTCGGCGAGGCCGGTCAGTTCCCGCGGCGAGGTGCAGGCAGCCCAGGCCCCCGGAGCCGACGAGTCGAGGCGGCACTGGAGCGAAGCTACGCCGGAACCGCCGGTGTCGAAACCCGTGAAGGCGAAGTTGGCCGTGGTGCTGTTGCTCAGCGCCGGTGGGTTGGTGTCGATGGCCGTGTTGGGCGAGATCGTGTCGATTTTCCAGGTGAAGCTGGCTGGGCTGGCGTCGGCGTTACCGGCCGTATCCACCACGCGCACCTCGAAGGTGTGCGAGCCCTCGCTCAAGCCCGTGAGCTCCTGCGGCGAGGTGCAGGCTGCCCACGCACCAGGCGCGGTCGAGTCGAGGCGGCACTGGAACGAAGCGACGCCGGAGCCGCCTGCATCGGTGCCTGAGAAAGCGAAGCTGGCAGCGGCGCTGTTGCTGAGCGCCGGTGGGTTGGAATCGATCGCGGTGTTCGGCGCGACGGTATCGACCGTCCAGGTGTGGGTGGCAGGACTCTGGTCGATGTTGCCCGCCTGGTCGACGGCCCGCACCTCGAACGTGTGGTCCCCCTCGCTCAGACCCGTCAGTTCTTTCGGTGGCGTGCACGCGCCCCAGGCGCCGGGCGCGGTGGAATCGAGACGGCACTGGAAGGAGGCGACGCCGGAGCCAGCCGGATCCGTGCCGGAGAAGGCGAAGTTCGCGACAGCGCTGTTGCTGAGCGCCGGGGGATTGGTGTCGATGGCCGTGGTCGGCGCAGCAAGGTCGACGCTCCAGCCATAGGTCGCCGGAGTCGGGTCGACGTTGCCGGCGGCGTCGGTCGCGCGCACTTCGAACGTGTGCGCTCCCTCGCTCAAGCCCACGAGCTCCCTGGGCGAGGTGCAGATCGTCCAGGCTCCGGGGACCGTCGAGTCGAGGCGGCACTGGAGCGAAGTGACACCGGAACCGCCCGGATCGGTGCCTGAGAAGGCGAAGCTCGCCGCCGCGCTGTTGGACAGGGCTGGCGGATTGGAGTCGATCTGCGTCTGCGGCGCAGCCGAATCCTCGACGTAGGTCAAAGCGGCCGAGCAGACCGAGGTGTTGTTGGCTCCCGAAGTCGCCGTGGCCCGAAAGGCGGTGGTCGAGTCGTCGGCGACGCTCACCTCCACCCCGCTCGCAAGCTGAGCGGGGGTCACGGTGGCGATCGGCGTGCCCGAACAGTCGGCGGTGCTGTAGAGGCGGACCGTGGTGCCGGCGGGCGCGCTGCCCGTGATCTGCGGCGTGTTGTCGCTGGCCGGCGAGGGCGGGACGGTGGCGTTCAGCTGCGGCGCTGCCGGGGCCGCGGTCTCGACCGTAAAGCTGCGGGTCGCCGTTGCCGGGTTGCCCGCTGCGTCGGTCGCTTTGACGCGGAAGGTGTAGGGCCCGTCGGCCAACGGGCTCGCCGGAGTGTGGGAGCCGGCGTCGGAGCAGGGTTTGAAGTCGGCGATGCCGGCATCGACCGAGCACTGGAAGCTGGCTCCCGGCTCGGAGCTGAAGGCGAAGGTCGGGGTCGAGTCGTTGGTGAGGCCGCTCGGGCCGGAGTCGACCGAGACCGACGGTGCGGTGGTGTCGACGGTCCAGGTGTGGGTGGCGGGGCTGGCGTCGGTATTGCCGGCCTGGTCGATGGCGCGGACTTCGAAGGTGTGCGATCCCTCGCCGAGGCCGGTGAGGTCCCTAGGTGAGACGCAGGGCACCCAGGAACCTGGAGCCGTGGAGTCGAGGCGACACTCGAACAAGGCAACTCCCGAGCCGCCGGGGTCGGAGCCGGAGAAGGCGAACTGCGCAGCCATGTTTGAGGTCAGCGCCGGCGGGCTGGCGTCGATCTGGGTCTGCGGGGCGCTGGAGTCCTCGACATAGGCCAGCGGCGCCGAGCACAGAGAGACGTTGTTGTCTCCTGAGGTCGCAGTGGCTCGGAATGCCGTCGTCGTGTCGTCAGCGACGGTGACCTCCACCCCGGCAGCCAGCTGCGCCGCGGTGACCGTGGCAAGCGGATCGCCTGAGCAGTCCGCGGTGGCGTAGAGCCGGACGGTGGTGCTGGCCGGTGCCGCGCCGGCGACCTGTGGCGTGTTGTCGTTGGCCGGCGATGGCGGGACGGTGGCGCTCAGCTGCGGTACTGGGGGCGCAGCGGTGTCAACCGTGAAGCTGCGAGTGGCCGTGGCCGGGTTGCCCGCTGCGTCGGTCGCTTTGACGCGGAGGGTGTAGGGGCCGTCGGCGAGCGGCGCTGCCGGGGTGTGGGTTCCCGTTCCGGAGCACGGTTTGAAGTCGGCGGTGCCGGTGTCGATCGAGCAGGCGAAGCTGGCTCCCGGCTCGGAGCTGAAGGCGAAGGTCGGGGTCGAGTCGTTGGTGAGGCCGCTCGGGCCGGAGTCGATCGAGACAGTGGGTGCGACCGAGTCGACGGTCCAGGTGTGGGTGGCGGGGCTCTGATCCGGATTGCCAGCCTGATCGACGGCACGCACTTCGAAGGTATGCGCGCCGTCGATCAGGCTGGCGTAGTCCTTGGGGGAGGTGCAGGCTTCCCACGCACCAGGCGCGGTCGAGTCAAGACGGCACTGGAAGGAAGCGACGCCTGAGCCGCCCGGATCGGAACCGGAGAAGATGAAGAGGGCCCCAGCGCTGATGCTCAACGCGGGCGGAGCGGAGTTGATCTGGGTCTGCGGGGCGACGCCGTCAACCGTCCAGGTGAAGCTCGCTGGGCTCGCATCGGCGTTGCCAGCCTGGTCGACGGCGCGCACCTCGAACGTGTGTGGTCCCTCGCCGAGACCGGTGAGGTCTTTCGGCGAGCCGCAGGCGGACCATGCGCCGGGCGAAGTCGAGTCGAGGCGGCACTGGAATGCGGCCACGCCGGAGCCACCGGGGTCTGAGCCGGTGAAGGCGAACTGAGCAGAAGTGCTGTTGGTCAGTGCGGGCGGGCCGGTATCGACCTGGGTCTGCGGCGTGGCGGTATCGACCGTCCAGGTGAAGCTCGCGGGGCTCGCGTCGGCGTTGCCCGCCTGGTCGATCGCGCGGACCTCGAACGTGTGCGCCCCCTCGCTCAGGCCAGTGAGTTCCCTGGGCGACGTGCACGACGTCCAAGCTCCAGGTGCGGTCGAGTCGAGGCGGCACTGGAAGGAGGCGACGCCCGAGCCGCCCGTGTCGGAACCCGAGAAAATAAAGTTGGCCGTGGCGCTGTTGCTCAGAGCCGGGGGACTGGAGCCGATCGTGGTGTTCGGCGCGCCCGTGTCGACCGTCCAGTTGAAGCTGGCGGGAGTGGCATCGACGTTGCCGGCCTGGTCGATCGCACGCACCTCGAAGCTATGAGCGCCGTCGGCCAGGCTGGCGTAGTCCTTGGGCGAGGTGCATCCTTCCCACGCACCGGGTGCGGTCGAGTCACGGCGGCACTGGAAGGAAGCGACGCTGGAGCCGCCGGGGTCCGAACCGGTGAAACCGAACTGCGCCGCGGCACTGTTGCTCAGCGCCGGTGGGTTCGAGCCGATCGCGGTGTCCGGTGCGACCGTGTCGATGGTCCAGGTGAAGCTCGCAGGGCTCGGGTCGACGTTGCCCGCGGCGTCGATCGCCCGGACCTCGAAGCTGTGTGCGCCCTCGGCAAGGGAGGTGTCTTTGCGCGGCGAGGAGCAGGGCTGCCAGTCCTCGGGGAGATTTGAGTCGCGGCGGCACTGGAACGAGGCGACACCCGAACCACCCGGGTCGGTACCCGAGAAGGTGAAGTTGGCCGTGGTGCTGGTGCTGACCGGATCGGGCTGGGAGTCGATCTGGGTCTCGGGGGCTTTGGAGTCGACCGTGAAGCCGCGCGTCGCCGTGGCGGGATTGCCGGCGGCATCGGTCGCTTTGACCCGGAAGGTGTAGGGGCCGTCGGCGAGCGGCGCTGCCGGCGTGTGGGAGCCGGCGGCCGAGCACGGTTTGAAGTCGGCGATGCCGGTGTCGACCGAGCAGGCGAAGCTCGCGCCGGGCTCGGAGCTGAAGGCGAAGGTCGGGGTCGAGTCAGGGGTGAAACCGCTCGGGCCGGAGTCGATCGAGACCGAGGGCGCAGCGGTGTCGACGGTCCAGGTGAAGCTGGCCGGGCTTTGGTCGATGTTGCCGACCTGGTCGACAGCTCGTACCTCGAAGGTGTGTGGGCCCTGGCCGAGACCAGTGAGTTCCCGCGGTGAGGCGCAGGTCGCCCACGCTCCCGGAGCCGTCGAGTCGAGGCGGCACTGGAAGGAGGCGATGCCGGAGCCCGCGGGATCGGAACCCGAGAAGGTGAAGTTTGCCGTGGCGCTGTTGCTCAGTGCCGGCGGGCTGGAGCCGATCGTCGTGTCCGGCGCGATCGTGTCGACCGCCCAGGTGAAGCTGGCGGGGGTGGTGTCGGTATTGCCGGCCGTGTCCACCGCGCGCACTTCGAACGTGTGCGCCCCCTCGCTGAGACCGGTGAGTTCCCACGGCGAGGTGCACGCGGCCCAGGCTCCGGGTGCGGTCGAGTCGAGACGGCACTGGAACGAAGCGACGCCCGAACCGCCGGTGTCGGAGCCCGAGAAGGTGAAGTTGGCCGTGGCCGCCGTGCTGAGAGCGGGAGGTTTGGTGTCGATCTGGGTCTGCGGAGCGACCGAGTCGACGTTCCAGGTAAAGCTGGCTGGACTGGCGTCGGCGTTGCTGGCCTGGTCGACGGCCCGGACCTCGAAGGTGTGCGAACCCTCGCCCAGGCCGGTGAGCTCCCGGGGCGACGTGCAGGAAGTCCAGGCTCCAGGCGCGGTGGAATCGAGGCGGCACTGGAAGGAGGCGACGCCGGACCCACCGGGGTCGGTGCCCGAGAAGGTGAAGTTGGCCGTGGCACTGTTGCTCAGCGCCGGCGGTTTGGAGTCGATCGTCGTGTTCGGCGCAACCGTGTCGACGGTCCAGTTGAAGGCAGCAGGGGTCGCGTCGGTGTTGCCGGCCTGGTCGATTGCACGGACCTCAAAGGTGTGGGGCCCCTCGCTGAGACCAGTCAGTTCCCGCGGCGAGCTGCACGGCGCCCACGCGCCCGGGGCCGTCGAGTCGACGCGGCACTGCAGCGAGGCGACACCGGAACCGCCCGGGTCGGAGCCTGAGAAGGTGAAGTTGGCGATCGCGCTGGTGGACGTCACCGGCGGTTTGGAGTCGATCTGGGTCTGCGGGGCGGCCGAGTCGACCGTCCAGGTGAAGCTCGCCGGGCTCGCGTCGGCGTTGCCGGCAGCGTCGATCGCACGCACCTCGAACGTGTGCGCCCCCTCGCTCATGCCGGTGAGTTCCCGCGGCGAGGTGCAGGGCACCCACGCGGCGGGCGCGGTGGAGTCGAGGCGGCACTGGAAGCTGACGCCCGCACCGCCCGGATCGGAGCCCGAGAAGGTGAAGTTGGCGACCGCGCTGGTGGTCAACGCGGTCGGGCCGGAATCGATCTGGGTCAGCGGTGCGTTCGAGTCCTCGACGTAGGCGAGGGGCGCCGAACAGGTCGAGGTGCCCGCGGCCGAGGTGGCGGTGGCTCGGAAGTTGGTCGTCGTGTTGTCGGCGACCGCGACTTCGATCCCCGTCGTCAGCGTCGCCGCGGAGGCGGTGGCGAGCGGAGAGCCCGAGCAGTCGGAGGTGGTGTAGATGCGGACCGTGGAGCCAGCGGCCGCCGAGCCCACGACTTTCGGCGCGTTCTGGTTCGCCGGCGAGGCGGGGACGGTGGCGCTCAGGGTGGGCGGCCCCGGCGGCGTCGCGAAGCTCTGCGGGGCGGTGGGCGGTTTCGGCGTCGTCGAGGAGTTCGCTTCGCTGTCGGCCGAGCTCACCCGGAAGTGGTACGTGAGGCCCGGTTCGAGGCCGGATAGCTGGATGCTGTGCGAGGTGACGAGCGCGGAGCTGCTTTTGCTGGACGTGAGCGAGCTCGGGTTGGTGCCGTAGTCGACTCGGGAGTCAGCGGGCTCGTTCGTGTTCCACGTCACCGTGGCGGTGCCGTCGCCACCCGCCGTCACCTGCACGTTGGAGATGACCGGGAACGAGTCATCCGCGTAGGTCGCCGTGTAGCTGCCGGCGACCGCGTCGAAGAAGGCGTACTCGACGCCCTTGACCGTCCGGGTCGTCGTGGTGACCGGAGTCCCGCCCCGGTCGATCGATGCAAGCGGTCCGGTCGCCGAGTTCGTCGGCACCATCGCCCGCAGCCCGTTCGCCCCCGCCCCCGGGTCGATCTCGAACTCGAGCTCGTCGCCCGACCACCCGATCGACTCGAACGAGGACTGGTTGCGGCCGTCGAGCCAGGTCAGCATCTGGCGGGCCGAGACGACCGGAACCCCGCGCGCCTGCGCCGAGGCGATGATCGCGTCCGATTCGACCGACGCGACTTTGTCGGTGTGGATGTTGGCGGTGAAGACGCCGTAGTAGCCCTCCGGCCCCAGGGCACGATCGAGCAGTTCGTTGGAGGTGAACGGGTAGGTCTGTTTGGACTCGTCGGTCATCTGGGTCGCCGCCTGGTAGACGTCGATCATCGAGCCGTCGAGATCGGCAAAACGCATCGGCATGCCGGATCCGGTGAACATCCCCGGCCGGTTCTGCACCCACCCTTCCGGCCAGTAGTAATAGGTGGTGTCGAGGCGGATCCCGTTACCCAGCTCGACCTTGGGCTGCGTCGCCCAGTCGCTCCAGACGATGCAGTGGGTGCGGTTGGTGGTCGGCGCCGGCAGGCTCGGGAAGGCCGTGGCGAAGGCTTCGAGCTGCTCGGTGTATTTGTCTTCGAGGTCTTCCTGGTCGTCCCAGTTCTCGCAGTTCGTCCAGGCGTGCAGGGCAACCTCGAAGCCGTCCGCCGCCAGCTGTCCCGCTTTGGTGTTGGTGATCGGGGTGTCCGGATAGATGTAGGAGCTCGCCCTCACGCACTCCCAGTCGGCGACCACACAGCCCGGTGGGTCAAGCGTTTTGAAGTGTTCGAACCGGCCCTGGGTGCCGTTGTGCGCGTGGTCGTCCCCGGTCATCACGACCGCCGCCATCTCGTCGCGCGGCAGGAACCAGAACCGCGGCAGCGGCTTGCGGTCGAGGTTCATCTGCCCGATCAGGTTGGTCAGCAGGCGCTGCTGCTCGTCGGCCTGCGGGATCGCGACCTTGTTCAGGTCGACCCAGTCCGGCTGCGTGTCCCCCGCTTTGGCGCCGAAGAAGAGGTCGTCGGAGCGGACCGGGTTGAGGCCGTCGCGCTCCTGCCCACTCCAGGCGGGATTGCCCTGGCGCGTGTAGACGATCGAGCGGGCGAGGTCGTAGGTGAAGGCGGCGGCCTGACCCCCGTTCGAGCCGACGCTGCGCAGGGTGACGGCCGGGTTCGCGGTCGCCGTGCTGGCGTTCGAGTAGAGGGTTGCGACCGACTGCGCCCCGTTCAGGGTGTAGCGGTCGGCGATGCCGTGGAACTGAATCGTCTGGCCGACGATCCCCGCGCCGGGGCTCGAACCCGTGTTCACCTGGAGGTAGGCGTTGCCGAGCGTGCTCCCGGCGCTGGTCAGGCCGAGCAGGGCGACCAGGTCGCTGTCGGGGCGCATCGAGATAAGGTTGCCGCCCGCCTGCACCCAGTTGCCGAGGGTCGTCGCCTGCGCGGCGCTCAGCGCGCCCTCGGCGAGGATCGCCACGTCGTGGTTCCCCAGCAGCGCCGGCGTGACGTTGGCGATATCGGTGATCGTGAACTCGTTCAAGCCTTCCGCTCGCAGGATCTCGCCGTAGTAGCGGCTGAACGGGTTGGCCGTGTTGGAGATGACCAGGATCGGGCCGCCGGGACCTTCGTCGGGCGGTGGGGGCGGCGGCGGCACGGTCGTGAACGACCAGGTCGAGGTAGCGGCGAGCGGGTTGCCGGCGACGTCGGCGACCCCGCCCGGCCCGCCTTTGACTTTGGCGGTGTACGTCGTCGCCTGCTGCAGCGATGCGCTGGGGTCGAGCGTCGCCGTGCGCTGACCGGCGTCGTAGCTGACGGTGGCCGGGACCAGGTTGTTGGAGGGATCGCGCAGCTCGACCCTGGCGCCGTCGATCGTCGCCGCGTTCATCGGCTCGTCGAAGGTGGCGCTGACGTCGATGTCGGTGCTGATGTCGGTCGAGCCGCCGACCGGGCTGCGGCTGCTGATCTGCGGTGGCGTCGTGTCCGGCAGCAGCTCGTCTTCGAAGACGACGTCGACCAGGTAGTTCTCCGCGTTGAAGGTGCTGGGGCCGCCGCTGGAGAAGAGGCTGCCCGCCGCGCCGTACTTGAAGATCCCGTTTGGCCCGTCGACGCCGTTGGCGAGCGCGTGCAGCGGCGGGTTGTCGACCCCGACCACCGAGAAGTAGCCGGTGATCGACGAGTAGCGGCCGTTGGGCGCATGGTAGGAGGCGACGTAGGTGGCGCCGGCGTTGATCGGGATCGGGCTGCCGAAGCTCGCCTGCTGCCAACCCGTGGCCGTCTCGCCGGAGAAGTTCGCCACTCCGAGCTGGGTGCCGCCCAGGGTCCAGAGTCGCCCGGCGTGGGTGCCGGTGTTGCCGGCGGTCTTGTAGAAGCGGATCCCGGTGATGAAGCCGGTGGTGTCGGCGCGGAACTTGAGCCCGACTTCGATCGAGCCTTTGTCGGAGTCCTGCGGGCCGGTGAAGGAGCTGTCCCAGATCGTGCAGGGGCAGGCCCCCTCGACCACGTCGACCTCGGCCACGTCCCCAGGGGCCTGGATGTTGCCGCTGTCGTCGACGGCGCGGGCCATGATCGTCTCCTCGCCGGTGTCCTCGGGCGTCCACGAGTAGGTCCAGCTCTCGCGGCCCTCGGCCGGGAGCCAGGTCTCGCCGCCGTCGACCGAGACCTCGACCGCGCCGACGGCGCCGTCGCCTCCCCCCTCCCCGGCCGCGTCGGCGGCGCTGCCGCTGATCGTCATCGGCTGGCCGACCTCGACGTCGCCGCCGTCGGCCGGCGACGCGATCGTCGCCGTCGGCGCCTCGTCGTCGGTGCTCTGGGCCGCCGCGACCAGTCCCGCCTGCAGGGTGTTCGGCTGCGCCCCCATGTCGGCGAGCAGGTTCACCGTCGCCTGCTGCATGCGCGAGTCGGGGGTGGTCGCGCCGCGGTCGTGGACGCCGTCGAGGCCCCACGACCACTGGATCGTGCCGGCGCTGAAGACGAGGGCGTCGCTGGGGGCCCGGTATTGCGTCAGGTGGTGGGTCACCGGGCCGGAGCCGTAGGTCGAGCCGTAGTCGAGCAGTTTCTGCGAGACGTTCACGGTCCGGCTCGCGAGGTGGATCAGGCCCGCGGGCCGCGTCTCGTCGGCCGGCGCTTCGTCCCACTCGTAGCCGAGCGTGTCTTCGCCCAGCGTCGCCGTCTGGCCGGGGGTGAGCGAGGCGACGCTGGTGTCGCGCCACATCCGCATCTGCCCGTCCTCCGCCGGGACGACGATCTCGGTCGTGCCGGCGTTGACGGCGAAGGCGGTGCCGCTCAGTTCGTTCTCCTGCCGGCCGCCGTCGGCGGGCGGGGTGAAGCGCGGGTCGCGCCAGGTCCCGGTCCAGACGTTCGGTTCGGGGTCGATCTTGGAGTTGGCGTGGGTCTCCTTGTAGGAGACGAGCGTGCGGTAGGGAGTGCTGGGCCCGCCGATGCTGTTGCGCCAGCGGGTCTTCCAGAAGAGCTCGTTGCCGCTGAAGAAGGCGAGGTCGACGCCGGCGTCACGCGCCGCCGCGACGTTGGTGCGCTGCTGGCCCGACCAGTACTCGTCGTGGCCGACCGAGAGGAAGGCCTCGTGCTCGAGCAGCTCGGTGCCGCGGCGGTCGGAGTCGACGTCGGTGCTGTAGCTGACGTCGTAGCCGTTGCGCTCCAGCCAGCGGACCATCGGGTACTCGGCGTTGAACGGCGAGTCTTCGGGCACCGGGCCGCGGACCGTCAGCGGCCGGTTGTAGCTGACCGCGTAGGCGCGGGCGGGGTTGATCCCCGGACCGCCGGCGTAGAGGCTCCTGCCGCCGTAGCGGTTATAGGCCTGCCAGGTCGAGTCGGAGGTCTGGAAGAGGAGGTCGGACCCGCCGTCGTCGTCGCGGACGACGAACATCACGTGGCTGCCACCGGAAGCCTGGTCCTCGCGCACCAGCTTGGCGAAGTAGATGCCGGAGACGGCGCTGGCCGGCACCGCCCACGAAGCCGACACCGCCCAGGTGCCGCAGTCGATCAACCCGGTCGCGGCCTCTTCGGCGCAGAGCGGCTGCGACTGCGGCAGGCTCGCCGAGGGCTGGACCGTGGCGACTTTGCGCGCCCCGTTGCCGGCGTAGTAGCCCATCCGGTAGACGTCGAGCCGGTAGTCGGTGGACGGGGTGTCGACCTTGAACTGGACCGTCCCGCCCTGGTCGACGCTGATGTCGGTGGCGAAGCCCTGGATGTCGGAGTCGCCGCCGCCGGAGACGTCCCACTCGCTCGGGGGGCTGCCGGCTTTCGTGTTCTCGCAGGCGACCGCCTGCACCGGCGGGTCGCAGGGAGCCGCGATCGCGCTCTCCGCAAGCAGCCCCTGGCCTCCCAGCAAGAGCAGGGCAAACACGACCACGCTTGCGCGAAGGTGAACCACCTGGGGCAGCAACGCCTGGCCAGGCGAGGATTTTCCGTCCTCCTCCCTCTATCCCCCGGTGCGCCACCGCGCCCGCGCGCGAACGGCTGAGGCCTAACCCTGAACTGAAGGTTGAGGGCGAAGCGAGACGGGCGAGGTCGCGTTGCGCATGACCAGCCGCGGCGGGCCGCTGCCGTCGGCGGGAACCGTGAAGACGTCGAGGCCGTCGGAGTAGACCAGCGTCCCGTCGTCGAGCCACTCCGGCTGGTCGTCGATCGTCCTCCGCTCGGCGACCGGGTGCGCCGCGAGGGTCTCCAGGTCGAGCACCTTCAACCGCCACCGGTTCTCCTCGCCGATGCGGCTCTTGAAGGCGATCCGCGTCCCGTCGGGCGAGAGCGATGGGCACTCGACGCCGTCGCGAAGGACCCGCATCGAGCCCTCCTCCACGTCTCCCTCGACCAGGTGGTACTCGCCCCCCGTGCGCAGGGTCGCGTAGAAGCGGTTCGGGTCCTCGGCGAAGGTGACCCCCCAGAAGTTGAAGTCGGGCGCCTCGAAGGGCCTCCCGTCCTTCGTCACCTCGAAGCTCTCGAGGTTGCCCAGCTCCTCGCCGCTGCGCATGTCGACGAGCGTCGTCACGGTGGAGAAGCCGCCGGAGCTGAGGTATTCGTGGCCATTGACGAACACGGTGCTCGCCCCGTAGCGCCCGTCGCGCGAGACCCGCGCCCGCGAGGGCAGCCCCGCCAGCGACATCTCATCCACCGGGCGCAGAGAAGAGTCGAAGATCGCCGCCTCGTAGCTTACGCCGGTCTCGGCCGTGGAGAGGCAGAGGCCGCGGCCGCCGGCGAAGTAGACCCGCGCGCAGGCGAGCTCGTCGCCGGCCAGCTGTCGCGGCCGGCCCTCCTTGACGACGAAGACGCGGCCGTTGAGGCTCGGATCGTCGCGGTCGACGGCGCGCACCATCAGCTGCGAGCCCGCCAGCTCGGCGGGGGCACCGACGGTGCTCGGCCGGGCATCGGTCGTCACCTGGTTCGGGTCGAGCACCGCGACGATCAGGTAAGCCCCCGCTCCAACGATGCAAAGGGCAGCAATCAGCGCCAGAGCGTGGCCGCGGGTCCACCCCATCACGTTTTCCATCCCATACATGGAAAACGTGATGGGATTGCCAGACAGCCCCTGCTCAACCCACCGGCTCCCGCTGCAGTCGCAGCAGCAACGGCGTCGCGACCGCGAGGGCCAGCGCCAGGGCGGCGGCGAAGAGGAGAACGGCGCTCTGCAGGCCGAGCGCGAACCAGAGCGCGCCGAAGGCGAGCGAGGAGCCGAATTTTCCGAGGCTGACGACGGTGATGAGCATCCCGATCCCGGTCGCTTGGAGCCGGTCGGGCAGGATAGCTCCGGCAAGTGCCGTCGTCACCCCGTCGGTGGCCGCGAAGTAGGCGCCGAGCGCAAGCAGGCAGAGGAAGACGCCGGCGGTCCCGACCGGCGAGAGGAGCAGCCCGTAGACCGGCAGCAGCAAGGCGTGGCCGGCGAGCAGCACCGGCGCCCGGCCGACCCGGTCGGCGAGCCGCCCGACCGGGATCGCGAGCGCCATGAAGGCGAGCGCGGTGACGACGAAGAGCAGCGGGAAGACGGTCGGCTCGAAGCCGCTCTGGCGCTGCAGGCCGACGTAGATAAGGGCGTCGGAGACGCTGGCCAGGGCGAGCCCGCCGGCCGCCACCAGCAGCAGCCGGAAGCGGGGGTCGTGGGCCGTGCCCAGCGTGGCTCGCAGCGAGGGCAGGGAATCGGTGGCGGCCAGGGCAGTGCGGCCGGGACGGCCACGGACCGCGAGCACGAGCACCGCCAGGCCGAGGAACGCGAACGCGGTGCTGACGACGAAGACCGCGTCGAAGCGTGCCGGCGCGGCGAGCAGGACGCCGAAGGCGAGCAGCGGTCCCAGCATCGCGCCGAAGCTGTCCATCGCCCGGTGCACGCCAAAGGCGGTCGCCAGGCCGGCCTTGGTGCTGGAGAGCGAGATCAGCGCGTCGCGCGGCGCGGTCCGTATCCCCTTGCCGATCCGGTCGGCTGCGACCAGCGCACCGATGCCGCCGACCGAGGCGCCGGCTACGACGAGACCGACCTTGGTCAGGGCCGAGAGCCCGTAGCCGACCGTCGCGACCTCCTTGTGGCGCTGGAGCCGGTCGGAGACGAGGCCGCCGCCGATCTGGACGATCGCGGCGGCGCCGCGGTAGAGGCCGTCGATGGCGCCGAGCGCGAGCGGCGTCACCCCCAGCGAGAAGACCAGGTACAGGGGCAGGACCGTCGCCACCATCTCGGCGGAGATGTCGGTCAGCATGCTGACCGTGCCGAGCAGGACGACGTTGCGCGGCACCGAGAGCCGCGCGGCCGGGGTCGCCCACGTCCGCGGCTTCAGCAGGGCTTTGGAGGCTTCAACCTGGTACACGGGCCAGCTCTCCGCGAGATCCTGATTTCTCTCCCGGATGAGCCTTCGGCGCCAGCGCACGGTCGTAGGCCGCGAACAGAACCGCCGCGGACTGCTGCCACGACAGCTCGGCCGCGCGGCGGCGGCCCTCCCGGCCCATCGCCTCCCGCCGGGCTTCGTCCCCGAGCAGCTCGTGCAGGCAGCGGCCGAGGTCCGCGGGGTCCGAGGAAGGCACATACGCGGCCGCATCGCCGGCGGAGATCCGCGTCTCGGGCAGGTCGTAGGAGGCGATCGCGCACCCCATCGCCATGTACTCGGGGACCTTCTTCATCGTCGAGGCGTCGTTGAGCGGGCTCGGTGGGTCGGGTGCCAGGCAGACGTCGGCGGTGGAGAGGACGCGGCGGATCTCAGCGTCGCCGTGCCAGCCGGCGAAATCGACCATCTCGGCGATCCCGAGCTCGGCTGCCAGCGCTTCCATCCGCGAGCGGACCTCGCCCTCGCCGACGAAGACGGCCTGCCAGTCGTCCTCGCGCAGGCCCCGCAGCGCGCCCAGGGCGCGAACGGCGTGGTCGATCCCGTCCTGAGGCCCCATCCTGCCGAGGTAGGCGACGAGGTGGCGGCGCCCGCGGCGCAGCGCCGGGTCGGGCTCGACCCGGTGGAAGCGCTCCAGGTCGGGGTTGTTGCGGACGACGAAGACGTCGTCGGGGTCGACGCCGTCTCGCTCGATCGCGATCCGCCGGTAGGACTCGTTGGTGGAGATGACGACGTCGGCCGCGCCCATCGCGCGGCGCTCGATCGCGAGCAGCACCCTGTGGGGCAGGCCGGCCCGGTCGTAGCGGGCGCGGAACAGCTCCGGCATCAGGTCGTGGTGGTCGAAGACGAATCGCGCCCCGCCGGCGCGGGCGCTGCGCGCCGCGAAGAGCAGGAAGTCGGGTGGGTTGGCGGTGTGTACGACGTCGAAGGGGCGCTCGGCCTGCAGCCGTCGCACCAGCCGCCTGATCCGCCAGAACGCCTGGGCGTACTCGCGCAGGTAGCCGAGCGCGCTGCCGGCGGGGCGGAGCGGGTAGCGGTGGATCTCGATCCCCTCGATCGTCTCGCGGGGCGGCTGCCCGTCCTCCGCGGCAGAGACGACGACGACCTCCCAGCCGGCCTTGGCCAGGGTGCGGCTCTCGTTCCAGACGCGGCGGTCCCCCGGCACCGGCGCGTTCTCGCTGATCATCAAGGCCCGCCGGGGGCGCGGCGCGGTCATGCGGCGCCCTCCCCGTGGACCACGGCCAGCGGCGTGAGCAGGAGGATCTTCAGGTTGAGCGGCAGCGAGCGGCGCTCGACGTACTCGGTGTCGAGCTCGATCATCTGGCGGAAGGTGAGCGTGCTCCTTCCCCGCACCTGCCACAGCCCGGTCAGGCCCGGGCGCACGGCGAAGCGGCGAAAGGCCTCGGCGGGGTACTTGTCGACCTCGTACTGAAGGGGCGGCCGCGGCCCGACCAGCGACATCTCCCCGCGCACCACGTTCCAGAGCTGCGGCAGCTCGTCGATGCTGGTCCTGCGCAGGAAGGAGCCGACCCGCGTCACCCGCGGGTCCTTCTCCAGCTTCACCATCGGCTGAGACTCCTGGCCGCCCGTGTCGAGCATCTTCTCGACGTGCGCCCTGTGCGCGTCGGCGGGGCACCCTTCGTGCATGGTGCGGAACTTGGCGACCGAGAACTGCTCCATACCCCGACCGAAGCGGCGCTGCCTGAAGATCGCGGGGCCCTTCGAGTCGAGCCGAACGACGAGCGCGACCGCGAGCAGGAGCGGCGCGAAGAGGATCAGGAGGAGGCTCGCGCCGATCAGATCGAGCAGGCGGATCGCGACCTCGATCACCGGCGAGGTCTCCACGGTCCCCACCGCAGTGGTCTCCATTCCGCCGATCGACGACGACTCCATCGTCCCGGCCTCGGCCATCAGACGACCTCGGCGACCGCGCACTGGGCGAGCCGCTCGACGACGTGGTCCTGCTCGCCGTCGGAGAGTCCGGGGAAGAGCGGCAGCAGGACGACCTCGCGCGCCGCGGCCTCGGTGTGGGGCAGGTCGGCGCCGGACTCGCCGTAGGACTCCTCGAGGTGGATAGCCATCACCCCGCGCCGGGTGGCGATCCCCTCGTGCAGCAGGAAGCGCATCAGCTCTTCCGCGGTGAACGGCGCCTCCGGGGTGACGCGGACCGGGTACGACTGCCAGGTGCGGGCGGCGTACTCGGGTTCGTGCGGCGTCTCGACGGAGGGAATGCCGGCGAGTGCCCTCGTGTAGCGCTCGGCGAGCCGGCGGCGCTCGGCGAGCACGATGTCGAGAACATCGAGCTGCCGCAAACCGACGGCGGCCTGCAGGTCGGTCATCCGCGAGTTCCAGCCCCGCTCCGGGTAGTGCTCGATGACCACGTCGCGCGCCGCGTGGCGGGCCAGCGCCGACTGGTCCATCGCGTGCTGGCGAAGCCTTCGCAGCCGCTCGGCGACCTCCGGGTCGTGGACGGCGATCATGCCGCCCTCGCCGCAGGTGATCACCTTGCGCGGGTGGAAGGAGAAGCAGGCGAGCGGGCCCAGCGAGCCGATCGGCCGGCCCCGGTGCAGGGCGCCGATCGCGCAGGCCGCGTCCTCGACCAGCGCCAGGTCGTGGCGCTCGGCAAGATCGAGGAAGGCATCCATGTCGGCCGGCAGCCCGACCTGGTGGACGGGCATCACGGCCTTGGTCCGCGCCGTCAGCCGGCGCTCGACGTCGGCCGGATCGAGGTTGTAGGTGAGCGGGTCGACATCGGCGAAGACCGGCGTCGCGCCGCAGTGCCAGACCGCGTTGGCGGTCGCGATGAACGACAGCGAGGGGACGATCACCTCGTCGCCGGGACCGACCCCGGATGCGTAGAGGGCGAGGTGGAGCGCGGTCGTGCAGCTGGTCGTCGCAACCGCCTCCGGCGCGCCGACGCGCTGCGCGAAGGCGCGCTCGAACTCCTCGACCCGTGGCCCCTGGGTCAGCCACCCCGAGGCGATCACCTCGGCGACGGCCTCGGCCTCTCCCCCGCCGAACCACGGCTTGGCGAAGGGGACCTCCATCACCGCACTCCCTGAGAGACCAGGGCCTCCGCTTCGGAGCGCGTCCCGCGCCACCACTCGACCAGCTGTGAGAGGCCCTGCTCGAGGTCGATCTCCGCGCTGAAGCCAAGTTCCTCCCGGGCAGCGGAAGCGTCGGCGAGCCGCCGGGTCACCCCGTTGACCGCCCGCTCCGGCCCGTACTCGATCGAGAGGTTCGATCCCATCACCCGCAGCAGCGTCTCGGCCAGCTCGTTGAGGCTGGTCTCGGCTTCGCTGGCGATGTTGAAGACCGCGTCGGTGACGTCGGCCTCGGCGGCGAGGACGTTTGCCCGGGCGATGTCGGGGACGCAGACGAAGTCCATCGTCTGGTTCCCGTCGCCGAAGATCAGCGGCGGCTCGCCGGCGGCGATCCGCTCCATCCAGCGGACCAGGACCTCGGTGTAGAGGCCGTGGACGTCCATGCGGGGGCCGTAGACGTTGAAGTAGCGGAGCGCGACGTAGTCGAGCCCGGTCATCGCGTGGTAGCTGCGCAGCAGGCCCTCGTTGTAGGTCTTCGAGGCGCCGTAGAGGGTGTCGTTGGCGTAGGGGTGGTGGAGCTCGTCGGTCGGGAACTCGGTCGCGAGCCCGTATACGGATGCCGAGGAGGCGGCCACGACCTTGCGCACGTCGGCGGCCACGGCCGCCTCGATCACGTTGAAGCTGCCGTCGACCAGGACTTCGTGCGCGAGCCGCGGCTCCTCCGCGCACTGGGTGATCCGGATCGCCGCCTGGTGGAAGACGACGTCGATGCCGGCGGTCAGCTCGGCGACGAGCCCGCGGTCGCGCACGTCGCCGTCGACGACGGTGACGTTGCCGTTGCTCTGCGCCCACTCGAGGTTCTGCCGCCGTCCGCGGACGAAGTTGTCGAGCACGACGACCTCGCTCGCGCCCGCTTCGACCAGCTGGTCGACCAGGGTCGACCCGATCGTGCCGGCGCCGCCGGTGACGAGCATTCGAGCATCCTTGATCATCGGGGAAGCAACGAGTGCGGAGGCGTCATGTTTTCGCGGCCGATTCAGGTACTTTCGGCCCACCCAATCGGGGGCCGAAGTCAGGACTCGGCGAGGGCCGTCCGGCGCAGCCGGGGGAACGCGATCCGGCTGGGCAGGATGCGGCGAATCGCCGCCGCCAGGTCGTGCGCGGAGGCCGGGAACCAGATCCGCAGCGCGACGAGGTAGCCGAGCGCTCCCGCGAGTCCAACGCCGGCGATCGTGGCCAGACCGGGTGCGCCGATGGAGGCCAGTCCCAGGTCCACCGGCACGGCCAGGGCGAAGAGCGCCGCGCAGGCGACCGTCGCCGGGGCGAGGTCCTGCCAGAGCACCCGCAGAGGACTGCGGACGTGCCCGCGCAGGAGGACGACGTAGGCGACGCCGAGGAAGATCCCGTGCACGACCGAGCCGGCGATCGCCACCGCCGCCAGGCCGTACCCGGCGACGAGCAGCACCGACCCGGCGTAGAAGACGAAGTGGGCGATGCCGTAGCCGAGCAGCGCCCGGGTGCGCCCTTCCGCCATCAGGGCCGAGCCGCAGGCGTTGATGACCAGCGTCGCCGCGCCGCCGAGCACGAGTATCTGCGTCGGCAGCACCGCCGGCTCCCAAGCCGGACCGAACAGTCCTGGCACGACCACCGGCGCGAGCAGCAACAGCATCGCCAGCAATGGGAAGAGGACGACGGTCTGCAACCGCACCATCCGCTGGCGCAGCGCCAGCAGCTCCTCCCTCCCGGCCGTGCGCGCCAGCACCGGGAAGCCGATCTGCACCATCGCGACCGCAACCTTGCGCTGATACTCGACCGCGAGCTGGTAGCCGCGCCAGTAGAAGCCCGCCTGGGCGGGGCCAAGCACGGCGCCGACGATCGCGTAGTCGCCGTTGCGAAATCCAGTCCAGGCCACCGTCGCCGCGGCAGCCGGACCGCCGTAGGGCAACAGGTCGCGCACTGCCTTCGTCCGCCACCACGGCAGCGGCACCGGTGCAAAGATCAGCGCGATCACGAGCGCGACCACCATGCCGGCCATGGCGCCAAAGACGAGGGCGGGAGCATCGAGGCCGATCAGCGCCAGGCCCAGCGTGGCGAGGCCCCGCGTCGCGCTCTGGGAGACGTCGATCATGCTGACCCGGCGGAAGTCGAGCCGGCGGCGCAGCACCGCCATCGGCAGCGCGTAGATCGCGCCGATCAGGAAGTAGGGGGTCGTCGCCATCGTCAGCCATTCGGCCTCGTGGCCGAACAAGGGCCCGACGACCAGGATCGCCGCCAGCAGCGTCGCCGCGGCGAGCACGAGGCCGGTGGCAATGGTGAGGGCAAGGCCCGCCCGCAGGTGTTCCCTGGCGACCGAGCGCCGCTGCACGATCGCCCCGCCGACGCCCTCCATCGGCATCGTCACCGCCAACTCCTGGACGATGATGATGACCGCGAAGATCCCGAACGCGGCCGGCGGGATCAGCCGTGCCAGCAGGACCATCGTGCCGAGCAGGAGGATCTCGATCGCGACCCGTGCGTAGGCGATCCAGCGCAGCCCCGCAGCGGCAGCCTGGGTCAGGTCCTCGTTGGAGCGGACGTCGCCGTCCGGCTTTCCCGCGGCCCCCTCGATCGGCGATCGATCGTCCATGGCTCGCTCAGAGCTCGCGGATGACCCGGGCCGGATTGCCCGCGGCAATCACGCCGACGGGGATCGAACCGGTGACCACGGCCCCGGCGCCGATCACCGAGTCCGAGCCGATCGAGGACCCCTTGAGGATCCGCGTTCCCATCCCGACGAAGACGTTGTCGCCGACCACGACCGGCGCCATGTTCGGCGTGCCGGTTCGGCGCCGCTCCGGATGAAGGTCGTGGAAGTCGCTGTCGAAGATCTCGATGTGGGCGCCGAAGAGGCAGTCGCGGCCGATCACGATGCCGGCCCCCTCGCTCTTGATCATCAGGTTGTTGTTGAACTCAGTCCGGTCGCCGACCTCGACCCGAGCCTCCGCGCTGCTCACCTCGACGTGGCAGTAGCCGCTGTAGAACTGCGGCGAGCGCTTCCAGCCGAACTGGACCCCCTCGCCAAGCGCGACCTCGCCCGGCCCGACGAAGAGCACCGGCTGCAGGATCACCGGCGTGCCGCTGACCCGCCGGCAGGTCGAGAGCAGCCGGTACTTGCGGATCCGCGGCCACTGCGCCGCACCCTCGATCGCCGGCCGCACGAAGCGGCGCCCGACGCTGCGGAGAGCGGGCTTGAGAGCAGGCTGGCTGGAGGCGGTCATCCTCCAGAAAGCAACGCCGCACGCCCCCACTCGCTTGCGCCCCGCCGCTCGACAATTCGATCGTGAAGGGGGGAGAACTTTCAGTTCTCACACCTATATGGGGAGATGACCTCCATCAGTCCTGCTACTTTCATGTACATGAGCGAGTCGGTCGGCATCGCCGAGCTGCGACAGAACCTGAGCCTTTACCTGCGACGGGTCGGCAATGGGGAGCGATTGGTGGTCACCGATCGCAACCGGCCCGTTGCCGAGCTCGGGCCTGCACCCAGCACCGGACCCGATTTGGATCGATTGATTGCGGAAGGACGCGTGACGCCTCCGCTGCGGTCAGGGCTACCAGAGCCTTTAAAGCTGACCGGCGATCCACGAGCCCTGAGCCGGGCGCTCGACGACGTTCGCGGCGAGCACTGAACCATGGCGGTCTTCTACGCGGATACCTCCGCACTGGTCAAGCTTGTCCGGGAAGAGGCCGAGTCCCAGGCCCTGTGGACGTACCTGGACGGCGCAGACCTGGTCAGCAGCGAGCTGGTCCTGACGGAGATCCCGCGCGCGGTGCGCCGTGCCGCTGCCCGCGAGCCTTCGCTCCCGCTCGAGCAACTGCTGGAGCGGGCCGGGCAATTGATCGATGCCCTCGCGCTGCACCCACTCGACCGCGCTCTGCTTGCCGGCGCCGGGGCCCTCGCCGAGCCCGCGCTGCGCGCCCTCGACGCCATCCATGTGGCATCGGCCGTCCACCTGGATCCCATCGAGGCCTTCGTCACCTACGACGAGCGCCAGGCCGCTGTCGCCCGTCTCGCCGGCCTGCGGACGATGGCGCCGGGAATTTGAGTTGACCGAGCGCGGACTCAGACTCGAAGAACGGTCACCTCGTCGAACGACGAGAAGTCGGCGTCTTGGGTGAGGACCGCAGCGCCGTGGCGCATGGCGGTCGCGGCGATCCAGGTGTCGTGGCGTCGCAGGCGACGGCCACGCGCCAACTCTGCGGAGGCGAGGCGGGCGAAGCAACTTGCAACCTCGGGGTCGACCGGCAGTAAGGGGTAGGTGGCTTGCACCCTGGAGAGGGTGGCAAGACGGACGGCGCGGGCGTTCGTATCGTTCGCTCGGAGCACGCCCAGCTCGAGCTCCGCGGCAGTGATCACCGAGACGGCGATCTCCTCTGGCAGCTCGTCAAGCTCGCGACCCGTCTCCTGCGCGACGAACACCGAGGTGTCGGCGATCGCCCGGGTCAAACGTCGTCGAGCTCTGCGCTGCGGATCTCGACGAGATCGGCGAGCAGGCCAAGATCGGATGGCGCCTCACGCACGATGCGGCGCAGCTCGGCGGCGGGAACCCAGGGGTCGCGCTGCTCCACATGGGGAAGGATGTCGGCGACTGGGCGGCGGTTGACGGTGAGCGTCAGTCGCTCGCCGGCTTCCAGCTCGGAGACAACGGCTGAGGTGGAGTTCCTTAATTCGCGGATTGAAACGGCTCTTGCCATGCGCACAACTGTAGCACTGACTGCGACGCTTGCTTTTTCAGACGCCGTGCAGGCGCCAGCGCAGCTTGCGGGCGTGGCCGTGGAGGCGGTGGGCGGCGCCGGTGGCGAGGAAGGGCGGGAACCAGAGCGAGCGGCCGGCGCCGATGCGCTGACGCAGTCGCAGGCCGCGCCACTCGCGCAACTGCCGGGCCTCGGGGTAGGTCTCGAACGCGAAGGCGATCAGCTCCTCGACCGGGCGCGCGCCGGGGCCGTCGACCTCGCCGCGGTCGTAGGCGCGGCTCGCCTGCCAGAGCGCCTGGCGGGCCAGGCGGCGCCTGGCCGTCGCGCGCAGCTCCGCCGCCTGCGGTAGCGGTGCGCCGGCGAGCCCGTGCTCGAAGGCGACCCGGCGCTCGGTCAGGTCGGTCATCGTGCCGTCCTCGGCGCTGCGCATGCTGCGCTGCATGCTCTCGGGGTCGACTCTGTAGAGCGCCTGCGCCGTTCCCTTGACGTAGGCGACGTCGGAGATCGACGCGATCCGCAGCCACATGTTGAGGTCGCTGGCGTGGGTGCAGGCGGGGTCGTATGGACCGGCCTGCATCTGCACCGAGGTGCGGACGACGACCTCGGGCGAGGAGATGCAGTTGTGAGCTGACTGGCAGCGGCGCCGGATCCACTCGGCGCCCGGCCACACTTCGGTCCCGCGCCACCTGCCGTAGCGCGGCAGCGGCCGGCCCGAGCGGAAGTACGGGGCGCGCCCATAGGCCATGCCCACCTCCGGGTGCGCCTTCATCGTGCTGACCGCCCGCCACAGCGACCCCGGCACGAGCAGGTCGTCGGCGGAGAGGAGGACGACGTAGTCGCTGCATGCCGCCCACTCCAGGCCCTCGTTCGCGGTCGCGATCAGGCCCTCGTTGCGCTTATGGCGCGTGTACTCCACGCGCGGGTCGCGCTTGGCCACGCGGCGGGCGACGGTCGGAGTGTCGTCGGGAGAGCAGTCGTCGGCGACGAGCACGCGCACGTCGACGCCCTCCTGCCCCAGCACGCTCTCGAGGCAGCCCTCGAGCAGCTCGCCGTAGCCGTAACACGGCACGATCACCTTGACGAGTGCGCTCACGCGACCAGCTCGCTGACGCTGCGGGCGGCGACGATCTCGCGCACGACCCGCTCGACTCGCTCGCCGCTCTCCGTCCACGAGATCGACTCGACGCTGGCCGCGGCCGCCTCGGCAGCGGCAGCCTGCTCAGCGGCCGGCCGCGAGACCAGCCGCGAGAGCGTGCGGGCCAGCTCGAAAGGCATCGGCTCGGCGTAGGCGACGTGGTCGTTGTCGAGGACGACGCGGTTGTGCTCGGCGTCGTTGACGACCGGTATGCAGCCGGCGGCCAGCATCTCGTGCGGGACAAGCGAGACGTTGGTCGCCGAGAGCACCAGGCCGGCGGCGCAGCGACCGTAGAGCGCCCCGAGCTCTTGCGGCGTCAGCAGGCCGTGGTCGGTGGTGGCGAAGGGGAGGTTGCCCGGGGACGCGCCGTAGGTGTGGATCTCGACCTCGGGATGGCGGGCGGCGAAGAGCTCCAGCGAGGCCACGGCCAGCTCGTGCGCCCGCCGCGGCTTCCCCGGTCGGCAGAGGTAGCAGACGCCGCTGCGCTCCGGCGAGCCGGCGAGGGCGTAGTGCTCGAGGTCGCAGCCGAAGTCGAAGTGGTCGGCGGCCATGCCGTACTCGCGCCGCAGCAGCTGAGCCAGCCAGCGACCGGCGGTGACGCCGTGGAAGCCGAAGCGGTAGGTCGCCTCGGCGAGCAGGGCCTCGCTCCCCGCCGGGTAGAACCACGGCTCGAAGTCCTGGACGAAGTAGCAGCGCACCCCCTTCGCCGGCGAGGCGAGCACCGGGTAGGCCGTCGGCCAGCTGGTCGCGAAGATGGCGTGGGAGTCCTCGATCCCGCCGGCCAGGTCGCGCACCTCGGCGTCGACCCAGGGCCACCAGTTGCGGATCGCGCGGCGGTGCTGCTCGACATCCCAGCCGTGGCGGTCGTGCAGGTAGACGACGCATCTGTGCCCGGCGCGTTCGAGCGCCGCGACCATCCGGAACATCGTCGTGTGGCCGCCGGAGCCCGCTCCGGGCGGCACGCAGACCCAGGCGACGGTGAGCGGCTCGCCCTCCCGCCAGGGCGCCGGCTCGGGGAGCTTCCACCCCGCCGCTGCGACCTCCGAGGCGCGGACGAGGTCCTCGCGGCTGACCGGAAGGCCGCGGTCCCCCGGCGGCGCAATCGCCTCCGAGGCGCGCGCCCGCAACCGGGCCGCCACCCCGGATACCCCTTCGCCGCGGGCCAGCCGGCGCGTCTGCCTGAGGCGCTCGGCGATGCTCGGGCGGCTCACGGGTGCACCGTCCGGGCGCCCGCGGCCGGCTTCGTGCAGAGGAAGATCTCCTCCTCGCCAAACGCGTCGTCCTCTTCGCGCCGCAGCCCGAGACGACCGATCGTGCGCTCGTCGAAGCCGTCGAGGTAGCGATCCGCGCGCACCGCGAAGCCCGCCTCCCCCAGGCGGTCGGCGTAGTCGCTTCCGTAAAGGCGGACGTGGTCGCTCTGACCGAAGACCCGGTGGCGATCCTCGGGCGTCACCACGGTGGGGTCTTCGAGCGTCGTCGTGCGCCTGTAGTCGACCGGGCACATCAGGATCGCCCAGCCGCCGGGCACGAGGACACGGTGGATCTCGGCCAGCGCCCGGCGGTCGTCCTCGACGTGCTCGAGCACGTGGTTGCAGATCAGGAAGTCGAAGCTCTCGTCCGGGAAAGGGATGTCCATCACGTCGAGCTGGTGGTCGGCCAGGGCCGAGTCGAAATCGCCGGTCACGTAATGCAGCCCGTCCGTCTTCCCGAAGCGGCGGAGGAAGGTGTACTCGGGCGCGACGTGGAGCATCGCCCCGTCCCTTTCGAAGAGGTCCGTCTCCCGTTCGAGGAAGAGCTGCAGGACGCGGTGCCGCTCCAGCGCCCCGCAGCGCGGGCATTTCGCCTGCGTGCGGCCGCGGTGCGGCAGGAAGCGGGAGAAGGTCGACTCGCAGCAGGGGCACTCGACCGCGTCGCCGCGGTTGCGGGCGCCGCGAACAGCTCCCAGCAGCCGGTGGCGGCGCGCGCCGGGCATCAGCTTCAGCAGGGCGCGCTTGAAGCGGGAATCCTCGACGGCGCCGTGCTCGGCGCCGAACGCGGGACGGCTCGGTATCTCCACGCTCTGCGCCCTGGTGCTCACGCCTCACTGAACGGGCACGGAGACCCCGCTCTTGCGGCGCAAGATCGCCTCGCGGGGGGCCGTTGATACCGCGGATATGGCTCAACGCCTGCTCGTCATCTCACCGGTCCGCAACGAGGCCGACCACCTGGAGCGCGTCGCGCGCGCGATGGCCGCGCAGACGCGGCCGCCCGACCTCTGGCTGCTCGTCGACGACCACTCGACCGACGGCACCTACGAGATCGCCGAGCGGCTCGCAAACGAGTTCCCCTTCATCGACGCGGTGCGGGCACCCGAGCACCCGCCACTGGCCAACCCCCGCGACCGGCTTGCCTCGGCGGCGGCCCCCCGCACGTTCAACTTCGGGCTGGAGAGCGTCGAGTGGCAGGCGTTCACCCACCTCAGCAAGCTCGACGGCGACATGGAGCTGCCGCCCGAGTACTTCGAGCGCATCCTCGGCGAGTTCGATTCCGACCCGAGCCTGGGCATGGCCGGGGGCCTGCGCACCGAGCTGGTCGACGGCCAGTGGTGGCTGGAGCGGATCCCCACCGAGCACCACGTCCCCGGCGCCCTGAAGTGCTACTCGCGCGAGTGCTTCGAAGCGATCGGCGGCATGCAGGAACGGCTTGCCTGGGACGCGATCGACGAGAAGCTCGCCCGCATGCACGGCTATCGCACCCGCACCTTCGAGTACCTGGTCGCCGTCCACCACCGCCCTTGGGGCAGCGCCGACGGCACTCTGCGCGGGCGCGCCCGCTACGGCACCGCGGACTACATCTCCCAGGCCCCCTTCTACTGGGCAGTGCTCCGGGCGTGCAAGTTCGCCGCCGCGAAGCCACGCGGAATCGGGGGCCTCGCCTTCCTCTACGGCTACGCCCGCGCCGCAGTCCGGCGGACGCCGCGCTTCGAGGACGGCGAGTTCCGCCGCGCGGTCCGCCGCGAGACCCGCGCCCGCGTCCTCGGCAGGCTGCCTCTCTCCTCGCGAACCGCGACCGGCTGATGTTCGACCGCCGTCCGGACCTCTCGGTCATCGTCGTCACGCACAACGGCCGCGAGATGGCCCTGACGACGCTGCACTCGGCGCTGGCCGCCACCGGAGACGCCTCGGTCGAGTGGCTGGTCGTCGACGCGGCTTCCGGCGACGGCACCCCCGACGCGATCGAGCGAGACTTCCCCCAGGTGCGGGTCCTGCGCCGCGACAACCGCGGCTTCGCGGCCTCCAACAACGTCGCGCTCGAGCGGGCGCGGGGGCGCTACGTCCTCCTACTCAACCCCGACGTCGAGATCCGCTCCGGGACGTTCGGCGACCTGGTCGCGGCGATGGACGCGCGGCCCGAGCTGGGCCTCGCCAGCGTCGTCCTGCGCGGCGCCGACGGTGAGCTGCAGGCCTCGATCAGGCGCTTCCCCTCGCCGCTGCGAAGCCTCGGCGAGGCCCTCTTCTCCGCCCACTGGCCTGTCTTCCGCACGCTGCAGCAGGCCGACACGCGCGCCACCTGCTACCAGCACGAAGGCGACGCCGAGTGGCTGGTCGGGGCCTTCCTGATCGCCCGTCGCGAGGCGGTCGCGGCGGTCGGGCCGCTGGACGAGCGCTTCTTTCTCTACTCCGAGGAGATCGACTGGTGCTACCGCTTCTGGCAGGCCGGGTGGCCCGTCGCGCACCTGCCGGCGATGGTCGTCACCCATCACTCGGGCGAGGGCAAGCGAGGCGAGCTGATGCCCCAGCTAAGCCACTCGCGCATGCTGTTCGCGGCCAAGCACTACGGCGCTGCGCGAAGGACCGGCATCCGTGCCGCCCTGGCCCTCGGGCACGCGATCCGGATCGTGGTCTTCGGCGCCGTTGCGGCGGTCCGCCCGGCCCAGCGGCGGCGGGTGCGCGCGGAGTGGGCCAGCCTGCGGGTGACCCTCGGCCTCTCGGCGCCGCCGCTCGGCCCCTACTCGCGATCGGCTGTGTCGGCATGACCGCGAGCCACGGCGAACGCCACTACCTGGAGGAGCGCTACCGCGACTCCGGCGCGGGGCGCTCGCTGCCGATGCGCGCCTACTACGGGCTGAAGCCGCTGCTGCCGCGCCGGCTGCAGATCGCAATGCGGCGCCTCTACGCCAAGCGCCAGGCCGAGACCGAGTTCCCCCGCTGGCCGATCGAGCCGCTGCTGGTCGAGCGCCGCCACTACGAGCTGCTCGCCGAGCTGGAGCGTCGCGGGACCGAGCGGCTGCCGACGATCGCCAGCTGGCCCGACGGCAAGCGCTTCGCCGCCGTCCTCACCCACGACGTCGAGGGCCCGGCCGGAGTCGCCAACGTGCGCCGGATCGTCGAGATCGAGCGCCGCCACGGCTTCGTCTCCTGCTGGAACTTCGTCGCCGAGTGGTACCCGATCGAGGACGGGCTCTTCGACCACGTCCGCGCCGCCGGTTGCGAGATCGGCCTGCACGCGATCAAGCACGACTGCAAGCTGTTCGAGAGCCGCGCCAGCTTCGAGGCGGAGCTGCCCGCGATCCACCGCTACCTCGCCGAGTGGGACGCGGCAGGCTTCCGCTCGCCGGCGACGCACCGCAACCCCGACTGGATGCCGGAGCTGGGCGCCCTCTACGACAGCTCCTTCCCCGACACCGACCCGTTCGAGCCGCAGTCGGGCGGCTGCTGCTCGATCCTCCCCTTCTTCCTCGGCGAGATGGTCGAGCTGCCGATCACCCTGGTCCAGGACCACACCCTGTGGGAGATCCTGCGCCAGGACACGATCGAGCTCTGGACGCAGAAGAGCGACTGGATCGTCGAGAACGGCGGCCTGATCAACCTGATCGTCCACCCCGACTACCTCGACACGCCCGCCCGCCTGCGCATGTACGAGGAATTCCTCGAGTACCTGGCGGCACAGCGCGACGGCTGGTTCGCGCTGCCCCGCGACGTCGCCGCCTGGTGGCGTACCCGCGACGGCCTGCGCTGCGTCGAGGACGGCGGCGCGGCGCGGGTCGAGGGGAACGGCGCCGAGCGCGCCCGGATCGCCTGGGCCAGCCGCCGCGACGACGAGGCGGTCTTCGGGCTGGAGCCGGCGACGGCGACCCTGTCGGCCTCATGAGCAAGCGCAACGCAAGCGGCGGCGACGTCCCCGGGGCGATCGTCCTCGGTGGCGACTACCAGGGACTCGGCATCGTTCGCAGCCTCGGTCGCCACGGCGTACCGGTGTGCGTGATCGACGACGAGCACTCGATCGCCCGCGTCTCCCGCTACACCGGCTGCTGGGCACGGATCGCCGATCTTGGCGACGAAGAGAAGCTGGTCGAGGACCTGCTCCGGATCGGCCGCGAGCGCGGCCTCGAGGGCTGGGTGCTCTTCCCGACCCGGGACGAGACCGTCGCGGCGATCGCCCGCAACCGCGAGCGGCTGGCGGGCGTCTTCCGCGTCCCCACCGCGGGGTGGGAGACGATCCGCTGGGCCTGGGACAAGCGCAGCACCTACGAGCTGGCCGAGTCGCTCGGGGTGCCGGCGCCGCGTACCTGGCAGCCGGCCTCCCTCGACCAGCTGGAGGAGATCGACGCGCAGCCGCCGTTCGCGGTCAAGCCGGCGATCAAGGAGCACTTCTTCTACGCGACCGGGGCCAAGGCGTGGCGCGCCGACAGCGTCGAGGAGCTGCGCGACCTGGTCGCCAAGGCGACGGACATCGTCGGTTCCGGCGAGGTGCTGGTCCAGGAGCTGATCCCCGGCGACGGGCAGCAGCAGTACGCCTACTGCGCGCTCTACGAGGACGGCGAGCCGGTGGCGACGATGGTCGCCCGGCGGCTGCGCCAGCATCCGCCGGAGTTCGGCCGCGCCAGCACCTACGTGGAGACGATCGACGAGCCGCAGGTCGAGGAGCTCTCGCGGCGGCTGCTCGGCCATATCCGCTTCAGCGGCCTGGTCGAGCTGGAGTTCAAGCGCGACCCCCGCACCGGCGCCTTCAAGCTGCTCGACTTCAACGCCCGCACCTGGGGGTACCACACGATCGCCGGCCAGGCCGGCGTCGACTTCCCCTACCTGCTCTACCGCCGTCAGCTGGAACAACCGGTCGAGCCGCAGCGCACCCGCAGCGGCGTCAGCTGGGTCCGCATCCTCACCGATCTGCCGACCGCGATCGCCGAGATCTGCCGCGGACGGCTGCGCGCCGGCGACTATCTGCGCTCGCTGCGCCGGGCCCAGGTCGAGGCGGTGTTCAGCCGAGAGGACCCGCTGCCGGGCCTGGCCGAGCTGGCGCTGATTCCCTACCTCGTCTTCAAGCGCAGTGCCTGAGTCAAGTAGGAAATTAGTGCCAAGTTGACATAACGTCGCGCATTCGGGGTAGTTTCAACCATCGTCTTGAGCGTTCCAGTCTGGTGCCGATAGGGGGCATATGCAGGGCTTTTCACGTCAGGCAAGGCTCATCCGCACCGTTTGCGCACTGATCGCGGCGATTCTCGTTGCCACCGCCCTCTCGTCCCCCGCCGCCTCCAAGCCCTTCCTTCACAAGTCACAGGCCACGCGCTCGACCGACTTCGACCGCGACGGCCTGGGCAACTGGGTCGAGCTCTACCGCACCAGAACCCACCCCCGCAAGGCCGATACCGATGGCGACGGCCTCCGCGACGGGGTGGAGGTGAGACGGACCAGGACCAATCCCCGCCGCGCCGACAGCGACGGCGACGGCATCCCCGACGGAGTCGAGATCCGCCGCGGGCTCAATCCACGCAAGGCGAACACCCGAGCCGGCTCGCCGGGCGCCACCGCCGGAGTGCTCTCCGCCCCCTCCCCGCAACCGGCTTCCAGCAGCGAGCCGAGCCCGTCACCTTCGGATCTGCCGCCGCCTCCCCCATCGCCCCCTCCGTCCGGATGCGTCGAGGGCGCCACCGACGCGGCCACGGCCGCCCAGGTGCGCTCCGCGGTGCAGGCCGGCGAGGACGTCTGCATCGTCGCCGGCGTCGGCAACGTCGATCTCGACGACCTCGGCGCCAGCCCGGTGACGATCTCCACCGACGGCGGCTCGATGGGCTTCGTCGGCATCGACGACACCACCGACCTGACGATCCAGAGCGCCCGTTTCCGCTCGGTCGAGCTGCGCGAGGCGCACCGGACCAGGCTGCTCGGCAACACGATCGGCGGCTCGGGCCCGTCCGACCGGGAGTCCGACCAGCTGATCTTCATGCCGAGCGAAAGCAACGACGTCGCGATCGAACACAACGACATCGGCTGGACCGAAGCCGACGACTCCGGCAACACCGGCTACGGCTGCCGTTGCTACGGGGAGACCAACAACCTGCGCTTCGTCGCCAACCGCGTCCACGACATCGCCGCCGACGGCTTCCAGGGATCGAACGGCTCCAACGTCCTCATCGACCGCAACGAGATCGGCCCGGTCGGCGCAACCCCGGGCTCGGACTCGCACTCCGACAACATCCAGATCGTCGGCAACGGGCCGAACCTGCGGATCACCAACAACTGGATCCACCACCAGGGCTACTACGAAGGCACCGTCGTCGGCAACGCCGGCTCGACCTACATCCACGGCGGCACCTCCAACTCGGTCCTCTACGA
>Ga0190265_10000449_pt1 | contig 29634 bp, 26 predicted proteins | sample Popmic124T_FD_133135 | JGI IMG/M metagenome (GOLD analysis project Ga0190265, IMG submission 133135) | Populus adjacent soil microbial communities from riparian zone of Indian Creek, Utah, USA - 124 T | ecosystem: Environmental > Terrestrial > Soil > Riparian zone | place: USA: Utah | collected...
ATCCTCACCACCGAGATGTTCTCGATCATTGTCCTGATGGCGGTGGTGACCTCCCTCATGGCCCCCGTTGGTCTCCGCTACTTCTTGCAAAGGGTGGAGCCGGTCGCCGAGGAGGAGAAGCGGCTGGCCCGAGAGGAGATGCTCAAGGGGAGCTTCCTGGGCAAGGTGCGCAGGGTCTTGGTGCCGGTCCGGCCCCGCATCGGCCAGGTTGGCACGCAGACGATCCAGTCGGTGCTCGTTGCCCGTCTCGGCGAGTCGAACGACATATCAACCACTCTGCTGGCGGTTGCCGGTGAGCAGGACCGGGTCTTGGCCAGTTCATATTTGAGCTCGCTGCGGGCGGTGTTCCGGGACAAGGGCACCACCACGCGGATCGTCTCCAGCCACGACCCGGTCGACTCGATCCTGGCGGAGGCTGAGGCCGACTACGACCTGCTGGTGATCGGCACCCCGACCATGAGCCCGTCGGAGGACGCGATCTTCGGTTCGATCATCGACGACCTGATCAAGCTGTCGAAGACACCGACGTTGGTGGTGAGGGGAGAGAACGTTCCAGACGATTGGGCTCCGACCCGGATCCTGGTGCCGGCCAACGCCAGCAACAGCTCACGAAACGCCGCCGATCTCGCGTTCGCCATCGCCGGGTCGGATGCGGTCGTCACCGGGGTCCACGTTGTCACTCCGACTCGTCTTGCCGGGATGCGGACCAACATCGCCCTCGACGTCACTGCCGACTTCGAGATTCTGGCCACTCGTCTGGGTCAACATGTGCAGACCGAGGTTCGAGAGGCCGAGGACGTCGAGACCGGCATCCTCGATGCCATCGTCGAGCTGGATGCCGACCTGCTGGTCCTGGGGACGAGTGTGCGAGCCGGCACCACCCGGCTCCATCTCGGTCCGAGAGTCGAGTACCTGACCCGACTCGCCCCCTGCCCGGTCGTGATCCTCAACAGCTGACCGGTGTCCGGTGTTACAACGAACCTGAGGTTCCACGTCACGGATACGTGACTAACTCTCTCCGGTTCGGTCCGGCCCATGAACTCGAGAGAGTTGGTAACGGATGCGTTACTCAGAACCTCAGGTTCGGGTCACACCTCGGACTCAGTCGTAGGCGTAGAAGCCGTGGCCGGTCTTTCTCCCCAGCAGGCCGGCCTCGACCATCCGGGTGAGGAGAGGTGGGGAGGCGTAGAACGGCTCCTTGAACTCGTCGAACAGGACATCTGCCACGTGTTTCATGGTGTCGAGGCCGACGAAGTCGGAGAGCTCGAGAGGTCCCATCGGGTGATTGGCCCCGAGCCGCATCCCGGCGTCGATGTCCTCGCGGCTCGCCACCCCCGACTCGTACATGCGGATGGCGCCAAGCAGATACGGCACCAGGAGCATGTTGACGATGAAGCCCGCCCGGTCCTTGGCCCGGATAACGGTCTTGCCCAGCGACTCTGCATACGCCTGCACCGTGGTCTCGACGTCCGGTGACGACATGACCGTGGTCACCAGCTCGACGAGGCCCATCAACGGCACTGGATTGAAGAAATGGAGACCGACAACATGAGTGGGCCTGGTCGTCGCCGCCGCGATCCTGGTGATGGGGATCGACGAGGTGTTGGAGGCGAGGATGGCCTCGGGTGGGACCACGGTGTCGAGGTCGGCGAAGATCTGCTTCTTCAAACCCTCATCCTCGGTGGCCGCCTCGATGACGAGCTGACGATCACCTTGATCGGAGAGGTCGGTGGATATGTTGATCGAGCCGAGGACAGAGTCCCGCTCCGCCGACTCGAGCTTGCCCCGCTCGACAGCCCGCTCCAGCGACAGCTCGATCCGGGTCCGGGCCGCTTCGGCGGCCTCGGCATGGATCTCGTGGATGATGACATCGCTGCCGGCCCGGGCGCATACCTCGGCGATCCCCGAGCCCATGAGACCCCCACCGATGACCCCGACTCGTTCAATGCTCATGACAGGCGATGGTAGGAGCGAAAGGGTCCCCTCCGGCCCGCCGATCAGACCCCGGCCACCGCCCTGTCCCCGGCCCGAAGCCAGCAGGCCGCCTGGTGATGGGGGCCTTGGGGAGAGTCCATCAGCTGGGGATCCTCGACGTCGCAGAGGCCCTCCCGGGCGATGGGACAACGGGGATGGAAATGACAGCCCCGGGGCGGGTTGAGCGGGGAAGGGATTTCGCCCTGGAGGATGCGCCGGTTCCGGGGACGGTCGGGATCGGCGATGGGGATCGCCGAGAGCAAGGCCTCGGTGTAGGGGTGGAGTGGGTTGCGATACAGGGTGTCCCGATCAGTGAGCTCCACCACCCGCCCCAGGTACATCACGGCGACGCGGTCGGAGATGTGCTCGACCACGGCGAGGTTGTGGGCCACGAACAGCAGCGTGAGGTCCAGCTCCTCCTGAAGCTCGGTGAGCAGGTTGAGGACCTGGGCCTGCACCGAGACATCGAGCGCCGACACCGGCTCGTCGGCGACCACCAGGTCCGGTTTCAAGATGAGGGCCCGGGCGATCCCGATCCTCTGCCGCTGGCCGCCTGAGAACTCATGCGGGTAACGGCTGGCATGAGCCGAGCGCAGCCCGACCAGTTCGAGCATCTCCTTGACCCGTTCGTTGCGCTCGTCACGGTCACCTAACCCGTGCAGGCGCAATCCTTCGGCGATCGAAGGCCCGACCTGCGACCTCGGGTCGAGTGAGCCATAGGGGTCTTGGAAGATGATCTGGACCCGGCGACGGAACGGCTTGAGATCCTTCCCGGTGAGATGAGTGATGTCGGTCCCGTCGAACCAGATCGTGCCGCTCGTCGGCTCCAGCAGCCTGGTCAGCATTCGCCCCAGGGTGGTCTTCCCACATCCCGACTCGCCGACGAGACCCAGGGTCTCACCTTTCGCGATGTCGAGATCCACTCCTGATACGGCCCGGACGGTGGCCACCTGTCGTTGCAGGGCGCCGCCGCGCACCGGGAACTCCTTGACCAGATCGCGCAGCTCGACCAGGTTCTCAGCCATCGGCGTCCAGGACCTTCTCCGGCCCGTAGTAGAGCCAGCAGCGGACCTTGTGCCCTTCGTCGACCTCACGCAGGTCGGGCCGCATCTGGGTGCAGATCTGAAGGTCGTTTTCCACCCGGGGAAGGCAACGGGGGGCGAACCGGCAGGCCTGGGGGAGGTCGATCATCGAGGGGACCACCCCGGGAATCACCTCGAGACGATCCCGGAGGGCGCCGAGGACGGGGATGGAGCCGATGAGGCCCTTGGTGTATGGATGGAGCGGGTTCCTGAAGATGGACCGGACGTCGGTCTCCTCGACGATCTCGCCGGCGTACATAACCGCCACCCGGTCCGCCATCTCGGCCACGATTCCCAGGTCGTGGGTGATGAGGATCACCGCCGTCTTGGAGGTCTCTTGGAGGTCGCGGATCAAGTCCAGAATCTGCGCCTGGATCGTCACATCCAGAGCGGTGGTCGGCTCGTCGGCGATGAGCAGCTCCGGCTCGCACGCCAGCGCCATGGCGATCATGATCCGCTGCGCCATGCCCCCCGACAACTCGTGGGGATAGGAGTCGGCCCGGCGCTCAGGGTCGGGGATGCCGACCTTGGCCAGCATCTCATGCACCTTCTGCTCCTCGACCTCGGTGCTCCAATCCCGATGCAGCTCGAAGACCTCCTGGATCTGCACCCCGGCCCGATAGACCGGGTTGAGGGCGGAGCTGGGCTGCTGGAAGATCATCGAGATGTGCTCGCCCCTGAGCTCTCTCAACTCGTTGGTTTTCATCTTCATGATGTCCCGGCCCGAGAACAGGATCTCACCGGCCACGACCTCACCCGGGTGGGGGACCAGACCCATGATCGAGAGCGAGGTGACCGACTTGCCACACCCGGACTCGCCGACCAACCCCAAAACCTCACCCCGGTTGACATGGAAGTCGACACCGTCGACCGCCTTGACCAGGCCCTGCCTGGCGTCGAAGTGGGTTTCGAGGCCGCGAACCTCGAGCAGACGTTCCTGAGCCGTCACCGGCACCGGGACATCGGTGTCGATCATGCTCTCGGGAAGGGGTCGGGCCGCGCTCATCGGTTGAGGGTGGGGTCGAGGGCATCCCGCAAGCCGTCACCGACGAGATTGAAGCCGAGCACAGTGATCATGATGGCCAGACCGGGGAAGATCATGAGATGGGGAGCGGTGAAGATCCGGGCTCGCTCCGCGGCCAGCATGGCCCCCCACTCCGGTGTGGGTGGGGTGGCCCCGAGACCGAGAAAGCCGAGGGCGGCGGCTTCGAGGATCACCGTGGCGACGCCCAGGGTTCCGAGTACAACAAGAGGGGTGAGGGCATTGGGGACGACCCGGGTCACCAGCACCCTCGTCGAGGAGGCGCCCAGGGCGCGGGAGGCGGCAACATAGTCCACCTCCTTGACCGAGAGCACCGATGCCCTCATCACCCGCGCGTATTGCGGGATGGTGACGATGGCTATGGCAAAGAGGGTGTTCCTCAGTCCCGGTCCGAGCACGAAGACGATGGCTATGGCCAGGATCAGTGAGGGGAACCCGAGGACCACGTCCATTACCCGCATCAGGGTGTTGTCCACCCAACCACCGATATAGGCGGCTACGGCCCCGATTACGGTCCCGATGGCGATGGCCACCACAACCGTGGTGAACCCCAGGGGCAGGCTGACCCGAGCGGCATACACGACTCGACTGAAGAAGTCCCGCACGTTGCCGTCGAGTCCGAAGAGGTGCTGGGTCCCCTCACAGCCCAAGAAGTTGACACAAGGTGCAGCCCAGCGCTCCGCCCCGGGCTGGCCGATGAAGTCCTGGGTATAGGAGTAGGGGGCGATCAGTGGGGCGAAGATGGCGACCAGGACCATGAAGGTGACCAGGATCAGCCCGGCCACTCCGATCTTTCGCTTCATGAAGCGACGCAACACGATGCCCCAAATCGAGCCGGGCTGTTCGATGAGCGCCTCGGGGTCGGGCACGGTCAGGTCGGGTCGGAGCGTCATTACAGCCTCACTCTCGGGTCCAAGTATCCATAGGAGATGTCGACGATGAGGTTCACGATGACATAGGTGGCCGCGATGACCACGGTGAAACCCTGGATGATCGGAAAGTCACGGGCATTGATCGCTTCGAACAGGGCAGTGCCGATCCCGGCCAGGCCGAACACGGTTTCGGTGAGCACCGCGCCACCGAGAAGAGCGCCCAACTGCAAACCGATCACCGTCACCACCGGGAGCATGGCATTGCGCAGGGCGTGCTGCCGGACAACACGGGACTCGCTGGCACCTTTGGCCCGGGCGGTGCGGGTGAAATCGCGCTGCAGGGCGTCGAGGAGCGACGAGCGGGTCATGCGGGCGATGATCGCCATCGGAATCGTGGCCAGGGCGATGGTGGGGAGGATGAGGTGCTTGATCGCCAGCCACATCACCGACCACTGCGCCGAGATCGCGGCGTTGACGATCTCCATGTTCGAGATGAACTCGGCCACATTCGAGGCGAGCCCTTCCTCACTCAGTTCGAGCCCCCACACCTCCCAGAAAGCGTCAGGCCGAACCCCGGGGGGAAGACGGCCCGACGCCGGCAGGGCAAACGGTGTGTCGCCGAGGACGATGGCGAAGAGATAGGCGAGGAGCAGCCCGAGCCAGAAGATGGGCATTGAAACCCCCACATTGGCCACCGTCATGGCTCCGACATCGACGGCGCTGTTGTGCCGTTGGGCGGCGAGGATGCCGAGGGGGACCCCGGCGACCACGGCCAACGTCAGGGCGGCCACGGCAAGCTCGAGGGTGACCGGGAGTCGTTCGATGAGTATCTGGCTGACCGGGCGGGAGAATCGAATCGAGTCGCCGAAGTTCCCGGTCACGACATTCTGGGCGTAGATGCCGAGTTGGACGATTATCGAGTCGTTGAGGCCGTTGGCCTCGTTGAACCGCTCACATGCCTCCGGCGTTGCCCGCTCCCCGAGGATGGCGGTGCATGGCTCGCCGGGGAGAATCCGGACGAGGACGAATACCACGAGCAGCACGCCGGCGAGGACCGGCAGGGCGATGAGGATTCGTCGGGCGATGTAACCGGTCATGCGGCGACGGGCGATGTGGGGGTGGCCGCCTAGTGGACGACCACCCCCGCATCAGAACCAGATGGGCTCAGCCCTCCGGCTCAGGCTCAGGGGCGTTCATCAAACCACCCCAGAGGTATGCGTAGTACTCGAAGCCACCGGTGTTGCCCACGTGCAGTGGGTCGGCGGCATCGATCCCGACTCCCCACGACCTGACTACGTCGTTGGCGTCGAGGGCGGATCCGTCGTGGAAAGTGACACCCGAATTGAGCGTGCACGTCCAGACGGTCCCGTCTTCATTCGGCTCACAGCTCTCAGCGAGCAGCGGCACCGGCACCCCGGTGTCGTCGTACTCGTAGAGACCCTCGAGGATCTGCTCACAGGCCGAAAGCGACTCGCCGTCGGTCTCGTCATGGCAGAACAGGGAGATCGGCTCGGCGTTCTGATAGAACACCAGCGTGTCCCCGTCCGGGACCATGTTGGAGAACTTCGGGGCTCCGAACGGAGGCACCGCGGCGTTCTGCAACGAGGCCTGGGCCGCATCGGCCGCCGCCCCATGGGCGATCGGCACCATAGGCACGTGCTCCCGAAGCAGGTTGTTGGCCTCGGCATAGATCGGGGCCGCTTCGGCCTCGTCCACTGTCGAGGCACCTTGTGCCAGGAGGTCGACCAGCTCGGGGATGGTGTCACCGAACTGGGGCCCGGTGAAGTGGGTGTCCAGGAAGTTGGACACATGCGGATAGTCCGCACCCCAACCCAGGAGATGGATGCCATCGGCATCACCGACCGAGGTGAGCTCGATGAACGCACCCGACTCAACCACTTCGACGGTGGCATTGATGCCCAGGTTCGCCTGGAGCTGGCTCGCCAGCTCGGTGGCGACTGCGCCCGGCTCCGGCAGATAGACACGGAACACGTCGCGGTAGCGGATCGTGGTGTCGAACCCGTCCGGGAACCCGGCTTCGGCCAACAGCGCCCGTGCCGCTTCGGGATCGAATTCAGGCCACGCATCGCCTTCACAGCCGTTTGCGATGCCGCATGGCGTGAAGAAGTCGGCCACCTCTGACCCGGATGGGTAGAAGTTGTCGACGATCCGTTGCCGGTCGATGCCCATGGCCACGGCCTGGCGCACCTGCGGGTTGTCGAAGGGCGGGAAGGTGTTGGCCATCCCGATGTAGAACACGTTCGGGTTGGGATCGTTGAGCAGCTGGAGATTGGCATCACCCTCGATGGTGGCGTAGTCACTGGCCGCCAGGTTGGTGATGTAGGTCGCGTTGCCCGATTGCAGCTCGATGATTCGAGCGGTGCTCTCGGCAGCCCAGCGGAAGACCAGGGTGTCGAACGCAGGAGCGTCCCCCCAGTAGTCCGCATTGCGGCTCATCACGATCTCCGAGCCACGCGCCCACTCGTCGAGTGCAAATGGTCCGGTCCCGATCGGGTTCTCCAGCGGCGAGCCGCCCGTTGCTTCCAGGTGCTCGAGCGGCTGAACCGCGAACGGCACGAAGGCCAGCTTGGCCAAGAAGGCCGGGTCGGGCCCGCACAGGGCGAATTCCACGGTGGACTCGTCGAGTGCGGTGATCGTGTTGATCTTGCCCTCGTAGGTCACCGGGTTCCCCTCTGCGTCGTTGTAGCCGAGCTCTCGGCCACAACCGCCGGAGTCGACGGTGAGCAAATCCGACGGGGCCTCGGCTTCGACCGATGTGGTCGTGTCGCCCGCTGCCTCCGTAGTGGTCGGCTCACCGCCCGCGGTGGTGGTCGTCCCGTCGCCCTCGCTGTCACCGCAGGCAGCGGCGACAAGAGCGAGGATGGCGACGAGCGCCAACCAGCGCATTCGTTTCATACTTTCTTCCTCCCTTGTGGGTTTGGTCGCAGGGCGGCAAAGGCCAACCCCGCGAGCACGCAACGGTACCGTTTTTGCGGACATTGCGCGCCCATGTGAATGGTTCCGAGCGCTAGATCCATGTCGCGCAGAACCGTCCGCGCATCAGGCAAAACCCCTTTACCCTTGTCCGCTGAATGACATACGAGCACAAGTCGATCGAGGCCAAATGGCAGGACCGCTGGGAGGCGGACGAGACTTTCCAGGTCACCGAGGACGAATCACGGCCCAAGTTCTACAACGTGGCCATGTATCCCTACCCGTCCGGTGAGCTGCACATCGGACATGTCCGCAATTACACCCACATCGATCTGATCACCCGTTACAAGATGATGCAGGGCTACAACGTCCTCAGCCCGATGGGCTGGGACAGCTTCGGTCTGCCCGCCGAGAACCTTGCCATCGAGACCGGCGTTCAACCCCAGATCAGCGTCGCCAACCAGATCGCGAAGATGAAGGAGCATTTCCGGAAGCTGGGCGTCGCGTTCGATTGGAGCCGGGAGCTGGCTAGCCACGACCCTGCCTTCTACCGCTGGGACCAGTGGCTGTTCCTCGAGCTCTTCGAACGCGGTCTCGCCTACAAGGCGACGGCGCCGGTCAACTGGTGTCCCAAGGACCAGACGGTCTTGGCCAACGAGCAAGTGGTCGACGGCGCGTGTGAGCGTTGCGGGACCCTCGTCGAGAAGCGGAACCTCGCTCAATGGTTCTTCAAGATCACCGACTACGCCGACCGGCTGCTCGACGATCTCGAGCCCCTGAACGACTGGCCGGAGCGGGTCCGCACCATGCAACGGAATTGGATTGGGCGCTCCGAGGGCGCCAGATTCCGGATCGCGATACAGGGCATGGACGAGACCTTCGATGTCTTCACTACCAGGCCCGACACCGTGTTCGGGATGACCTTCTGTGTCCTGGCCCCGGAGCACCCGCTCGTGGAGAAGCTGATCGAGGGTGGTGAGCAGGAGGAGCAGGCCCGGGAGTACATCGCGCGCGCGGCCCGAGAGTCGGAGATCGAACGGCTCGCAGAAGGTGACAAGACCGGAGTGTTCACCGGCAGGTTCGCGGTGAACCCGGTCAACGAGAGCCCGGTCCCGATCTACATCGCCGACTACGTGTTGATGGGATACGGAACCGGGGCGATCATGGCAGTCCCCGGTCAGGACCAGCGGGACTGGGACTTCGCCACCAGATACGGTCTCGACATCGTCCGCACCGTCGAACCCGCGTCGGGTTGGGAAGGTGAGGCGTATCTCGGCGACGGGCCCACCATCAACTCGGGCTTCCTGGACGGTCTCGACCGGGCTGGCGCGAAGGAGCGGACCATCTCCTGGTTCGAGGAGCACGGGATAGGAGAGGGGACCATCCAATACCGGCTACACGACTGGTTGATCTCGCGCCAGCGATACTGGGGCAGCCCGATCCCGATCGTTGACTGCCCCGTGTGCGGGCTCGTCCCGGTGCCACGGGACCAGCTCCCGGTGGTCCTGCCCGAGGTCGAGGATTATGCCCCCAAGGGGCAGTCACCCCTCGCGGCCCTAGACGACTGGGTGGTCACGACCTGTCCCAACTGCGGTGGCGAAGCCAGACGCGAGACCGACACCATGGACACCTTCGTCGACTCCTCTTGGTACTTCTTCAGGTACACCGACCCCCACAACGACCGGGCCATCTTCGATCGGGAGAAGGCCGAGTACTGGATGCCACTGGACCAGTACATCGGGGGTGTGGAGCACGCCATCCTGCACCTGCTTTATGCGCGTTTCATCACGAAGTTCCTCTATGACATCGGGTTGAGCCCGGTCGAGGAGCCGTTCATGAGGATGTTCACCCAGGGGATGCTGGTGAAGGACGGCGCCAAGATGTCGAAGTCGAAGGGCAATGTCGTCCCTCCCGACCGTTACTACGACGAATACGGGGCGGACGCCCTACGTCTGTTCGAGCTCTTCGTCGGACCCCCTACCGACGATGCGGTTTGGAACGACGCCGGGGTGCCCGGCACCAAGCGCTTCCTCGACCGCATCTGGAAGATGGGCACGGCGGAACACCGCTTCGTCGATCGGGAACCGAATGAGGACGATGCCTGGCTGATGGCCGAGACCCATCGCACCCTGAAGCGGGTGACCGAGGACATCGACCGGTTCCACTTCAACACCACGGTGTCGTCCCTGATGTCCCTGGCCAATGTCTTCCAGGACTACCTTGCCCGCTCGCCGCGGGAGAAGACATTCGACGAGGCCTACCGGATCATGATCCTGATGCTGGCCCCGGCGTCGCCACACGTGACCCATGAGCTGTGGGAGTCCCGGGGGATGGGGACAATGCTGGCCACCGAGCCCTGGCCGACCTGGGACGAGAGCCTGGTCGCCGAGTCGACCGTCACCATGGTGGTGCAGATCAACGGGAAGGTGCGAGACCGTGTCGACGTCCCCGCCGACATCTCAGCCGATGATGCAGAGCAATTGGCGCTGAGTCTCGAGAAAGTTCAAGGCTGGATCGATGGCGCGGCTGTGCGCAAGGTGATCGCCCGGCCGCCGAACGTGATCAACTTCGTCGTGGGGTGAACGCCGGGGAGATGCTCCGGGCCGGCGGAATCGATTCGATTCGGGTTCGTCTGCTCATCTACCCGATCGAGCCGGACTTGGTCCGGATACGGCCGGCCCCGAGACTGCTCCAACGCTTCTGGGGTCGTGACATCCGGGCCATGACCCTGGGCAGGACGATTCTCCTCGACCCTCTGCTGATCGGCGCGGCCCAGGACCGGGCCGGTCTGCTCCTCGTCCACGAGCTGGTCCATGTCCGCCAATGGCACGAGCTGGGTGTGGCCCGCTTCCTCTGGCGATATTTCACTGCCTACTTCCGTGGTCGATTCGACCGTCTCGGGCACCGCGCGGCCTATCTCGCCATCCCCTTGGAGGTCGAGGCAAGGCAGATGGCCGCTCTCCTCGGGTGATTACTCGACAACGACCCCGTTCAGATCGGGCTCGGGCGGATATTGGGGGTCCATTTTCTCCAGTGCTTGGATCAGGATGCTGGACACCACCAGGTTGCGGTACCACTTGCGGTCGGCCGGAACCACGTACCAGGGGGCGTGCTCGGTCGACGTTCGGGTGAGAGCCTCCTCGTAAGCGGCGAGGTAGTCGTCCCAGAGCTCGCGGTCTTCCAAATCGCCGACGTTGAACTTCCATCGTTTGTCGGCCTCGTCGAGACGTGCCGCCAGTCGCTCCCGCTGCTCCTCTTTAGAGATGTGGAGAAACAGCTTGATGACCGTCGTCCCCTCGTCGGCGAGGAGCTGTTCGAAGGCCACGATGTGGTCGAAGCGTCGCTGCCACCGTTCCTCCGGGGCGAGGCCTTTGACTCGCACCACGAGAACGTCCTCGTAGTGGGAGCGGTTGAAGATCGAGATCGAGCCGCTCTCCGGAGTCCGTTGGTGGATGCGCCACAGATAGTCGTGAGCCAGCTCCCACTCGGTGGGCACCCCGAATCCCCAGACCCGCACTCCCTGCGGATTGACACCTTTGAACACGTGCCGAATGGTCCCGTCCTTGCCGCCCGTGTCCATGGCCTGGAGGACGACGAGGAGCTTCTGCTTCGACTCCGCCCATAACCTGGTCTGGAGCTCGGTCAGCATGTCGTTGAGTGGCCGAAGGGCGGTCTTGCCCTCGGCTTTAGCCCCATCGAAGCCTTCCTTGGAGTGGGGATCGCGCGAGCCGAGAGCCGCGTCGGTGCCCGGCACGACCAGATGTGGCTTGACGTCGAGCACGTGCGGGACACTAACCGACGACGGTCTTCCTTCGGCGATGCCGGATTGGTAGGTATCGGGTAGCGGAGTGTGTCGTGGGTGAGAGGACCGCAATGGGTCGGAGGCAGTCGTTGGCATTGGGCTTCGCCCTTGCCGCCGTACTGATCGGTGCTGGATTGGGTGTGATGGGAGACGACCTCCGGCAACCGACGACGGGGCCAACCGAGTCGAGCGTGACGTCCACGAGACCTGTGTTCCCCGTCTACGTGTCAGGGTGGGTGGCCACTCCCGGAGTAGTCGAGGTTGCCGAAGGCTCGATAGTTGCCGATGCTGTGGCCGCAGCCGGCGGCGCCCTGCACGGAGCCTTGCTCGACGCGATCAATTTGGCCAGGCCCGTGGTGCAAGGCGACCACATCCAGATCCCGGGCCCGGGTGACTCCGTGTCCGCAGTCCCTGGCGCCGAGGAGGGCGGGCTCATCTCGCCCAATCGAGCGGACGCCTCGCAACTCGAGGAGCTTCCGGGGGTCGGACCGGTCCTGGCGGAGCGAATCATCGCCCATCGTGAGGCCAACGGGCCGTTCGAGACGGTCGAGGACTTGTTGGAGGTGCCTGGTATCGGCGAGGCAAAGCTTGCCTCGATCCGGGACCTGGTCACGGTTCCGTGACCCCCGGTCATCCGGCGCTCCCACCGCCGGTGTCCCGACCCTGGCTCCTCTGTGCGGCGGTGACCATGCTGTTGTCCTGGATCGGGGCGTGGCCGGGCTGGGGCTTGCTGGTTTCGGTCGGTGTCGTCCTCTGTCTCGCCGTCTGGGGACGGACTCTGGTGGTCCTGGTTGCGTCCACAGCCGCACTTGTCTCGTCTCTCACCGCGACCTCCCTCGAACCTCTGGCTCCGGGCCGGGTCGAAGCGCGTGGGGTGATGGTCACTGATGTGCTCGAAGGCCGGTTCGGCCCCTACGCCCTGATCGAGTTGGATGCCGGGCCGGTCCTGGCCGATCTGCCCCCGGAAGCAGCTGCCTCCCGCGGTGACGTCGTCGAGGTTGAGGGACTGGCGGGCGGAGAGTCGGGCACGATCAGAGGCGAACGTCATCGCGGGGTGGTCGATGTCGGCAGCTTCCGGGTGGTCGCCGGTCCGAGTTCACCCATACAACGGTGGGGGAATGCGATGCGGGACCGGGTCATCGACCGTCTGACGCCTCTCGAAGGTGGGCGCGCCCTTCTTGCCGGGTTCCTGGTCGGCGACACCAGCGGGGTCGACGAGATCGACCAGTCGGCCATGCGAAGAGCGGGTCTTTCCCACTACACCGCGGTGAGCGGCTCGAATGTCGCCTTGTTTCTCGGCCTGCTCTATGTGGTGGCCGGGCCGATCGGCGTGGGGCCACGACGACGGGCCGTTGTGGGTCTGCTCGGATTGCCGGTGTTCGCCGCTGCCACGAGGTTCGAGCCGTCGGTGGTTAGGGCCTCAGCCATGGCGGCACTCGGCCTTGGCGGCCGGCTGATCGGGATGGCCATGGAGGCGTGGCAGGTGCTAGCCGCAGCCGTCACCGGCCTGCTGCTCCTCGACCCCACTCTGATCCACAACACCGGATTCCAACTTTCGGTTGCAGCCACGGCCGGGGTCATGGTTGGCGCCCGGTGGCCGGTTGCCGGAAGCCGGGTCAACCGGACGCTTGCGGTCACCGTCGCTGCCCAGGCTGTGGTCGCCCCGTTGCTGCTCATCCACTTTGGGCTCGTTCCGCTGCTCTCGCCTCTGGCCAATCTGGTGGCCGCCCCGCTGGTAGCGATGGCGACGGTTCTGGGTGCGGTCGGTGTGATTGGGCCGGGGTTCGTCGGCGACATCGGCGCATGGCTGGCGGGGATCGTTCTCGGGCTGGCACGCGTCGCCTCAGCGTGGCCCCAGATTGGGTGGCCGGGCCTGGGGATCATCCTTACGGCACTCCTGGTTCACCTCCGCTTTCGACGTTGGCGAGGTCAGCTCGCCGTGGTGGCGGCCCTTGCCGTGGTCTGGTCGGTGCTCGGTCCCGTGCGATCCGTCCCCGACCCCGGCGTGGTGGTGCTCGACGTGGGTCAAGGCGACGCGATCCTGCTCTCCGGTGGTCAGGGCAGATTCGCCCTCGTCGACGGGGGGCCGGACCCGGTGATCCTCGTGGAGGCCCTCCAGGAGTATGGGGTGAGGGACCTCGACTTGGTGGTGCTCACCCACGTGCACGCCGACCACGCCACCGGCCTGGCCGGTCTGGTCGGGAGAGTCCCGATTGGCTTGGTTTGGGCCCGGACCGCACCGCACGAGACGAGTGCGTCCGCGGAGCTGATTCGCGTCCTGGGGGAGAACCGGGTGGAGGTCTCCGAGCCGAGGGTGGGTGAGAGCCTGCAACTGGGTGCCCTGAATGTGACCGTAGAGGGGCCGCTTCGCACCTACGCCTCGCCCAATGACCAATCGGTCGTCCTCACGGTGGCGGGGCCGGGACGGGCCATGCTCCTGTCAGGGGACATCGAGACGATTGCTCAAGCCGAGTTGGGGCATCTCCGGGCCGATGTGCTCAAGGTCCCGCACCAGGGCGCGGCCACCTCCGATCCCGATTGGCTGGAACAGGTCGGCTCTTCAGTGGCCGTGATCTCGGTTGGTCCCAATGACTTCGGCCACCCCGCCGACTGGGTCATCACCACCCTGGAGGAGAGCGGCGCCACAGTCATCCGCACCGACGTCGCCGGCGACGTGGTGGTGCCCCTGGGCTGAGCACTTCTGTGAACCCACGTGAACACTCTGTATGCGGTTCCGTTCACAGAACGATGACAATGGCGCGATGCCACTCGATCTGGGGAAGATCCAGCTTCCACTTGGGGAGGTCACCCATGTGATGGGGGTGATCAATGTCTCGCCGGATTCGAAGAACGTGCACACGGTTGCCCTCTCCGTCGACGAGGCACTGCTGATGGCCGACCGCTACCGCACCTGGGGGGCAACCCTGATCGACGTCGGTGGCCAGTCTTCACACTTCGACAACCCGACCCTCGAGCCTGCGGACGAGATCTCGAGGGTGGTCCCGGTGATCGAGGCACTGGCGGCCGAGGATCACCTGGTTGCCATCGACACCTGGAAGGCGGATGTGGCCATGGCAGCCGTCGAGTCGGGCGCCGTCATCGTCAATGACACCAGCGGTCTCACCGATCCTGAGATGCGCGAGGTGGTGGCGGCCACCGGCGTCGCCGCCGTTGCGGTCTATGTCGAAGGGGACAACCCACACGATGTCGGCGAGATCGAGATCAGGGACGACAAGGCGGAGCAGACGGCATCCGGGTTCCGTTCCCTCCTCGCTGAACTGGGCGACCTCGGGATCGTCAACGTGATCCTCGATCCCGGGATCGCACTCAACTACCGGGGGGACTACGAGGCATACACCCGGCTCCAGCTTCGGGTGATCGCCGACTCCGAGCACCTGCAGGCTCTGGGGCGGCCCGTACTGATCCCGATCCCGCGCAAGCGGGACTTTCACCGGGTCGTGGCCTATATCTCACTGGCCCTGGAGCACCGGGCCGACATCATCCGGGTCCATGACGTCGCCGTGGCCTGCGACCTCGCCCGCCTCTTCGACCGGTTGCCCGGTTGAGAGTTGCTTTTGGCGCGGCGATCCGACCCTGTGGGGTCGGATCGCCGCGCCAGAACGGAGGGCCGGACCTGTCACGGGTGGGTAGTACCGTCGGGGGTCATGGCCGTGCTGCTCATCTCTGCCCCCTCCAACGCGGGACAAGGGGAGCGGCAGCAGATGCTGGACGGGGCTGCGGAGCACTTCGCCCGGGCCGGGCTGGAACGGGGTCAGGTCCTCCGAATCGACGTTCCGGGCCGGGGGGCAGGGGAGGAGGGTGACGGCGCCCTTCGCACCGAATTGGAGCCGGCCATCCCGCTCCTCCAATCTGGCTCGTTGTTCGGCGAGTCACAAGGTCTCGCGCTCGTGGACGCCCAGAACCTCCAGGCCGCCGAGGGGGCGGTCCTCGAAGAGCTGATCAGGGCTGCCGACCTGTCCACGATCGAAATCGTGTTCCTGGCAGCGGGTGCGCTTCCCCGTTCTTTGTCATCGCTGTTGAAGAGTCTGGGCACCTCCCAATCGGTGAAGAAGATGTGGGAGCGACAGGCCCTGCAATGGCTCGACGCAGAAGTGCGGGACCGGGGCCTGGTCTTCGAGAAAGGAGCCGATAAGGCGATCCTGCAGAAATTCGGTTCCGACACCGCGGCCATGGGCCAGGCCCTCGACCAGCTGGAGCAGGCGAGTGGGAAGATCACCAAAGAGGTGATCCTCGATCGATTCAAGAACCGACCCGATGAGCCGACCTTTCTCATCACCGACGCCATCACCAAGGGCGAAGTGGGCGAGGCGTTGCGGCGGCTCTCGGACTTCCTGGTCCACGGTCACCCCTTGGTTTTCCTCGCCGCAGTGGAGTCGGATCTCAAGAAGAGGTCCCTTGCTGCGGCCGCATCTGACGAGCCGACCTTTCGCGACTGGATCGGGGCCAACCCGGGCGACCGGGGTGCCGCCCGGTTCTGGAATCAGCGAGGGCGGGTCCGGGAGTCGTCGCTGCGCCGGGCCCAGGAGGCATTGGTGCGGGCCGACCGGGTGATCAAGTCTCAGCCCGAGGAAGTGCATCGGGTGACCCTGGAGCGGCTGACTGTCGCATTGTGCCGTTGGTACAACTGAGGCCGCCCCGCGGGCGACCTCGTGACACGCAATTGTGAGGTCGACGACTAGGCGTTGGCCTTCTTCACCAATCTCGACTTCTTGCGGGCTGCGGTCTTCTTGTGAAGGACACCCTTGGACACGGCGATGTCGATCTTGGCCTGAGCCTCACGGAGCAAATCGTCGGTGGGCTCGCCGGCGGCCGCGGCAGTCTCCACCTTCTTGACACTCGTCTTGAGGTTGCTGTTGATCGACTTGTTGCGCATCCGCCTGTGTTCGTTCTGGCGGTTTCGCTTGATCTGTGACTTGATGTTGGCCATGGCGCTTTGGATTCTCGATTTTCGATCTCGGCGGACAGGTTGGAAGTCCCACGGTCCGGTTGAGTGACTCGGTCGGGAGACCGAAACGCAAGGCTAACAGGTGGATTCCGATAGGTAGAATGGCTTCCCTCCCGGTTTCCCGTGACGAATCAAACGCGCATCCGCAACTTCTCGATCATCGCCCACATCGACCACGGCAAGTCGACCCTGGCTGATCGATTTCTCGAGCGCACCGGGGCCCTTACCGAGCGTGATATGAGAGAACAGGTCCTGGACACGATGGACCTGGAGCGGGAGCGGGGGATCACCATCAAGGCGCAGACAGTGCGCCTCACCCACAAGGCGGAAGACGGTCATGACTACGTCCTCAACCTGATCGACACCCCGGGCCATGTCGACTTCTCCTATGAGGTGTCCCGGTCCCTCGCCGCGTGTGAGGGGGCGCTGCTGCTGGTCGATGCCGCCCAGGGGGTCCAGGCCCAGACCCTGGCCAATGCCTATCTGGCAGTCGATGCCGGTCTCGAGGTGATCCCGGCGATCAACAAGATCGACCTGATCGCCGCCGACCCCGATCGTGTCGCAGGCGAGATCACAAACGTCATCGGCGGATCGCCCGAGGACATCGTGCGGATCTCGGCGAAGACCGGGGACGGTGTCGACGAGCTCCTGCAGAGACTCGTCGATCAGGTGCCTCCTCCCCAGGGTGATGCCGAGGGACCGCTGCGTGCCCTCGTCTTCGATTCCTACTACGACGCCTACCGGGGAGTGGTCTGTTATGTCCGCGTGGTCGACGGGCGTCTTCGATCTGGCTTCAAGTTGAAGTTCATGGCAACAGGAGAGACCCACGATGCGGCGGAGATCGGTTTCCTCACACCGGCGGCCAAACCGGTGAATATCCTCGAGGCGGGTGAGGTCGGCTATCTGATCACCGGGGTCAAGGAAATCGACAGGATCAGGGTCGGCGACACCCTGACCGACACCGCCAGCCCGGCTCGGGACCCTCTGTCCGGGTACGCCGAGCCCAAGCCGATGGTGTTCTCCGGGTTGTTTCCCACCGATGGCGACGACTTCGAGAGACTGAGGGAGGCCCTGGAGAAACTGCGTCTCAACGACGGCTCGCTGACCTGGGAGCCGGAGACCAGTCGTGCCCTCGGCTTCGGGTTCCGGGTCGGGTTCCTCGGGCTCCTCCACATGGAGATCGTCCGTGAGCGGCTGGAGAGGGAATACGACCTCGACCTGGTCGCCACAGCCCCGTCGGTCGCCTACCACGTGACCCTTCCCGGGGGCAGTGTGCGGGAGATCAAGTCACCTCAGGACCTGCCCGACCCGGGGGGCCGGATCGGCCTCTCCGAGCCCTACGTGCGGACGATGATCCTGACCCCGAGTGAGTACGTGGGCCCGATCATGGAGCTGGTCACCTCGAAGCGTGGCGAGTTCGGCACCATGACCTATCTGAGCCCGGAGCGGGTCGAGCTCGATTACCGGATACCGCTCGCCGAGATCGTCTTCGACTTCTTCGACCTGCTCAAGTCGAGGACCAAGGGGTATGCCTCGCTGGACTACGAGCCGTCGGGGTACCAGGAGGCGGACCTGGTCAAGGTCGACATCCTGCTCAATGGTCTTCCCGTCGACGCCTTCTCCGCCGTCGTACATCGGGACAAGGCCGCCGACTACGGCAAGACGATGACCACCCGCCTCCGAAGTCTCATCCCACGGCAGATGTTCGACGTCCCGATCCAGGCCGCCATCGGCGGGAAGATCATTAGCCGGGAGACGGTGAAGGCCAAGCGAAAGGACGTGATCGCCAAGTGCTACGGCGGCGACGTCACACGCAAGAAGAAGCTTCTGACCAAGCAGAAGGAGGGCAAGAAGCGGATGAAGATGGTGGGCTCGGTCGAGGTGCCACAGGAGGCGTTCGTGGCCGCCCTCCGGGTCGACGACGACTTGTGAGCTTCCTCGAGGTCGATCGTCACGTCGACACTCCGGCGGCCTATGTCCACATCCCCTTCTGCTCGGCGGTCTGCCCGTACTGCGACTTTGCCGTGGTGGCCGGCGCCGACGACCTCGCCTCCAGGTACATCGAGGCAGTCATCGCCGAGGTCGCGGCCTCAGACGGGTGGCGGCCACTCGACTCGGTCTACTTCGGGGGCGGCACACCGAGTCATGTCGACCCGGCTCTCCTCGAGGGTATCCTCGAGGCGCTCCGCCGCCATCACGGTCTGACCGACGGTGCCGAGGTCTCGCTCGAGGCCAACCCGGAGGACTTCGATCGGTCCCGGGCGGAGAAGCTGCTGGCGGCCGGGTTCAATCGTGTCTCGTTCGGTGCCCAGAGCTTCGACGATGAGGTCTTGATCCGACTCGGGCGCCGTCATCGGGGCGCGGACATCGAGGCCTCGGTGGACAACGCACGCCGCGCCGGATTCGAGAACATCTCTCTCGATCTCATCTTCGGCACCCCGGTGGAGTCGGATGACTCGTGGCAGGAGACGCTGGACCGGACGGTGGCGCTCGGTCCCGATCATCTGTCGTGCTACGCCCTCACTGTGGAGCCGGGGACACCGCTGCACCGCGAGGTGCGGGCCGGCGCCGAGGCACCCGACCCGGACACTCAGGCCGACCGCTACGAGCTCGCCGAGGCGATCCTGGCCGCCGCCGGAATGAGCCGCTACGAGGTCTCCAACTGGTCACGTCCCGGCCGGGAGTGCCGGTACAACCTCACCGTGTGGGCCCAGGGCCAATACGAGGCATACGGCAACGGCGCCCATCGGTTTCGAGACGGGGTCCGCAGCCACAACCTGCGCCGGCTCGAGGCCTACATGGCGCGGGTGGAGAGTGGGGTGAGACCCATCGCGGGCACCGAGGAGATCAGCGGCTGGGAGGGCGAGGTGGATCGTCTCTTCGTCGGTTTGCGCCGTTCGGCCGGCGTAGGGGGCGGCCCGGGGGTGGACGCCCTCATCCGAACCCCTGGCGGGGGCATGCTCTTGCGGGAGCGAATAATCGACGTCTCCGACGGCCGACTCGTGGTTCGCCGACCACTGCTTACCGACGAGGTGCACCGTCAGGTGCTCGACCTCGAACCACCCGATGGGTGGGTGGAGCCTGGAAAGCCGGATAACCTCTAGGTCAAATGCTGGAAGACCGCCGGTCCGAGATCCTTCGAGCACTGGTCGAAGAGCACATCCGCTCAGGTGAGCCGGTGAGCTCCCGGGCGATCGTCGAGCGCGCCCGTCTCTCCGTCTCGACCGCCACCGTGAGACACGACCTAACCGCCCTCGAGTCCGAAGGCTACGTGATCCAACCCCATACCTCCGCGGGGCGCATCCCGACGTCCGCCGCCTATCGCTATTACGTCGATCACCTCGGCCCGGGACGACTTCGTTCGACGGCGCAGGCCAAGATCAATACCTTCTTCGGTGATGTCCATCTCGAGCTCTCCAAGCTGCTCAAGGAGACCTCGGACCTCCTGGCTGAGGTCACCGATCTGCCTGCCGTAGTGGTGGCGCCGGCGCTGATGGGGGACCGGGTGCGCGCCGTGCACAGTGTTCAGATCACAGGTGACCAGGTTCTGCTCGTCGTCGTGACCGAGGGCGAGCGGGTGCTGCAACAGAGGACCAGGGTCCGGGTCCCGATCACGACACGTGAGTTGGAGGATGCCCAACGGGTGGTCAACGCGGCCGCGGTGGGGCGTGACATCGGTGCCGATCTGAAGATCGGTGACGACGAGATGCGTCAACTCGAAGAGCCGGTCAGGGAGGCCGTGCTCTCGTTGAACGACGGCCTCCACCTTGCCGCCGCCTCGGGGACCGAGATGTTCATCGGCGGGACGCAGAGGATGACCGCCGTCTGGGAGGACCTCAGCGCCGTGCAACGCATCCTCGAGGTGCTGGCCAGGGAGGCCGAGGTGATGAAGATCCTGGCTGTCGCCTCCGGCACCTCGATCCAGATCGGCGCCGAGCTTCCGGTGCACGACATCGACCTGGCCGTGGTGTCCACCACGTATGACGCGGGCTCGAGTGGGGGATCAGTCGGTGTCATCGGGCCTATGCGCATGAACTACAAGCGGGCGATCTCGGCGGTCGAGGAAGTTTCCCGCGAGTTGGAGGACCGGATCAGCACCGAACAAGACTGACCCATGGCCAAGAACTACTACGACATCCTGGGCGTCGGTAGGGACGCCACCAGCGAAGAGATCAAGAGGGCCTTCCGGCAGATCGCCCGGGTCACGCATCCCGACGCCAACCCGGGCGATCCCCTGTCCGAGGCGCGCTTTCGGGACGCGGCCGAGGCTTACGAAGTGCTCTCCGACCCCGACCAGCGCCGACGATACGACCGGGGGGACACGATCGACCTGTCCGACCTCTTCGCAGGCTGGGGCGGTCTCGACGACCTTCTGCGCTCGGTGTTCGGCGACGGGGCGATGTTCGGCTCGGGTGGCCAGAACCGGCCGGTTCGAGGGCGTGACGTCCTGGTTCGGGTGGCTGTCGACCTGAAGGGCGCCGCCTTCGGAACCGACGCACCGGTCACCTTCCGCACCAAGGCGACCTGCCCCGAATGTGCCGGATCAGGGGCACAAGGGGAAGATGGTCGCCAGACCTGTTCCGAGTGTGGTGGCGCCGGCTCGGTGCGGATGTCACGCAGATCGCTGTTCGGGACGATGATGACCGTTGGGACCTGTCCCACCTGTCGTGGCGAAGGGGTCCTCATCACCAACCCCTGCCCCGTTTGCTCCGGGCTCGGTGCGGTAGACCAGGAGACGACGGTGAATGTCGAGGTGCCCGCAGGCGTGTCCGGCGGGACCAGGCTCCGCCTCTCGGGTCGCGGCGAGTCGGGCGGGCGCACTGGGCCTCCCGGAGACCTGTACGTCGAGGTCCACGTTGCTTCCGATCCCAGGTTCGAACGACACGACGCCGACCTGATCCACACCGTGTCGGTAGGCATCGCCGAAGCCAGCCTCGGTACCCGGGTAGCGGTCCCTCTTGTGGAAGGAGGGGAGACCGACCTCGAGATCCCGGCGGGCACCCAACCCGGGGCCGTGTTCCGCTTGCCCGGCCTGGGAGTCACCCATCTCGGCCGCCGATCGCGAGGCGACCTTCATGTCGTGGTCTCGGTGGAGGTGCCGACGGAGCTCACCGCCGACGAGGAGGAACTCCTGAGACGATGGTCCGACCTTCGTGGCGAGAGGACGGACCGACCGGCCTCGGCCGGTTGATGGCCCACATCCCGCATCTTTTCCTGGGTGGGCCCTGGTCGGGGGGACGGCTCGGGGTGACCGACGAGCAACGACACCACCTGGAGAAGGTGCTGCGGCGTGGAGAGGGTCATGTGAGCTATACCGACGGCGAGGGGACGATTGGCTCCGGTCAGTATTCGGCCGGTCAGGTCTCCCGGGGTCAGGAGAAACGGGTGCCGAGACCGACCGACCTGGTCGTGGTCACCGCTCCGCCGGACAACCGCGACCGGGCCCGATTCCTTGTGGAGAAAATGGCGGAGTTGGGGGTCGTCGAGCTCCGTTTTCTCGAAACCAAGCACGGACAGGGCCGACCACCGAGAGTGGACCGGCTGCGGTCCTGGGCGGTAGCCGGTCTGGAGCAGTCGAGGGGGGCGTGGCTGACGAGGACCTCCGAAGGACTAGTCACTTTCTCGGCTCTGGAGGCCCCCTTCGTCGTGTGTGATCCCGGAGGAAGCCGGGAGGTGCCCTCCGCGCGGACAGTGGTCATCGGCCCGGAAGGTGGATGGGCGGATGGCGAGGTTCCCGAGGGAGCGACACGATACGACCTGGGTGACACGGTGCTCCGTCTGGAGACCGCTGCGCTGGTCGCCGCGGCCCGGATGGCCTGAGTGCTGGTAAGGCCAGCAACGAAGAAGTAGCATCGCGCCACGGGCTTACGGGAGAAAACCTTTGGTTGACAAATTCAGCGTTTCGCTGGGCCTGCGCTTGCGTACCGCTCGACGTCAGCGCGGCTGGTCGCTCGGGGAGCTCGAGTCGTACACCGGAGGTGAGTTCAAGGCCTCGGTCGTCGGCGCCTACGAGCGCGGGGAGCGCGCGCTAAGTGTTCAACGCCTGGTGCGCCTCGCCGAGATCTATGCCGTTCCGGCTGCAGACCTCCTTCCCATCGGCACCGCCGACCGTGGGGTGATGATCGACCTCGATCTGGCCGCCGAGACGAGAGACGATGACCTGATCGACCGTTACCTGGCCGCGATCCACTTCCTTCGTCGGGAAGGGCGTCCCGATGAGGTCCGGGACTCGGACAAGGCCGTGATCGCCTCGCTGCTCGATTCGACGGTGGAGGCCGTTTCCGGCCAGGACTGAATGTTCTGAATCAGCCCCGGGTGTTATCTACAATGTTCAAGACGCCAACCTGTGGGCGTCGCTTTCTGTGTCCATTGACCAAGTCGACTCGCGTTTACGCGTCCCCAGCCATCATTTGATGTTGGATCTCCTCGGGGAGTCCGATAGACACCTCCGTCAGGTCGAGTCCCACTTCCCGGAGGTGCGTTTTGTCGCGCGCGGGGACGAGGTCGCCTTCAAGGGCCCCGACACCGAGGTGGAGAGAGCACGCACCGTCCTCGAAGAGCTCCTCATCCTCGTCCAGGAGGGCCACGCCCTCGACTCGGCCCGGGTCGACGAAGTGGTGAAGATGGTGATCGAGGACGTTCCCAGTCCTTCTGGTGTCCTCTCCGATGGGATCCCGGTAGGCCGGGGCCGGATGATCCGCCCCAAGACCCACGGTCAGCAGAGGTACATGGAGGCGATTCGGGAGAACACCCTGACCTTCGGCATCGGGCCTGCGGGCACCGGCAAGACCTATCTGGCCATGGCCGCCGCGGTGGACAGCCTGGTCAGCGGCTCGGTGCGACGCATCATCCTCACCCGCCCGGCCGTCGAGGCGGGGGAGAGACTGGGGTTTCTGCCCGGTGACCTCGCCGCCAAAGTCGACCCCTACCTGCGCCCTCTCTATGACGCCTTGTGGGACATGTTGGGCCCCGAGGAGACCGCGTCGTTGGTGGAGAAGGGAACCATCGAGATAGCCCCGCTCGCTTATATGCGAGGAAGGACTCTCAACGATGCCTGTGTCATCCTCGACGAAGCCCAGAACACGACGCCGGAGCAGATGAAGATGTTCCTGACACGGCTCGGGTTCAACTCCAAGATGATCATCACCGGGGACATGACCCAGACCGACCTGCCCGAGAACCGGCGCTCCGGTCTCACGGTCGTGCGCGAGATCCTCAGTGACATCCCCGGTGTGTCTTTTGTCGAGTTGACCGCCCGGGACGTGGTCCGCCATCGCATCGTGGCCTCGATCGTGGAGGCCTACGCGCGATTCGAGAGCAAGGCCAAGTGATGCAACGGCCCACGCTGGTCCGGATCGCCACCTTCTTTGCCACCGTTGTGGCGGCCTGGGGGGTGCTCTCTTTGGGAGGGGGCGCCGAGGAGTTCGACGATCTCACGCCGGGTCAGGTCGCGGAACAGGATTTTTTCGCCGAGATGTCGAGGACGGTCCTGGACACCGAGGCCACCACGGCACAAATCGACGCTGCCCGTGCTGACGTCGATCCGATTCTCCGCACCGACACCGAGGTGCAGACCGCAGTCGAGGAGCAGATCAACCAGCTCTTCGACGACATTCAAGGCGTGGTCGCCAGCCCGGTCGAGCCAACCACCGAGACAACCCTTCCGCCGACCACGACCTCGAGCGTGCCAGACGACGCCACATCGACCACCGAGGCGGTCGTAGTCGAGATGACCACCGTCACCGGGCTCGTGTTCCTCGATGTCGATGGGATGCCCGGCCTGCAGATCGAATCCGAGTCGACCTTCAGAGACGTCGGCTTCGCCGGAATCGGGGTCGTGGTCTCCTCCAATGGCGTCCAGGTCGAGACCGAATCCGGGGTCGACGGCACTTGGGCCGCCGAGGTCCCGGCCGGAGAAGTCGTCGTCACCACCCTCACCAGCGACGGTGTGCCCGATTCGTTCCAGGTCGGGACCGAGACCGGTCAACAGACACTGGAGTGCTTCGCCGGGGTCACCTGCGAGGCTCAACCGGTCGGCCTCTCGGCGTCGCTGACCCCTGTCGACCAGGTGGTCGCCGAGATCCGTGCCACGGCTCCAGTCGACGACAACACCGTGTCCGTGCTGGCCGCCGCAGCGTCCGACGACATCATCCGAAATGCCCTCGGGCTGGCCAGCCACATGGACACCATTCGGCAACGGACCCTCGAGCGGCTCTATAGCGAGTTCGGCAGTGGTGTGACCACCGAGAACCTGCCGCAGATCAGAGCCCAGCTGGGGAGCTCACCGCCGTTCGTGTTCTACGACGGAGAGGGCCCCGATCCGGTAGCCGGGCAGGCCGCCGGCGAGGTGGTGGCCGCCTACGTGCAACCGAACCGAGTCGTCGACGAGGCTGCGACTGCGGTCGAGCGTGACGCCCGTGAGGCCGAAGTCGAAGCGGTGGAGGTGCCTTTCGAAGAAGGAGAAGAGATCGCCGGCCGGGGCGAGCGACTGACTCAGCTCGATATCGACGCCATTCGCGCCACCAGTGGGGTGGTCTCCCAGACCCAGCAGGGAGCCCTGCTCGGCGTGCTGGCAGTGATGGTCGGGGTGCTCGGCCTCTACCTGTCCCGTTTCCGCCAGGAGTACTGGGCCAAGCCTCGGATGCTGGCCCTGCTCGGGATCCTGATCGTCCTCGCAGCCGGGGCGGTGAGAGGGGCGGACGTCCTCGAAGCCAGCATCAGCTGGTATGTCTTGCCGGCGGTTGCCTTCGGATTCGTGACCGCTGTGCTCTTCGACTCCAGGATCGCCGTGCTGATGGCTCTCGCAGTCGGCGTCCTGGCAGCGGCCGGCACTCAGGACACTGGGATCGCGGTCTACGGGGCGCTCGCCACACTGGCCCCGATCCCCTTCGTCAGCTCGGTGAGCAGCCGTGGGGCATTCCGCACAGCAGTCGTGTTCTCCGCCGCCGCTGCCGCCGTGATCGCCGCGGCGACGTCCTGGTACTTCCATGCCGGCCCCAGCGACATTCCTGTGACCGTTCTCGGCATTGAGCTGGCGATCCCGCTCGGGGTGATCGGTGAGTCGATGGCATGGGCATTCGGGGTGTCGGTGGTTGCCTCGCTGGTCGGCCTCGCGGCCCTCCAGTTCTTCGAGTCGGCCTTCGACATCACCACCAGCCTCAGCCTGCTCGATCTCACCGACCGCAACCACGAGGCGCTCCAGTTGCTTCAAGAGAAGGCGTTCGGCACTTTCAACCACTCGCTGATGGTTGGGACCCTGGCCCATGGCGCTGCCCGCGCCATCGGAGCCAACGCCTTGTTGGCCCGAGCCATGGCCTACTACCACGACCTGGGCAAAACGGAGAACCCGACGATGTTCATCGAGAACCAGTTTGGGATCCAGAACCCCCATGACTTCCTCACACCGAAGGAGTCGGCCGAGGTCATCCGGAGACATGTCACCGACGGCGTGGCACTGGCGCGTCAGTTCAAGATCCCGTCCGATGTGGCGAACGGGATCGTCAGCCACCATGGCGATGGGATCATGCGCTACTTCTACGAGAAGGCGAGGGCCCAGAACGACGGTGAGGTCAACCCCGACGACTTCCGCCACATCGGGCACAAGCCCACTACGGCGGAGACGGCCATCGTCATGCTCTCCGACTCGCTCGAGGCGGCGTGCCGGGCCAACTTCCAAGTAGAGGAGCCGACGGCCGAGGCGATCGAGAAGGTGGTCGACCGGGTGATCAACGAGAAGCTCGACGACGGCCAGCTCTCAGAGTCACCGCTGACCCTGTCCGAGATGACGCTGATCCGCTCCGCTTTCCTCGACTCCCTCGTCGGTCATTACCATCAGCGAATCGCGTACCCGAACTTCCCCGGATCTTGATGGACGATCCTCCCAGTCGAAAACCCGGCGCCGGCCAGTGAGCGTCTTCCTGGCCGACGAACAGGGTGAACCGGTGAACCTCGATCAATTACGCCATCTGGCGGAATTGGTCCTTTCTCACGAGGGCTTCTCTTCGGAGACAGAGGTGACGGTTCTATTGGTCAGCGACGGGGAGATGGCGTCGTACAACGAGCGATTTCTCGACCGATCAGGGCCGACCGACGTGCTGGCCTTTCCGGTGGAGGAGTTGATGCCCGGGGTGGTGCCCGATCACGACGCCAACGGGCCGCCGCTGGTCATCGGTGATGTGATTGTCGCCCCTGCTTATGTCGGCCGTCAGGCGGTCGAGAACGAGACCGGCTTCGACGACGAGATGGCACTCATGGTCGCCCATGGCATCCTCCACCTCCTCGGCTACGACCACATCGACGATGACGACGCAGAGCGCATGGAGCGGCGGGAGGCGGAGCTGTTGTCCCTGGTCGGGGTGAAACGGCCATGACCGTGGCCACGCTGATCGTGGCCATAGTGGCCTTGGCTCTCGCCGCATGGCTGCGGGCCGCGGGGTCCGCCATATCGAGAGTGCCCCGCGCCGATGCCCTCCGCGATGAATCGGACGACGTTCGCGGTGCCGGGATCGTGGCCAAGCTCCTCGATGAGCGGGAGGAGATCACACCGGCCATAGCCCTGGTCGGTTCGGGCCTTCTGGTGATGGCGGCGGTGGCGGCGACGGCCGTCTTCGCCGCGGGCGAGACTCTGGGAACGGCCATCGTCTACGCCGTCGCCGTGTTTCTGGTTGTGTTCCTTCTCGGAGATCTGGCCCCGAGACAGCTCGGGAAGCGAAGGCCCCGCGCCGTGGCCTACCTTTCGGCACGGCCCTTGGCCCTGGCGGTTGGTCTTGGCGGCTGGGCGAGCGAGTTGATAACCGACAACAACTCCGAGGAAGAAACCGCCGAGGAAACGGTGCCCGAGGCCGCAACCGAGCAAGAGCGGGAGCTGATTGACTCGGTGCTGGAGTTCGGGGAGACAGTCGTTCGCGAAGTGATGACCCCCCGGCCCGACATGGTGACCGTCCCGATCGCGGCATCGGTAGACGAGCTGATCTCGATCACCACCGAGGAGGGTTACTCCAGGATCCCGGTGACCAACAACGGTGACATCGTGGGGATGGTCATTGTGAAGGACCTGCTTCCGATGCTCAGCCAGGGGCGTCGCCCGGCTTCGGTGGCCGAGGTGATGCGTCCCGTTGAGTTCATACCGGAGACCAAGCTGGCATCGGCCCTCCTGGGTGAGATGCAAGCCAACCATCACCACCAGATGATCGTCGTCGACGAATACGGCGAGGTGGCCGGTCTGGTCACCATCGAGGACCTGCTCGAAGAGCTGGTCGGTGAGATCACCGATGAGACCGACGAAGACGAGACATTCATCTCCCCCCGTCCCGATGGGGGCTGGGACGTGGACGCCCGCCTCCCGGTCGACGAGTTGGCCGACGTCGTCGGCGTCGATCTCCCCGACGAGGATTGGGACACGGTTGCGGGTCTGGTCATCGGTCTTGCCGAACGGGTGCCCGACGAAGGAGAGCAGTTCTCCTATGGACCGCTCACCCTGACAGTGACCCGGATGCAGGGGAGACGGGTGGCCGATGTGGCGGTGTCGGTCTCGGAGGCCGTGGAGGCCGAATGAGGTCGGGGTTCGTGCCCGTCGTGGGTCGCCCCAATGTCGGCAAGTCCACCTTGGTGAACCTGCTCGTGGGATCGAAGGTGACGATCACCTCGTCCCGGCCGCAGACGACGCGCAACGCGATTCGTGGCGTGGTCAACGGCCCTGATGCGGGGGAGCCCGAGTACCAGATCATCCTGATCGACACCCCGGGCCTGCACAAGCCCCGCAACGAGCTGGGAAACCGGCTGAACTCGCTGGTGTACGGAACCCTGAGCGATGCAGACGTCGTGTTGTTCCTCATCGACGCCACCATGCCGGTCGGGCCTGGTGACCGGCTGATCGCCGAACGTCTTGGAGATGCGGAAGCCGAGGTGATCGTTGTCGTCAACAAACTCGACGTCGTCGGCCGGGCCCAGGTTGTGGAACAGCTCACCAGGGCCGGGGAGTGGGACTTCGCCTCCTATGTCCCGGTCTCCGCAATCGACGGGACCGGCATCGCCGATCTGGTCGGCGAGATCATCACCCGGCTCCCCGAGGGCCCGGCCTACTACCCGCCGGGCATGGCCACAGACCAACCCGAGAGCCTGGTCATCGCCGAGATCATCCGGGAGAAGTTCCTGGACCGTCTCCGGGAGGAGTTGCCGCATTCGCTGGTGGTTGCGGTGGAAGACCTGGAGCAGCGGGACGACGGCCTCATCGACATCAGCGCCGACGTGATCGTCGAGCGCAAGAGCCAGAAGGGGATCGTGATCGGAAAGGGTGGCGCTCTATTGCAGGCGGCTGGCACCGAGGCCCGCCACGACCTGGAAGCCCTATTGGGCAATCGGGTCAACCTGCGCCTGCAGGTGAAGGTGGAGCCCGACTGGCAACGCAAACCCCAGCTGCTCGACCGGCTGGGCTTCGACTGACTGCTTTTGGCGCGGAGATGTCGACCCATGGGTCGACATCTCCGCGCCAAAACGGGTGACGGCCCCTAGAGCCCGTCGCTGAGGTCGGCTAGGTCCAGGTCCTTGGCGGTGATCCCGCCCTCCGAGTGGGTGGACAAGGTCAAGGTCACCTTGTTCCAGCGGATGTCGATGTCCGGGTGATGGTCCGCCTTCTCCGCCGCCAGGGCGAGCCTGGTCACGAATCCCATCGACTCATTGAAGTCGGACAGCTGGAAGGTACGCGTGATCGTGTCGCCCTCCCGGGCCCACCCGGGATGGGCCTCGACAAACGCATCGATCTCAGTGTCAGAAACAAGGGCCATCGAGCCATCCTACGCATGGAACCGAGAACCGACAGCCCGCGCTTACCCTGACACCCTCTATGGCCATCCGTCACGATCAGGGGATCGTCCTGCGCAGCTATCCCTTCGGGGACGCGGATCGGGTGGTGGTCCTGCTCAGTCCCAATAACGGCAAGATCCGCACCGTCGCGAAGGGGATCA
>Ga0190265_10000450_pt1 | contig 29602 bp, 40 predicted proteins | sample Popmic124T_FD_133135 | JGI IMG/M metagenome (GOLD analysis project Ga0190265, IMG submission 133135) | Populus adjacent soil microbial communities from riparian zone of Indian Creek, Utah, USA - 124 T | ecosystem: Environmental > Terrestrial > Soil > Riparian zone | place: USA: Utah | collected...
CCGCGGCCAGGAGTTCCGCTTCGAGCTTTTTGCGCTGGGCCGTGAATTTTCCATCGGACTTCACGCCCATCAGTTTGTCGAAACCGGCGTCGATGAATTCAAACGCCTTGGCGAAGGGCAAAAGGAAACCGCTGGCGATGAGCGTGCCGACGGAGGGCAGCATTCGCACCAGGGCGTTGAGGTCCAGGAGCAGACGCAGGACGCCAACGGTCATTTCCGCAATCGGCCCCTTGAGTCCAAGCCACATGCGATCTGCGGCGTCGCCCATCCGGTCGAGCGCGGCCACGGTTTCGGTACCAAGAATCAGGTTGAGGCGTTTCGCTTCGTCGCCGGATTCGCGCAAACCGGCGATCATGGCCGGCAGGATGGCGCTGCCCTTCGTGCCGATGAGGGAAAGGATTTGCGGCGTAGAATTCGCATCGAGGTTGACGCCCTTAACGCCATCGCCCACGCGCAGGAGCAATTCTCCCATGTCCTTGAGCGAAGCCAGTTCGGCCGCGCCGATCCCGAAGTTGGCGAAGGCGCTGGCTTTATCGCCGCCGGGATTTTTGAGCGCGTCCTCGCGGGCCTCGGCGAGCTTGCGCATGGCCTTGGTCATGTCCTGCATGGTCGCGCCGTCCTGCGTGGCGGCGTAATTCAACTCCTGCATCCGGGCCGTCGTGGTGCTGGCGATCTTGGACAGGTCCGTGAGTTCGCTGCCGAACTTGATCGTTTCCGCGGAGGCGCGTTGCAGGGCGTACACGCCGAAGGCGGCCGCGAGCTGTCCCTTGAGATGGCCGCTGACCAGGTTGCCGGTTTTTTGGGAGAGGCTTTCGACGCGCTTCAGCCCGACTTCGAAGCCGCTCGTGTTCAGCCCGAGCCGGGCCATGATGCTCAGCAGGCCCATGCGTCCTCTCCGGCGGCCGCGCGGCGGTCCAGCTCGTCGCGATGTTTGAACATCGATGAATTGCCTTCGCTGTAGAGATCGATTTCGCCTTTGGTGTCGAACAGAGCGCAGAGCAGGGCGTTGGCCTGGGAGAGCGGCATGTCGAGCGCCTCGTTTTCGCTCAAATGGAAATGGTGCATGAGCAGGGCCAGCGATCGGAGCGGCCACGGCGAAGGGAGTTCGCGCGAGTTGGTGGGAATGTTCACTTCGGGCATCCAGCGGCCGGCCGTGAGGTAAGCCATGAATTGCGCACTGGCGGCGCGGAGATCGGCGCGGCGATTGCGCCAGGCCCAGAGTTTGAGGAACGGAGTCGAGAGCCGGGAGTCGAGGGTGGCGGGCAGTTGGCGCGCTTCGCGAAAGGTCGGTTGCGAGCAGATGAGGACCGCGAGCAGCAATTCCCCAAGCGTGATGGTACCACCGATGGAAAAGGCGCTGGCATGGCGCGCGAGCAGAAGTTCGTGCCCCAGCGTGTAGGTGCTGAGTCGAATGCGGAGGATCGTCGGCGGCTGGTCCGGGACGGCCGCCGTGAACCATGCAGCGGCGTCCATAAATTGCTTACCCGGTGATGACGTTGGCCGTCAGCGAGGCGTTGTTCGGCACGTAGTTGCGGAGTTTAATCCCCATGATGGCAATGCCGGATGACGTCGTCTTGGCGGTGGCGCCGCCGATGTAATTGTAGTTGGTGTTGTACTTGGCGATCGCGAAACCGGAGAGCACTACTTTGGTGAGCATGGCCGGCCAACTGTTCGCGGCGCTGTTAATGGCCGCGGCGCGCGTGGCGCCGTTGGGCGCGAAATTGATGGTGCAGTTAAACTTCTCGTCCGATCCGATAAGTGTCTCGGTGCAACCGTCCTGCCCTTGGTGTTCCTGCAGGGTGAAATCGTGATCGAGGTCGGCGCTCTCCATCGTGACCGTCGCGGCGCCGGTGAGGACCACCATGGTCGCTCCGGACATAAAACTTATCTTCGCGACTCCAGCTTGCGTTTCTACGGTTGGCATTCTGTTGAGTGGCGCGGAGTCAACTGCTTGCGCAGGGCCACTGATGGGGAGCGACCGCTGGTACGCGGTCGGGCGGGCGCAGCGCGCCAGCCGCTACCTTATGAGCCGCAGCAGTGGATGCGCAGGCGCAGGAACGAAACGACCGATCGATCCTCCACGAACCAGCCTTGCTTGACCGGCTGAACGCTCCAGGAGGTGAACGGGATCGCGGCCACGGTCAGATCGGTGTCGTTGGTCGAAGTCATGAACTTGGCGAACAGTTCGCCGGCGTTCTCGAAATGAACGTCTTGCGGCGCCGGGTCGGTGTCGTTCTGTTGGTCGAGGGTCGAGCGCAGGGAGATTTGCGCCATCACGTACCAGTTGCCTTCGTACGGTGAACCTTCCGCGTCGGCCTCGACGCACTGGACCAGCACGCGGGGCAGGCCCTCGGCGTCGGCCGATTCCACACCCGGGAAAATGGCGTCGTTCGTGACAAAGGTGAGCGTCTCGGAGTGCAGGAAGGCCACGATGGCTTTCTCGCAGGCGTTGGTAATGGCGTTGTGGAACAGGCTCGGCACTCACCGAGGGCGGGGAGTCAGCAGGGGAGCGGGGGAGAAAGGGTGCGAGGAGACGGCGCGATTCTCACCTGCTCTCCGGCTCACTTTCTCACCTGCTCACTTCGCGCTCACCGCGTCCGCGTCCTTTTGCATTCGCTGCACCAGGTATTGCTCCATCGAGGCGGTCTCGGCACGGAAGGCGCCGGCGACGGCGGCCACAGTCTTTGGATCCAAAAATGGTTTCCCCTTCCAATCCAGGTTCAATTCGAACATCAGCTCGGCCACCGGGTTCCATCCGTCCTTGGCCGGCGTCGCTTTGCCCTTGGCCTGTTGGATGGCTTTGCCTGGCTCGCGGGTGCCGGCCTCGTGCGCCGCGCGGGCGAGTGTGCCGATGGGTTGGTTCCAGCCGCGCTTCTGCGTGCCGATGGAGCGGACGCGGCCGGCCAGAAATTTGGCCACGGCAGCTTTCATGGCGGCGCCGCGCAGTCCCTTCAAACCTTTCTTGCGCCGGGCCGCGTTGATCAGTTTGTAAACGAGCGGGCTGGCCAGGATGGCGCCGCCGCGCGCGGCCTTGCCTTTGCGCAGGCGCTTGCCGGATTTGGTCCGGCGCAATTCGTAGCCCGTGACCATCAGCGATCGCTCGATGCGTTCGCGCGAACCGATGGGCGTGTTCTGTTGCGCGCCGCGCGCGATGAAGAACAGTTTCTTGTTGAGGATTTCGGGCAAGGTGCGCTGGCACTTGACCGCGTACACCCGCAGCGTTTGCGTGAACTCGCGATCGTCCCACTGCAGGCTCATTTTATTTGCTGCCGTCGATGACATCGAGCCAGGCGAACACTTTGGCGTGTTCGCGCACGGCCACGACTTTGCGATTCACGCCCTCGAAGGAAATGATTTGGCCGGCGGCGGGATAACCCAGGCCGCCCGCGGCGACGGAGCCGCCCATAGCGGCCAGGCGTACCTGCAGGCTGAGTTTCACTTCCACTTCCTTCGGGCCGACCGTGACGATCGTGCCGCGGTAGAGACTGTTGGCGACGCACGGATAAGCGACCGTGTTCCAGGTGAACGTGTCGGGCAGTTGCACTTCCATCGCGGCGGTGTCCCTCGCCATTACTTCGCGCAGGGTCATGCGAGCACGTTGAAATAAGTGGCCGGCGTCGGGGCCGTGAATTCTTCCACGATGTCGGGCCGTTCGCTCTGGATGCGCGTGATGCTCAGGCGGTCGCCGGAGTTCTTCTGTTCCAACATGAGAATATCAACGCCGTCGTGCTTGATGATCACGATGTCGCCCAGGCCCATGTCCTTCACGTTGAACTCGCGCTCGGCGAGCAGGACCGCGGCAATTTTTGCCTTGGCCGCTTTGGTCAGCTTCTCACCGCGCGAAGAGGCGGCCTTGCCGTCGCGCAAATCGTCGCGGGATTGAGTGAGTACATCGGTTTTCTCGAAAATGAAGTTCCGGGTCATAATGTTTGAAGTGCTTGCGCACGGCCACCACAGCGAAGTCGAAACCGAATTGATCGATGGGGCCTGAACTGGTCAGGACTCGAGCCGCGACAGGCGGGCCGAACACGAGCTGTAGCTGTATCCGCACACCAGGGGCGTGCGAGTCATGTGGCCGTGGCCGCAGGAACGACGTTCAGGAAAGAGTTGACCGCATCGGCGACGCTGGTTTTCGGATGCGTGATTTCGTCCTCCTGCGTGGCGAGCGGATAGATGGCCTGGCCGACGTGCTTCAGGATCGTGCCGGTGTCGAGATAAACGGTGCCGCCCATATCCAGCCAGCGCTGGCAGAAGTACCAGTCTTCGCTCAAGTAGCGGCCGGGATCGCCGGGCGTGGGCCGATAGACACCCATCGGCCAGAAATCGCACTCCTCGCCTCGTTCACCGTAATCGGCGATGTAGCGGGACTCTGGATAATGCTCGCGCATTTGCTCGAAGACATCCCGCCGCACGCAGATGAAGCCGGTCCCGACGTAACGAACGGGGAGCAATCCGCCAGCCGCCGGCTTCGTGGGTTGGCCGGGCAGCGTGTTGATGACCCATTCCAGCGGGCCTTGCTGTTTTTTCGGATAGGCCCCGCCGACCACGGGCACATCATGAGCCACCATGCGCGCGACGTGTCCAGGGCTGAAGATGAGATCGCAATCCATCATCAGGAGATGCGTGCAATCGCTGCGCAGGAACTCGGCGGTGAGCGCGTTGCGCGAGCGGGCCACGCCGTCGCCGCGATGTTTGCCGATTTCAATAGGCAAGGGCTTTTGGCTGCGGAGCGCAAACAGGCAGTCGTTAAATTCATCCTTGGCCTCGGAATACATGGGCAGGCCGATGAACAGTTTCTTGCCGGCGAGCGCGGGCAGGTAAAACGGATTGCGCACGGAGCCGGCCGTCAGACTGACGTGAGTGCCATCGGCCCGGCTGCCGGAGAGCAGCATGTCATCCGGGATGGGATCGGCGGGCATCCCGGCCGGGCGATAGAGAGTGCCGGGGCGCGCGTACTTGAGCAGGCCGGTGGTTTCGGAAGTGCGGCGGTGTTCGATGAGAACGAGGCCGGCTTTCTCCAGGTGATGTTGAATCATGGCCGCGTCCCCGCGGTGGTATTCGCAGACGACGGCCTGAGCGTTATCGAGCTGCAGGCGCGCAATGATTTCCAGCTCGCACCCTTCAGTATCAATTTTGATGAACTCAGCCGGCGGCAGATTGGCAGCATCGATGCACTGGACTTGGATCGCTGCCGTCGTGCCACGGCCCAGGTCGTGAAAGCCGGCCGCCACCGGCATGTCCGCGAGAGTAATTTTATCGGGACCGCTGAACGAGCGCACCGCTGTCTCGAACAAAACGATCTTGTCCAGGTGCTCGCAGTGCTCGCGGAATTGTTGGGCGCTCTCCGGGACCGGTTCGTAGGCGATGATGCGGGCCAGGGGCCAGCGCTGGGCGGCGCGCAGGGAGAAGGAGCCGACGTTCGCGCCGATGTCGAGCACGGTCTTCGGTGGCACGATGAGGTCGAGATCGTATTCGGCCACTTCCGCCTGCAGCCAGTCGGGGATGTTCATTCACCTTTAGGTTAACCCAGAAAAAACAAAACCCGGCACACTCGCGCCGGGTTTCGCTATGCAAAGAAAAACTTAGAACAGGACTTTGAGGACGGCCGTGCCGTCGCTGGCGTTGCCGCCAGATGATTCCGTGACGCAGATGACGCGGATGAATTGCTTGGTCGAGGCCGGGAGCGAATGCGTGCGCGTGGTCGCAGCGTAGGCGGCGTTCACTTCCGGGATGGTCAGGATGTCCAGCTCCGGGATGTTCACGAAATTGACGTTGGCCGCATCCGGCGAGTGTTGGAGCCGGATGTTGACGTTCTTGTTGTTCGCGCCGGTCGCGGCCGTGGTGCTGATGGTCACGGAGAGCACTTCGGTGATCGGATAAGGCGTGACGGCACCGAGGTCGATGCTGTTGCCGCGAGTGGTGTTGGCGTTGCTGCCCAGGGTCGTGGTGACCTGGAGCGAGGCGTCTTGAATTGCGCGTGGCATAAAATTTTGTTCGTTCTGGGTTGGTTGCGGTTTATTCGACGGCTTCGGTGCTCAGGATCGAGTCGGTGATTTGGATCGGGATGCCGAAGGCGGAATCGGGCCACGGAGCGACGGCTTCGAGATTGGCACCGGCCTTGGAGGCGGGGCCGCTGTTGATGACGACGGTGCGTGAGCGCTGGAGCTGGCCGCCGCTGCGGCGGTTCATCCAGATTTCGTCAGGGCGATAGCCGACCGGGAATTTCTGGAGGAGTTGCGCGATCTTCGCGTCGGTGAGGAGGTCGCCCGTTTCCGAGTCCTGGCCGATGTTGGCGATGCGGCCGACGCAGTTCAGGTTGCCGATCTGCAAACCAGTCCACGCCGTCAAGCCGGCGGTGCGGCCTTCGTAGGCGAGGCTCGCGGCGTCATACAGCGTTTGATCGCGGAAGTCGCCGAGGTTGAAAGTGGTGTTGTTCCCGCCGATGAGCGTCACGTCCTGGTTGCCATACTTAACGAAGTAGGCGCTGCTCTGCACGTTGGCATCGCTGCCGCCGGAGGTGAGATAAATCGTGGCCGTCGAGGGCGTGGCGGCCTTGATGCCGGGGAAGCCCTTGGAATCGACACTGACGCCGTGCCAGATCTGCGAGCCGAGTTCGATGAGCGCCTGGCGCATCACGCCGTTGCTCTCGATCATTTCAAGCGCGGCCATGCCGTCCTCGTTGGCCATGCCGACGGCTTTATCCACTTCCACTTGCGCGGCGAGGATGAAGCATTCGACCAGCGAATTCTTGAAAGTGGATTTCGAGGGCGTGACACCTTCGTTGGCCGAGCGGAAGGAAACGGACGGGAAGCCCGTGCGCGTGACGGTCCGGTAGGACGTGCCTTTGATTTGGCGGAAGGGGAAGCGGGAGACTTCGGGAGCGAAGCTCAGGTTTTCTTCAATGAGGCCAACGACGGTGTCGTTGCCATTGAGTTTTGCTACGTCGAGCAGGGTGAGTTTGGCCATAAAAATTCGTTAGGGTTGTTTCTGAGTTGCGAGCTTGTGAGCGGCGATCGCTTTTTCGAGGCCGCTGAGATTGGTGACGGATGCTTTGGCGACAGCCGTGGGATCCGGGACAACCGCAATGGCGATGGGCGGGATGCCCTGCGCGGCGGCTACTTCGCCAGCCTTGACCGCGGCGAGGGCGACGATCTGGGCGGACGGGTTGGCGAGCTTCGCGGCGAGGGCGTCGCGATCCGCGGTGATGTCCGTGACGGACTGATTGAGCGTGGTGACCTGCGCGCTCAGCGATCCGATGGATTGCGTCGCGGTCGCGAGGTCATGTGAAAGCTGGGTAGCGCGCTCTTCGACGGCCGCAGAATTCTGCGTGGAGGTCAGGGCGTCGGCGGTGATGCGTGCGTTTTCGGTTTCAAGGCGGGAAATCTCTTCGTTCGCTTTGCCGATATTGAAAAACTTAAATGTTGCCATTCAACGGTGGGAATGGAGTCAACGCGCTTGGCTGCTTACCGCCGGTCAGCGATTCCGTTCAAGCAAGTGTCGAGGTCATCAACGACCGCGAGGAAACCGTGCGCCGCGGCTTCGTCACCATCGAACACCTGGCCTTGCAGGAATTCATCGGCCACGGGGCGCTTGCTGGAAACCACTTCTTTGAACTCGGCGTGGATCTTGTCGCAGCCGGCTTGGAACATGGCGCGCTCGTCATCGGTCATCGGCTTGAAGTAGGCGCCGCTCAGTTTGTAGAGGCCGCTGGAAATGGGATTGGGTTTCACGCCCTGCTGTTCGAGCGCGCGGGTCCAGTCTTCGAAGTACTGGTAAACGCCGACGCTGCCGATGTTCGCGCTGCGCGTGGCGTAAAATTCATCGCACTGGCTGGCCAGCCAGAGCGCGCCGCTGCAGCATTGTGAATCACAAAAACCGATGCTGGGTTTTCCCAGCTCGGCAATGGCGTCGCCGACTTCCGGCGTGCCGGTGACTTCGCCGCCGGGACTGCGAAAATCAAAGAGCACCCGGGCGACGTTGGAATCTTCTTTAGCCAGGGAGATTTGATCGGCCAGCGCATCGAGGGAGCAGCCGCCGCACATCAGCTCGAGGCCGCTCAGGTGTTTGCCGAGAATGCCGTGGACGGGAATGATGCGCGTCTGGCCGTAGTCGGTCACTTCGCGGCGGCCGTCGTCTTCGGCTTCGCCGTCCTCTGAAAGTTCCGTGTTTCGAGTTTCGAGTTTCGAGTCGGCGATGTGGGCGAGGAGGCCGCGGGCGATGGTCTCGTGCGTGCCGGGCAGAATGAGCCAGGGCGAGCGAAAGACGCGGGACATGAGAAGGGGGTATTTCAAATTTCCTCCTTTGCAGCCGCCGCCGGCGCGGCCTGGGGCGTGATGCCGTTGGGCTGTTCGTTCCACAAACTGTTGTAAGCAGTCTCGATGGTGACTTTGAATTTCTTCGCGATGCGTTCCGCCGCGGCCCATTTGTTGGCGGTGTCGCTCTCGACCTCGATGTCCACGTCGTCGATGTAATCGCCGCGGTTGGCGAGTGCTTTGCGTCGGGTCTTAAGTCCGTTGGCCACTTCCTGCACGTCCACGTCGCTGTCGTACTTGCGATCGCAGGTCGGTTTGGCCGGCCCCTGATGGCTGAACTTGTACCATTCGTCGTTCCAGGGCAGAATCCCCAGCGCTGGGGACATGGCGCAGCTCACGCGAAAACCGTTCCAGCGTTTGCAGGCCGGCTCGATGACGAGGTCCTGGTCGGCGCCGATGGTCTTGCAAATCTTGTCGATGACGACGCGGCCAGGAGCGCCGCCGATCTTCGTGGGGTCGAGGGAGAAATCGACGGACCAGTCCATGCCGGCAAAAGCGGAGCGGACGATGGTGGCCTCGAAGTTCTGCGCGTTCGCGCCCGGGTTCTCGTTTTTGAGCGCTTCGAGTTTATGCCCGGCGTTGGCGCGCATGTACATGATGTCCACGCCGTCGCTGTTCTGCGTTTCCACCGGCAGCATTTTGGCGGTGTCCGCCGCGCCGGTCATGCCGTCGCCGCCGGCGTCGAATTCGGATTCGCCCAGGTCGTTCCATTGCACGAGCGCGATCTTCGAACTGACCTTTTGGGAGATGAGTTGGAAGCGCCGGCACTCGGCCACGTCCTGAAAGTCGAACATGCAACTGCCGAGCATGGAGAAGCCGCGCACCTGGCCGACGTACTCCGGAATGAAAGAGAGGAAACAATCGCGCGCGCTGATGTCCTGGTATTGCGTGTAGTCGAACGGGTTCTCGCCGGTGAGCACGCGGTAGGCGAGGGGAGCGCCGTAGCCGTTCACGATCACGCCGTCGATGATGCGCGAGCCATCATAGAAGCCCCCGAAAACGACGGTCTCGTTGAGCGGCGATCCGATGCGATGGCCGGGAATGCACTGGAGCATCGGGTAACCGGTCGCGGTCTTGCAGAGAACGGTGAGCATGTCTCCGTCACGCTTCACGCTGACGAGCAGGTTGCGGCGGTAAGTCCGCATGTTGTAGGGCCAGCCAGCCACGTCACAGATGAGGTCGTGGTTCTCCATCCACGTTTCGGCGGCGATGCCCCAATCCTTGCTCTCGGTCGCGCCGTAGAATTGCGGCAGGAACACGCTGGAGGCGTACTCGGCCTGTTCGTGGAGGGCGCCGCGGACCATGGGAAAGTTCGAGTAGATGTAACGGCCCAGGCTGAGCATGGTCCGGCGGCCCTGGTTCGAGATGTTGCGGTGGACGTCGTAGTCGAGATTGGGCACGCGCTTGCGATCGCTGGTCTGGGTGGCCGCCTGGACAAGCGCGTTGTTGCCGGTGAAAGCGAGATGGCCGCGGGCCGTGCCGCCGCGGGGACCGTAGAGCTGGACAGCGTTGGCGCTCACGAGAAGTTGACCGTGGTGCGGCGGTAGGACCGGCGTTTGCCGCCAAAGCGCATGCAGTATTCCGCGTCGATCTGCGCCCAGGTGTTTGGGTCGGCCAGATTGAGCGTGAGCATGTTCTCGGCGCCGGTGTCGCCACTGTTCCACTTGAAGACGCGGGTGCCTTCCAGGCGCGCAGCCAAAGCGCTGCTGTGCAGGTCTTTTACTTGGGCATCCGAGAGCGAACGGTACATTCGCTCAAGGGCGGGGAGTCAGTGGGTAGGGACATCGCGCCGCGATGTTCACGCCCGCGTACCAGCGGGCGATTCGAATCGGGAAGGCTCGCGCGGAACGGCGCGCGAGTGACGGCGCAGCGCGCCGTCCCTACCTGGCGTCGTGAGCGGGAGCGTCCTCCTGGCAGATGAACCGGCCCGCGCTTGAAGAAAAATTCCCAGGGCAGATCGCGCACTTGCCGCTCGCCGGTCACGGCCACAATGACGCGGCGGGTCTCCGGCTTGATCGTTTGAATCATGCCCGTCCGGTGATCGCTGAGGATCACAATGTCGTTCATGTGTTCGAGCACGAATTGCACGGCCCGGCAGATTAAGCAGCCGGCTCTGGTTCTTTCGAGGATTCTTCGGCGGCAATGTTGAGCCGGCCCTTCCGCATGGCGTGGACCACGGACATTTTTTTGCAGTCGCGCAAATCGTGGCGGCCGGTGGCGACCATCTCAGTGACGATGTATTCCTTGGCGGACCATAATCCATCTTTTTTCTGTTTGTTCTGGTGGGTCTGCATTTTCTCTCCGTACATGTGCCTGGAGTAAATTTCATTCCAGGCGCCCTTCACGATTTCGCTGCGCGTGGCCGTCGCGTGCTTGTCGCGCCGGGTGTCCACGATCGCGCTGATGGTCGGCTTGGACCAGTTGATGACGCGGCATTCCTTGCGGCGGCTCGAGCCGTTGGAGAATTTCACGATCATGTCCGCGATCTTCTCGCGGTCGCGCTGGCCGGCGGTCGGGTCGATGCGCTCCGCGTCTTGCGAGAACGGCCGCATGACAATCTTGGGCTGCTTGGCCGTGCCGACGCGATGCGGGAACTGCAGCTTCTTGTTGCCGCGGTAAGCCATCCATTGCCGCCAGAGTTCGACGCCTTTGGCATTTTTCTCCAGGTGCCCATGCCGGCAAGCCTCGATGGCCATTTCAGCCGCGCGCTGGTGATAGTTGATGTCGAAGCCGACGTCATCGTCCGGCACCAGGAAGCGCGCCTGCAGCTCCTCGATTTCGGCGATGGTCGTCACCATTTCGCAATGCAGGGTGAGATCGTCGCCGTCGTCGCTCCAGATATCGATCAACGCCCACAGCTCGCGCATCTGGACGTCGAACATGAGCTGCCGGTGTTTGAACAGGACCAGATCCTTGGTTACCGGACAGATCCATTCGATGAAACCTTCGGGCGTCGGTTCGCTGGTGATCTCGACGGCCTCGAGGCGCTCGAAATCGTCCAGCTCGGTGTTGTCGAAGAATTCGGCGAGGTATTTTTGCCGAAAGAGAATGAGGCCGGCCCGATCGCCGCGCAGTGCGTTGTTGCGCGCGGTCAGGCATTTATCGACCAGGATTTCCCACTGCCAGTTGATGAGGCCGTTGTTCGTGAACGATTTCTTGAGCCGCTTTTCTTCGCCGACGCGGATGTGTTTGCCCTGGCGATTCCAAAAACTCCGGACGCGGGCCTGTTCGCTGAGCGGTGACACGGCCGCGCACGAGGGGCAGACATAACGCACGGTCTCCAGGCAGCGCGGGATCTGCCAGAGGCCGCGCGCGTCGCGATGGTCGTCCCAGACCAGGCCCATGCGTTCGGGTGAATCCGTGCGCTGCGCATACATGGGCGGGATGTGGAGCCGGCCGCAATCGCGACAGGGGACGTGCCAGACGTTCAGCTCGCCGGCGTCGTATTGCAGCCACCATTCATCGGTCTGGTCAGCGGCGCGGGCTTGCTTGAAACCGGCCTGGCTGGTGACGAGCGTTTTATCCAGGCCGAGTTTGATCGCGGTGGCGAGACGGCCCTTGCCTTCGTCGATGATTCCTTTGGGAAACTGCCAGGCTTCATCGAACCAGAGATAGGTGATGCGCTTGTGCTGCAGGTTGCGCGTGCTCGGCCCGACGATCCAAATCGGATCTTCAAAGAGAATCTCCTGCGTCTTGGTCGCGCTCTTGTCCATCGAGTCGATGAGCGCCTTGATGTAGGGAACGGATTCGAGAATGCGCCACGTCCTCGTTTCGCAATGCGACTTGGCCACGTCGTCCTTGTTGAAGACGCCAAGAAAGCTGGCCGGGAAATTCTGGACGGTCCACGGCAGCCACACGTCGGCGATCAGAGTTTTGCCGTCGCCGACCGGGGCGTTGATGTTCACTTCGCGCACGCCGGGATCGGCGAGCGCATCGAAGGGCGCCAGGAATTGCCGCGAGTCCAGAACTTCAAAGAGGCCCGGCTTGAGCGGAGAGCGTAGCGTGATGTTCGCGCGCGCCCAATCGTAGATGGGACGGCGATCGCGCGGGGCGAAACTGTCGCGCCAGGCGCTGCGGATGTGGCTCACTCGCTAAAGGCGATGGAGTCAGTGCTTACGACCGCGCGCTATTTTGGATTGAATGTTTAGAGTTGGGCGGAAGTTCCAAATCAATTTCCACTCAATTGTGTTCCGAGCGAGCAGGGGACACGGGATAAACTCAATCCGATCAAACGGCTTCTTTCTATGTGCGGCAAACCGGAACAGACAACGGGTGCTGCGTCCTACGTAGAGCAATTCCTCGCCCCTCCAGAGCAGATACACCCCGCTCGCATTCACTCGCGTTATGTCGATACGGTGCTGCACAACCTGCAGTGTCCGATATCTTCCGGGCGGTTAAATAACTCGGGAAGAGCCCGATCAAAGTCCGATTGTTTGGGGCGCGTTCTGCGCCCCGGTAAATGCTTCGGCACACACATGGAGCCATCGTAGCAAATCGCATTTAGAGCAGCGGGATGTCCTGAGTCATACGGGGCTGGATGGGGCTCGTTCGGGCAGAACCGGGCAGTTCGAAGCACGATTTCGGGAAAACGCGTCAAGCCAAAACTTCGCACTTTAGAGCGTCTATTGTGTCTATTGCGTCAAGGGTGATCCTTCAGCGACACGGGCGACACATGCTCTAAAAAGCCCGTGCTACAACGGCGAGCATGAACGTTCTCGAATCGCAGTTGCGTACGATGTTGGAACAGCGGGGCTGGACAGTTTACTCGAATGGGTGGCCGGATTTCCTTTGCTATAGAGCGAGGGATGCACGGACTTTCGCGGTCGAGGTAAAGGCTCCCCGCGATAAACTCAGGCCGAATCAGGTGGCAGTTCACGAACTGCTAATTAGGAATGGGATACACGTCGCAGTCGGGCGCCCGGAAGCCGCGGGAATAAAACGCGTAATCGAAGGGCTACAGAATCGTTTGGCCCGCCTTGAGCAAGACGCCGGCGAAATGGCGATTCTGTTCGACATGATCGAACCAAATCCGGCCGCGCTCTGCGCGGTGCCGAACCTTCACTCTGGCCATTCGTCGCACCAAGACTGAACTTTGAGCCGATGCTGGTCACCCTGGCGGGCGAACCATTCGCGCGCTTCGGCCAAATCTTTGCCGGCGACAGCGGCCGGGCCTTCATCCTCGAGCTTGCGCCAGAGCTTGTTCAACTCACCGGCCACGCGCCGGTTGCTCTGGACCACGGCCGTGCGGGTCACAAACACGCCCTGCATTTGCGCGAGCTCGTGTTCAATCTTCTCGGCCTGGGCGAGGAGCTTTCGAATCTCAATCGATTCCTTCGTGAGCGGCGCCGGTCCGGTCACGGGCGCGGCGGCGAGCGCCTTGAGGTAGGGAATGAGCAGCGCGAGATCGACGCGGTTGGAATCCAGGAAGCCGGCGGCTGTGCCTCCCTGCAGTTTTATCTTTTTCAGAAACGCTTTGGTCACGTCGTAGCCGAGCGTTTTGAGGTCGGCGATCGCGGCGCCCATGCTCGCGGCTTTTTTCAGCGGTGCTTGCGCACGGCCGCGGTCGGGCAGGGTTTGTTCCCCGGCGGGTTTTTCGGAATCGGAGATCAACTCGAGCTCGCCTTTGGTCAAAGGCTTCCCGGCTTTGACCTTGCGGACGATGTTGGAAAGGTTGGCCGCGAGGATTTTATCTCTGCTCTTTTTGTCGATCATGCCTTCGCTCTGGCGAGGCAGTCATGGTCAGAACGGCCGCTGTCCTGACCCTCGCGTCGAATCAAACCGCCCCACAGTCCACGACGTAATACTTCCCAGCGATGCGCGCGAGGATCAGCTTGGTGTGTGTGTTTTTTTGGATCGGGGAGGTTTCATAGAAAAAGGCATGGGTGCGCTAATGCCTGAGCGGAGCTGGAAGCGTTAGAAGTCTGCTTACTGGGGGGTGGGTGGCTCATATTGGTATGCGCTGTGGACGCTGTTAGGACTGCGTTGGAGGCGTCGGCAGTGCGAGGTATAGGTTGTGTGCGTGTTCAAGGCTGTGACGCAGTTGAAGCTGCTCTGGTAATGAAAAGAGGAGCGCCTGTTCGATGCTTAGCTTGTTCGAACCAGCGACGCATCGCTGGGCGATGGCAAAGGTGATCGTTACTGTGCCGGCTGCCGCGTTGAGTTCAACCACTGGCCGGCCTCCACGTATAACAGCCAAAGCTTCCCGAATGCTCGAGCACTCACGCAAATCCCCTGCGTGCTGGTGCTTGGACAGGAACATGTACTCGTTGGCCGTTTGGATGGACCGCTCGGCTAGACAATTACCGAACCAACGCAGCCAGCGGCCGTGCCCGAGCTGCAGCCGCACTTTGAGCAGCTCCTCGCCGATGGCGATGGCGTCCACGACTCCAGCCTTGCCGCTGCTCTTGCGCACGCGATCGTTGCGGTCGAACCGATCCCAGCGCCGCTTGATGTCCGCGGCTGAATCCGCGAGCAGCTCGTTTTCGGCGCCGATGACAGACATGGATCGAATCATATTGAGTAGTCGGTTGGTGGTTTGTGGTTTCGGGCGGCAGCCAGGCGTTTGAATTTTTGGCGTGCGAGGTCGGAGCGCATGTGTTCGTTGCGCACGCCAAAGGCGTCCGTGAAATCGAGGATGAAACGGTTGATGCTTTGCTTCTTCATCTCTCCGTGAATGAAGGTGGAAGGCCCGAGCAGCGACTTGAGGAAAGTGATCACTATGTCCGGACACATCAGAATGAGTTCACCGGCGAGCGCCGCCTGCACAGCCTTGTTCCGCTTGGTGCAATTCGGACAACGCAAGGCCGCGTCATCCTTCAGGCACAAACCGAAGTGCCGCTGCGACTTCGCCCGAAACCATTGCTCGCGCCAGACCCAGCTCGCCGCGCCAAAGCGCATGAACGCGCTCTCGCTGTTGGCCTGGGCAAAACCGTCCTGACCTGGTTGCCAGCAAAATTCCAAAAGTTCCGCCAGCGTCGAATCACTTTTCTTCTCGGTGCTCTCTCCAAATAAGTGCCCCAACAAATCGAACACCTTGCGGAGCTGAAAGAGTTGGACCGCCTGGCTCACCTTGAGGCCGCGGACTTTTGGATCCAAAACGGCCGAGGACCGCGCGAACTCGCGGCGCAGCTCCTCCTGGAATGATTCTTCGGTGGGAAATTGGAACTCCGTGCGCGGATGCCAGGCATCGTGATCGTCCAGGGTTTCAATCGAGACGGCAGGGATAGGTGAAATTTCCAAGCCTCAACTGTGGCGGGAAATTACCAGCCGGCAATTCAGGTAAAGCAGGGAAGCTATTTCAGCGGAGTGATGCCGCTCAGGCGATTGCGGTAGGCCCAGATGATGAGCTTCTCGCGCGAATCAATCCGCAGCTTCATAAAGATGTTGCCGAGATAATTGCGAACCGTGTGCGTGGAGAGATCGAGGCGCTCGGCGATTTGTTTGTCTCGCAACGCTTCGTTCGAGATCAAGAGACAGACCTGCAGTTCACGCCCCGTCAAATGTTCCCGTCGAGGCGGTGGTTTGATCAAAGGCATTCACACTGTAGCGGCAGTCAATGCGGATAGCGATGTTCAGCCGTCCTCGCTTGTGCTCTTGCCGAGGAAATCGACGTGCTTCGCCAGCATCCGGAGAACGATCTCCATGTTCTCTTGATGCTTTCTCAGTGAGTCGAGGAACGTCACAAACAATCCAACCGTTCTCTGCAGCTCCTCGTTCCAGGTGCTCGAATATACGAAACTCGATCTCGTGCGACTCCAACTCGCGCCCGGTGGCTTTGCTCAACGCCCGTTGAATGGCCGCGAATGGTTTCATGATCTTCTCCCTCTCCGCCTCGATCGGGGAAAGGACCGGCGCCTTCGCGGGCGGACTCGGCTTGAACGAGCGCCGAAAAGATTCCGCCGGATCGCCAGTGTTGGGATTCTCGTTCATGCGGCTTTTGCAACGGTGGAAGAAAAGCCGGCCGCGGAATCACTCGCTTCGCGGTGCCTCGATTCAGGCGCTTCAACGGGGCCGCGACCGGCTAAAACCTCTCGCGAAAAATTTCCAGCGACGTGGGGAAAAATGCGGCCGTTGCGCTGCGCCTGCCTTCCGATCTCTTCCAGCGCTGATTTGAAATCGGCCTCTGGCGTCGGATCGTATTTGCCTGTTCGGACGCTAGTGCTTTCGTGCACTACCTTTCCGTTGAGCAGTGCGGAGATGAACGAGTGAGCGACGCGCCGCCGAATCATCCGGTGCGGCGTGCGGATCAGCTCCATGTGATCGCCCCATTCCTTCATGAGCGAGAGCGCCCAAAGCACTTGGCCCTTGTCCTTTTTCTCAGCCGCTGCGATGGCCCGCGCCGGCGTCCGGATGCGCGACGCGCGCTTTCTCACGATAGGCAGTTTTGATTTGTTCGGCGGTCGCGGTCGGCGCCACGCCCAGAATGTCCCACCAGCTCAGGCCGCCTGTGCGGGCCTCGATCTGTTTGAAGCCGGTGAACATCGCCTCAATCATGTGCTTCGCGCCCCAGCGTTCCATGCCACGCATCGCCTCGATGGTGAGCGCGATGGCTTGCACGTTGTGCTCGATGCGCAGCCAGCGATCGCACGGGATGGCCACGCTGCTCGCGTTGTAAGTGAAGTACGCGACCACGCCGCAATCTTTGGGATTCTCCAGGCCGAGCGTGTAGTTGCTGGAAAGCACGAGCGTCTTGCCGCCGAGCAACTGCACTTCGCGTTTCAATCCAGTGAGCGCGCTGTGCAACGTCTGCTTGAATTTCGCGCGCTCGCGCAGTTTGGCGTCCGTCCGGGGCCAGCCGGCCGGCCACTGCAACGGGAATGCGGTTGGGTCGCTCATCCGACTTCAGCGACGATCGTTGGTTCAGAGATCACTTCGACTTCTTTGACCAGCTTGTAAACGCCAACCCTTACGCGCGTGTTCGTGCATTCGATGTCTTTGAGCGAGAGGACTGGTTGCAAGTGCGTGCCCTCGGTGCCTCCGGGCGCTCGATGCACAAAAAGTTCCGCGGGCAGTTTGTCGTTCATAGCGATCTGATGCCCAAATGCTTCGCGACTTCCTTAAGGATTTCGACCTGCCGAACGGAGCAGTCCTCCGTGGGGTCTTGGACCAGGTCCATGAAAAACGTCATGATGCGTTGCTTGCCGCGCGTGCTTAGCGGATCGAGCGTCTTCACGATCTTCATCGCGGCCTCGCCGATCGCGAGAGCACTTTTGGTTTCTTCGGTGTAGCTGGCCATCGCAGTTCTCCAAGGTTTATTTTTCAAGACCGCGCAGCCGTTTTCGCTAAACCGGCCGCGCGGTGGAGTGAGCTTCACAATCCGCAAACGCGGCGCGTCGCCCGAAATTATTTGTGAAACGCATGGCAGTTGCCGCAGTAGCGCTGTTCTACGTCGTTCGAATTGTAGCTCGTCAGGCCGCAGCGCCGGCACATGATCGATTTCCTGTCAGCGCTGATGGCGAAGGTCGCCAGCGCACCAAGCGTCATCGTTTCTCCGCAACACTTCGGCCAGCCCGTGCGCAGGCATTCGACCGGGTCCACGTCCTTGCGTGCGCCGCACGTCTCGCAGGTGCAAAACTTGTCGAGCCGCGCGGCCATGCTGGCATACATCTCGTCCACGGCCAGGAACGGCGAGCAGTTGCACGGCTTGATGCCATCGGGATTGATGTCATTCACGTCGCAGTCGGGACGGTGTAAGGCCGTGAACGTCTTCATCGTTTCCCTTTCTCCAGTCGCTCGATGCGTTCGGTGATGATGTGCTGCTTGTCCTCACTTACCGCCACCGTATGCCCGCCGGTCTTGCGCAATTGCTCGTGACCGAACTTCTCGAACCAGGCGTTGAACTTTTGGCTGAAGAGCAAGGCGTGATCGTCTTCCTTTTTCGTGGAGTGTTTGCGTTCCACTTTGTTGAACACCGAAAGCGTGCCATCCGGATGCTCCTGAAACGTGGTCGAGAAAATGATCATCGGATCGTCCGCAGGTTTCGCACGTGAGGCACGCGCCCGGTGTCTTCCAGTTTTCGCAGCAGCACTCCCAACGGCCGCTTCACGGGGCTGCGCCCCGGATGCTCGCAAAGTTCGATGTAGGCTTCGACTTCGTTGAGCTTCTCGTGGACCAGGTTCGGCCATTGCTCGGCCACGGCTTTCCAGCCGATGAAGTTTTTGCAGGGTCCGGCGAAATGGTCCCACTCGTAGGGCGACAGCCGGGCCATCCGTTCCATCACGCTCGCGGCCAGCTCAGCTTTAGCTAGCTTCTGTACTTCTGTACGATCAGAGCTAGCTATAGCTCCGGCGCGCGCGCGCGTATCATGTGACGGAGTTCCAAACTTTGGAACTCCGTGCATTTCATCCCCGGAAACATTGGCGTTTTTAATCGGTGTTCCAAAGTTTGGAACTCCGTCGTTTTGGGGGTTTGATGAAGTTCCAAACTTTGGAACTTCGTCGATTTTAGCTTTGGTTCCAAACTTTGGAACTCCGTCAGTTTCGGGGTTTGATGAAGTTCCAAACTTTGGAACTCCGTCCGCGGCTGGTGTTTTTGATGGAGTTCCAAACTTTGGAACTCCGTGTTTTTCCCCGACTCGGGCCATGTGCTCCTCGATGCTTTCACCAGGGAGCCACGGTGTCACCGTGGCATTGTCGGGCGCATGGGGTGAAGACCCCGTTGTAGGGGCAGCCAACCCAGCGGCAGACTCCGCCCCGGTTTCCCGAGACGGAGCAGCCGCGGATTGGCTGGTGGAGCTTTCGGCATCAGGCCGCATCGGCCCGGGACCACTCAACGGCGACGGTATGCGCGCGCAAGCCGCGCCGCCGCGCTCCATGTGTTCGGCAGCCGCCAGCACAACAGCACTGCCCACCGAAAAATTAAAAGTTCCTCGAAACGAATCAAGCAGGGCCTCCAGAAGCCCATACTTTTTGGAGAACAATTCGTACTGCGCCGCGTCGGGCGCTCGCTCCGGGTCCAGTTCGAGCAACAGGCTGATTAGCTGTTTTTCCTCCTCGGCGGAAGTCTCAAATTCCGGCAGCAGTGGTACCATTGCATAAGGCGGCGGGAGCACCGTGAGCCGCAGCGAGAAATGCGGGTCCGGCGCCAGTACGCCATCGCGCGCGCGCGTTTCGATTCTCAGCACGCCGCACGTCTCCAGGTGCGTGAGGCAGTCGGAGAGATTGCCCTTCGTCATTTTGGCGAGCCGGCAGATCACTTCGCGGTTCGGGAAAAGAAACGTGTGCCGGCCCGCGTCCACCGTCACCGGCAGGATCGCGAGCCTCAGCAGCCGCGCCTCGGTGTAGGTGAACTGGCGCGTCCACAATTCGGCGCGGACAGCCGCGGCGAGCTGAGCCATCGGATTCCCCGCGCTCTCTGAGCGCGGCGTTGGTTCGACCGTCAAATGTGCGCTCATCAAGTCGTGTTCATAGCTGAGTCGTTACTGAGGCCGTGGCCGTCTCCGCGTGGGCGGGAACGTTCAGAGGAACTCACGGCGCTGGAAAATTCCCGGGCTATCTCGCGTAGGTGCGGATCACTTCCGAAAAGCATTTTGTTGATCAGCTTCCTTTTCGCTCGCTGCTCGATCAGGAGAATCGCCCCGTCCGTGCAACCGGCCCAGTAGGCAATCTCGTCGCGCGTGTAACTGATGTGCGGATAGCGAATGGAGTGTAGCAGTGCGATGCCAAGATCGATCCGGAGTGATTTCTCCAGTCCAGGCCGCACGCTCGCGTCCTGTTGCTCCTGACGCATCCGCTGCCGGCGATAAGGTGAGATTGTCGTGCTCATGCGGTTTCGTAGGGCTGCCAAATGGTGCGCAGGAATTCCATCTCGCGATCCTGCGGCCTCACGTACGGCAATTGCAGCGCAGTATAAAAATCCGCCTCAAATTTTAACGGGACCGGCTCCCCGTGCAGCATCAGCCCTTCGTACGGGTTCCAATGCCCTTTCAACTCCTCGGCGCGCTGGCAGGCCCACACGTTGTGCTGAACCGATCCAGTCCGGCAAAGCGTGCGCGCATCGAGTTGCACGCCCTTGCTCGTGACGAGTAAAAGATTCTGCGCGTCCGGTTTCGGCTCCGGACCCGGCGCCCCTTTTTTTCCGAGCCACTTCGGCCGCACCGGGTCCGTGTTCAGGCTCACGTATTGAATCAGGAATTCACGCAGTAGGTTCGCGTGCTCTGTATGCGCGTCGAACATTTCCCCGAGCGCTCTTCGTTTCTCGTACTTCGGCACGCAGACCACATCGATGTCACCGCACATCGGCTGCTCGCGCCGGATGCTGCCGACCGTGAGAATATTTTCGCAATAAGGAGCGAGCCAGGCGCATACCTGGTCCGCGCGCGAGCGCGCCGTCCGCAAGTCCATTGGTTGCGCCTGGCTCACGCCGCCTTCCTTTCCGTCGCAACCGCGCTCAAGCCCCATGAAACCGAACTGGGCGAATAACCGAACTGCCGCGCGATCGCGGTCTGGTTCAGGCGCAACTCAACGTTCGCGCGCAGCCACACTTCCTCGCGCGCCGCGACCAGCGTGCGAAAGCGGCGCCGCGAAAGAATGGCCTGCACCGGAATGCCCCGCGCCACCGCGACCTCCAGGCAAATCCGCATCAGGCGCGAATCAGTAATCTCACAACCCGCCTGCGCCCCGGCGATTTGCAGCCAGGCGCGGCGGTGATAGGAGCGGTTACTGTGGGCGGCGTGATATTCCCTGGTGAGCGAAGGAGCGATCGGGCGCGGAGCCGGCGCGGGCAGCCAGTCCGAGGTCAGCAGCCGGACCTGATCCGGCGTCAGGGCAAACCGTTGCAGGGTGAGTTGCTCGAACGCGCTCATGGGAGAATGATGCTGTGCGCCGCGGGCGCGCACGCGCTGCAAAGATTTTCTTCAACCCAATGACAGCCACCGGGGCAGGCCATCTCGTTCGTGCAGCCGCACACGCGGCAACGCGAGCCTCGGACAATAGGCACGTCGTATTCCTCGCTCCAGCCGAGTTCCAGGAACTCGGCAATCTCCGGCGCCTGCTCGCCGATGCTCTCCTGCGCATCGCGCGCGAAACCTTCCACCGTCTCGCGAGCGCCGCCGTTAAAGTCGGGATGCCGGCAGGCGAGCTGCAGCGCGCTGATGATTTGCATGGCCGTCCCCAGATCGAGTTGCAGAACTACGGGCGTGGCCCCGAGCCGTTCCGCGGCCAACAGCGCCCGCTGCATAAGCTCTTGAGGGTTTGTCTCTAGCGCGCTCATAAAGTGGGTGGGGTGAGACTCCGTCGAACCCTCAACAACGCCGTCACGACGGGCCGATCGAGGTCATCTGTCATCGCCTTGCCTTGACCATTAGGGACGCGGCCTGATAGGGTATCAGGCGTCGAGGACATCTTATGTCTTGGCCGTCGGGGTAGTAGCCGGCGGCCTCTTTTTTTAGTGCTCATCCGGCATCCTCCCTCGTTTGCGAATCAGCGCGGCGGCGCGTTCGAGTAACCGTTTGGTGGGTGTGGGTAACGTCGCAAAGACTTCATCGCGCAACGGCTTGAGCACGAGAATGTCGGAGAACTGCAGCATCGCTCCGCATTTTGCGCACAGCGAAAGATCGTGAGGTTCCGGCGTGGGGCGCTGTTCCAAACCAGTCGCGCAATCCATTGCATAACCGCACGCTGGGCACCGTGATGTTGGCAGCGGACCAGTGTCCCGCGAAGCCGCGAAGAAAACCGAAGCGCTCCGGCCTTCGCTCCCTTCGTCCCCTTCGCGGGAAAAATTCTTACTCACAAAACTCCTTTCGCGGCCAGCATCACGAGCAGCGCCAGAAATACAATCGCCTCCACGCCGAGCACGCCGAGCGAAAACCAAAACATGCGTTCGTGCGCGCTCATAGTGCGGGAGATATTTCTGTAGGCGGCTTGCACGGCCGATGCGCTTGAGCGCGCGGCGGAAAGAGTTGGCCGGTTGCAGCGAATCAATGTGCGTGGTGATTTCATCACGCATCACTTCCAGGTCGCGGATGCGATGCAAAACCGGCACGGCTTCATCCACGGCCACGCGCGCGATCGCGTCGAGCGCGGGCACCGTCTGGCCGCTGCCATAACCTTTGTCCTCCACTTCGTTCATGCGGCTTCCGCGATGGGGGAAGAAAAGCCGGCCGCGGAATCACTCGCTTCGCGGTGCCTCGATTCAGGCGCTTCAACGGGGCCGCGACCGGCTAAAAGTTTCTTGGACTTCCGGCGCACGCCGTAAATTTCTGCGGTGTCCAGATAGTCCAGTCCCAGCTTGCGGACCATGATGCGCTCGAAGTCGAACTGATATTTGGCCAGGTCGCTGGCGCGGTTCTGTTCCCGAGCCACCATGATCTGAATGAGCAGGTGGACGTGCTCACGTTTCCTGTTCTGTCGGATCTGCCGCTGCTTCTGCCACTCGCGAAGCTTTTCGCACTCGGCGCACGCGCAAACCCACGCGGTCTTTTCCTTCCCCGCCGCATCGAAGTGCGCCAGAGCGATGCCGTATTTTTCGTGGAAGTTCAGCGACCCTTTCATGCGACCTCCAATCCGTAGAGCAGCGCCCCGCAAAGATTCGTGCGTTGCAAATACTGCATGGCGAACTCTCGTTCGTCCGATCCACTCGTCCGCTCGCTGTGCGTCAGATCCGCGATGAACTGCTCCACGATCTCGTGAGGCTGAACTTTCCCGCGCAATCGGTATTCGCAGAGGTCCAGCAGTCCGCGCGCTTCATCCTTTCGCAGTTGCACCGGAAGCACCGGCTCCTCGGTGAAAAGGGAATTCAGATCACACAACTCTTTGATCGTGCGCGCGGCGCCCATGAGTGCTTCGGCGCGACCGTCGTAATAATGCGCGAGCACCGTTTCCTTTTCGCGTTCACTTCGGGCGAGGCGGGCAAAGTTCCGCGCGCTCCGGGCGAGCTTTCCAACGATGCGTTGCGTCGGCGTAAGCGTGGCTTTCATCGCGCCCCCTTCCCGTTGGAGTTTGGAGTTTGAAGGTTACCTGGGGTTTGGGGTTTGGTGTTTGGGATTTCTCGCCCTGGTTCCAGGAACATATCCGCTGGCTTGAGCCAGTAGCGTTTGGTCTGGGGAGCTTCTCCCGTCGTGGTCGTAGTAGTCGAGTTCATCATGTCCTTTCGTGTTTAGGGTTTTTCCGTGGTGGCCGTGCGCAAGCACATGTCCGAGAAACTTTTGAGTTCGAACGTGGGCGCCTGGCTCTCGGGCTGCGCTCCGATGGTGTGCGCCGCCTCGATCTTCAGGACGGTCTGGCGTGAGTAACGTTTAAGGCTGCCCAGTTTCGTCACCGGGACCATCCGCTTGACCTCCGCTTCGGAGATGCGCCAGCGCCGCACCACGTCCGCGAGCGTGAAAAAATCACGCGCGGCCGGCAGACTCCGTTGTGCGCTCGATGGCATTTACTTTTCTCGCGCGAGCGCGCCGAAGTTCCTCAAGTCAGCATTCCTATGCTGGCCCACTCTCCGGCACGCCCGCGCAAATTCGTTCAGGCGGCTTGCCTCCGCTGTTCGATCTCGTCCTTCAGCTCTTGGATTTTCCGCACAGCCGCGCCGGCGATGGGCGGATCGCTTTCAACCGTGTTCCTCGCAAGCACTTTCAGGTTCGCCAACAGGTGATTGGCGACGAACAACTCTGCCGCTTTTTCAGCCCCGTTCCGCTTTTGGTATTTCGCCATGACGCAACTTGAGCCGCCACTCAAGATTGAGTCAATATATTTCTTGAGTTATATGAAAGAGACTGTTGAAGTCCGCGGCCATGAGTTACCTGGCCGAGGCGTTATCCGGATTGATGCGTGAACGCGGTGTCACCAAGAATGTTGAACTGGCAAACCGCACGGGGATAGACCAGGCCACAATCTCCCGCTGGTTGAATAGCCTCCAACTCGCGATCACTGACGAGGATCTCGAAAAAGTTGCGCGTGCCCTGAGCAAAGAACCGAAGGATCACGCGCGTCTTGTCGCGGCAAGAATGTTAGACGTGCGCCACGGTCCCGGCGCCGAACTCGTGTCGGTGAAGATCGAAGAGCAAACGCTCCGGGAAGAGGCGCAGCCGTATGGGAAAAAGAAGCTGTCGCCGGGTGGTCGGAAAACATTCGAGGTCCTCGCGAATGAATATCCTCAAGACTCCGATCTCCGCGCAGTCCTCGACGGTCTGGCGGAAGTCATCGCCCGCAATCCCAAACACCGGGCCAATGAATCCGATCAATAACGTTGAGCGCACGCCAGATCACCACCGGTGGTTTTTGTTGCCACCTTTGCGTCCGCGATTTTGTTTTGATGAACCACATCGGTCGGCGGGAAGCAGAAACAGCCTAGCGCTGCTCTGGGTTCCAAAGCTGTCAGCACTCCTCGCGATCGCTTGGGTGGTTTGTCTTACGGAGTTGCCCTCATGAGCACCGTCATCGCATGTCCTCACTGCGGAAAAGACTTCGAAGTCGATGACGCTGGGAAATATGCGTGCTGGCACTGCGGCGGGCATGTCTCGTTCGCCGGGGAGGATTATCCGCCGGTGATGTCAACGCCGGCAGCGGCTCGGAAAGATCATCGCTCTCGCGGATTCGGCTGGTGGACGCTTACACGCGTCGCTGCCTGGGTGTTCTTTCTGGGGCCGGCTTTCCTCCTCATATTTCTGACGATGCTCGGCATCGGGGTGGGCAAGTGGACCAGCAGTAAAAGGGACAGCACGAGCGGTAGCGTGATCGTCACGGTGGGAATGATCACTTTCATTCCGATCGCTATTGGCTGGCTGCTCAATCGGCTCGGCCTGGCGCACAGCAAAGAGCTTGTCTGCTCTCAGTGCGGCAATAACACCGGACTGCACGCGAAAATCTGTGCCACGTGTCGGGCGCCATTTGCAATGAACACGTGCTAGCCACCACCGAAACACTTCAATGGGTTCCTCTGCGGCAAACAGCGGCGCGCTTATTCGCGTCCGCAGTGATGGTGGTGCGCAAGCACCGGGCGGCACTGTGCTGGCGCACATCAACTTCAAGCGCGGCCCGCGCGCGGCGCCCAAGCACATTCGCGACTCGGGCGAGGATGGCAGCGTTCTGGACGAAGGGCGGCGCTGGCAGATCCGCTGGCACATGGATGGCAAGCTGCAGCGCAAACGCTACTCCAAACAGAAATTCACCCGTGCGCGCGTCGAGGAATTCCTGCGCACCGAACTGGCCAAGAAAGCGGCCGGGGATATTTCCATCGCCACCCTCAGCCGCGAGGTCCGCGAGATCGTCCGCTTCTGTGAACTGCACGGCATCACCATTCGCGACCTGCAGTTGCTCCCCTGGATGAAACAGCGCGGCACGCAAATGGAGGAACGCACCGGGCAAAAGATTTCTCCCGTCCAATTCTTCGAAGAGGCGTGCGTCGCCCGCGAGCAGCGTCACTCCCAAAGCTGCCGCACTGTCCCGCAAGTCGTGGAGTCGTTCCTCGCGGAGATCGAAGCGCGCTCCGAACGGCAAGGCAGCAGCGGATGCCACTGGCGGAACCTGCGCGCGCGGTTGAACAAATTCGCGGCGGTGTTCACGGGACCGGTTTCGTCGTTGGAACGGCCGCTCGTCCAGTCCTGGCTCAAGGGCCTCCCGTACGCGGCCAAGACGGTGAACCATTATCGAGCGGCCGTGGTCGAGGCGCTCTATTTCGCGAAAGGGCAGGGGCACTGCACGCGCGAGCTGGTCGAGAGCATTGCGGACATCGATCCTTACAAGCTGATCGATCGCGTGGCCACTCCCTACAGCGTGAAGGAGATGCGCGCGATTCTGGACTACACGCACGCGCACCGGCTCAAACATTTACCGACGATCGTGCTCGTCGCGTTCTGCGGCGTACGAGTCTGCGAAGTGGCCGGCGAGAAAGGGTTTTTGGATTGGGGCGACATCGACCTGGACGAGCGCGTCATTCACATCCCGGCCAAGCTGGCCAAGAAACGGAAGAAGCGAGACGCGCCCGTCACCGAGAACGCGTACGCCTGGCTGAAGCTGGTGGCGAAACCGAGCGGCGCGATCTGTCCGGTGGACCGCCCGAGCGAAGCGGCGACGCGCATCCTGGTGAACGCGCGCGTGCCCCGAAAAAAGAACGGGTTCCGGAGCGCGTTTATTTCGCATCGCGTGGACCTCACGAAAGACCTAAAAGCCACGGCCATCGAAGCCGGCACCAGCGTCGGCCGCATCGAGAGCAACTACTACGCGATCCGCGGGAAGGGCGAGCCGCAAGCCTACTTCGAATTGCGCCCGCGCCAGTTGCAGTTGGACCTCGGGTTGAATTCGGGGAGCCGGTCCTGATTGTTCCACGGGAATGTTCCACGACTGTCCATTTGTCCCGTAACCGGACGGGTGGGGACAATTGGGGACTGAATCCTCGTCCATCCAAGCCCGTTCCAGCTCTGGTCAACGTACGCTCTAGTCCATCGAAATAGCAATTCCAGCCCTGTTACCATTGAGGATTATTGAACTCGAAATTGGAATCGCGTGCGGGTTCGAGTCCCGCCACCGGCACCAGCGTTCGGCAAAAAATCGTTTTGCGCCGCGCGGCCTGGGCGACCTAGATTCCGCTCATGGTTGAAACGGTTGCTTCCCCGCCCGCGACAGCCGATTCGTCGGTGCGCGCCAAATACGTGCAGGCGTTTCGATGGATGCTGCTGGCGCGCGTCCTGGATGACAAATTCGCGAGCCTCTATCGTGCTGGAAAAATCCATGGTGGTGTTTTTCTGGGCCGCGGGCAGGAGGCGTTGAGCGTGTCGCTCGGAATTCATCTTCGGCGCGGTGATATTTTTGCGCCGCTCATCCGGGACGGCGCCGGCCGGCTTGCGTTCGGAGAACCGGTGCTCGACGGCGTGCGCACTTATCTTGGTTCACCATTGGGACCGATGCGCGCACGGGACGGGAATGTTCATCGCGGCCGGCCCAAAGAAGGTCTGCTGCCGATGGTCAGTCATTTGGGCGCCATGATTTCGGTGGTGAACGGCGCGCTGATGGGAAAACGTTTCAAAGGTGAGACTGGTTTCGTGGGCGGCACTTGCATTGGTGATGGCGCGACTTCGACGGGCGCATTTCACGAAAGCGTCAATCAAGCGGCGGTGGAAAAGCTGCCGACGATCATCGTGGTGGCGGACAACCAATACGCCTACTCCACGCCCACCTGCCGGCAATTCGCGTGTTCTCTCGCCGACAAGGCAGCAGGCTATGGCGTGACACCTCACGAAGTGGACGGTACGGATTTGAATGCGTGCCTGCGCGTTCTAGGCGAAGCGGTGGAGAACGCGCGCAGCGGGGCCGGGCCGCAATTGGTTTTTGCCCGGCTCCTGCGTCTCTGTGGCCACGGTGAACACGACGACGCGAGTTACATCGACCCGACCTTGAAGCAATCGCCTCTCGGCCGCGATTGTCTGAAGACGGCCGAGGAATTCCTGTTGCGCGAGCGTTTTGCCGACAGCGCGTCCGTTGCGATGTGGCGAAGTGAGGCGATTCACGAAGTCGAACATTCCGTTGCGACGGTTCAGCGCGAAGGTTCGCCCGATCCTTTTGCAGAAGATTGGGCGGCGCTTTCGACACGCCGGCTCATCGAGGTGAAGCCCGAAGATGGCCAGTGACCGTGCGTCGCCGCGCTTCCCCGACTGGACAATCAAACGCGGGTGCGTTGAAGTCCCGTTCATGCACAAAATCCTTTTTCTCGCGATCATCTCCTGCGGCTGCGCCCTGCCTTTGCGGAGTCAGAATCTCTCCGGCGATGAAGCCCTTTCCAAAGTCTTGATCGAAGGCGAAGGCTGGCAGGATGTCGCATCGGGCTTTGGAATGACGGACGCGGCGTGCAACGATGCGGAAGGGAATTTCTACTTTTCCGATTTGTCCAAATCAGTGGTTCACCGAATCACCCCGGTTGGGAAAGCCTCCGTTTTTCTCAATGGCGGCCCAAAAATTAGCGGACTGAAGTTCGGGCCGGATGGCCGTCTTTACGCCTGCACGCAGGGACCGAAGAAGCAGGTGATAGCCATCGCGCTCCCGTCGAAAGAAATCACCATCCTGGCCGATGACGTGCAGCCCAATGATTTGGTCGTTTCACCGAAGGGCTTCGTTTACTTCACGGAAACGCCAAAGGGCCAGGTCACCGGGATCGATGTGAAAACTGGGAAAGTGTTTCCCGGCGCGACGAAGTTGAACGCACCAAATGGAATCGCGCTCTCACTCGATGGCGGCACGCTCGCCGTGTCGGAATACCGCGGCAGCAATGTTTGGACGTTTCGCGTGCACGCCGATGGAACGCTGGACGCGGGCGCACCCTACATGACGCTGCGCACGCCGACCGGCAAAGCGGAAAGTGCCGGCGACGGGATGACGGTGGACTCCATGGGCCGTTACTACGTGACGAGCGCGCTTGGCATCCAGATGTTCGACTGGACAGGGCGCATGGGCGGCGTCATCGCGCGTCCGCAGAACAAAGGGACATTCAGTTGCGGATTTGGCGGCGAGGGTTTGCATTACTTGTACGCGTGCAGTTCGGACAAAGTGTATCGCCGCAAGCTCCAGACACCTGGCATCTGGCTGTTTCGTCAGCGTTAAGATGAATTGCTGAGCAAGAATCCGTTTGAAGCCGTGAAACACGGTTGGCTCCTGCACCTCGTGCAATTAAGCACTTCGTTGAATTGATTCGCCCCAATGCTGTCGGATAGTGTTCGGCGTTCCACCAACAAGACATCACATGATGAAACAATGGCCTGCACGAGAGTTACTTTGGCTTCTGGCACTGGCACCCTTTCTTTGCGTCTCGACGGCGCCTGCCGCCGCGGTCGTGAACACCAGCCCGGCGTTCTTCGAGAAATCCATCCGCCCGGTTCTCAAAGACTATTGCCTCACGTGCCACTCGACGGAGAAACAGAAGGGGGAGCTCGACCTCGAACGGTTCTCGTCGCTCAGCGAGGTGAAGAAACATCCGAAGATCTGGCAGGGCGTCATAGAACAGATCTCTCTTGATGAAATGCCGCCGAAGGACAAGCCGCAGCCGACGGCCGGGCAGCGGGAGCAGTTGCTGGCCTGGGTGAATGCAGTGCTGGATGAAATCGCACTTGCGCGCGCGGGCGATCCTGGCCCGGTCGTGCTGCGCCGGCTCTCGAATGCGGAATACACCTACACCATTCGCGACCTGACGGGCGTGGAGTCGCTTGATCCCGCAAAGGAGTTTCCGGTCGATTCCGCGTCGGGCGAAGGCTTCATGAACGTCGGCAACTCACTCGTGATGTCGCCGTCGCTGGTGACAAAGTATCTCGACGCGGCGAAGGACGTCACGAGTCACGCCGTGTTGCTGCCGGATGGAATCCGCTTCTCGCCCAAGAA
>Ga0190265_10000451_pt1 | contig 29578 bp, 29 predicted proteins | sample Popmic124T_FD_133135 | JGI IMG/M metagenome (GOLD analysis project Ga0190265, IMG submission 133135) | Populus adjacent soil microbial communities from riparian zone of Indian Creek, Utah, USA - 124 T | ecosystem: Environmental > Terrestrial > Soil > Riparian zone | place: USA: Utah | collected...
AAGCCAGCTGATCAAAGAAGTCGGGTACTTCGACCATCGGCGGTTCAGGTCGCCGCCGAGCAGCACCGGGGCCATACCGCCGAGTCCGTCGAGGGCTCGCAATACACGCTGCTCACGCAAGGGTGCAGGGTCGCCCACCGGAAACTGGCGGACGACAACGCTGGTCGGGGGATTCTCGGTATCAACTCGCCAGGTGTTCGCGTGCTGGCCGCCTTCGAGGCGCGCGGCACCCAGGACGACGGCTGACGGGCCCGCCAGGCGCCGGACTTCCTCCAGCGCTCCAGATGAAGGCAGGGCCTCGGATCGAGTCATCGCCGAAACTCTAAGTTGACGGCGCTCCTAGAGGATCCCGCTCGCAAAGAAGCGCTAGCCGACCGCTATTGCAGTGGCGATCGCTCCCAGACCGATTACGACGGTGGCGCCGATGGTGAGCCGGACCAGGTTCCACAGGGGTCTCCGTCAAACCTGGCCTGGCTCATATGCGGGGCTGCGCCGTGGCGAGCTTCAGGCGTTGCGTGTTCGACATTGACCTTCAGTCGAACCTGATCACCGTTGAGCGCGGTTGGGATCAAGTGGAGGGCGTGATCGAGCCGAAGTCGCGCGCGGGACGGCGCAGCGTGCCGCTTCTGGCGATCCTGCGCGACTACCTAAGCGAGCATTTGCACAGGACGGGCCGCAGTGGCGACGACCTCGTTTTCGGCCGGTCGCCTCGAGAAGCGTTCTACGCCTCGACCGTTGATGGCCGGGCGAAGCGCGCATGGGCGGCGGCGAACGAGCGCGACCGGGAGGCGGCGGAGCGTGAGCGTCGGGAGCCCGAGCTGCTGGTGCCGATCAGCTTGCACCTTTGCCGCCATACCTTCGCCTCGCTGATGATCGACGCCGGGGCGAATCCGAAGGCGATTCAGGAGTTCATGGGTCACTCGAAAATCCAGACCACCTTCGACGTCTACGGCCATCTGCTGCCGGGAGTCGCGATGAAGTCCGCGAGCGCATGGATGCCTATCTGCTCAGCGCTCGCTAAACCTCAACGTTTATCTTGTGGGGCATGAATGGCAGGGGTGCTGCGAGGAACCTTCACGGCTACAGGGGAAAGGGCCGAAGGTCAAGGTGGGCCTCAAGGCTCGGAGTGATTCTGCTTGCTGCTCTTTGCTTGAGTCTGGCCATTGCGTCGATCGGCAGTTCAGCTAGCAAGAAGCGGTTTGCCAACTGCACCCATGCGGTGGCTGTGCTTGCTCCCAGCAAAGCTCGGGTTAACTTTCGCGTTGACTGCTGGGCTCCCCGCCGCGGCGGGGAACTTGGATTTGCCGTCACCCGATTGAACTCGGACGGCGAAGCTCGCCAGCCTGGCATCCGCGGTTTCGACCGACATCCGACGATCAGTGGCCCGGGGGCACTGAGCTCCTACGGCCACTGTAGCTGGGGGCGGGAAGCCGTCATCGGTTGCCAGTTTCGGTCGGACGGGAGCATCACGCTGCGCGGGTCGATCCGGGTCCGACCGGAAACTCGCTGTGCCAAGCGCATATACATCTCGACCGGCGTGACGACTTGTGAACCCACGGTCAACCTTCCCTGCCCGGCATCGCTCCAGATCGCGGCGCTTTTCAGGGGCCTTCCACGCGGCTGCTAGCGATGATTGCCAGACCCTCGTGGGACCGGCGGCGGCGCGCCTCTACATAACTGCTGCCTGACCGTGGCACCGACTGTGGCACGGCGGCGCTGGAAGTTCTCTGGCTAACACTTCCCTGACCAGCTCGAAGCCCGCATTTGGCTTGCTAGAGCCCCCACAACAGAAAACGCCCCGCCGGGGAGGCGAGGCGTTTCTGGGGTTACTACAGGGAGGAGAGATATGTATCTCTATATGTGGATCCGTGGGAGGTAGGTGAGCTCTGATGTGCCGCGGGCAACGCATCGATGGGAGTCGATGAGCGCCATATTTGCGACGCCGAACCCAACCAAAAAGTTTGTCGTTCAATCCCCTAATCGTCGTCTCGTGCGAATCCTTGAACCACAATACGAACGTATGTGCGATTTGTGTGTGAGGCGGGTCACAGAGCCGGGTATCAGCGTCTCTCGGGACCCGTCGGGAGATCTGTTACCCAATTCTAATGAGGGCCTAAACATTCCGCAACCCCCAATTTCCAATCCTCCTGAGCGCGGCGATACCGTTCCAGCGTGGCGAAGGCGCGAATCGACGCTGTTCTGGCCGAGCGGGGACTTTTTCCCTCGCGCTCGGCCGCGGCTGGCGCCGTAAGGGCGGGTGAGGTTCGAGTCGGTCCGGACGGCCCGGTTGCACTGCGGCCGAGTCAGCTGGTCGAGCCCGATGCAGAGCTCTTGGTCGACGCGGGGCCGCGCTTCGTTTCGCGCGGGGGGATCAAGCTCGACAACGCACTCGAGGCGCTGGCTGTCGACGTCTCCGGGCGCGATTGCCTCGACGTGGGCGCCTCGACCGGCGGCTTCACCGATTGTCTGCTGCAGCGCGGTGCCACGCGGGTTGCGGCTGTAGACGTCGCCTATGGCCAGATCGACCTGCGCCTTCGCCAGGATTCCCGCGTCGCCGTCATCGAGCGGCTCAACGCGCGCGACCTCGACCCTGGTGACCTCCCCTTCGCTGCGGACGTCGCCACCGTCGACGTCTCGTTCATCTCCCTGGGCAAGGTGCTGCCCGCGGTCGCTCGCTGCCTGGCGCCCGGGGGCGAGGTCTTGGCGATGGTCAAGCCCCAGTTCGAGCTCGGTCGAGAGCGCGTTCGCAAGGGCGTCGTCCGGGACGCTGCCGATCGCCGCGAGGCGATTCTCGGCGTGGCGCTCGCTGCCCGCGACCTCGGACTGCCGGTGCGCGGCTTGGCCTCCTCCGGGCTGCCGGGGCCGAAGGGTAATCTCGAGACCTTCGTCCTTTGTGGCGGCGGCGGCGGCGAGCCGATCGCCGACCTGGAAGCGGCGGTCACCGAGGTGGCGCCGTGAGTGAGCGAGTCGCGGCGCTGATCACCCACTCCCACGCGCCGTTCCCGAGCGACGCCGTGCGGCTCGTCACCGCGGCGGCAAGGGACGCCGGGTGGCGGCTCGTCGCTGATGTCGAAGAGGTCGCCAAGCACGGTGACGCCGCCGCCGGGATCGAGGCGGTGGATCGGCTGCCCCAGCAGGCCGGACTCTGCGTCGTCCTCGGCGGCGACGGCTCGATCCTCTATGCGCTGCGCCACTTCGCTCGCAGCGGAGTTCCTGTCTTCGGGATCAACTTCGGCACGGTCGGCTTTCTGGCGGCGGTCGAGCGCGACCACGCCGCGGAGGGGATCCGGCGCGCCTTCGACGGCGAAATCGAGGCGATCGAGCTACCGGGTCTCGAAATCGGCGCGGGCGGCGTGTCCCGCGTCGCCCTCAACGACATCGGCTTCGTCCGCCGTCCGCATGACCGGGTCGCCGAGCTGAGCTACAAGATCGCCGGCGAGGAGGTCGGCCACGTTCGCTGCGACGGCCTCGTCGCCGCGACCCCCGTCGGCTCCACCGGCTACAACCTCGCCAACCAGGGACCGATCCTCGCCTGGGGCGTCGAGGGTTATGTCGTCAGCTACATCGCTCCGCATTCGCTCACCGCGCGAGCGTTGGTCGTCGCCCCGGGCGACGTCCTCCACGTGGGCAACGCCACCGGGCGCGAGCCGGTCGACGTCGCCGTGGACGGTGAGCCGGTGGCAACGCTGCCTTCGGGCGAGGCGCTCGAGGTCCGATTTGCCGATGGAGTCGGCCGCCTCGCTCAGCTGCCGGGAGCGAGCTTTTACCATCGCATCCGCGAGAAGTTCGGCCACCTCGCGGTCTGACGCGGACGCCGCGCCGGCAGGTTGTCGCGGACGCGGTCCAGGCGCTTCCCGAGGCTCGCGACCTCCATGCCGGGGCGTGGCCCGTTCAGCTCTGCCGCGAGGGCGTCCGCAAGCCGGGTCCAGATCCGAAAGGCGCGCAGCGCCTCCTCGCGCTCGACGTCGGCGAGCAGGGTGCCGCTGGTGTCCGCCCGCTCTTCGCCACCCTCGTAGGCGGCGCACACGTGCTCGACCCGGCCGTGAACCCACGGCAGTACGGCGGGGTTTCGTAGCTTGGGCTTGCGCCGCGACGACACTGGAGTGGGCGGCCCAGGGCGCTCGCCGGCAAGCTCGACGAGCCGGTCGAGGAGATCGTCCGTCAGCCTGGTCGCGGCCGTGGTGTCGCCCCGGGCCTCGTGGCCGAAGTCGATCCGGCTCGGGCGCTCCATGGTGTCGAGCCACGCTTGCAGAGCCTTCACGCCTTCGAGGCGCTCGCTCCAGCTCAGGTGCTGGTGGCAGGATCTGCGCAGTATCTCCCAGGCGCGGCGCTCTTCGCGCCACCAGACCGCGATTTCCGCAGCCGAGGCCTCCTGGGCGTTCGCTCTCTGCCGCCACGATTCGGCGAACGCCCGCGCGCCCTGATGGAGGACGCGAACCGTGAAGCGCTTGACATTGGTCTTACGGGAAGGCCGCTTCGGCGGCAGACCGCGGGGCAGGTGATGGCTGGCCCACAGCCTGAACTCAGAAGTGTCTCGCAGGCCGATCAGATCGGGATCGTCGATCGCAAGCCAGTCGGCCTGCGCCGCCACCCGCTCGCTGCCGGCCCGGTAGGCGTAGTCCTCCAGCTCGTCGATCGCACAGCGGATGACCTCGCCCCTCTCCGTCCCGTCGGGCAGGGCTTGCTTCTGCTCCGCCTGGCCTCTATGTCGTTCCGCTTTCTCATTCGCCAGGACCGAGTCCGGACGCAGGACCGAGGCTGCGGTGCAGGCGGCGTTGTAGTGCAGCTGCCACGCATCGGCTCGGAAATCCGTCAACCACCGCCGTGGTGCGACGTTGAAGGTGGTGCGGCGCCAGATGCCGACGGGAGGAAAAGGCCAGCGCTTGGTCAACTTCCTGTGCGCCTTGCGAATCTTGACGATCTCGGAATCGTCGGACCCCGGATGTTCGCGGTGCCGGCGTTCGAAGCTGGCGGCGATTCGCAACCTGACCAGCAGCTTCGAGGCCCTGACCGCGCTCCGCGCGAACTCTCGCCGCTGCAACCATCGACGCAGGGGAGGGCGGTGCACTCGCCAGTCGGGCCAGCGGCCTCTCCAACCCGGTGGGTGGATCCGCAGCCAGGCGTCCAGCTCCTCCAGGCGCCTCAGGCTGACGATCTGGAGGACCGAGTCGATCAGCTGTTCGCGCTGTTCGCGCTGAGAGTCGAGATCTCCCAGCGGGGTCTTGAACGGTTTCAGCATCGCCCCTTCGTCGTTCTTCTCGCCGCCGGCGGCGCGGAGCTTCGCCATCAGCCCGGCGGCCGAGGCGCGGACGAGGTTGGCGGTGGGAAGGGCCCTCGTCTCCGTGAGCAGTTGGTTGCGCTTCAGCGACATCATCAGCTCCTTGCGGTGCTCATGCCGTTCCACGTCGCGCAGCGTGCCCTTGCCGCTTTCGCCGGCAACCTCGTTTTTCACCCACTGCTCCGGCACCCGGCCGTTACCGAGAAGGATCGCCAACCTGTAGTGCGCGAGCAGGTAGACGCGCCGGTCTGGGCCGCGCCAGACCCTGCGATCGGACTCGTCGACGATCGCCTCGTAGGTGACCCAGGCGTCGAGGTCCAGTTCTAGACGCTCCAGGAGCATCGCGATCTTCAGCCGCAGGTTCGGATTGAGAGGGTCCTGGTCGAGAGTTGCGTGGTAGCGGTCGAGCGCCTGCTCCAGCCGGTTGGCCGCTTCGTGCTCGCGCGCCGTGTGGTAGTCGGACAGCAGCTTCCGGGGGACTGGCTCCTTCCACCTCGCCCAGGGCCCGCGGTCGCGGCTGCGGACGCGCGGGTAGAGGGCGCCGGCGACGGCCATCGCCGCTTCCCTCGCCCCTTTCTCCCAGCTGGCTTCCTCCAGTGCGATGTTGAGCAGCGTCCGGTTTCCAGCCCGGCGATCGACGAGCTGCACCGAGATCCGGCCGCTGCCGTCCTCGCAGGGCCGCAGCGTGCCCCAGACCTCGTAGGCCGCATCGGGCCAGACGGTTCGGTAGAGGCGCCCGACCGCTTTGCCGATGTCGAGGTTGCGCCCCACCCCCTGGCCGACGCCTTCGACGATTTCGACCAGGGGCGCACCCGGCGCGCGCTCGGGAAGCGGGTCGAGCGCGTCGAGGCGCAGCGCAGCCAGCTGCTCGCGGAAGAGCGAGGTGACCCAGGTCGCTTCCCGGTCGTCTTTCTCGGCTGCGGTCCAGGCGAAGGGCGAGATCTGAACGCGGGCCGTCCTCCCGCGCCAGAAGAGGACCAGCTGGCGAATGACGCGCAGCAAAACGATCGCCAGGATTGCGACGAGGACTGGAGGCCAGAGTTCGTCAAGGAGCTGCCAGGCGGGCCCGAGTTTTTCCTCAACCCATCGAACGGCGTCGCCGAACATGGTCAATCAATCTGAGACAAGTGACTAATCGTCGAAATAATGATCTTTAGTATCACGTTAGGGCAGCCGCCGCCAGCCCCGATCGTCCGCATCCATTGCTAGTAAGAGCGCATGCTCCGCGAGCTGCGCATCGAGAATCTGCTGCTGATAGAGAGGGCAGAACTGCGATTGGGCGAGGGTTTGAACGCGATCACCGGCGAGACGGGGGCCGGGAAGACGGTTCTGGCCCACTCGCTCGACCTGCTGATGGGCGGCAAGGCGCGACCCCAGATCGTCCGGCCCGGGGCCGCCGAGGCCTGGGTCGAGGGCGTCTTCGACCTGCCGCAGGGTCTGCGGGATGAGCCGGAGATGTCAGAGGTTGCCAAGCGGCTGCCCGAGGAGGCGGAGGAGATCGTCCTGGGCCGGCGCGTCTCCGCCTCGGGCCGGACCTCGGCCTTCGTCGCCGGCCGCGCTGCCACCGCGTCCGACCTGAGGATGCTCGGCGGCAGGCTGCTCGCCTTCTACGGGCAGCACGAGCACCGCCGGCTGACGATCTCCTCGGCGCAGGCAGAGGTGCTGGACGGCTTCGCCGGGCCCGAGCACCTGGAGCTGCTGCGGCGCTACCGCAACGCCCACCGCCGCTGCCTGCGGCTGGCCGCCGAGCTGGCGGAGCTGCGCGAGCGCGACGGCTCCAGGGAGCGCGACCTCGATCTCCACCGCTACGAGCTGGTGGAGATCGAGGAGGTCGGGCCCGACGCCGCCGAGCTGGCGGATCTGTCGGCCGAGCGGGAGCGGCTGCGGCACGCGGAGGGACTGCGCGAGGCGGCAGCCGGCGCCCACGTGGGTGCGGCCGGAGCCGCCGAGGACGGCGGCGGGGCGGCCGGGGAGCTTGCCCAGACCGAGGCGCTGCTGCAAGGGGTCGAGGGTGTCGACTCCGACCTCGACGCGATCGCCGAGCGGGTCGGTGCCCTGGTGGTCGAGCTGGGCGACGTCGCCAGCGAGTTGCGGGGCTATCTGGACGGAATCGAGGCCGACCCCGCCCGGCTGGCTGTGGTCGAGGAGCGGCTCGAGGCGATCGAGCGGCTGAAGCGCAAGCACGGCGGCAGCGTCGAGTCGGTGCTCGCCCACGCCGAGCGCTGCCGGGACGAGATCGAGCGGCTCGAGGGCGCCGGGGAGCGCGGCGCCGAGACCGAGGCCGCCCTCGCGGAGGCGGAAGCGGCGCGCGGAAAGCTGGGCAGGCGGCTGAGCAGCGGTCGTGCCGCCGTGGCCGGGCCACTACAGGAGCGAGTCGCGGCCGAGCTCGAGCGGCTGGCGATGCCGGGTGCCAGCCTCGAGGTCGTGCTGGAGCCGCACACCGACGGCTTCGGCCCGAGCGGTGCCGAGAGCGTCGAGTTGCGCCTCGCGCCAAATCCCGGGCTCGAGCCGGCGCCGCTGCGCGATGCCGCCTCGGGTGGCGAGCTGTCGCGGGTGATGCTTGCCCTGAGCGGCCTCGGCGCAGAGGCCGGCACCGGCACCCTGGTCTTCGACGAGATCGACGCCGGCGTGGGGGGAAAGACCGCACGCACGGTGGGGGAGCGGCTGAGGGCACTTGGTAAGGAGCGCCAGGTGGTTTGCATTACCCACCTGCCGCAGGTCGCCTCGCTCGCCGCGACCCACTTCCGCCTAGAGAAGGACGTCGGCGGTTCGACTGCGAGCGCCAGCGTCCAGCGGCTCGACGGTGAGAGCGTCGTCGAGGAGATCCGCCGCATGCTCGGAGGCGAGAGCTCCGACGAGGCGGCCACCCGCCATGCCCGCGAGCTGCTCGCCGCCGCCTGAGGCGCCGTAAAGTCTGGCACCAACCGGCACGGTCGCCTAACCTGCTCCCGTGGCTACCGCCAGCTACCGTCGCCTCCCTGCGCTGCTGTCGCGTCGTAACGGAGCGTCCGTCGGGGCGGGGGTAGCAAGCGGCACCGCCCGGCTCGGGCGGCGCACCAAGGAGCTGGTCAAGCGGCTCGGTCCTGGCGAGGTCGCAGTCGTCGATCACCTCAACATCGATCGGATCGCCGCCGAGGAGCTGATCGGAACCGGCGTACGGGCCGTGATCAACGCCTCCGAGTCAACCGACGGCCGCTATCCGAACGCTGGGCCGCTGCTGCTCGCCCGTGCCGGGGTACTGCTGGTCGACGTCGCCGACGCCAACCCCTTCGAGCTCCTCGCCGACGGCGAGACGGTCACAGTCGTGGGCGGGGTCGTCAGCGTCGGCGAGCGCGAGGTGCTGCGCGGCGAGGCGCTCGACGCCGAGGAGCTGGAGCGACGCTTCGAGCTGCAGCGGGCGCGGGTCGACGAGGCGCTCGCCGCCTTCGCCGAGAACACGGTCGCCCACGTGCGCCAGGAGGCCGACCTGCTCGCCGGGGGCGTCGAGTTCCCGTCCACCCGCACTTCGTTCCGTGACAGGCATGTGCTGATCGTGGTCCGCGGCGATCGCCACCGCCGCGACCTGAAGGCGCTCCGCGCCTATATCCGCGACGTCCGGCCCCTCGTCGTCGCCGTCGACGGCGGCGCCGACGGCGCGCTGGAGGCAGGCCTCACCCCCGACCTGATCCTCGGCGACATGGACTCGGCCGGCGACGCCGCGTTGCGCTGCGGGGCCGAGCTGATCGTCCACGCCTATCCGGACGGGCGAGCGCCGGGACGTGACCGCCTGTTGCAGATGGGCCTGGAGCACACCCTCGTCCCCGCCGCCGGCACCAGCGAGGACGTGGCGATGCTGATGGCCTACGAGAAGGGGGCCGACCTGATCGTCAGCGTCGGCGCCCACTTCAACCTGATCGAGTTCCTCGACCGCAAGCGCGCCGGCATGTCCTCGACCTTCCTGACGCGGCTGCGGATCGGCGAGAAGCTCGTCGACGCCAAGGGGGTGAGCCGCCTCTACAACCCCGGCTCGGGCATGGGGCCGATCGCGCCCTTCCTCGCGGCATTCGCGATCGTGATGGCGATCCTCGTGATCGCCTCGCCCGCACTCGGCGACCTCGTCGACCTCTTCTGGCTGAAGGTGAAGATCTGGCTCGGCCTGTAGACGTGCAGGTAATTGGCCGTCGCGTGCGGTGGTCGATCGCCGGCACGTCGGGCGGCCCAATAGCCTTCGGCCGCTGATGGGTTACAGCGCCCGCTACCACGCGACCTCGTTGATCGCGGTCTTTCTCGCGCTGGCGATCGGGATCGTGATCGGCGCCGCCCTGGGAGGCGACACGATCGACGACACGCGCCGCGACCTGGAGCGGAGCCTGACCGGCAACCTCGAGGACGCCCGCGAGCGTGCCGAGGACCTGAGCGGCGAGCTGGCGCGCGCCAACGAGTTCGGCGATCGGGTCTACCCCGTGCTCGTTGGTGGCCAGTTGCGGGGAGAGCGAATCGGCGTCGTCGCGCTGGGAGGGTTGCCCGGCGACGTCGCCGACTCGATCGAGGATGCGATCGTCCCGGCGGGAGGACGACTCGTCGGGGTTGGAGTCGTGCGCGAGCCGGTCGACCTCCAGGCTTTCAGCGACGAACTCACCAAGACCCGCTTCGCCGACATCGTCGACGATCCGGATACCCAGACTGCCTTCGCGGTGGGGATCGGCAGACAGCTAGTAGTGGGCGGGACGCTGCTCGAGCGGGTGCGCAGCCGGCTCTTCTCGCGCGCCAGCGGCAACTTCGGGCGGCTCGACGCGGTGGTCGTCGTCCGCGACCAGCCGGGCGACATGGGCCCCCTCCAACGCACCGCGGCCGGACGGCTGGAGTCCGGGCTGGTGGAGGGGATCGCAGCGACGCGGGCGCCCGCGGTCGGGGTGGAGAGCTCCGACGCCGACCCGTCCTCGATCTCCTTCTTCCAAGGCAACAGTCTCTCCAGCGTCGACTCCATCGACCTGATCGCAGGGCGGCTGGCGACGGTCTTGGCGCTGCTCGGGGCAGAGGGCAGCTTCGGCGTCAAGGGCAGCGCCGACCGCCTGCTGCCGGATTTGTTGTCCCCGCGCAGGCCATGACCTGGATCGGCTTTTCGGTCGCGGTGGCTGTGGCGCTGCTGGTCGTTCCCGCCGGCGTCCGCGGGCTGTGCGACGCCGGCCTGGTACGCGAGAACTACCGCGGCGTCTCGCTGGCCTTTCCGCTCGGTGCGATCCTGGTGACCGCCGCGCTGGTCGCGCTCGCCCCGCTCGCCTTCCTCGACGATCGGGGCGACCTCGACCTGCTCGACCCCGAGCTGCGTCGCTGGATCCCCTACTTGCTCGGCGTCGCCTTCCTCGGCTTCCTCGACGACTCGCTGGGCCGCGGCGAGGCGGCAGGGGCGCCGCGCGGCTGGCGGGGCCACGCCAGGGCGCTGGGCGAAGGGCGGCTTTCGACCGGTGCGATCAAGGCGATCGGCGCCTTGGCTCTTGCCGCATACGTCGTCTCCGGCCGCGGCCTCGAGTCGTGGCGCTACCTGGCCGACGTGGCGTTGCTGATCCTCGCCACCAACGCCTTCAACCTGCTCGACCTGCGGCCGGGGCGCGCGGAGAAGGCGCTGGTGCTGCTCGGGGCGGGTCTCTGCCTCGGGGCCTGGACGCTGGCTCCGGTCGAGCTGCTCGGGATCTTCGCCGGGCCGGTCCTGATCGGCGCCTGGTTCACGCTGCGCGAGGGGGCGATGCTCGGTGACACCGGCGCGAACCTGATCGGGGCGATCGGCGGGGTCTGGCTGCTGACGGCCTTGGGCGGCGATGAACGGCTGATCGCCCTGTTTGCGGTGAGCGCCCTCACCCTCTACGGCGAGCTGCGCTCGATCTCGGGGGCGATCGAGACCCTTCCGCCACTGCGCTGGTTAGACTCGCTCGGCAGAGCATGAGTCGGGCCAAACCAGGAGACACTCGCTTCATCTTCGTCAGTGGCGGGGTGGTCTCGGCTCTTGGCAAGGGGATAACCGCCGCCTCGATCGGCCGCCTCCTCGTCTCGCGCGGCTTCCGGGTCCAGCTGCAGAAGTTCGATCCCTACATCAACGTCGACCCGGGGACGATGAGCCCGTTCCAGCATGGCGAGGTCTTCGTCACCGAGGACGGGTCGGAGACCGACCTCGACCTCGGCCACTACGAGCGCTTCACCGACGAGAACGCGACCCGGGCCTCCAATGTCACCGCTGGCGCCATCTACAACTCGGTGATCAACCGCGAGCGGCGCGGCGACTACCTCGGCGCGACCGTTCAGGTGATCCCCCACATCACCGATGAGATCAAGAACCGGATCCTGATCGTCGCCGAGTCGCAGTCGGTCGACTTCGTGATCACCGAGATCGGCGGCACCGTCGGCGACATCGAGTCGCTGCCCTTCCTCGAGTCGATCCGTCAGCTCTACACCGACCTGGGGCCGAAACGCAGCATGTTCGTCCACCTGACCCTGGTGCCCTACGTGGGGCACGCCGGCGAACTGAAGACGAAGCCGACCCAGCACTCGGTCAACGAGCTGCGCCGGATCGGGATCCAGCCGCACGCCCTCGTCTGCCGCTCCGAGGGCCGGCTCGACCGCGAGATCCGCGAGAAGATCGCCCTCTTCGCCAGCCTTCCCGTAGATGCGGTGATCTCCGCCCACGACGTCGACAACATCTACAAGGTGCCGCTCGTCTTCCGGGCCGAGGGCGTCGACGACCTGGTGCTCGACCACTTCGGCATGGAGGCGCCGTCCCCCGACCTGGCCGAGTGGGAGGCGATGGTGCGCCGTGCGGACGCGACCGAGGGCAAGGTGAAGATCGCCCTGGTCGGCAAGTACGTGCAGCTGGCCGACGCCTACAAGTCGGTGATCGAGGCGCTCGAGCACGGTGGCTTCCATCACGGTGTCGAGATAGAGGTCGAGCTGGTCGACTCCGAGGACTTCGAACCCGAGCGCCTCGAGGGCGCCGACGGGATCCTGATCCCCGGTGGCTTCGGCGAGCGCGGCATCGAGGGCAAGGTGGCGGCGGCGCGGATCGCCCGCGAACGCTCGATCCCCTACCTCGGCATCTGCCTCGGCATGCAGATCGCAGTTGTCGAGTTCGCCCGCTCGGTGGCGGGCATGGAAGGCGCTAATTCCGCCGAGTTCGATCCCGAGACGCCCTTCCCGGTGGTCGACCTGCTGCCCGAGCAGAAGGAGGTCTCCGAGATGGGCGGCACGATGCGGCTCGGCGCCGACCCGGTGAAACTGCACGAGGGGACGCGGGCGCGCGAGATCTTCGGCGAGGCGGTCATCTACAAGCGCCACCGTCACCGCTACGAGGTGAACATCCAGCTGCGCCGCCGGCTCGAAGACGAGGGCCTGGTCTGCGGCGGCACCTCCCCGGACGAGCGTCTGGTCGAGATGATCGAGCTGCCCGACCACCCCTTCTTCGTCGCCTCGCAGTTCCACCCGGAGTTCAACTCGCGTCCCAACCGGCCTGAGCCGCTCTTCCGCGAGTTCGTCGGCGCCGCCGCCCGCCAAGCCGGCGAGCGGCCGGCCGACGGCGCCGAGCTGCCCGACGGCGATGCCGTGCCGGCCGACGAGCAGGTGACGAGCTCCAGGCGTCGCTAGGCAAGGGCCGCGGGGAAACCGAATGGCGGTTCTGCTCGGGCGACCGAGGACGCCGCATGGCGACGATCCGGGGCCGTCGCGCCTGGGCCACTAGCCTTCGCGCCATGCAGCGCTTGCACGAGGCCTTCGTTCGACTGTGCGAGATCCGCAGCCCGACCGGCGAGGAGCGCGAGGTCGCCGACACGCTGCTCGCCGAACTGCGTGCCCTCGGGCTCGAGGTCAGCGAGGACGATGCGGCGGGGCCGGCGCGGGCGGGGGCCGGCAACATCCTCGCCCGCCTGCCGGGCGAGTCGGACCGCTGGGCGATGTTCTGCGCCCACATCGACACCGTTCCGCACGAGGGTCAGGTCGACGTCGTAGATGACGAAGGCGTCTTCCGCAGCCGCGGCGAGACGATCCTCGGGGCCGACAACAAGGCCGCGGTGGCGGTCTTCCTCGAGCTCGTCGCCCGCCACGCCGAGCGACCGCCTCCGGTCGGGATCGAGCTGCTGCTGACCGTCGCCGAGGAGCAGGGCCTGCGCGGCGCCAAGGCGTTCGACCCGAGCGCGCTGCGCTCGGAGTGCGGCTTCGTGCTCGACCATGCCAGCGCGATCGGTGAGGTGATCGTCTCCTCTCCGACCCAGCAGCAGATCGTCGCCGATTTTGCCGGGGTCGAGGCGCATGCCGGGATCCGGCCGGAGGACGGCAGCAACGCGATCGCGGCCGCCGCCACGGCGATCGCGCGGATGGAACTGGGGCGGCTCGACGAGGAGACGACGGCAAACGTCGGCACGATCCTCGGTGGCACCTCAGGCAACGTCGTTCCCGGCCACTGCCGGATCGTCGCGGAGGCGCGCAGCCTCGATACAGACCGGGCCGCCGCCGTGGCCGGAGAGCTGACCGAGGCCTGCGCCTGGGGCGCCAGCGAGCACGGCTGCGACGTCGACGTGCGGGTCGAGGAGCTGTTCCGGGGCTACGACGTAGCGCCCGCCTCTCCCTCGCTGGCGCTTGCCGAGGCCGGGCTGCGCCGCGCCGGCTTCGAGCCACGCCACGCCGCCACCGGCGGCGGCAGCGATGCCAACGCGCTGATCGCGCGCGGGTTCGACTGCGTCCTGCTCGCCAACGGCACCGAGGCGAATCACACCCCGCAGGAGAGCGTTTCCGCGCGCAGCCTCGACGCGATGCTCCAGGTCTGCGAATCCATCGTCGCCGAGGTCGGCGCAGCGGCGGGGTGAACGGGCACCTCGAACTGCGGCGCGGGGTGATCGTCGGCGAGGACCCGCTGACGGTCGAGGTCGAGGGCGAGCGGCGAATCGCCTGGGCGGACACGGCGCTGCTCGGCGAGATGCGCCAGGGTGACGAGGTCGTCGTCAACGTCGAGGCGCTCGACCTCGGGCTCGGCTCTGGCGGCTTCGACGTCGTCCACGTCAACTTGACTCGCGGCCTGCAGGGTGGCGGTGGCAAGGGCGAGCACGTGATGAAGCTCAACTACCCGTCGCTGCAGCATTCCGTCGAGCCGGTCGAGCGGCCGGCGTTCCTTTCCCGTGGCACCGATGGAAGTGGAACGCCGGAAGAGGCGAGGTTGCCGGTCCCTGTCCTGGTCCTCCCTCTGCATGGTCATCTGGCGCCCGCCGTCTGGGCGGCAACGCGGGCGCTGCCGGGCGCGAAGGTCGGCTACGTGCAGACTGGGGGCGGTGCGCTGCCCGGATCGCTCTCGCGCGACGTGGCGGAGCTGCGCGAGAGCGATCTTCTCTGCGCCCACGTCACCGCCGCGCCTGCCTACGGCGGCGAGCACGAGGCGCTCTCCGTCGCCGGGGCGCTCGACGCCGCCGCCCACTCGCTCGAGTGGGACGTCGCGATCGTCGGGCCGGGCCCGGGGATCATCGGCTCCGAGACGCGCCTCGGCCACGGCGGGATCGCGGCACTCGACGCAGCTCACGCATCGCTTGCCCTCGGACTCCCGACCCTGCTCTCGCCTCGCCTCTCAGCCGCCGACCCCCGCGAGCGTCACCGCCCCGTCAGCCATCACACGCTCACGGTGCTTCGCATGCTCCTCGCCCCCGTCGTGATTACGGTGCCGGCGGGCAACCCAGTCGTAACCGCAAAGCTCGCCACGGCAGCCGCTTGGCGCCACAAACTCCGAGAAGCACCCGCTGACCTGGAGGGATACGCAGCCTCCGGCCTCCCGGCCCGAACCATGGGGCGCACCTTGGAGGAGGACCCACTCTTCTTCGCCGCCCCGCTCGCCGCGGGCGCCGCCTTGCGCGGCAAGGGATGACCGCCGGGCGGGAGAACTCCCCGCCATGGCTATCGCAGTCGAGTCCCCAGCCGAGGTCGATGCCCGCTTCGAGAGCCTCGTCCTTGACTTCCTCTCCTACCTGGAGCTCGAGCGGGGCCTCTCGCGCAACACGCTGAACGCCTACCGCACCGACCTCCTCCAGTACGGCAGCTTCCTCGCCGACCGGGAGATCGACGCGCTGGTGGCGCGACCGGCCGACATCGGCGACTTCCTCGCCGACCTGGCGACTGGCAACGGCCGCCCGGCCTGCTCGGCGGCGACCGTCCACCGCAAGACCGCCTGCCTTCGCTCCTTCTACAAGCACCTGCGCCGCGACGAGCTGATCGGCGACGACCCGACCGCGGCGCTGAGCGCGCCGCGCCGCGCCAAGAAGCTGCCGCAGGTCCTCAACTACGCCGAGGTGCAGAACCTGCTCGCCGCGCCGCGCGGCGACGAACCGACGACGCTGCGCGATCGCGCCCTGCTTGAGGTGATGTACGCGTGCGGGCTGCGCGCTTCGGAGACGATCGGGCTGGAGTTGGGCGACCTCGATCTGCGCGAGGGCTTCCTGCGCGCCCGCGGCAAGGGCTCCAAGGAGCGGCTCGTCCCGCTCGGACGCAAGGCGATCGCGGCGATCTCCTCCTACCTACGGGGCGGGCGGCCGAAGCTGATCGGCGAGCGCCACGAGGCGAAGCTGTTCGTCAACTTCCGCGGCGGCCCGCTCAGCCGCCAGGGCCTCTACAAGATCGTCCAGCGCCACGCCCGCGCCGCCGGGCTAGGGGGACAGATGAGCCCCCACACGCTCCGCCACAGCTTCGCCACCCACCTGCTTGCCGGCGGATGCGACCTGCGCGCCGTGCAGGAGATGCTCGGCCACGCCGACATCGCGACGACGCAGATGTACACGCACCTGTCCGGCGAGCGCCTCAAGGACGTCTACTTCAAGGCGCACCCCAGGGCCGTCGACGGCTGAGTTCTGCGGCGCGTTCGTCTTTTGTGGCGCTATGCGCGACAAAAGACGAACGCAATCGGATACAACGAACAGGTGCCGGAGCTGCCCGAGGTCGAGACGGTCTGCCGCCAGCTCGAGCCGGAGCTGGAAGGGCGGCGGATCGAGCGGCTCGACGTCCTCGACGCGCGCTGGTGCCGCCCGGCACCACCCGCCGAGCTGGAGGCGGCTCTATCCGGTCGGAGGATCGAGGGACTCGGACGGCGCGGCAAGTACCTGCTGCTGGCGCTCGACCGTGCGCAGACCCTGGTCATGCACCTGCGAATGACCGGCAACCTGATCATGATCGAGGACGGTGGTGCGCTCGATCCCTCCGAGGGCCGGCGACTCTACGAGGGGGAGCGCTCGACCTCCGAACGCCACCTGCGGGCCCGCTTCGCGCTCGACGACGGTCGCGAGCTCTGGTTCACCGACCCGCGCCGCTTTGGCGAGGCCTTCCTGATCGACGACGGGGGGCTCGGGGAGCGCTTCGCCAGGCTCGGTGTCGAGCCGCTCTCCGACGAGTTCACGCCGGCGGCGCTGGCCGAGATCGCCGCCGGGCGCACCGCGCCGTTGAAGTCGTTCCTGCTCGACCAGTCGGGGATCGCCGGGGTCGGCAACATCTACGCCGACGAGGCGCTGTTCCGGGCGCGGCTTCACCCGCTCTCGCCGGCGGGCTCGATGCGGCCTGAGCACCACGAGGCTCTGCGCGACGGGGTGGTGGCGGCTCTGGAGGCGGGGATCGGCGGCGGCGGGGCCTCGATCGACGACTACCGCGACGGCCGCGGCGAGCGGGGTCGGATGCAGGACGAGTTCCTGGTCCACACGCGGGTGGGGGAGCGGTGCCAGTGCTGCGACGGGACGATCGAACGGATCGTCGTCAGCGGCCGCTCGACCTACTTCTGCCCGGGTTGCCAGGTGCGCCTGCGGCGGCGGCCGCGCCGCCGCCGCCGTCCGGCCCGTCGTTCACCGTAGAAAGGTCATGGCCGGAACCACGCTGAAGACCGAGGCGATCGTCCTGCGCAGCATCCGCTACGGTGAGGCGGACCGCATCCTCCACCTCTACTCGGCGAAGCGGGGGAGGATCGGCGCGATCGCCAAGGGGGCGCGGCGCCCGCGTTCGCGCTTCGGCGGGCGGTTGGAGCCCTTCTTCCGCCTCGACCTGATCCTGCACGAAGGGCGCGGCGAGCTGCTCACGGTGACCCAGGTCAACACCGTCGACGGCTACCCGCGGCTGCGCTCATCGGGCCCAGCACTGACCGCGGGCGCCCGTGCCTGCGACGCGGTGCTGCGGTTGCTCGACTCGGCCGAGCCGAACCCGCCCGCCTACAACCTGCTCTGCCGCTACCTGGCGCTGCTCGACGATCCCGCCGCGGCCGAGGCGGCGAAGCTGGAGACGGCGCTCTCCTTTCGCCTCAAGCTGGCGCTTGCCGCCGGCTTCGCGCCGGAGCTGGCCTCCTTCGCACGCTGTGGCGAGGCCGAGCACCTGGTCGGCTTCTCCGGCGCCGCGGGCGGCGTCGTCTGCGCGAGCTGCGAGGCGGGTGCCTTCCCGCTCGCCGAGCCGGCGCACCGCTTCATGGTCGAGGCGGTTGGCAGGCCGCTGGCTGAGGCGCCCGCCGCCGAGGAGGCGGCCCTGCGGCAGGCCGAGCGGGCGATCTCGGAGACCTTGGAGCACCATGCGCACGTGCAGCTTCGCTCGGCGGCTTAGGGCCTATCCCGGTAGGGGTTCCACTTAACTTTTTCCGAAGACAGGCTGCGGCCGTCCGAGATCGATAGCGCGGAAAAAGTACAAGACGTTCCACCCCTACCGGGATAGGCCCTTAGGATCAGCGGGTGCACGCGACCACCGCGTTCGAGGACAGGGTCCGAGCTTGGGAGGAGGAGTTTCTCTCCGAGCTTGCCACCCCGTCCTACCCGGCGCGGCGTTGTGTCGAGGAGCCCGACAGCCCGCTGCGAACGCCGTTCCAACGCGATCGCGACCGGATCGTCCACTCAAAGGCGTTCCGCCGCCTCAAGCACAAGACGCAGGTCTTCATCGCCCCCGAAGGCGACCACTACCGTACCCGGCTCACCCACACGCTGGAGGCCTGCGGGATCGCTCGCACCGTGGCCCGTGCACTCGGTCTCAACGAGGACCTGACCGAGGCGATCGGACTCGGCCACGACCTCGGCCACCCGCCCTTCGGGCACACCGGCGAGGAGGCCCTCGACGCGGCGCTACGCGAGCGCTGCGGCATTGGCTTCGAGCACAACGTCCACTCGCTGCGGGTGGTCGACGTGCTGGAGCGCGACGGCCAGGGGCTGAACCTGACCGAACAGGTCCGCGACGGCATCCTCAACCACACCGGTTCCGACAAGCCGGCGACGCTGGAGGGCCGGATCGTCAAGCTGGTCGACCGTGTCGCCTACATCAACCACGACATCGATGATGCGCTGCGGGCCGGGATCCTGCGCACGGAGGACCTGCCCGCGGCCGAGATCGAGCTGCTCGGGCCGACCGGATCGAAGCGGATCGACACGCTGGTCCGCGACATCGTCGACCGCTCGACCGAGGCGGGCGACATCGCCCAGAGCGAGGAGGTGGGCGGGGCGATGCTGCGGCTGCGGAAGTTCATGTTCGACCGTGTCTACCTGGGAGAGGCGGCGCGTCGCGAGCACGAGCGCGCCCACCGCGCCCTGCACGGCCTCTTCGACCACTACATGGAGCACCCGGAGGAGGTCCCCGAGGGGGAGCGGGGCGCCGACGAGTGCCAGCGGGTCGCCGACTACCTCGCCGGGATGACCGATCGCTTCTGCATCGCCAGGTTCGCCGAGCTGACCCTGCCGGAGGCAGCAAAGTTTTGATCGACTGCGGCGCTACGGTGCTTGCATGGCGCTGATCTCCGACGAGAGCCTGGAACGGGTCAAGCAGACCGCGGACATCGTCGAGGTGATCTCGGCCCACACCGACCTGCGGCGCCAGGGAACGCGCTGGGTCGGACTCTGTCCGTTCCACGAGGAGCGGACGCCGTCCTTCTCGGTCGACGCGCAGGAGAAGCTCTACCACTGCTTCGGCTGCGGGGTCGGTGGTGACACGATCAAGTTCGTCGAAGAGAAGGAGGGGCTGGGCTTTGCCGAGGCGGTGGAGCTGCTGGCCGAGCGCTACGGGGTTGAGTTGCAGCGCGAGCGCGAGGACCCGCGGGCGGAGGCGCGACGCCAGCAGCGTCGCCGCCTCGGGGAGCTGCTCGACCGCACGGCGGGCTTCTACGCCAGCTACCTCTGGGACTCGAAGGAGGCCGGCAAAGCGCGCCAGTACCTGGAGGAGCGGGGGCTGGGCGAGGAGGTGCTGCGTGCATTCGGTGTCGGTTACGCCCCGAGCGCCTGGGACAAGGTGCTGCTGCTAGGGCAGCGGGCGGGCTTCAGGGTCGAGGAGCTGCGCGCGGTCGGGCTGGCGCAGAAGGGGCGAGGGGGAGGCGAGTACGACCGCTTCCGCTCGCGCATCATCTTCCCGATCCGCGACCGGCGTGGCCGCACGCTCGGCTTCGGCGGCCGGGCGATGCGCTCCGACCAGGGCGCCAAGTACGTCAACACGGCGGAGACCGACTTCTTCCACAAGAGCCACATGCTCTACGGGATCGACCTCGCCAAGGAGGCGATCGCCAAGGCGGGGCGGGCGGTCGTGGTCGAGGGTTATACCGACGTGCTGGCGCTGCACCAGGCCGGCGTGGAGGAGGCGGTCGGCGTGATGGGAACCGCGATCACCGAGGAGCAGGTGGCGGCGCTGTCGGGGATGGTCGACGAGGTCGTGCTGGCGCTCGACGCCGACGCGGCCGGGCAGGAGGCGATGTTGCGGGCGCAGCGGGTCGCCTCAGGGCGGCGGATGCGGCTCCGCGTCGCGGCGATGCCGGCCGGCGAGGACCCGGCCGAGATGATGGCCGCCGACGGGGGCGCTGAGCGGTTCCGGACGCTGGTCACCGATGCGGTCGACCTGCCCGCCTTCCAGGTCGGGCTGGTGCTGGAGCGCACCGACACCTCTTCACCGGCGGAGCGCGACCGGGCGCTGGAAGTTGAGATAGCCCCGATCCTCGCCGGGATCGGGGAAGGCGCCACTCAAGACGATCTGGTGCGTCAAGTCGCGGAGAGATTCGACATGGATCCCGCGACGGTGAAGGGAAAGGTGGTCGCCGCCCGTCCCGCCAGCGGCGGCTCCGCGCAACCGGGTACTCGCGGCAACGGTGCCGCGGTGCCGCCAGGACGCACTCGCGGTGCCGCTCTGACCTCGCGCGAGCGGCGCGAGCGCGCCCTGCTGGCGATGTGCATCGCGCTGCCGACGGAGGGCCGGGAGTACTTGTCCCGGCTCAGCGACGAGCACCTCTCATCGAGCGGCGCCCGGATTGCAGCCTGGCTGCGCGAGCACCCCGAGGACCCCGCGTCGAACCTTCCCCACGATGACGACGAGCTGGCAGGCTTGATCGCGGAGCTGGTCATCCTTGCCCACGACGAGCCCGCCTCGGCCGAGGCGATGGAGCTCAACTTCCTCCTTCTCGAGCAGCGCCGCCTCGAGGCCGAGATCGCCGCCGCCGGCGAACGTGACGACTACGAGCGCCGCGCCACCCTCAGCCGCGAACGCGCCGCCCTGGTCGAACGCATCGCTCACACTGAGCGCGTCGGCTAATTAGACGAACACACGTTCGGTTTTTCTATCCGATCGCATTGCCATCCTCCCCACATGAAGAGGAGGTTCTTGGAGGATTGCCTGGCCAAGGGCATGTCGTTGGAAGCGATCGGCAAGCTGGTCGGCAAGCATCCTTCGACCGTCAGCTATTGGTTGAAGAAGCAGGGGTTGAGGGCATCTGGTAAGGAGCGACACTCGCCAAACGGAGCCGTGGGCACAAGTCGCGCGGCCACGCTTGTCGAAGAAGGGCGCTCGATCAGAGAAATGGCGGCTGAGTTCGGCGTCGGCTATTCGACCATGCGTTACTGGCTTCGCAGACTGGGTCTGGAAACAGATCGGGCGGTTCGACGGAGGGAAGGAGAGCTCGCCAGAAAAGCCGGGCTGCGTCGGGCGTACCTGAAATGCCCCCGGCATGGCCACACTGCGTTCTTCGCCCGCCAGGAGGGGGGATTCCGGTGTGCGAAGTGCAATACGGCAGCCGTGTCAGCACGTCGTCGCGAGGTGAAGCGCCTCCTCGTTGAGGAGGCCGGCGGCCGCTGCAGGATCTGTGGTTTCGCAGAGCACCCCGCGGCGCTTCAATTCCACCACCTGGATCCGGCAACAAAGGAATTTCACCTTGGCCATCAGGGCATCAGTCGTAGCATTGGCCGGATGCGGGCCGAGGCCGAGAAGTGCGTTCTGTTGTGCGCCAATTGCCATGCGCAGGTCGAGGCTGGCGCTAAGGAATTGCGGGCCGTCGACCGCTAAAGTGATGGCGCTGCCAGGCGTTTATTCCTAGGTAGCTCATATTGATCCGGGGTAGCTCAATTTGGTAGAAGCGCTCGGCTGTTAACCGAGAGGTTGTGGGTTCGAGTCCCACCCCCGGAGTCTCTTTCTTAGACGGTCGCGCGACGCCGGGCGAGCCGCTCGACCAGCGTGGCGCCCTGTTCGGCGCCGTCGTGCTCGCGCCCCCAGGCGGCCAGCTCGGCGGCGCGACTGGCGAACGAGGAGTCGCCGAGAATCCGTCGCGCCGCCCAACGCAGGGGGGAGGGCCGGCAGAGGCGCCAGGGCAGCGAGAGGCCGGCCTTCGTCCAGGCGACCCGCATGGCCGTCTCGCTCATGTCGCCGATGATCGGGCTGATCAGGACCGGGGTGCCGGCGCCGAGCGCCCGCGCGACGGTGCCGTGACCGCCGTGGCTGATCACCAACGAGGCGGCCGGCATCACCTGGCTGTAGCTGAGCCAGTCGACGAGGACGGCGTTGTCCGGAACCTCGATCGGGCTCTGGGGGACGACGCGGTTGGTCGTCGCCACCACCCGCACCGGCTCGTCCCGCAACGCCGCCAGCGCGGTGCGGACCAGGTGGTTGTGCGAGTCGTGGGCGGTACTCGGCGCCACCAGTACCAGCGGCTCTTTGCCCGGTGGAAGCTCGATCTCCGGGTGGGGGACCTCGAAGGTCATCGGACCGGTCACCTCGACCCCGGCGGGCCAGTGCCGCGGGTACTCGAGCTGGGGGAAGGTGGCGACCAGCGCCAGGTCGGGGCTGATGCCGCCGTGGAAGCGCTCGGTGGGGGGCAGGCCGAGCCGAGCCCGCTGACGGTTGAGGTCGTCCCGCCCCTGCTCGAGGCCGATGTTCAGGGCCCGCTGCCCTGTGCGCCAGATGCTCCGCCCGAGCGGCGTGCGGGGCGGCTGCAGCCCCACCGCGAAGAACGGCAGGCCCGGTTCGACCACCGGGTAGATGTGGGGGATCAGGGTCGCCAGCGGCGCGCCGGTGGCCTCGGCGGCCAGCGTTGGCGCCAGGGTGAGGATGTCGCTGACGACCGCATGCGGTCGCATCTCCTCCAGCAGCGGCAGCAATGCCTTCGCCGCCTCGGCTGCGTGCGATCCCTCCGGCGAATCGGGATCCGGCGGCGGGAACATCCGGTATTCCTCGGCCGCGGCGAAGCCCAGCCCTACGCCCTCGACTGCGGCGCGGCGCTCCTCCCAGGTCTCGATCGTGACCTCATGACCGCGCCCCGCCAGCGCCTGGCCTAGGGCGATCGCCGGGAAGACGTGACCGGGGTCGCCGAAGGCCGCGACCAGGAAGCGCAGCGCAACGTCATCGCCCCGGTGCGTCGTGGGCGTCACGCTACGGGGTGTCGAGCCCCTCGCTCGGTCGGGTGAAGACGATCTCCGGCACGTGGCAGTTGCGGGAGGTGTGAAGCAGGAAGCGAACCGCCTCGCCGATGTCCTCCGGCCGGATCATTTCCTCCCCCGGCACCTGGCTCTTCGCGAACTCGGTCATCGGGGTGTCGACGAAGCCAGGGGCCAGCGCCGTGCACTGGATGCCGGCGCCACCGACCTCGCGATGGGTCGATTGGGTGAAGTTGATCACCGCCGCCTTGGTTGCGGCGTAGACAGACAGCCATGCCTGACCGCCTTTGCCGGCGATCGATGCGGTGTTGACGATCAGCGCCTTGCCGTGCTCTGCTCCGGCCTCCTTCAGCAGGGGCAGGCCCTCGCGGGTGCCGACGATCAGCGCTCGCAGGTTGACCGCAAGTTGCATGTCGAGATGCTTGGTCTGGATTTCGTCCATCGGCGCCCCGATCCCCACCCCGGCGTTGTTGACGAGCGCATCGAGTCGTCCGTAGGCCTCGCGGTGCCTTGCGAAGACGCCGACGAGATCCTCCTCTTCCGCCATGTTGGCGGCGACGCTCTGCACCTCGAGCCCATCCGCGCGAAGCTCCTCGGCGGCAGCCTCGAGCTTCTCCGGCCGGCGCGCCGCGACGGTCAGCGCGTAGCCCTCAGCCCCGAGCGTCCTGGCGATCGCCAGCCCGATGCCGCTCGAAGCCCCGGTTATCAGTGCAGCTCGCTCCGCCATTCGTCCTCCTTGCGCTTGCCTTCGGCCCGGCGGACCCTATAGGCGCCCGGACGGCGACGCCCGAAGGGCGGGATGCCGGCGTTCTCCGGCGAATAACATGCGCGACCGGATGCCCGCGCGCCGAGTTACAAGCTTTCTCGCCTGCGCGCTCGCTGCGGTCGCGCTGCTCGCCGGCTGCGGCGGGGACTCGGGATCGCCAGGCTCCTCGGGTGGTGGCACCGCCGAAAGCAGACCTGCGCCGCCGAAAAGCGAGTTTCCGAGCGCTGACGGCAAGACGCTGGCCGAGGTGGTGAAAGCGGCCGACGCTCCCGCTCCGCTGGTCGTCTCCCCAGCCGCGATGGTCTTCTACAAAGGGAAGAACCGCTACCCGTTCGGCGTCTTCGAGCCGGATCGCACGCCGGTGTCCGACGCGCAGGTCGCCCTCTACATCACGAAGGTGCCGCGGGCGCAGGCCAAGGGGAAGGCCGGTCGCTCGGGCAAGGGAGCCGTCGCTCGGGCCCGCCGGGAAGCGCTCGAAGGGCCCGCGTTGGGGCCGTTCCCCGCGACGATCGAAAGCATCGGCACGGCACCCGCCTTCCGTGCCCAGACGACGACGAGCGATCCCGACGCTGCAACGGTCGTTTACGTGACCGACCTCGACTTCACCAGCGAGGGCGAGTGGCGGATCGCCGCCCTGATCAAGGAAGAAGGCGAACTGACCGCGACGCTGCTGCCAAGCGCGGTGGTCGGCGAATTTGCCGGCGTGCCCCGGCCGGGCGAGAGGGCACCGTCGATCCACACCCCGACCGCCGCCGATGCCGGCAACGACCTCGAGCAGATCACCACGCGTGTCCCGCCCGACACGCAGAACCGCGTCGATTTCGCGGACGTCGTGGGCAGGGAGCCGGTCGTCCTCTTGTTCGCGACCCCCCAGTTCTGCCAGAGTCGGGTCTGCGGCCCGGTCGTCGACGTGGCCGAGCAGGTGAAAGAGGAGTACGGCGAGGAGGCGGAGTTCATCCACATGGAGATCTTCAACGACAACGATCCGGGCAAGGACGTGAGGCCTCAGGTGCAGGCTTTTCACCTGCCGACCGAGCCATGGCTGTTCGTGATCGATCGCCAGGGCACGATCCAGACTGCGATCGAGGGAGCTTTCGGCCCTGAGCGGCTGACGGAGGCCGTTGAAGAGGTGACGGCCGGATGAACGAGAAAGCGACCCCCGACACAGAGCTACTGAAGGCCTTCGCCGAGGAGGCCAAGCGCCGCTGTGACGTGATCGCGGCTGGGTTGGCGACCGAGACGAACGACTTCGAGACGCTGCGTGCCGAAGCCCACGCGCTACGGGGGACGGCGGGGGCCGTCGGCCTGAGGCGCCTGGCCGAGCTGGCGGGACTGATGGAATCCGACCTCGCCGAAGCCAAGCAGAGCGGTGTCTTGCGTGGCGGCCGCTCCGGCCAAATCGCCGATGCCGCCAAGGCCCTCTCCGAAGGCGCCGCGGCCGCCGCCGAGGGCAAAGAAGAGCCGCCGGACGTAGGCCGCTCCCTCGCCCAGCTGTTCAGCGCCTAGCTCCGCTCGGACCTCCCAAATCGCGCTACGCTCGCAAATCGAGGGGCGGTAGCTCAGTTGGTCAGAGCAGCGGACTCATAATCCGTCGGTCGAAGGTTCGAGTCCTTCCCGCCCCATTAAGGAAAGCTAGTCATAGAGCCAAATCGACTTGAGGCGTTCGGCACGAACTGCCGAAATTGGTCCCGAATTGGTCCTAGGATTTCGGGACCGATGCGACAACCAGTGCCCCGCCCGATCTCCGGTCACGTCTTCAAGCGCAAGGGCAAGCGTGGGGCAGTCTGGTACGCGAAGTACCGACTGCCGGACGGTCGCCAGCAGAAAAAGCGTCTTGGCCTGGCGTGGACCGAGAGGACCGCCCCGCCCGAGGGCTACTTCACGAAAGGCAAGGCAGAGGCGCACCTTGACGAGCTGCTGCGCCAGGCGCGCGACGGCTCCCTGCCGGGGATGGTCAAGACCGGCAAGACCTTCGCGGACGCGACGGCCGAGTGGCTCGCCTACTGCGAGAACGTCCGCGACTGCAAGCCCTCCACGATGCGCGACTACCGGAACATGGTCCGCGTCCTCGATCGCGAGTTCGGTAAGCGCAAGGTCGAGACGATCACCACGGAGGACATCGACCTCTGGATCAGCGGCTACGGCGGGTCGAATCGGACGCGGCAGAAATACCTCGTCTGCCTTGGCTCGATCTTCAAGCGAGCGATGAAGGTCTACGGCCTTCCGCGCAACCCGGCCGATCTTGTGGAGCGTCCTCGAGTACGCCGCGCTGCGACGATCGATGTGCTGCGGCCCGAGGAGGTTTTGGCGCTCGTCAGAGCGGCCGAGTCGGAGCAGGACGCCGCGATCTTTCACATGGCCGCGTTCGCGGGGTTGAGGATGGGGGAGCTGCTGGCGCTGCGCTGGCGCGACGTTGATTTCACGCGCCGGACGATCCACGTCCGCGAGAACTGGACCCAGGGCGAGACGACGACGCCGAAGGGCGGAACCGAGCGAGCGGTTCCGATGGCCGAGGAGGTCGCCGAACGGCTGGCGCGGCTTGGACAACGCGAGCACTTCACCGCCGACGACGATCTCGTGTTTTGCACGCCGCGCGGTCAGCACGTCGGCTACAAGTCCCTGAAGGAGCGCTACCGCGCGGCGCTGAAGGCGGCGGGGCTCCGTGAGGACTTCCGCTTCCACAACCTGCGCCACACCTTCGGCAGCACCGTGATCCGCCACGCCGACTCGCGCGAGGTCATGGAGTGGATGGGCCACGCCGACCTGACGACGACCAGGCGCTATCTCGCTTTTGTTGACCACGAGGACGCCGCTAAGCGAGTCTCCGAAGCGTTCAGGCTGGAGGAGCCGCAGCCGGCGACCGCGGCTTGAGATAGCTCTACGCGCGCCGTCTCGTCCCATAGGTGTGCGCGGCGATCCAGCTCTCCAGATCCGAGCGCGTGAACCTCAGCCCCCGCTCGCCAATTCTGACGTGCGGCAGCCCACGCGAGCGGACCAGCTCGTAAAGCGTGCTCCTCGGCACACGCAGTAGGCGCGCGGCTTCGTTGGCGTCAAGCAGCGGCTCGGTAAGGAGTTGGGCGGGCATCCGTCTCTGCCCCATATGTCCAACGAGACGCCGTTCTGTATCGGCTCCTCAGCGATTCTGTCCGGCGAATGGCTCAGCTCGTTTCCCTCCCTTTCTGGAATCTGAAAGCCGCCCGGGTTAGCGCTTCCTGGGTTCCAACAGATGCCTTTGAGAAGGCGGTCGGCCGGGACCGCCAGTGCCCCGGCCAGTTTCACGAGCGTGTCGACTCGGGGCACGCGAGTCCCGCGCTCCAAGAGGCTGATCGATCGTCTCGGCGAGGTCCGTGAGGACCTGGCGAACATCGGAGTCCGGGACGATGGAGAGCGAGTCGAGCGCCTCCAGCACCTTTTTTCATAGGCCGCCTCTTCGCGATGCAGGCGAACCGGCTCACGAAGTTCTTCGGGGTATTCGGCAAGCTCGTCGTGTATGCCGTCGCGGGCCATCGTGAAGACGCTGCCCAGGAAGCGACGGTCGGATGACGGGATCTTGAGGGCGACGGCAGCGCCATCACCCGTAGGGTTGGTGCAGGACATGAGGAGCTTCGCCTCCTTGTGTCTCAGGCGGCCCGTCGTGTTCACCCACGGCGGGTCGCCGCTTTCTGAGGCCGGTAGCCCGCTACCGTTCCCGCTGCGGTCGGATTTTGGCAACTTGGCCGACCGCCACGGGGCCGGCGTCACCAGCGCGCGGCCCCACTTATTTCCGGCGCAAGCGTATCACGTTATACTGGCGGTATGACTCACAAGGTTGGGATCAAGGGCCAGGTCGTTATTCCGAAGGCGATCCGCGAGGAGATCGGGATCGAACCCGGCGACGAGGTGGCGTTCGAGGCCGACGGTGCAGAGGTCCGGATTCGCCGCGCGGCGGACGAGCCTGAGGTGCGCGCAAGAGAGATCAAGGCGCTGAGAGGCGTCTGGGCCGACACGGCAGGCGGAGGCACCGACGAGCTGCTGGAGGAGCGGCGTAAGGAGCGCGAGTTAGAGGAGCGCAAGGCCCAAAGGTGGGGCGTTGGTCGTCCTTGATAGTTGGGCTCTGCTCGCATACCTGAAGAACGAGCCGGCCGCGGAGCGGATTGAGCAAGAGTGGATATCGCAAGGGGCGGCGATTTCTTCGGTCAACCTCGGCGAGGCGCTCTACATACGAATCCGAGAGAGCGGCGAAGCTGCCGCAACGGCGGATATCGAGACGATCCGCAGACGCAGCAAGATCGTCATCCCGGACTGGGCTCTGGTTTTCTCCGCCGCACGAATCAAGGCTGGCGGCGGCCTCGCCTATGCCGACGCCTTTTGTGTAGCGACTGCAGAGCGCCTGCAGGCGCCGCTTTGGACGGGCGATCCAGAGATCATCGCGGTGTCCGGGAGTGTGCGCTGCGAGGTCGTGGACCTACGCGCTGGAAACTGATCTCACTCAGAGGTGGTAAGCGGCAGCTCACGCTCCCGCACCGCCTCGGCCGCATAGCGAATCGCCTCCCTCACGTCCGCAGCCTCCAAGTCCGGATAGACGGCGGCGATCTCGGCCTCATTCATGCCGTCGGCGACCATGCCGACCACGATGGCCACCGGAATCCGTAGGCCGCGAATGCATGGAGTCCCGCCTAGCTGCTTGGGCCGCACGGTGATTCGCGTGAAGCTCATCGACTCAATCTAGTGGTGTGACCACCAACGTTTGCCGGTTTCCATAACCAGGCTCCAGCGCCCCGCCGCCTAAGTGGCCCTCCGAGCGCAATCGAACGATCGGGGAGCCAGATGGCAGCGAGGGTGGAGCTTCGGGAGATCACGAACGAGGAGGGCAACCGGCTGCTGCGGATCGTGCGCCGCGACTCGGGCTCGGTCGTCACCTGGCGCAGGGCGCAGATCGTGCTGCTCTCCACCCAGCGATGAGCCCGGCCAAGATCTCAGAGGTCGTTTTCACCGATCCCGACACGGCCCGCGAGGTGATCCACAACTTCAACCGCGACGGCTTCGACGCCCTCTACCCCCGCTACGCGGGCGGGCGGCCGCCGACCTTCACCCTGCCCCAGCGGCGCGAGATCAAGAAGATCGCGCTCTCGATCCCGACCGACCTCGGCCGGCCGTTTGCGACCTGGAGCCTGGCCAAGCTGGCCGACTACCTGGTTGCCGAGGGGTGGTCACCGACATCTCCCACGAGGGCCTGCGCCGGCTCCTTTGCGAGGAGGCATGCCGGTCAGGCGACCGTCATCTGCCTCGATGAGTTCGGCCCGCTGAACCTCCAGCCCCAGCCGGGTGGCAAGGCCTGGGCGCCACTGCGCAAGCCGAGGCGGATCCGCGCCACCTTCACCCGCCCCCACGGCGTCCGCCACACGCTCGGCGCCTACGACGTCAGCGGCGATCGCCTCTACGGCCACGTCAAGAAGCGCAAGACAAGAACCGAGTTCCTCGCCTTCTGCCGCTACGTTCGCTCGCTCTATCCCGTCGAGGTGAGGCTGCACTTCATCCTCGACAACTTCAGCCCCCACCCCGGCGACGATGTCCGCAACTGGGCCACCGAGAACAACGTCGAGCTCGCCTACACGCCGCACTACGGCTCCTGGCTGAACCGCATCGAGGCCCAGTTCAAGGCGCTTCGCTACTTCACCCTCGACGGCACCGACCATCCCGACCACGCCACCCAGGCCCGTCTGATCCGCCGCTGCATCGCCTGGCGTAACTACAACGTCGACGACGCGAAGCTACGCGCCGTCGTCGACACGGCAAACGTTGCCTGATGCACCACTAGCCCGAATCATTCATGAAGAAACCGCGCCCCGGGTCATCCGGGGCGCGGTTTCGTCCGCCTGAAGCGAAATTCTGCGGGTGACAAAGCTCGCAAATACCGCTCAGGAGGATCACCATGAA
>Ga0190265_10000452_pt1 | contig 29547 bp, 18 predicted proteins | sample Popmic124T_FD_133135 | JGI IMG/M metagenome (GOLD analysis project Ga0190265, IMG submission 133135) | Populus adjacent soil microbial communities from riparian zone of Indian Creek, Utah, USA - 124 T | ecosystem: Environmental > Terrestrial > Soil > Riparian zone | place: USA: Utah | collected...
GCAGACATGAACGGCGACCTGATCGTTGACAACAACGACGTGGTCGAGATCGTCGTGAACATTCTCGACACCGTCAGTGGAGACATCGACCTCAACGGCGTGATCGACTGCGGCGATCTCGTCACCATCAGCGGCAACGTCGGCGTCGTGACCCGCGGCGCGACGTATGCACAGGGCGACCTCGACTCCGACGGCGACGTGGACGCGGGCGACCTTGCGACGGCCTGCAGCAATTGCCCCGGCTGCGCCGGCTCGTGCTGCCCGTGATGCCCCACTGTTGCCATGCATTCCCGGCCAGTCCAGGATTGATTCGACTTCAGGAAGCGAGGCCGGCCCAGCGCCGGCCTTCTTCTTTTGGTCGCTATTCGACTTCGCGGGAATCGCCGGCCAACTTTGATTCGGGACCGGCCTCCGGCGACTTCGACTCCGGATCGTCCGGCGCGGCCTGGGTTCGCTGGCGCCTTGCGCGGCCGGGGGAGTTGAAGGGGAGCGGTTGGTCGGATTGCGGATAGCGATGGCGCTCGTAAATGGGTCCGAGCGGCGGCGGGACGTAATCCTTCCACGGGCTTTCGCGCAGTTCGGAGGCGCTCACGTCCTTCTTCGCGAGGTCCCAGATCAAGTCGCGGACGAGGCGGCGGAACTCCTGCTCGGAGCGATAGTCCGATTCGCCGGTTTCGACGTCGCAGTCCGGGGCCTGCTTCAGTTCTTCAGCGATTTCAATGGGCAGCACGACGGGCGCGCGGACGGCCGCGATCGGCGTTTTCGATCGCGTATCGCATAGGACGCCGACGTATTCGGCGTCGGCTTCGCTGTCTTCCACGCGGGCATAGATCAAACACAGGTCGCAGGCATTGGCGCGGGCGGCGTCGAGAATGTCGTCGCGACGGCATCCACGCGGGTCAAGCCCCGGCTGGCGCAGGAAGACGATCTCGCGCACGGCGGGCAGATCGTCGAGCAGATGATTCCAGTGAATCGCATGTTGCTCGGGCAACGGCTGGGGGCGCAGTCGGCGGTCGCCTGATTCGCCGAGAAAGGCCTCGACCCGGGCGATGCACAGGCCGGCCGGGAACTGCCCGGCGGCCGGTTCGGTGAGGGGCGTGGCGGCCCCTGCTCTTGAAAATGATCCGCCGGCGACGCCGAAGTCTTCAGCGGAGACGGTGACGACGCAAGTTTCGTCGTCAATCTGATACTTGGGCGAGGTCTTGCGGCCGCCGCAGGCGCCGGCCGCCAGTGCCAGCCCAATTGCAGTTGTTGTCGACAGATGGACTCGCCGGAGGGTGGAGGATCTCTTGTTTTGTCGAGTTACGTTCAATTGTGACCTGCCGATTGAGCGGAATTCGCTGGGCGCGGAGCTTCCTCGCCATCCAGAGTTATCGGAGAAGGCGCGGAACATCTTGCGGGATGGGTTGCGCTCCAACCAAATTCACTGTGCAGGCGACGTTTCACGATTTTAGTTTCACGCCGTCCGCCGTGACGGCGGGCGCTACTTCAGCCATGCGCCGAAACCGCGGCAGTCGCGCCAGTGTCACGCGAAAGGCGCATCTTTTGCGCGGGGACTTTCACTTCTTGCCAACTCACGTCGCTGCAACGCTGTTCCGATAGCAATATCGTCCAATATCGGAAGGCCTGATTTTGTCCGGACTTGCCACATCTTCTCTGCTCACGCTCGACATTGGCGCCGCGGCGCGACCGATTAACGCCCTCCGCCCCGCTTACATCGAGGCGGAGCCGGCGATCGGCGTGGCCCGCCGATCTCTCTTCGGCGGATTTTTGCTGCACTTGCCTCGCGCCGTGTGGATGATGGTGGACGTGGCCGTTGTTTGCGGCGGAACGCTGCTGGGCCATCAGTCCTTTGTGTGGTGGCAGCCGGCTCAACAGGTGCTCGGCGATTACAACCTCTGGGTCGCGTGCATCATCCTCGCGACATCGGTGGTCGTGGCCGGCAGCATGTTCGGGCTGTACGACACGACCACGCTCTGGTCGCGCTCGCGCATTGTCGCGCGGTGCCTGCTGACCGTCACGGTCGCGATGGCGGCGGCCTGGCTGGTGCTGCACCTTTTCATCTATTCCGAGCTGAGTCGCCGGGCGGCCGCCACGGGCATGACGCTTTTTCTGGTGATTGCGTCGCTTATTCGCCTGACGGCGCATCAGGCCGTGCGGGACGTTCGCCGGGGTCTGCTCATCATCGGGCAGGGGCCGCTGACCGGGAAGATCATTCGTTCGGTGCGGCGTGGTTCGGTGCCGGGGTATCGGCTCGTCGGCGTGGTCGGGTCGCAGGCGCGGGAGACGGTTGAATACGGGGCGAGCGACATTCCGGTGGTCGGGGACGTGGACAGCATTGAGGCGGTGTGCGGCCAGCATGACGTTGCGGAAGTTGTGGTCGCCCAAGGGGCGATGCAGAATTCCGCGGACCTGCGCGCGGCGCTGGCGTGCCTGCGGCTGGGCTGCCGGGTGACGGATGAGACGACTTTTTACGAATCGATGTACCATGAAGTGCCCGTTTCGCACATTTCGCCGGCGTGGTTTCTTGCGGCCGATCTGAAGGGGCAGCGGCAGGAGCACGCGGTCAGCAAGCGGGCGTTTGATCTGTTCGCGTCGACCGTCGGGCTGCTCTTGTGCTTGCCGCTGTTCCCGTTCATTGCGGCGATCATTCGGCTGAACGACAAGGGCGCGGCACTTTACGCGCAGCGGCGCGTGGGCCGGGGCGGACGCGAGTTCACGCTATACAAGTTTCGCACCATGCGGCGCGACGCCGAGGCCGCGGGGACGACATGGGCCAGCGCGAACGACCCGCGGGTGACGCCGGCGGGCAAATGGCTTCGCAAGTTTCGCATCGACGAGCTGCCGCAGCTCTGGAACATTTTTCGGGGGGACATGTCGGTCGTCGGCCCGCGGCCTGAGCGGCCGGAGTTTGTGGCGCCGCTATGCTCGCTGATTCCATTTTACGATCAGCGGCATCTGATGAAGCCGGGGCTGACGGGGTGGGCACAGATTCATCTGGGCTACGGCGCCTCGGTGGCCGACGCGCGGCAGAAGCTGCAACACGATTTGTACTACATCAAGCACACGTCGCTGGAGCTGGACCTGATTATTCTGCTGCGAACGTTCGGGACTTTTTTTCTCGGATCGCGGTGAGTCGGCATCTTAGCTGACTGCGCGGAACAACTCTTCCACGCGCCCCTGTGGATCAATCCAGACATAGAGAACCAAGTCGGTGGCGAGATAGATCAGTACTTTTCCGCGAACAGGGCGATCTGGTTTCCCATAGCCTTCCACATAGAAATTCTCCGGGCAATTCTCTCGCGTATATCCGAACACGGGCGCGCCGAGCACTGAACGGACATGACTCTCTGCATCCCCCACGCGTACTTTGCTCCATTTCTCCAACATTGGTCTTCGCCACTCGCTTAACATACCACCCACGATCGCAAATCCCAGACCGAGACATGCGGCTAGCGAAAGGATTAACCAAACTGTTCGAGATTTGATTCGCACAGAATTTACACTGCACGTGGGCGGCACCGAATCCGGGACCCGCCTTCGGAAAAAAACACTTCTTACGGCCCCTCCGGCGGAGAGCGCTGGCCTCTGCGCCAGTTGGTCCAGCAACGTTCGTACCAGTCCAGTTCGCTGATGGTGATCGTCAGGGTTTTCGACATCACAAACGGGGGGCGCTCGGCGGTGGGGTTTTCGATCAGGGCGCGGGCGGTGGCGAGTGCGTTTTCGACGGCCTCGAAGAAATCGAACGTGATCATGGCCTGCAGCTCGCCGCGGCGGACGCGATCCAGGTATTCCGGCGAATCGCCGCAGACGACCATGCGCGAACCTAGCGGCAGCAGGCGCACGTCGCGGGCGGTGACGCGCAGCGGCCAGTCGTCGAACAGGACCCAGCAGCCCACGCGGGGAAAATTGCGCGACTCGCGGCGAATCAGGTCGGCCGCGTCGAAGGCGTTTCCGCTGCAGTCCAGCTCCTTGAGGATTTGAATCGACCCGTGAACCGGCAGGTTCTGGGCGAAGGCGTGCCGCCGGACGCTGTATGCCGCGTTGGCGTCACCGGCGTGGAGCGTGATGACCGTCGGCGAGCGGTTCTCCAGCGTTAGAGCGCAGGCGGCTGCGGCGGCCTGGCCGATCTCCAATTCCGAGGGGCCGCTGAAGACCGTCCTGCGCGAATCGGGCACGTCCATGCCGATGGTGACGACGGGCCGGCCGCCGGTGGCGAGCTGCTTGACGGCGGAGCGCAGCGACAGGGCGTCGCTGGGAATGATGCAGACGCAGCTGACCGTCTTTTTCGCGAGATCGTCGAGCAGTTTCTGCTGACCGGTCGGCGACGGGGATGGCGGCGCGATCAGGTCGACTTCGAAGCCGGGATTGTCGTTTTTGAAGCGTGCGACGGCGGCCTGGAGGACGGGCCAGGCGGCGTCGCTTTCACTTTCGCCGATGAGGGCGATGAGTCGGGGAACGTCGCGTTCATAGGCGTTTTCGACCGGCGCGGGTTCGCAGGAGAACTGTGTTGCGACGATCGTGATGAGGATTGCCGCATTCGCCAAACGGCAAGCCGGAATTCCAGGGATCGCGCTAGTCACCGGCTTATCCTTGCATAAATCGCGACAGCGCCAAGCGCGAGAAGGCTGCCGGCGAGGTCGGCGAGCCAGTCGCCGACCTCGCAGGATCGCCCGACCCAGGGCTGGGTCCATTCATCGACCGCCGCGTACAGGGCGAGAAACGCGAGCGTCAGGGCAAACCTGCCGAGCCATACGGGCCACTGCGCGAGTTGGAACTTCCACGCACTGATCAACGCGAGAAAGAAAAATGCGCCGACGTGCTCGACTTTGTCGCTGATCCAGGGAACGGTCGGCAACCTGGATGGCGGCAGGTGCGTCGCGACGAAAGCGGCCAGAAAACTACCGAGCCAGACGATCGTGATCCATCGGCGTCGAGCGGCCGGCATTGCGTCCTCGGACTCGCGGATGGCGGAGGACCGCCTCATTCAATCGATGATCCCACGACCGCCGCTGCTTCAACCACGGATGTGGCCTGAACCACGACCAGTGATTCGCCGCCCGCGGGGCTTGGGGCAATTCGTTTGGGGGGCGCGGACGGCGCCGCAGGGACGACCGGCATCGAGACCGACTGACCCGTCGAGGATTCTTGTGCCGTCTGTGCGGCGCTCGCGTCGTTTTTTGAGAAAGCCATTTGTTTCTCAGGCTCGCTCCGTCCGTCCAGGAGCGCCAGCACCTCGTCCGCCAGGGCGAGGTAATCGGTGGCGCCGTTGCTCCGCGGGGCGTATTCGAAGATGGATTGGCCATAGCTGGGGCACTCGGCCAGTTTCACATTTCTGCGGATGGCCGTTTTGAAAATGCGGGCGTCGCGCCAAGGCACCGGCGTTCCTCGCGACGACTCCAGAAACTTGGACAGGTCGTCCACGACTTCGGCGGAGAGTCGCGTGCCAGAGTCATACAGGCACATCACCATGCCGGCCACTTGCAGCCGCGGGTTGAGCCGCTGATTGACCAGCGCGATCGTTTCGAACAGTTTGCCCGCCCCCTGCAGCGCCAGAAAATGCGGCTGCACCGGGATGAGGACCCGCGTCGCGGCGCTGAGCGCATTTAACGACAATACGCTCAGCGACGGGGGGCAATCCAGCATGACGATGTCGAACGGCCGCTCCTTCGCGGCGAGCAGATCGCGAAGGATCACCTCGCGTCCCACCACGGAGAGCAGTTCGACCTCGGCGCCTGCAAGATCGACGTTGGAAGGCACCACCGAGATCGACGGCGAATAAGTGTGAATCGCCTCGTCAAAAGGGAGATTCTGCGTGAGCACTTCGTAGATGCCGCGGCCGGACGCCTCGCCGTCGAGGCCGAAGTGCGTGGAGAGGTGGCCCTGCGGATCCATGTCGATGAGGAGCATGCGCTTGCCGCGCTGTGCCAGCCCCGCGCCGAGATTGACGGCGGTCGAGGTTTTCCCGACGCCGCCTTTTTGATTGATGATGGCGATGCATTCCATTGCCGCCCTCGCATCCTTGCTTTTGTGGCGCGATTTTGCGTCCGTGGATTTGGAAACGCCCGGCTCGCGCCAGTCACCTGAATATACGCGATCGCGACCGCAAAGACTACTGTATATTCCTTGCGGCGCGGACTTTATGCACTGCATTGTGATTTGGTCGGCCAGACGGGGGGCTACTTCGCGCGTGCCCTGGCTTTCGACTTGGCCGAGGTTTTGGCCCGCGCGTTCACGGCCGCCAGCGGCATCGACTTGGAACGAACCGGCTTCGGTGTTGCCTTCGCGGTCGTCGCCCGTTTTGCCGGCCGGACCGACGACTTTGCCGCAGCCGCGCGAGTTTTCACCGATGCGCTTGTTCGCGGCGCACCCTTGCCGCCCTCGATCACCGCCTGCGCCGCGGCGAGCCGCGCGATCGGAACGCGGTAAGGAGAGCAGCTTACGTAGTCCATGCCGGCCGCGTGGCAGAAGCGTACCGAGGGACCATCGCCGCCGTGCTCGCCGCAGATGCCGATCTTCAGCTCGCGCTTTGTCGAGCGGCCTTTTTCGATCGCCATGCTCATCAACATACCGACGCCTTCGAGATCGAGCGTTTGAAACGGGTCGTCCTTGAAGATCGCGGCCTTGTTCTGATCGACATAGTCGGGCAGAAAGCGGCCGGCGTCGTCGCGCGACAGGGACATGACGGTTTGCGTCAGATCGTTGGTGCCGAAACTGAAAAAGTCGGAGACCTCCGCGACTTTGTCGGCTGTGAGCGCGGCGCGCGGGGTTTCGATCATCGTGCCAACCAGGTAGCTGAGCTTCATGGCTGAACCTTCGATGATTTCATCGGCGACGAGGCGTGTTCGATCCGTGAGAATCTTCAGCTCTTTCGCATCGATGCACAGGGGGATCATGATCTCGGGCGCCACCTTGACGCCGCGGCGGCGGACTTCGACCGCGGCCTCAATGATGGCCCGCACCTGCATGTCGAGAATTTCGGGATAGGTGATGCAGAGGCGGCACCCACGATGGCCGAGCATGGGGTTGGTCTCGTGCAACTGCTCGACGCGGTCCCGAATTTTTTCGTAGGGCACTCCGAGATTTTCCGCCAGGTCGCGCTGCTTTGCTTCGTCGTGGGGCACGAACTCGTGCAGCGGCGGGTCGACCAGCCGTATCGTCACGGGGCGCCCGTCCATGGCTTCGAAAATGCCGATGAAGTCCTGCCGCTGAAATGGCAGCAGCTTGGCGAGTGCGGCCTGTCGCGTTTCAAGGGCGTCGGCGACGATCATTTCCTGAATCGCCCGGCGGCGATCCTCGGTGTCGAAGAACATGTGCTCGGTGCGGCAGAGGCCGATGCCCTCGGCGCCCATGCGGATGGCGTTTTCGGCGTCGTAGGGGGTGTCGGCGTTGGTGCGCACGCGCAGACGGCGGATTTCGTCGCACCATTTCATCAGGGTGTGGTATTCCTCTGGCAACTGCGGCGTCACCAGCGGAAGCTCGCCTTCGTAGACCGCGCCTTCGGCGCCGTCGAGGGTGAGATAGTCGCCCTCGCTGAGCGTGTGCCCGTTGAGCGACATCGTGCGGTTCTTTTCGTCGATGCGCATCGCGCCGAGGCCGACCACGCAGCACTTGCCCCAGCCGCGGGCGACGACGGCCGCGTGCGACGTCTTTCCGCCGGTCGCCGTGAGGATGCCCTCGGCGGCGTGCATGCCGCCGACGTCCTCGGGGCTGGTCTCCCGGCGGACGAGAATGACCTTCTTGCCCTCTGAGTGCCATTGCTCGGCCGTGGGGGCGGTGAAAACGATCTGGCCCGAGGCCGCGCCGGGCACGGCGTTGATGCCGATGCCGAGCTGTTTCGTGGAGAGCGATTTGGCGTCGTAGTTGGGGTCGATGACCGGGTGAAACAGGCGATCGATGTCGACCGGCTTGATGCGGAGGATGGCGGCCTCGCGGTTGATGATGGGCTTCGACGCCGCGTCGGCGTAACGCTTGGAGAGATATTTCTTTTTGACGAGGCGCGCCGCTTCCACCTTGGTAATTACCGGCTTCGAGGCCTGCTCGACGGCGATGCGAAACGAGGCCGCGGGCGAGCGCTTGCCGCTGCGGCATTGCAGCATGTAGAGCTTGCCGCGCTCGACGGTGAACTCCAGGTCCTGCATGTCCTTGTAATGCGTCTCGAGCATGGCACGCACGCCGCAGAGCTGCTCGTACACCTCGGGATGCGTCTTCGCGAGATCGACCAGTTGCAGCGGCGTCCGGATTCCGGCCACCACGTCCTCGCCCTGGGCATTCATCAACAGGTCGCCGTAAAACTCGTTTTCGCCCGTGCTGGGATTGCGCGTGAAGCAGACGCCCGTGCCGCTGTCCTCGCCCATGTTGCCGAAGACCATCTGGCAGATGTTGACGGCCGTGCCGGGCAGGCCGTGAATCCTTTCGACCCGGCGATACGTCACCGCCTTGTCAGCCATCCACGAGCCGAAGACCGCGTTGACGGCGCCCTCGAGCTGCGCCCAGGGGTCCTGCGGGAACGGGCGGCCGGTCTGGGCCTCGAAAAATGCCTTGAACTCGCCGCACAGCTCGCGCCAATGATCGGGCGAGAGGTCCGCGTCGGTCGCGGCGCCGGCCTTTTCCTTCAAGTGGTGCAGCTTTTCCTCAAGCACGTCCTTGGGCAGGCCGACGACCACAGTCGAATACATCTGAATGAAGCGGCGATAGGAATCCCATGCAAAGCGGGCGTTGCCAGTGGCCTTCGCAAGCCCTTCGACCGATCGATCGTTCAGGCCGAGGTTCAGCACCGTCTCCATCATGCCGGGCATTGAGACGGCCGAGCCGGAGCGCACCGAAACCAGCAGCGGATCGTTCGCATCGCCCAGTTTTTTCCGGCAGGCCTTCTCCAGCTTCGACAGGTTGGCGCGGACTTCCTTTTCCAGACTGGCCGGCCACTGCTTGCCATTGTCGTAATAATGCTTACAGGCCTCGGTCGTGATGGTGAAGCCGCCGGGCACGGGCAGGCCGATGTTGGTCATCTCGGCCAGGCCGGCGCCCTTGCCGCCGAGCAACTGCTTCTGGTCGCCGCGGCCTTCCGCTTTGCCGTTGCCGAAGAAATAGACGAATTTGCTGGCCATTCGAAAAGGACTCCGCGATCGGTGGAAAAGCTCCGATAACATTGGGCCACTCTACGGTTGATTAAGCGCGTTTGTCAATTCGCGGCGCGCTGCGACTCACGCCAGCCGGCAGTCCTGTGATGAAGTGCTGATGAATACCCGCGCTTAATTTCCGTTGGCAAGGGCCCGCTGGATGGCCTGCTCCAGTTGCTCGACCAGCACCGGCTTGACGACGTGTTCGCAGAAGCCGGCATCGCGGCTTTTGCGGATGTCCTCCTCGGTGCCGTAGCCGCTCATGGCGACGCCCTTCACCGGATGTTTGGCGCGGAGGTGCTGCATCAATTCGTAGCCGGTCGCGTCGGGCAGGCCGATGTCGCTGACGATCACATCGAACGCCTCGTCGGTCGCGAGGCGCATGGCGGCGGCGACGGTGTTGGCCGTCTTCACCCGGTAGCCCGAGTGGGTGAGCATTCTGCCCAGCAGCTTGGCCGTATCGACGTGGTCCTCGACGAGCAGCAGGTGCACGGATCGGGGCGACGCGTTTTGATCGACCGGAGTTTCCATGGGGGGTTTCTCCCGCACCGGTGCGCCGGCGGCCATCTCTATGGTAAACGTGGACCCCTTGCCGATGCCAGCGCTGTGAGCATGAATCGTTCCGCCGTGCAGCTCCATGACCGCTTTGGAGATCGCCAGGCCGAGGCCGAGGCCGCCGAACTGCTTGACGATGCTGCCGTCGCCCTGCTCGAAGGCGTCGAAGATGCGGGGCAGCACCTCCGGGGCGATGCCGATGCCGGTGTCGCGAATCTCGACGCGGACGCGGCCCTCGGGTGTCCGCAGAGTGCGGACGTAAATGTCGCCGCCCTCGGGCGTGAACTTGGCGGCGTTTTTCAGGACGTTCCACAGCACCTGGCGCAGGCGGGCCGGATCGACCGTGACGGCGCCGGCCTCCTCGGCGTATTCAGCGTGGAGGGCGAGGCGCTTCTCTTCCAACTGGGATTGACAGATGTCGCACGCGTCCCGCACGGCGGTGTTCACGTCCACGGACTCGCTGTGCAGCCGCAGCTTGCCGTTGATGACCCGGCTCATGTCGAGCAGGTCGTCGATCAGGCGTATTTCCAGCTCGACGTTGCGGCGGATCATGCCGACGTCTTCGCGAACCGCGCCGGCGACGTCCGGGCGCGCCTCGAGCCCCTCCAACGACATCAGCACGGGTGTCAGCGGCGTGCGCAATTCGTGACTGAGGACCGCCAGGAAGCGATCCTTGGCCTGGTTGGCGGCTTCGGCAGATTCCTTGGCCCCGATCAGTGCCGTTTCGGCGTCTCTCTTGCTTTGTATGTCGGTGCTGGAGCCGACCCAGCGAATCAGCTTGCCCGCCGAGTCGTAAAGCGGCTCGGCGCTGGTCGCAAACCAGCGATAGACTCCGTCGCGCCGCCGGAGCCGGAAGTCGACGCGATAGTTCGGCTCTTCGCCGCGGCTTTCCCGTTTCACGGCCGCCTGCCAGGCACGAACAACCCGGTCGTGGTCTTCGGCATGCACCTGCTCGAGCCACTTGTATCCAAGCTGCTCGCGCTCGGGCACGCCGGTGTACTCGACCCAACGGCTGCTCAAGAATTGACAGTAGCCGTCGGGGCGGAAGGTCGCGATGAGCTGGGGCAGACCCTCCAGAACGGCGCGGGTTCGCCGCTCGCTTTCATGAAGCGCCGCCTCCACCGCCTTGTTTTCGGTGATATCCTCGACGGTCCCGATGAACCGCACGGCCACGCCATTTTCAAAGATCACCCGGCCGGTGGCGTGCAACCACCGGAGCATTCCGTCGAAAAAGCTGATGGTGCGGTATTCCGTGTGGAACTCGCCGCTGCCCGCCGGATTGAGCGCGTCGCGCACCAGGGATTCGACCCGGTTGCGATCGTCGGAATGCAGACCGGCCAGGAAGGCGGCGTAGTCGACGCGGGCCTCGGCCGGCAGTCCGAACAATTCCTTGCAACGGTCATCCCAGATCAGTGCGCCGGTGATCGGGTTAAAGTCCCAGGTGCCCAGGTTCGTCGCCGCGGTGGCCAGGCGCAAACGCTCGGCGCTGTCGCGCAATTCCTGCTCCGCCTCGCGCCGTTGAGTGACGTCCTCGTGCGACACCACCAGGCGCAGGCCGTCGCCTTCGCCGAAGCGGGTGACGTGCATCACGAACCAGCGGCGCTCGTCGGGACCGCGGCAGGGATATTCAAGATCGAACCCCGGCAATTCCCCCCGAACGACCTTCCCGATTCCCTCCACGGCCGCAATCAATTCGCTTGACTCGCCGATTGCGGTGTCATTGTTACGGCATATATCCAGATAATTCAAGCCGACGCCCGCATTCGCGGAATTCATCTGGTTATCCGCGGCGAACCGCCGCCATGCCGCGTTCACCTTTACGATGAGGCCATTCTGATCGAGGATCGCGATGTGGCTGTTGAGAGCATCGATCGAGCCTTCGAGCAGGGCCCCCGCCTCGCGGCGCTGCTCTTCGGCGCGGTGACGATCTTCAATGTCGATGATGGAGCCGATGTGACCCAGGTAGGTTCCCGCGGCGTCGAATCGCGGCCGGCCGGTATCGATCACCCAGCGGTAGATCCCGTCGGCGTTTCGGATTCGATAATCAATCAGGAAGGCTTCGCGCTTGCGGTGAGCAAGAAGAAATTCACTGCGCACGATTTCACGGTCCTTGGGGTGAATGCAATCGAGCCATCCGAAGGCCAGGCCCTCCGCCGCGAGCCGCCCCGTAAACTCACCCCATCCCCGAGAGAGAAAGCTGTGGCCGGCATCCGGCTCGCTGATCCACAACATGGCCGGCGCGGTGTTCGCCATGTTGCGGAAGCGCTGCTCGCTTTCGCGCAGGGCGGCCTTGCTTTGAGCCGCCTCGATGGCATCGGCGGCGTATCGGGCGCACATGTCGGCAAACTGCAACTCCCGCATCGTCGGCTTGCGCGGCGAGTCGAAGTGGATTGACAATACGCCGAGAACCTCGCCGGAGCGGGTCAGGATCGGCGTGCTGTGGACGGCCTTGAAGCCGGCCTCGCGCCCCGCATCGCGCACCGCCGGCAAGTCGGGATCTGCTTCCGTATCCTCGACCACAACGCGCTGCTTCGTGGTGAAAGACCGGGCGCAGACAGTGGCCTGCAGTGCCGGGGCGCACCGGGCGAGTTTCGACGCGAGGGCCGGATCGAATCCGATGGACGCTCCCTCGTACAATTCGTTTCGCTCCCGATCGAAGAGCGACAAGAGGCCGCGCTGAGCGCCGTGAATATCGACGACCGCGCTCAGAATCGCCGACAGGGCCGTATCCAGCTCAGGCGCGACCGCCAGGTGAGTCGCCAGATCATGCAGGCGCGACAGGCCGTGAACTTCGAGGGCCAAGTCCTCCGTCACCGCCGCGAGCTTTGCCTCGGCGCGCTTGCGCGCGTCGATGTCGATCGCCGCGCCGACCCAGCGGTTGACCTGGCCGCTTTCGTCCCAGACGGGCTCGGCGGAAAAATCAAACCAGCGCCAGTTTCCATCGGCGCGCTTCAGCCGATGGGTGCTGCGAAACGATTCGCCGGTCTGGAGACTGTGTCCGAAGCGGCGCTGCGCATTTTCCAGGTCATCGGGATGAATGAGGGGCGACCATTCCGACGCCAGAAACGTGTCGGCCGACCAGCCGGAGTATTCCTGAAAAAAGCGATTGGCGTAGAGAATGCCGCCCTGGGCGTCGCTCTGCCAGACCACGAACGGCATGGACTCGGCCAGCGTTCGGTAGCGCTCCTCGCTTTCGCACAGCGCCACTTCGGCCCGCTTGCGCTGGGTGATGTCCAGGGTGGCGCCGAGGATGCGGACGGGGCGCGTTCCCTCGCGCAAGACCAGAGCGTGTGTGTAGAGCCAGGCCACGCCGCCGTCGGGTCGTTGCACTCGAAATTCGAGCTCGAAGGGCTTCACGTCGTCGAGCGCGTTCTGAATGGCGGTACTGAAACACTCCTGGTCCTCCGGGTGCAACAGAGCGGTGAACCCTTCAATCGTTGCATCGGAAGCCTCGCGGCTCACGCCGTGGGTCAGGTGCAGTGAATTCGACCAGACCATCCGGTTCGCGTCGATGTCCCAGTCCCAGATGCCCACCTTCCCCGTCTGCGTCGCGAGGCGCAGACGCTCCTCGCTCTGCCACAGCGCCAAGGCCGCCGCCTTCTGATTCGTGATGTCGTGGGCGACCTTCGATGCCCCGATGATGACGCCGCGCCGGTCGCACACCGGAGAAATGGTCAGAGAGACGTCGATCCGGCGGCCATCTTTCGCGACCCGAATCGTCTCGAAGTGGTCGACCCGTTCGCCGCGGCGAAGCATGTCGAGGATCTTGCCTTCCTCCGAAAGGCGCTCTTCTGGAATCAGCATGCCGGCGAATTGTCCGACCGCTTCCTCCGCGCTGTATCCGAATATCCGCCGAGCGGCCTCATTCCAGGAGGTGATGCGCCCTTCCAAGGTCTTGCTGATAATGGCGTCGTCCGACGAGGCGACGATCGACGCCAGCAAGGCCTGCGCCTTCTCGGCCTCGTGATACTCGCTGATGTCCACGAGCATGTTGACCGCGCCGATCACGCGGCCGGCGCTGTCTTTGAGCGCTTGCGGATGCGCCAGGACGCGGCGACGGCTGCCGTCGGGGCGCTCAATCACAACCTCCTCGGGTGGAAGGGATCGACCTTCGCGGAGGGCGACGGCCATCGGACATTCGTCGAGCGGAAGCGCCGACCCGTCGGGGCGAAATATGCGATGGGAGCCGCACCAGGCCTCGGCGCCGATCGCGGGGGCGCGCCCCCATAGTGCCACTGCTGCGGCATTACAAGTCTGAATCAGCCCTTCGGCGTCGGTGGCATAGACCGCGGCCGGCAGCGATTCGATCAGGCGCTCGAAATAGTCCTCGGGCGGGCGCGAAGGGCTCTCACCCTGGTCCGGGGGGGCGGGTTTCATGCGCGTTTTTGGGGACGATGGGATGGATCGCCGGCGCGAGGCCGATCGCTCGTTGTTCTTCGGGTGCGTTCCGGATTGGTCCTTCCCGGGCGTGGTGGGGGAAGCTGGCTGCGCGGGGGATGACTTCTCCGCGTTGCGGCTTGCCCCGCTGGAACGGCGACGCGGCGAATCACCCATGATCAACCTCAACAACGAAGGCGGAGCGTAACAGCAGCTAAACTAGTATAGTATCATCGTGTGAGTGGAGAGGCATGGCGGGCAATGCGAGGTGTGTGTTCAGACTCCGCACCGAAAGGTTAATCGCCGGCTTTGCAACGGCACCCGCCTAGATTACAACTTCGTAATGGGCACCGCGGACGCAATGCTTCCTCGTGTTCGATGTGAGTTGGTAGGCTGTGCAGAAATCCGTAAGATGCGACGAAGCATGATGCTCGAAATCCGTGATCCCATGTCCGGAATTGACTTCGGGATTTCTGCGTCTGGATAGCGTCAGGCCGTTCTGGCGAACGGCCGCTGGAAACCGACCTTGATGATGCCGTCAGGGAGGCATCGACAACACAGAATACACTCTGAATGAAAACTTCCGCTGATACATCGTCCGTCGCTCCGAATCTCGCGCCGCTCGACGTGCTGGGGCGCGTTTCGGCAGGCTTGGCCCATGATCTGCGCACGCCGCTGACCATTGTCCGCAACGCGGTCTATCTCCTTCGCCGGTCGAACTCCGACGATCCGAAGATCGTCGAGCTGCTCGACATGATCGACGCCGAAACCGATGCGATGAACCTGATTCTCACCGGCTTGAACGAGATCACGCACAGCCGCAATCCAGAGCCGGAAGCGATCGACGTAGCGCGGGTGTTGCCGGAGGTGGCGGCCCGTGTTGACGTGAACAATCTCATGGAATGGAAGTTCGATTTTGATCCGCCATCCATCGTGTGGTGCGATCTGCCGCAGTTCACGCTGATGATGAACAAGGTCTTTCGCAACGCGGTGGCGGCGATGAAGGGGCAGGGGCAGGTCGCCGTGCGCGTGCGCCATGACAAGGACAACGACATCATCGAAGTCCGGGACAGGGGACCCGGGGTCGCGGAGGCGGTGCGGTCGAATCTGTTTGAGCCGTTCGTGACGACGAAGCAAACCGGGATGGGGCTGGGTCTGACTTATGCGCGCGAGATCATGCGGCGGCATGGGGGGAAGATTGAAATGGCCGAGTCGTCGCCGGGCGGGGCGGTCATTCGCATCAGCCTGCCGAGAGTGGCGGAAGAGCCGCTGCAAGCGCAATAGTGCCGTTTGTGCGTCATACTGCGGAGCGGCAGGCAACGAAGCATCGCTTCATCTGAGATACGTCTTACTTGCTTTTCCAAAGCGGCATTTGAAATTGGGCCATGTGTTTCCTGTTCCCGATGAGGCTCCGCCAGGCGCTGACGTGCTGGTAGGTCCAAAGCCGCATTCAGACTTTCCGCCCTTCGCGACCGGCAACGAAGAAGGAAAAAAGACCGAGTGCGAACAGGCCCATGAAGATTCCCAGCCGCGGGCTGATCTGAACTCCCTCCGCAAGGGCCAGCAATTCCTCCAGCTTCACACTGCGCGTCGAAGCCACCCCAAGGCCGTTGTTCGCCACGTGGATCAGCATCGCCAGAAAGATCGACCCGGATCGAAGGCACACGAACGTCAGCAGCATTCCCATCAGGCTGATGATCGGAATCCGCTCAATCTGGTAGTGATAGAGTCCAAAGATCAGGCCCACCATCAGAACGGCTTTAAAGGTCGAAAGCCGGTCGCGCAGCCCCGCCAGCAGAAATCCGCGAAACAGAAGCTCTTCACAGATGGCCGGCGCAACCGCCACGACCGCGATCAACAGCCAGAGCGGGGCGTCGCCGAAGAGCATTTCGTACTGCTGCTCCAGCATCCGCATCGCCTCGGTGGCCGGGAAAAAATGAAGCTGGATCTGCTGCAAGTACATGCTCACCGGAAAAATAGAGATCGCAAGCAGCATCGCGCCGGCAATGTGCCGCAGTCGCGGCATCTTCAGTGAAAATGTCTCCCGCAGATTCAGCTTGGTGTACCAGGCCAGCAGAATCACCGGCAGCGCGAAGCCGGCGACTTGCGTGATCGCGATCATGGTGAGGTTTCGCTCGGCCGACGCATCCGCGGCGATCAGCCCGGACTGGGCGTAGAAATAGAACGGGAACAGAATCGCGACGGTGAGCAGCGCCATGGCTGCCGAGGGTCGCAACTGCGGGCGCATGAACCGCCGCAGAATGAGCGTCTTGTAGGTTCCCACGTCGCTGAACAGGACCGATTCGTTGCCATAAACACGGTTCGCCACGGCCACGGCCGCGATGGCGTAGAAGCACGTCGAGCCGAGTGCCATTCCGACGGCGCTCGCCGTGTAATTCCCCAGAAACAGCTCGCGCATCAGCACGACGATATTGGCGACGGGGATCACCAGCATCGTGCCTTCGAGCTTCACCGTGGGCATGTAGGAGACGATCATGGCGGGGACGATGGCGGCCATCATGACCGGCATCATGTAGTTCTGGGCTTCCTTGAAGGTGCGGGCGAAGCTGCACGCCGCCAGCATCACGGCACTGAACAGCACCGCGAACGGCACCATCGCCAGCAGCACGATGGGGGCGGCGCCGGCGATGAAGCCGACGGACTGGGCGGCCGCCCGCTCGATGTCCTTTCGGCGATTCAGGTTTTCGCGCTGTGCTTGGCCGAGGGTTTCGTCGCTCACGCCCGGCGCGCCCTCGATGATGCGCGCTTCGACGCCCATTTCCACCGATGGCGCCTCGCCGCGGCCCTGCGAGAAGAGCTTGTCCATGCCGCTGAAGTGAATCACGGCCGTCATTGACGCGAGGTTCAGGGCCGTGGTGGCCATCGCGATTGTCACGATAACGCCGAACTTGCCGGCGACGATCTGGCCGACCGGCACCGGCGAAACCGCCAGCGTCTCAAGCGTCCCGCGCTCCCGCTCGCCGGCGGTCAGATCGATGGCGGGGTACATGGCGCCGGTCACGGTCATGGTGACGAGCAGGAAGGGGACGATCATCGCGAGCGCTTTGGCGAACTGGCGATCGGGGCTGGTGGTCGAGATGCTGTTGGCGGCGAGCGGCGACAGAAGGTCTTCGCCGCCGGACACGTCGCGCACGCGAGCGCGGATGATGCGTTCCATCTCGTTGCCGAGGACGAAGTTGAGCTGGCGGAACAGGACTTCCGAGAGCGGGTCGGTGTCGTTGTAGAGAATCTGTACGACGCGGTTGCGCTTGTCGGCGAAATCATCCGGATCGGGCGGTGGATCGACGAGCACCGCCGCGTGATATTCGTTGCGCGAAACCTGGTCCCATAGCTGATCTTCAGGCACCACGCCGATGGTGATCTGCTCCGGACCCAGCCGCGTCCGGAATGCCGCCGATGCGTCATCCGCCTCGCGACCGACCTTCTTCGCGGCTGCTTCGAGCGCGGCCTGCTCGGCCGCCCGCGACGCGTCCTCGCGCTGGAAAACGTCGAGCAGCCACTGCTTGTGGCGCTCATCGGGCACGGCCAGATGATAGTGCTGCTTCTCCTGGCGGCCGGCCTCGCTCTTGAGGGCCTCGACGAGCACGACCATGAGCACCGGGTAGAGGACGATGGGCACGACGACCATGGCCATCAGCGTCCGCCGATCGCGCAGGGTCTCCACCAGTTCCTTCTTGTAAACCGTCCAAACCCGGCGGTAGCGCTTCAAAGAACGCTCCTATTTCCAGGCCCGAAGCGCCAACAAGGATTTGGGACAAGTTTCCAACCGGTGACGGGTGCCATGCCGACGGCCTTTCGCGTCGGCATGGGGTGGGTATCGCCCACCTTTCGAAGCTTGGCGAAATCTGAGGATTCCGCCGCTCCTTCGGAGCGGACTATACGGTAGCGCATGAAATTCACGGGTTCCGCTTCGCTCCACCCGTGGCTACAACCCGTCACCCCGCCGGGGTGAAGACGAAGTTCGCACAAGCGAGCAGCACCAACCGTTATTGGCGCGGTGACTAGATCCTCTACCACGGCTAAACAACCCCTTTCAACACATGCTCCTCCTGCCCGCAAAGTTTCAAAAATATCTCACTCAGCCGGCGCTTGCCGGACATGGCCTGAAGAGTTGCCAGATCACCGACACCCACCAGCCGACCATCGTGTATCAATCCATATTGATCGCACAGCGCTTCAGCCTCGTCGAGATAGTGCGTCGAGAGGATGATCGCCTTGCCGCGGGCCCCCTCGGCGCGAATGAAATCCAGCACCACGCGATTGGTCAGCACGTCCAGCCCCAGTGTCGGCTCGTCCATCACCAGGATGGGCGGGTCGCCCATCAGTGCCCGGGCGATGTTGGTCCGCTGCTTCTGACCGGTGGACAGGCCGCCGCAGCGCAGATTCGCGAACGAACCCATGTCCAGCCACTCGACCAGTTCGTCGGTCCGCCGCGCGATGGCGTCTTTCGGCATGTCGATCAACTCGCCGAAATAGCGCAGCAACTCCCGCGGCGTGAGACGCTGGTACAACCCGGTGCTGGCCGTGAGATAGCCCAGGCAACGCTTGGCCTGCTCCCGCTGAACGCGCACATCGAAGCCGTTCAGCCGCGCATACCCGCCCGTCGGTGTCACCAGCCCGCTCAACATCCGCAACGTGGTGGTCTTGCCCGCCCCGTTCGGCCCCAGCAACCCATAAATCTCCCCGGCCGCGACGGTGAAGGAGACGGCGTCGACGGCCCGCTTCTCGCCGCCCTCGGTGGTGGGGAATATCTTGGTCAGTTCGTGGACTTCTATGAGGGGTTGATCCATGCGCGCAAATCACTCCTACGCTCCTAATCTAAGCGAGCCGAGCGAATGCGTGAATCGACAATCAGAGCGGCGCACGTAAGGAAGCGGTCAGAGCGAGAATGGAAGTTGTGAGACCAGAACTCCCATGACCAGGAGTAACAATATCGGATTGAAGATTGGTCGCACGGCGCATTCGGGCTGCGGAAAAGACGGATCAAGTGATCGATTCTGCTGATTCTTGCTCTGCATCATCTCATTGTGCTTTCCGCCGTTTGCGCGCGGTTTTTTCGCCGCCATCACGGCACCGCCTTCATCGGCTCCGAATGGAGCGGCAGGAGTTGTGCGGCCGCCAGCGTCAAGCTGGCATAGGTTTGTCCCTGGTTATCCGCGAATTCGACTTCGTAAACCCCCGGCTCGTACACGTCGATGATCGTCCCCATCTGGCCCTGTCGCAAACCCTCCTCGGGCAAAGCTGCCATAAGGGCGACAACATCGTGAAGTTTCAGCTCATCGGCTCCCATTTTTCACCTTGCGTTCTTAACTCTTTTTCAAGTTGACGTAACAATTGGTCAGCCGCGGAATCCCCTTTCCCTTGTCGAGGAACCAGGAACTTGTCACCACGAAACTCCGCTCGTCTGCTTCCATAACGAATTCTATCATGTATTCGTCGCCATATTCGTTCGTTTTACGAAAAATAGCGTCGCCGTTGGCCGCCGCATCCTGAAGCGCTTCGACCAGGCGTTCGGAGTCGGTTGCGGTAATTCCGAGCGTGGCTTCAAAGACTCTCGCTTTGTGCCGGCCGCGCGCGTGTTCCGCATTGAGACAATAGCCGCCCAGCTTCCCGGCGACGTCGATAGTGCCTTGATCGCCGTTCGGCAGCTTCATCGGGTCGCCTAGTCGATTCCTCACCGATCCTCATCCCGCAGCCCCATGCCGCGCCGGTCCGGGTCGGCCGGCCGCTTGGCCGGTGCGTAGGGGTTCTTTTCGATCTCGTCTAGCATCAGCGCGATGGCGGCGTCGAGCTGCGGGTCTTTGCCGCCGGTCATCTTGCCGGGGTCGTCGAGGACCTCGATGTCGGGGTCAACGCCGTGGCCCTCCACGCCCCATGAGCCGTCCTTTTCGTAGAAGCCGAATGTGGGCACGTTGGTGTTGCCGCCGTCGATGAACTGCGGGTTGCCGCTGATGCCGACCAGCCCGCCCCAGGTGCGCGTGCCGATCAGCTTGCCCAGGTTGTTGAAGCGGAACAGCCACGGGAACATGTCGCCGCCGCTGCCGGCGAGGCCGTTGATCAGCATGCACTTGGGCCCCTGCTGCGAATCCGGCGGCCACATCCAGTCCTTCCCGTCGCGCCGCGCCCAGTAGTTGGTGACGGGGCGATTGAGCAGCTCGATGAATCGCGTCGGAATCTGCCCGCCGCCGTTCCAGCGCTCGTCGATGATGAGCGCCGCCTTGTCCTTCTGGCCCTGGAACTGGCGGAAGAGGTCGTTCTGGCCGTCGGTGCCGGTGTTGGGCACGTAGATGTAGCCGACCCGGTCGCCGGTTTTCTCGGCAACGTAGGCACGGTTCCGCTCGATCCAGGCGCGATAGCGCTGGGGAATTTCGCCTTCGAGTGTCTTGACGACAACATCGCGGGCCTTGTCGTCCGGGGTTGGGCTCTCGCTGACCGTGAGCGTGACGTTCAATCCGGCGAGCCCCTGCAGCGCGGCCCACGGGTCCTTGACCGAGTCGAGGGGCGTGCCGTTCACGGCGAGCAGGTATTCACCCTCCTTCACTTCGTTCCCGGGTGTTTGCAGCGGGTTGCGGGCGTCGGCGTCCCACGCGCCGCCGCAATAAATCCTCTTGATTCTGTAGGCGCCGCCGGCTCGGCCCCCCGCTTCCGCGGGGGGTTCTGAGATGGCCGCCACGTTCGTGCGGGGTTCTGATTCGAAGTCGCAGGCCAACATGCCGACGCTGACGCTCGGCTCTTTTTCCACGTCCCCGGGGCCGCGGACATAAGCATGACCGACGTTCAGCTCGGAGATCATCTCGCCGATGACGTAGGTGACGTCGTCGCGCGAGGTGCAGTCCGTGAGCATGGCCTCGTACTGTTTGCGGATCGCGGGCCAATCGACGCCGTGCATGTTCTTGACGTAGAAGTAATCGCGGTGCAGGCGCCAGGCCTCGGTGAAGATTTGCCGCCATTCGGCGCGCGGGTCGATGTCGGCGCCCATGCCGGCGGTCGGGACGGGTTTCTCGAGCTTCTGATCGTCGGTCGCATCGACAATGAAAAAGCTCTCGCCGTCCTTGCGGATGAGCAGCTTCTCGCCGTCGGCGGAGACGGCGAATGCGCGAACGTCGGAGGCGACGGTCTTTTCCTTCTTGTCGTCGTCCTTCTCGGCCTTGAGATCAAGGATTTTGATGGAAGGTTTGTCTTCAGAGCCGCGCCGCGGGGAGCGGACATAAATCAGCCGGCCCTTCTCATTGACGCACAGGCCGCCGAAGTCGCCACGCTCGGCAGGAAGCTGAATGGCGCGAGACTCGAAGCCGTCGAGGTCGATGGAGATGGGCTTGATCTCTTCCTTTTTCTTTTTGTCCTTGTTGTCGCCGTCTCCTTCTTTGTCTTCATCGTCGCTCTCGTCATCCGACGCCTTCGACATGGTCGCGGCATCGTCCGACTTCTTTTCATCGCCGTTCTTTTCGTCCTCGTCTTTATCGTCATCCTTATCCCCGTCCTTGTCGTCGCCGTCCTTGTCATCATCTTCGCCGTTTTCCTCGTCGCTCTTGGGAGCGAGCGGGGACTTCACGTCCTTGCGAAGCGGCACGCAGTAGAGCCGCTGGGTGTCGGAGTAAATCCACGAGTTGCCCAGGTCTTCATACACCGGCGATGAGAAATCGCGATTGCTCGCGAAGTAGAGAAAGTCCCCCTTGCGATCGAAGCACGGCTGCGAATCGTTGAACACGCCGGCCGTTACGCGGTGCTTTTCGCCGCTCTCGACGCTGTAAATCCAGATCGCGCCGTTGAGATTGTCGCCCGTCTTTGAATAAGCGATCCAACGCGAATCGGGCGACCAGTTCGGCCGGAGCTGATCGTCCCAGTCCCCCTTGTCGATCAGCTTCGTCTCGCCGCTCTCGGCGTTGCACAGATGCATTTCAGCGGTCTTGTCGCTGAAGATCAGGTGCTTCGAGTCCGGCGACCATCCGGTGAGATACCGAAAGCAATCACTGTCGTGGGTCAATTGTCGCGGCTCACCTTTGCCATCGGCGGCGCGCACGTAAAGTTCATATTCGCCGGTCGCGTCTGACATATAGGCGATCGACTTGCCGTCCGGACTCCATGATGGATCGCGTTCGGCGACGCCCGACGAGCGGGTGAGCCTGCGGGGCGAGCCCTCCTTTGCCGGCACGGTCCACACATCGCCGCGAGCACCGAGGATGACGCGCTTGCCGGTCGGCGAAATGTCCCATGACATGATGAAGTCATCGCCGTCGATCTTCTTGGCGCGGAGCTTCGGTCGATCGCCCGGAATAATCACGTCGATCGCCTTCGACTTTCCCGACGCCAGATCGAGGAGGTGCAGCTTGGACCCGTATTGAAAGACGATCTCGCCGTCACCGCCGGGGCCGGGTCCGATCGACGGCCATTTCACGTCGTAATCCGCCAGGTCGGTAACTTGCCGCCGGTCGCCGGTGGTCGTGTCGTAGGCCCAAATATTGAGCCGATGGCTCTCCCCGGCGTCGGTGAGAAAATAGACGCTCTTGCCATGCCACATGGGAAGTGAGTCCAGCCCTTCCCAGTCGGTCATCTGCTTCGACTCACTCGTCTTCAGGTTAAACAGCCAGACGTCGGTCTGCATGCCGCCGCGGTAGCGCTTCCACGTGCGAAAGTCGATCGCGTGCGGTGTGTATGCCAGCCATTCGCCCTCCGCGCTAATCGCGCCATTCGCCCCGTAGGGGACCGGCATCTGCTCGGGCAAGCCGCCCGCCGCGGCGACCGTGAAAAGCTGCTGTTGGCGGGGCAGGCCTGCAAAACCGTTGGTCATGAAAATGAGCCGGCCGTCGGGGGCCCAGTCGCAGAGTTGCTCGGAGGCGGGATGGTGCGTCACGCGCCGGGAGATGCCGCCGTCGACGTCAATGGTGTAGAGATCGCGATTGCCCTCGTAGTTGCCGACGAACGCGATGGTCTTGCCGTCGGCGCTGAACTTGGGCAGCACTTCCTGCCCCGGCGGCGATGCCAGCGGCGCGGCAGCTCCGCCCTCGCGCGGAACGATCCACAGGTCGTTCGCATAAACGAAGACGATGTGCTTCTCGCTCACGTCCGGATATCGAAGCATGCCTCCGTGCGGCCGGTGCGCATCCTCCGGCGCCGCCACGGCGGTATTTAGCGAAAACAACACTGCGGCGACGGCTGCAATCCACGTTCGATCACTCACGGTCATTCCCTCCATTCATAACGACGGTCGTTTTTGCCGGCTTTCAAATGACAAGGCTTGCATCGCCGGCGTTCCTGAGGCCGACGGAGCAGGTCCGCGGCTTCACGGCGACGTATGGTAGGGCCGAATGAGCGAACGGGGTACGGCGCGGTGTCCGTGACTCGCGGTCTCGTCGGCTATCCACCGAGGCATCGATCTGCTAGCTTTTCTGGCTCGCCCTGCCCAGCGATGTGGGGGGAACGGATCGCGTCCGAATGAACCGTCAGACAGTGCTTTACATCTCGATGGCCATCGCCGGCGCCGCAGGGCTCTGGGCGATCATGGCGCGATCGCAATCGCTGAAAGCCCCTCCGCATATCGCCGGGGAATGGGAGCTGGCGGCGGACGACGAGAAAGCGCCCGGGTCGGTATCGAAAACAATCCTCATCGCCCAGTCGGGCCGGTTTGTGCGCATCCGATTTGAGGGTCGCTCTTTCGAGGACTACAAGATTTCGGGGATCGAACGGGATGAGACCGGTGTTCAGGTAACGCTTGCCGGTGCGTCTGAGACATTTCGGGTGTCCCTCGGCGATCGAGGCCGCGCCGGTCGCCTCGAAAAGATCGCCGACGGCGTGGTGACGTCGGGATTTGCGATTGAGCGCCGCGAAGAAGGGGCTCACTCCAGCGGCGGTCGTCGACGCGAAACCCACGAAGGACCCAGCCGGCATCATTTTATCCTGATACTGTTGGCGCAAATCGCGGTCATTCTCGCGGCGAGTCAGTTGGTGGGGCTTGCGTTCGAATACGTGCAGCAGCCCAAAGTCATCGGCGAGATGATCGCGGGCATCATGCTCGGGCCGAGCCTGCTGGGATGGCTGTGGCCGGCCGCCTCTGAAACGATCTTCGCAGCCGACACGATTCCGTACCTCAATGTGTTGAGCCAGGTCGGCGTCATCTTTTTCCTGTTTCTCGTCGGGCTGGAGCTGGACCCCAAGCTGCTGAAGAATCGCGGGCATACGGCCGTCGTCGTCAGCCACGCGAGCATCATCCTGCCGTTTCTTCTCGGCTGCGGCCTGGCGATGTATCTGTATCCACTGCTATTCAACGACACGCCATCGATGCGATTCAGTTCGGTCGCGCTGTTCATGGGGGCGGCCATGAGCATCACGGCGTTTCCGGTGCTCGCGCGGATTCTGACCGAGCGCAACCTGCACAAGACCCCGGTGGGCGCGGTGACGATCACTTGCGCGGCCGTCGATGACGTGACGGCGTGGTGCCTGCTCGCGTTCGTCGTCGGTTTCGCGCAGGCGGAGGGCTTCGGCCCGGCCGCGATGACCGCGGGAATGTCGGCAGCGTACGTGCTCGGCATGATCTTTATCGTGAGGCCCTTGCTGGTGCGCATCGAGCGGATGCACGAGCGGCAGGGGACGCTGACAGCCGGGGTGGTGGGCGTGGTGTTCCTGCTGGTGCTGATCAGCGCGGGGGCGACCGAGGCGATCGGCATTCACGCCCTGTTCGGCGCGTTCATGATGGGAGCGATCATGCCCAAGAATTCCCGTTTTGTGCGGGAGCTGAATCACAAGCTGGAGGATTTTATCGTCATCGTGCTGTTGCCGATTTTCTTCGCATACACGGGACTCAAGACGCAGATCGGCCTGCTGAATTCCGGCGACTTGTGGATGCTGACGGGGTTGATCATTCTGGTGGCGTGCATTGGAAAGTTCGGCGGCTCGGCGGTCGCGGCGCGGGTGTGCGGGTTGAACTGGCGCGAGTCGTCGGCCATCGGCATTCTGATGAACACGCGCGGGCTGATGGAGCTGGTGATTCTAAACATCGGTCGCGAGCTGGGGGTCATCACCGACGCGGTGTTCGCGATGATGGTGTTGATGGCGATCGTGACCACGTTTTTGACGACGCCGATTCTGAATTGGGTGTATCCGGCGCGGTTGCTGCGCGCCTCGCGTATGAAACGCGAAATCGCGCCGGATGCGTTCGGCGTCCTCATCCCTGTCTCGCTGCCGCGCAGCGCGAAGCCGCTGATCCGGCTGGCCGACGTCATCACGGGACGCGACGAGGCGAAGCGCCACATCATGGGACTCTATCTTCGCCGGGCTGAAGAGCACGAGGCATACCGTGCCGCGGTCGACGACGCGAGCGCCGAGGATAAAGCACCGTTGGATATTCTGGTGGAAGCGGGCGCAGCCCATGACGTGCCGGTGGACCCTATCTCCTTCGTCTCGCTCGAACCGGCCGCGGACATCGTGCGCGTCGCTGAGGAAAACAACGCGAATCTGATCTTGATGGGATTTCATAACCCCGTCATCGGGCAGACCTTCCTGGGCGGCACGGTGCATCGGGTACTCGACGAGGCGCGGACCGACGTCGCGATTTTCATTGATCGCGGTTTGCATGATCGACCGAAGACAATTCTGGTCCCCTACCTCGGAAGTCCGCATGATCGGCTGGCGCTGGCGATCGCGGCGCGGATGGGACGTCACGCGAATGCCGCCGTGACCGTTCTGCACGTGATTCCGCCGGGACGGGACACGAAGCCGGGGGGTGAGAAGCGATTGAATGCCAAATCGGTGACGGAACAGGCGTTTGCCGATCCGACGCAGCCGGCGCCGGTCAACTTCAAGGTTGTCGAGCACGACGATCCGATCGGCGCGGTGCTCGAGCAGGCCAAGCACTTCGATCTCGTCGTGATCGGAATCGCGGAGGCGTGGGGTTTGCGGTCGCAGCTCTTCGGGTGGCGCGCGGAGCGCATCGCGCGGGATTGCCCCAGCTCGCTGCTGATCCTGAAGAAGCACATCGGCCCCGCGAGCGCCGAAGCGCCGGGCACGGTCTCCGTGAATGCGGGAAATCCGGCGTTAACGTCTACCGCGTTTCCGGCGACCGCTCCAGGATAGCCTTGTCATAAACGAACGCCGCGATGATGGCGCCGACGATCGGGCCGACCCAGTAAATCCATTGCTGCTCCCAGAAGGCGCTGAGGTCTCCGTTCAGGGCCGCGACAAGTCCCGGGCCGAACGTTCGCGCCGGGTTCATCGAGGCGCCGGTGAGCGGACCGATCACAAAAATGACCGACGCGACCGCCAGGCCGATGCCCCACCCCCCGAGCTTCGGCGCACGCGGATCGACGGCCGTGCCGAAGATGGCGAAGACCAGCACAAAGGTGCCGGCCATTTCGATGAGCACGGCCATCGTGGAATCGATATTATCGCTTACGTTCGGGGTTCCAAGCTGACAGGCCGACACCACGAGGTCTCCGGCCGGCGTCGAGAGGTTGCCGAAGAAAAAGACCACGAGGCCACCCGCCGCGACGGCCCCGGCAAGCTGAGCCACAATGTACTGAAACGCGCCGAGGGCGCTGATCCGTCGGGTCAACAACATGCAGACCGTGACGGCCGGATTGATATGCCCGCCGGAGATGTTCATCGTGGCCGAGACGACGATCGAGAGAATAAGTCCGTGCGCGGCGGCGATGCCGATGAGAGTGACGTAACTGGCGATGGGCCCGAAGTCCTTGTTCGGCGTCTTGGTCATGTAGGTAGCGGCGCAGATGGCGCCGGCGCCGACGAAGCAGAAAACAAAGGTGCCCACGGCTTCCGCCATGAATTTATTGAGCGCGTTCATGCGTCAATTCCTTTCGTGAATTGAAGAAGTAATGGCCTGAGCGAAGAAGTCGGACATCAAGCATCGCAAAGTTCCGCGGTAGCCGACTCGCGCGGAAATCTAGGCTGGAGCGTAGGTTCCGTCAAGAATCATTTCGGCGACCCAAAAAAAGGACGCGCGAATTGAGGATTGCATGAATTGTCAAATGGTATAGATTGCCATCTGTTATGTCTTTCCAATCGAAGGAACCTGCGGATCGGATGGCCCTCTTCGAGCGGCGCTGTCGTGAGCGCGGTTTGGCGATGACCGTGCAGCGTCGCGTCGTGCTCGAAGTTGTCCTGGCTCGCGGCGATCATCCCACCGCCGAGCAAATTTACGAGGACGTAAAGCTGCGAATTCCGGACATCTCGCGGACGACGGTCTATCGCGTTCTCGACACGCTGGTGGACATCGGCGTGATCGGCAAACCGAGTCATTTCGGGGCCGCCACACGATACGAGCCGAACGTGCATCGGCATCATCATTTGATCTGCATCGAGTGCGGCCGGGTGTCGGACGTGGAAGACGACGAAACAGTCGCGGACATTGAACCGCTGATGCGGAAGCAGGCGGGCGATTTCGCGGTCCTTGATTATTCGATTCACTTTCACGGCGTGTGCTCGGCGTGCGCGGCGCAAGCAAGGCGCGGCGACATCTGAAATCAACCATCACAACAGGAGGCAGCGACATGAGAAAGATGTGGAAGATGTCGAGTGGAATGTGGGCGGCCGGGCTGGCGATGAGTGTCATCACGGTGACCGTCATCGCGGACGACAAGAAGCCGTCGAGTTACATGCCGGTGAAAATCGAGGAGCCGTTCGATCAGATTCGCGACCGCATGGTGAAGCAGAAGCCGGAAGTGCAGAAACGGCAGGAGGCGCTGCTGGCCGAGCGGTACGATCTTTCAGATCGGCCGGGCGACGGCGCGAAAATGTCTCGGGGCAAGGCCGTTCAGCGCGGCGTGCGGGCGAAGCTCGCGGATGGTCTGACCTGGGAAAAACTCGGCGAGATGTCGCCCGACGAAGTCCGGTCCCAGGGCGCCTTTCCCAAAGGATATCTGCCGCTGCCGCACCCCAATCATCCGGAAGGCGGCATGCTCTTCCCCCAGGTTCACATCGACGAGATCAACAAGCAAGAGGCCAGGGATCTGAGACGGTTTGATCTGGACTTTGACCTGCCACAACATCTACTGCCGGAATTCCCGCCTGCCATCTTTCTGACCACCCGGCCGGATCTTGGCGATGTGTCGAAGGGCCAGCTCGTCACGATCATGAATTTCTACGAACTGTTCAACGGCATTTTGAATCCCAAGCAGATCGAAGGTTTGCGATTGCTGGTCACGCCGTTTCCGCAGCAGCAGTTCAATCAGACCGAGGACCGCCGATCGGACAAGCCGCATCGCGGCGTGACGTGCTTTGATTGTCACGTGAACGGCCACACCAACGGCGCCGCGCACCTGGTCGGCGACATCCGACCGCAGGAGTTCCGGCATCGCATCGAGACGCCGACGCTGCGCGGCGTGAATATCCAGCGATTGTTCGGCTCGCAGCGCGCGCTGAAGACCGTGGAGGACTTTACCGAGTTTGAGCAGCGGGCGGCGTATTTCGATGGTGACCCGGTGATCGCCACCAAGAAAGGCGTCAACGTCCTGGAGCGCGGAAGCCAGGTTCACTTCATGGCCGAGTTTCAGGAAATCATGGATTTCCCGCCGGCTCCGAAGCTGAACGTGCTGGGGCGGTTGAACCCCGCCAAGTCGAGCGAATCGGAGCAGCGCGGCGAAGCGCTGTTTTTCGGAAAGGCCCAGTGCTCCGTTTGTCACGTGCCGCCTTACTACACGGACAACTCGATGCACAATCTGCAGGCCGAGCGGTTCTACGAGCCGCACATGGCCAACGGCATGATGATGTCGGCCGACGGGCCGATCAAGACGTTCCCGCTGCGCGGCATCAAGGATTCGCCGCCCTACCTGCACGACGGGCGCCTGTTGACGCTGGATGACACCGTGGAATTCTTCAATCTCGTGCTGGAGTTGAAATTGAACAAGCAGGAGAAGGAGGATCTGGTGGCGTTCATGTTGGCGCTATAGGAGCGGATCGCCAATTTGTTTTGGTCCTCGATAGTGTTTGCTCAGCGCAGAACGATTTCCAAAGCCGATGGACTGCAGCCATCGGCTTTGTTCATTCACATTCGGATCGAAATCGCCACTTTCTAATACTTGAAGCAACGAAGATAATGGCTTGATGAAGGAAGCGAACGATATTCTGGCGGCCGCGCGGCAGCGGCGGGCGACGGACGTGCACATCGTCTCCGGCTCGCCGGTGCTCTTCCGCGTGGAAGGCGAGCTGATGCCGGCCACGAAAGAAGCGCTCTCGGATAAGCTGGCGAAGGACCTGAGCTATGCCATGCTCTCGCCCGAGCAGGTCGACGAGTTCGAGCGCGAGCGCGACATCGACTTCATGCTGACGGACGCGGATCGGAACCGGCATCGCGTAAATATCAGCTTCAACGACGGCAGCGTCGGCGCCGTGATTCGCCTGCTGCCCAGCGATCCGGTTCCGCTGGAAACTCTCAGGTTGCCCGAGATCGTTACCCGCGTCACCAAGGCGCGCAAGGGGCTGATTCTCATCACCGGCAGCACCAGCCAGGGCAAGACCACGACCATGA
>Ga0190265_10000453_pt1 | contig 29541 bp, 28 predicted proteins | sample Popmic124T_FD_133135 | JGI IMG/M metagenome (GOLD analysis project Ga0190265, IMG submission 133135) | Populus adjacent soil microbial communities from riparian zone of Indian Creek, Utah, USA - 124 T | ecosystem: Environmental > Terrestrial > Soil > Riparian zone | place: USA: Utah | collected...
GCAGGTTTGGGAGTGTCTCCCATAGGCACAGGAGTGTCTCCCGTAGGTTCGGGAGTGTGTCGGGTGGGTCGAGAGTATCTCCCGCAGGTCCGGGAGTGACTCCCGGACCTGCGGGAACAGCTCCCGTAGCTACGGGAACGGCTTCTGGATCCAACGAAACGGGAAATACCGCTCGATCCACCCGAACGCCGGGCGATGCGTCCCTTCCACCTGGAAAAGGGGGAAGGGCAGGATGGGGGTTTGCCGCAGGCCGCGGACGTTGCTTCCCTCTTCTGTCGCCCCCCGCGGGCCTTACGCGTCCGGCAGGCTCGCCAGGAAGCGCTCCAGCGCGCGGCAGAACAGCGCGGGGCTCTCGGCGTGGGGGAGGTTGCCGGCTCCCTCGAAGACTTCGAGGTCGGCATCGGACTCTTCGGGGAGGTCGTGGAGCCAGAGGTCGGCAGCCTCGATCGGGGGGTTCTGGGCCTTGCGGCCCCAGGCGAGCCAGACGGGGACCTTGAGCTGCGGCAGGGCCTCGGCGACGTCGAGCGCCAGGTCTCCTCGTAGGTAGGCGGCGAGGGCGCGCCGCGACCGGGGGACGTGGCTCGCCCGGTAGTGGTGCTCCAGGAGGGCGGCGTCCACCCTCTCGGGGGCGGCGTAGACCTCGCGGCGAAGGTGATGCTCCAGGGCCGAACGGCCGGTCAGCAGGTCGATCACGGTGGCGCTCACCAGCGGCACGTGGAGGAGCCTGCCGAGGAAGGCGCGTCGCGCGTCGCCGCCCTCGCTCGCGTCGGAGAGCCCCTGGGGGCCGACCAGGGCGAGCGCGCGGATCAGGCCGGGGTCCTCGCGGGCGAGCTCCACGGCGAAGGCCGCGGAGAGGCCGGCCGCCACCACGACCGCCGGCTCGCCGACGACGCCGGTCAGGAAGTCGTCGAGGACGTCCACGTAGAGCCCGGGGTCGTGACCGCCGACCGGCCCTTCGGAGCGGCCCCAGCCGGGGAGGTCGAGGGCGAAGACGCGGTGGTTGGCGGCGAGCACCTCGGCCGCCGCCCGCCACTGGGCGGAGTCGTAGCCCGGGCCGAAGGAGTGGAGGAGGACGACCGGCCGGCCGCGGCCCAGCTCCTGGAAGGACACCTCGCCCAGCCGGCCGGCGTAGCGGTGGGTGCGGCCCCAGCGTGGGGCCTGCGGCGCTTCGACGCGCCGGCGCAGCAGGGTGAGCGCCAGGGCCGGGAGGCCGACCGCGGCACCGGCGACCAGGAGCCCCTTGACCAGCCGGCCCCCGCTGCTGCTGAAGCCCTTGAGGCTCCGACCCGTTCCTCTGACCATGCCCGGAGAATACCACGCTATAATTACCGCTTCCGTAGAGGTGAAACCCTATGCCCGCCCGCCCTATCGTCCGCCTCGGCCACCCGGCGCTACGCATCCCGGCGCGATCGATCGCCCCGGAGCTGGTCGGCACGCCGGAGATCCAGGCCTTGATCGACGACATGATCGAGTCGATGCGCGAGGCCCATGGCGTGGGCCTCGCGGCACCCCAGGTCGGCGAGGAGCTGCAGCTCTTCGTCTACGAAGCGAACACCCCGCCGGACCGCGAGCAGCCGATCCCCCTCCAGGTGGTGGTCAACCCGATGATCACTCCGCAGTCGGGCGAGCTGGTCTACGACTGGGAGGGGTGCCTGTCGATCCCCGACCTGCGCGGGCTGGTGCCGCGCCATCCGGCGGTCCGCGTGCAGGGGCTGGACCGCGCGGGCAGGCCGGTCGCCTACGTCGTCGACGGCTTCGAGGCGCGCATCGTCCAGCACGAATTCGACCATCTGAACGCCGTGGTGTTCCTCGACCGCATGCGCGACCTGCGCTCGCTCTCCTTCATCGACGAGTGGGAGCGCTACATGTCCGGCGAGGGCGAAGAGCTCGACGACACCGCGGTTGGTTAGGGTGGGCCGCGAGCTCGTCGTCCTCTGGGCAGGACGCCACCAGCGCTCCAACTGGGAAGAGATCTGCGCCGGATACAGGAAGCGCATCGCACGGCTGGCCACGGTGCGCGACGTGCCGGTGCGGGCGCGCGCCGGCGCCGACGACCCGCAGCGGCTGCGCGCCGAGGGCCAGGCCCTCCTCGCCGCCGTCCCCCCGTCGGCCTGGACGATCGCCCTGGACAGCCGCGGCGACGTGCTCTCCTCGGAGCAGTTCGCCGAGCGGCTGGCCCGCCTCAAGACCGAGTGGCCCCACCCGGTGGCCTTCCTGATCGGCTCGGACCTCGGGCTCGACCGCGGCGTGCTCGCCGCCGCCCGCGCCACCCTCTCTTTCGGTCCCCTCACCCTCTCCCACGAGCTGGCACGTGCCGTGCTATACGAACAGCTCTTCCGAGCCCTCTCGATCGAGGCCGGAATGAGCTATCATCGCGAGCCCTTGTGAGCCGAGCTGGTATCATGGGGAACTTTTTTTGACCGTCTCAGGGAAAGGAGACAGCAAGCGTGCCCAAATCGGAGAAGGTGAAGGTGGCCGCTGAGGTGTCCCAGGATAATTTCGAGGCTCTCCGCGAGCGGTTGGAGACGCAGAGGAAGGAGATCCTGGACATGTATAAACAGGATCTGAAGGCGGGACAGGAGTCGGCGGACGACGGTACCGAAGACATCGTGGACCGCGCCAACAACGCTTACAACCGGGAGCTGATGTTCTCCCTGTCGGACACCGAGCGCAACATGGTTCTGCAGATCGAGGGCGCTCTGCGGCGGATGGACGAAGGGGCCTATGGCCGCTGCCCGAACTGCGGCAACGCGATCCACCCCCTCCGCCTGGACGCGGTACCTTATGCCCGCTTCTGCATCAACTGCCAGGAGCTGGCCGAGAAGGGGATGCTCGAGATCGAGCCCTGACCCCGGACGGTATGGTGACTCGGCGAGGAGGTCCGGCGTTCCGGCCTCCTCGCTGCCGTTTGCGTCCGCAGCCCTGAAGATCCAGAAAATCCAATGGCCGCCGCCTCCATCGACAGCTTCCTCGCGAGCCTCGGCCGCCAGGGGGGGCCGCCCCAGGTCTGCCTGGTCCACGGCGACTTGGTTCTGGCCGAGCCGGCGGCTCAGCGCGTGGCCGAGGCTGTGGCACGGGCCGTGGATGCCGCCGCAGGCTCGGTCGAGACGCACCGCCGCCCCGGCGCGCTCTCGCCGCTGCTCCAGGACCTCCGTACCTTTTCGCTCTTCGCCTCGGCCAAGGTCCTGCTGGCGGTGGACACCGCCGTCTTCGCCGACCGCAGCGCCGCCGGCGAGCTGATCGACGCTGCTGCGGAGGCCGTGCCGCTCTCGGGCGAGGGGAGGCCGCTCGGCAGCCGGGAGCGGCAGGCCGCCTCCCGCCTGCTCCAGGCGATCCACCTCTTCGACGTCGACCCCTACGCAGGCGCTGCCGAGAAGGCGATCGCCGGCCTGCCGTCGTGGGTGCTCGAAGGCGGCACGTCCCGTGGACGGGCACGCAGCAAGCGCCAGGTGGAGGATCTCCGCGCCGGGCTCGTCGGGCTGCTGGAGGGGGCGCGCCGCGAGGAGATCCAGGGGATGGGGGACAGCGACATCTCGTCCCTGGCCGAGGTGATCCGCGGCGGCCTCCCCCCAGGACACGCGCTGGTGCTGGCCGAGAGCGCGGTGGCGGCGGACCACCCCCTCGTCCGCCTGCTGACCGAGCGCGGTGCCGTGCTGGGCATGGGCCGGCTGGAGTCCGACAAGGGGAGCTGGCAGGGCCTCGACCTGCTCGCCGCGGAGCTCGAGCGGCAGACCGGCGTAGCCATCGCGCCGGCCGCCCTGACCGAGCTGGCCCGCCGTACCCTGCGCCAGGAGAACGACGGCCGCGGGCGGGGGACGGGGGGCGTCGACTCCGACTCGACCGCCCGTTTCGCCGGCGAGTACCGCAAGCTCGCCAACCTCTCCGAGGGGACGATCGACCGCAAGCTGGTCGAGCAGGCGGTGGAGGACCGCGGCGAGGAGGACGTCTGGCAGCTCCTGGACGCCATCGCCGCCGGCCGCGGCGGGGAGGCCCTGGACCGCCTGCGCCGCCTCCTGGGCGCGGCGGAGGATCCGCTCGCCGCGCGGCTCTCCTTCTTCTCCCTGCTCGGCTCCTACTGCCGGCAGCTCACCGCCGTCCGCGGCATGATGCGGGTGGCCCGCGTGGCCCCGGGCGAGTCCAACTACTACCGCTTCAAGGAGCGCCACGCCGCCGCCCTTCAGGGGGAGATCCCCACCGGCGGCAAGAACCCCCTGGCGGGCCTCCACCCCTTCCGGCTCCACCGCGCCTACCTGGCCGCGGGCCGCCTCCCTGAGCCGCTCCTGGCGAGGCTCCCCTCCGACCTCCTGGAGACGGAGCTGCAGCTCAAGGGCGAGAGCAGCGAGGCCGACGTCGCCCTGGCCCGTTTCGTCGCCCGCCTGAGCAGCGGCCGCTGAGCGCGCGACGGCCCGGCCTGGTTGCCGGCCGGGAAGAGAAAGTCCTTTCTCGATAGCAGAAAGTCTCTCCGGAGCGGCGCCTTTTTCTCTGCATGGTGTCACTCTTTCCTACCAGGAGGTTCTGCTGCGGCTATGGTGGCCGTGAGCTTCAGAACACCGGAAGGAGAGGTTTGCCATGTCCCGCAAAGCTCGCTCGCTCGTCGTCGCCTTCGTCCTCTTCACCTTCGCCGGGAGCGCCGCCCAGGCTCTGCCCTGGACCGTTCGTCCCGCCGCTCCCGAGGGGGTCGCCATCCTTGCCTCCGCCTGGGAGTGGGTTGCGTCGCTCTTCGCTCCGGCCATCCCTTCGGAGAGCCGCGCTCCCCGGAAGCGGGCGGCCGGAGCGCTCGATCCCGGAGCGTTCGTCGAGGGCGGTGCCTTCGGAGGAGGCGGCGGCGACGCCGGCATGATCATGGACCCGAACGGCTTCAAGTAGGCTCGCGGTCCGGCCGGGCTCCGGTTTCGAGAACCGGCGCCCGGCAGCCGTCTTTTTTCTCTCCTTTGTCACGAATCGGCCCCTTGCGGTAACCAATGTTCTATAGAGGCAGCTGCGGCGAGCTCGTGGAGCCCTTGGTGGCAGGGGAGGTCCGGTTGCATTCGGATGAGATGAGAGGAGGAGGCCGGTGAAGATCCACCCGAACGCGTTGCTGCTGGAGGAGCTGTCGCTGTCGGCCGGCAGCCAGCGGCGGCGGCTGCTCGATCACCTGATAGGCTGCAGCCGTTGCCGAGGACGTCTGCGTGACCTGCCGAGACCGGAGGACGGCGCCGAGATGATTGCGACGGCTTTGAGGTTCAGCAAGGGCTCCGGCGATTACGGGGAGTCGATGAAACGCAGCCTGCGGGCTGCGCAGGCGCTGGAGCGGGCCATGGAGAGGGAGCGCAAGGAGGCCCCTGGCCACTACCTCGAGCTCATGGAGTATCCGGCCGGGCAACGCGAGCTCCTGCTCCACAACGCTCCCCGCTTCCATACCTGGGGCCTCTTCGAGCTGCTCCTCGAGCGCAGTTGGGAGATGGCGATCCGTTCGCCCGCCGGCTCCGAGGACCTGGCGCGGCTCGCGTTGCGCCTCGCGGAGTGCCTCGACACCGCCAGGTATCAGGAGAGGCTGATCGAGGACCTGAGGGCCAGGGCCTGGACCTACCTGGCGAACGCACACCGGCTGCGCTCCGACCTGGGGCAGGCCGACTCGGCCTTCGACACCGCCTACGAGCATCTGAAGAGCGGCACCCGGGAGCCGCTCGAGCGAGCCCTCTTCCTCGACCTCAAGGCCTCCCTGCGCCGCGACCAGCGGCGTTTCGACGAAGCCGACCGCCTGCTGCAGCGCGCGACCTCGATCTTCCTCCAGGACGGCGACAACCATCGAGCCGGACGGTGCCTCGTGAACCTGTCGACCGTCCATTTCTTCGCCGGTTCTGCCGAGGAAGCCATCCCGGTCCTCTACCAGGCGCTCGAGCTGATCGAGCCGCAGCAGGAGCCCAGGCTCCTGCTCTCCGCCTGGCACAACCTGATCTGCGCCCTGGTCGACCTGGAACGGTTCACCGAGGCCCAAGGGCTCTATCGCAAGGCCCAGCCGATCTATCGGAGCTTCACCGATGCCTGGACGCAGAACCGGCGCATGTGGGTAAAGGGGAGGATCCTGCAGGGCCTCGGTCGGGCCCAGATCGCGGAGTCGCTCCTGCTCGTCGTCCGCGAGGGCTTCCTCGCCGAAGGCATCCCGTACGACACGGCCCTGGTCTCGCTCGACCTGGCCCTGCTCTACGCCGAGCAGGGGCGCACGGCCGAGTTGAAGCGGCTGGCGGAGGAGATGGTCCCCATCTTCGCCTCCCGGCACATCCACCGCGAGGCGCTGGCCGCCCTGGCCTTCTTGAAGCAGTCCCTGGATGCGGAAAGGGCGAGCCTGGAAGCGGTGACGGGAGTGGCGAGCTTCCTCAGGCGATCGCAGTTCGATCCGGCGTTGCGGTTCGAGGCGCCGGCTTAAGGGGGCTACCCCCGTCCGAACTCCGGGCGGGGGAAGCCGTGCTCCAGCCGCAGCCGAAGAAAGCTCTCCAGGAAGCGCTCCCGCGACCCGTTGCGCAAGGGGTCGGCGTAAGCCTCCACGTCGTACGCCCCGGCTTCCCGTGCGGCTTCGAGCAGCGGCCGGAGGGCCAGGTCGCCGTCGTTGAGGCCGGGAGCGATGGGCGAGCACAGGACCTTCACCGCGATCCTCTCCTCGGCCAGCTCGCGCACGGCGCTCAGCTGCTCCGTCGGGTCCGCCGCCCGCGGGTCGATCCGCCTTGCCAGCTCGAAGTCCGCCGCCGGCATCGCCACCCGCACGGTCACCGAGCTGCGCTTGTCGAGCTCGACCAGCAGGCCGAGGTCGCGCAGGATCAGGGGCGATCCCGTGGTGATCGAGATCTCCAGCCCCTCCACCCGCAGCGAGGCCTCCAGCAGGGAGCGGATGACACCGTGGCGCAGCTCCGCCGGAACGTAGGGTACGGCCGCCGAGCCGATCGCCACCGGCTCGCCCTTGAGCGCCGCTCTCCGCAGCTTGCGCTCCAGAACAGGGTTCATGTCCGGCCTCTGGGCCGGGGCGAAGAAGGGGAACAGGGGGAGTGTGGCTTGCTGGATCATGTTACGCTCTTTTTACGCTTCCTTGCGCCCCTTGTCAAGAGGTCGTCTACAATCCCCTCGTCATGCCCGAGCTTCCCGAAATCGAGGTCCTTCGCCGCAGCCTGGAGCCTCACCTTCTCGGCGACCGGATCGAGCGGGTGGAGGTGCTGAACCCGGCGTTGCGGGAGCCGGTCGACGCGGCTGGCCTGCGTCGCAGCGCCGCGGGCCGCGAGGTGGCGGCCCTGCGGCGGCGCTCTAAGTACCTGCTGATCGACCTCGCCGGGGGGCGGACGGTCGTGGTCCACCTCGGGATGAGCGGCCGGCTGACCCTGGCTCCGGCCGGCGCGCCGCTCGAGCCCCATGAGCACGTCGCCTTCCACCTGCGCTCCGGCCGCCGGCTGCGCCTGCGCGACCCGCGCCGGTTCGGCATGGTGCTCGCCCTGCCCACGGCGGACCTCTCGGCCGACCCCCACTTCGCGCACCTCGGGGTGGAACCGCTGGAGCCCGGCTACGCCGGTGCCACGCTCGCCGGCGCGGCGCGCGGCCGGCGGGGGCCGGTCAAGCCGTTCCTGATGGACGCGACCGTGGTGGTGGGGCTGGGCAACATCTACGCCACCGAGACCCTGTTCCGGGCGGGCGTCCACCCGACGCGGTCGGTGGCGCGCATCTCGGAGCGTCGCTGGGAGCGGCTGGCCAGCTCGTCGATCGAGGTCCTCCGTCACGCCATCACCCAGGGCGGGACGACCCTCAACGACTTCGCCGACGGCGAGGGCCGGAGCGGCTACTTCCAGGTCGCCCTCGCCGTCTACGGCCGGGAGGGGGAGCCCTGCCCGGCCTGTGCCGCGCCGGTGCGGCGGATCGTGCAGGCCGGCCGCAGCACCTTCTACTGCCCGCGCTGCCAGAAATGACCCGCGGGCGGATAGAATCGCCCCGAACGCCCGATTGCCCAATTGCCTGATCCCCAGCCGGCCCACTGGAGCCCACCACCCATGATCGAGACCGTCCCGCTGCTGGACCCCCTGCTGTCCGCGATGAAGATGAAGCCATGCGTCCTGGGTGTGGCCGGAGGCAGCGGCTCGGGTAAGACGACCGTCGCCCGCGCCATCCTCGACGCCGTGGGCACGGACAGGATCGCCTTCATCGAGCAGGACAGCTACTACTGTGACGTGCAGTGGCGTAGCGAGTCCGAGCTGCTGCACCACAACTTCGACCATCCGGCGGCGCTCGACAACGACCTTCTCATCGCCCACCTGGCCGCCTTGAAGGCCGGCCACCCGGTCGAAGTGCCGATCTACGACTTCGTGCGCCACCGGCGCACTGCGCGCACCCGCCGGGTGGAGCCGCGGCCGGTGGTGATCCTCGAAGGCATCCTGATCTTCGTCGAGCCGGCGCTACGCGACCTGCTCGACTTCAAGGTCTTCGTCGACACAGACCCCGACATCCGGCTCATCCGCCGCCTCGGCCGGGACATGGCCGAGCGTGGCCGCACGGTGCAGGACGTGCTGCGCCAGTATCTCGAGACCGTCCGCCCGATGCACCTGGAATTCGTCGAGCCGTCGAAGCGGCACGCCCACCTGATCATCCCCGAGGGGGGAGAGAACCTGGTGGCGCTGGAGATGGTCGTGGCTCACGTGCAGCAGCTCCTGGACGGGAAGTAGGCATGCCGACCTACCTGCTGCGGGTGAGCGCCCGTTTCGAGGCGGCCCATCACCTCACCTCCTACCGCGGCGCCGCCGAGCCGGCTCACGGCCACTCCTGGCGCGTGGAGGCGGCGCTCTCCACCGGAGAGCTGGACGGCGAGGGGATGGCGTTCGACTTCGTCGAGGTCCAGGCCGCGCTGCGTGAGCTGGCCTCCCGCCTCGACCACAAGGACATCAATACCGTGCCGCCGTTCGATGCCGCGAGCCCGACCACCGAGCGGATCGCCGGCTGGTTCTTCTCTGGCCTCTCCGAGCGGCTCCCGGCGGCCCCCCTGGTCGAGGTGACCGTCTGGGAGGGGCCGGACTGCTCGGCCACATTCCGTCCCTGAGCTTGACAGGGACGGCCACTCTCATTAGCGTCACTCCACCCATGAAGAAAACACTCGCGTCGCTCGCGCTCGCCGCCCTCGCCCTCTACGCCTTCGGATGCGGTGGCGGCGAGACCGCCGTCGCCTCGGTCCAGGTGGTACCGGCGGCCGTACAGCTCCCGCTCGGGGAGTTGCGCACGGTCCGCCTGACCTGGACCCCGGTTGCGCCGCTCGACGGCGCGACCGGGGAACCGATCGTGTTCGTCCACCTGCTGGACGACAAGGACACGGTCGCGCGCACGTTCGATCACCCCTTCCCGCAGAAGTGGCGCGAGGGGGCTCCCGCGAGCTACGACCTCAAGCTCTACCAGTCGGCGCTGGCGCCGCCGCTTTCGGCGGGCAAGTACCGGCTCACCGCCGGCCTCTACGACAAGGAGGGCAAGCGCTGGGCACTCGACGGCGTCGGCGAGCCGCTCCGCCGGAACGAGTACAAGATCGCCGACGTCGAGGTGCCGGCTCAGGGTGCGGGGCCGAAGTTCGGCTTCTCCCCCGCCTGGCTGCCCGTCGAGCCCGGCGGCGACCGCCAGGTGATGGCGCGGCGCTGGCTCCTCAAGCCGGGCGCCATCCGCGTGCTGAACCTGCGCAGCCCGGGCACCGTCTGGATGGTGCTGCGCATCCCCGAGCCGTCGCCGGAGGAGAAGCTGGTGCTGGAGAAGGGGGCGAACGCCCCGGCGGTGCTGGTCAACGGCAACTGCGGCGGCGTCGACGCGAGCATCTCCGGCGCCGGCATCCACGAGATCGAGCTGCCGATGGAGCCGCCGCCCCCGTCGGTGAAGTTCTGCCGCGTCATCCTGACCCCCAACTTCCACCTGGAGCCGCGCGGGGTGGGCCAGAAGCGTTCGGTCTCCCTCGAGAACCTTGGCTGGGCCCCGGCCGCCGGGCGGGGAGGCCGGGTGCGGCCACCCGCTCCTTCGGTGGCCCCGGAAGCGCCGGCGGCTCCGTGATCCGGCCATGAAGCACGGTCCCGCCGCCATCCTCCAGCCCGGCCAGGAGCGTTATCTCGAGCGGCTGCTGCCGCCCCGGGATCCGCTGCTGCGCGAAATGGAGGAGCTCGCGAAGCGGGACGGCGTGCCGATCTCGGACCCCGAGGTCGGGCGGTTGCTGGGGGTGCTCGCCCGCTCGACCGGCGCCCGCCGCATCCTGGAGATCGGGACGGCCATCGGTTACGGCACGCTGTGTCTGGCCCGCGGCGCGGCCGAGGCCCGCATCGTGTCGATCGACCTCGACCCCGCACGGCTCGCCACGGCGCGCGCCTTCCTGGAGCGGGGCGGAGTGGCGGAGCGGGTGGAGCTGATCGAGGGTACGGCGCTCGACGTCCTCGGCCGCCTCGCCGGGCCCTTCGACCTCGCCTACGTGGACGCGGTCAAGACCGAGTACCGGCGCTACCTGGACCTGCTGCTGCCGAAGCTCAAGGTCGGGGGCCTCGTCGTCTGCGACAACCTCCTGTGGGCCGGCCAGGTCGCCTCGCCCCCCGAGGAAGGCGAGGAGGACGAGGAGGCCCGATCCCTGCGCGCCTTCAACGGCTACCTGATGATGCACCCCCAGCTCCAGGCCGTGGTCCTCCCCCTGGGCGATGGCGTGGGCCTCGCCACCAAGACCAAGCCCCTGATCAGCGAGATGGGCGGGCCGTTCTAGCCTACAGCTCCGCACGCACCGCGATCAGCCGCTGCCGCAGCTCCCGGGCGCTGGCGGGCCGGCGAGCGCGGGTCTTGTGGAGGGCGGAGCGGAAGAGCTCGCCGAGCGTCCCGTCGAGCTCGGGGAGGATCTGGGAGAACTCCGGCACTCGGCCGAGCTTGATCCGCGCGATGACCTGCGGCGCGTCGCCCCCGGCGAAGATCTTGCGGCCCAGCAGGCACTCGTAGAGCACCACGCTCAGGCTCCAGAGATCGAAGGACGGGTCCGCCGGCTGGCCAGTGACCGCCTCGGGAGAGAGGTAGCCCAGCGTGCCGACGAGCCGGTGCGCCGAGACCGCAGCCGCGCCGTGGGCCTCGTCCCCCCAACGCTCGGTGGAGAGCAGAGAGTCCTCGTCGTCGTCACCGCTGCTCATCAGCGCGAAGTCCATCTCGCCGTCGAGGTCCTTGATCATCCGGGCGATCCCGAAGTCCATCAGCTTGGGAATTCCGTCCCGGGTGTAGCCGATGTTGGTCGGCTTGATATCCCGGTGGAGGATGTCGGCGGCGTGGAGGTGGGCGAGCGCATCGGCCATGGCGATGCCGAGGTCTACGGTCTCGAGCGGAGAGAGGGTGCGTCCCGCGGTCATCCGCTGCGCCAGCGTCCCGCCTTCGAGCATCTCCATGACGAGCATCGGTGTCCCCTGCCAGGTCTCCAGGGCGTAGACGGGCGCGAGGTGCGGGTGAGAGGCGGCCGCCGCGGTCCGCGCCTCGCGCCGCAGCCGCATGGCATCCTCCGGCGAGACCCGGCGCAGGGTCTTGATCGCCACCGGCCGTCCGAGCGCCAGGTCGGCGCCGTGGTAGACGATGCCCATGCCGCCGACGCCGATCCGCTTCTCGAAGCGGAACTTGCCGGGCAATACGTAGGGCACGCGGGCCACCTCCAGCTTGCGGCTGCAGTTGGCGCAGAACACGGTATACGTGGCGAACAGGGAGCCGCAGTTGGCGCACTCCTTGGCGTACTCGGCCGCTGCCGCCGACGGCTCGGAACGAGACAAGCCCTCGACGTCCGGCGTGTCCATCCACGATCGCTTGGGAGCGAACGTCCGTCCTTGGTCCAGCTCCAGCACCCAGGCGGCGTTGCTGGCGATGGCGTGGAGGAGCTGGCGGTCCTCCCTGAGGAAGGGCAGGCCGCTCTTCTTCTCCCCCAGCCCGACCATCCCCAGGAGCGAGCCGTCGCGCGCCAGGATCGGTACGATCAACCGGAAGCCGCTGTCGACCAGCCAGTGCCGCTCCTTCTCGGGGAGCTTGAGCAGGGAGGAGGCGAGGTTTTCGAGGTCGACCTCCAGGGGATCGCTGGCGTTCGAGACGGTGAGCGCCAGCGACGACGAGGCGTCCAGGCGGCGAGCCCGGCTGCGTGGATCGGTGAGCATCCCGCTGCGCGAATCGAGCACCATCATCGAGATCCCTTCCAGATGGAGGGCGAGGTCGATCTCCCGCGACACGAGGCTCGCCAAGCTCTCGACCTCGCTGATCGAGCGGATGCGCTCGACCAGCAGGGTGAGGATCTGGCGTGCGTCGTACTGCTCGCGGAAGAACCGGCGGTCGATCGCGTCGAGCAGCCGGCGGCGGTAGCCCAGGGCCACGGCACCTATGGCGGCCGCAGAGAGGAGGAGGAAGACGTGCTTGCCGGAGAAGATCTCGCTGAGTGAAAGGGAGCGGTGGAGGATCAGGTAGGCGCACAGGGCGACCAGTGGGACGGCCACCAGGGCGAGCACGGAGGTGCGGGCGAGGGCGTACTGGATCGCCCGCCGGGCGATCAGCTTGACGTCCAGCACCCGGTGGACGAGCACGGCGTAGGGGACTATGAACGGCACTGTCAGGGCGAGCGAGCTGAAGGCGATGATGACCCCCAGCTTCAAGCCCGGGTGTCTGGCCATGAAGGCCCTATAGCCAGGGAGGGCGAGCTCCATCAGGATCTCGATCAGCATCGGGCCGAAGGCGATCGCCAATCCCTGGAGGAAGAGGCGGACGCGGCGCCGGCTCGGCCCGCGCAGGGCCAGGCTCTTCCAGATCAGCACTCCGAACGCCGCGGCGGTCAGGAACATGGCCGCGACGTAGTACATCCCCTTGCCCTGCATGGGTATGAACCGCTCCAGCAGGTCCCACTCCGGAAAGACGAACCGAAGCAGGTTCAGGGAGAAGAAGGAGATTCCGGCCCAGGCGGAAAACCCCACCAGGGCGCTCATGAAACGCCGTGTCCCGGCCGGCGGCTGCTCGGGGAAGTCGCGGACGAAGACCCAGAGGAAGAAGGGCAGGAACGCGTCCATCTCGAACGCGTTGATCAGCTCCAGGAGGGGTGACGCCAAGCCGCTCGACGGACCGGCGAGCAGGCTGAGGGGCTTGTTGCACCAGGCCGACGCCCCAACGAGGAAGAAGCTGCCGAGCGCCACCGCTCTCTTGTCACCGCGGCCGCCGAGCAGCAGCAGGGCCGCGGTGGCCCCGAAAGCGAGAATGAAAAGTAAATATAAAATGTGAGGGAAGGTGGGATTGCTGCCCACCCCCTCGTCATACGTGAGGAAGAACGCGGCCAGCCCCACCGCCAGCTTTACCGTGGCGAGCAGCGGAACGAACCGCTTCCAGAACCAATGAATCACACCACCCTCCGCACCCGAGCGATCACAGAGGCGACGGCGGAGGCGGGCAGAAATCGGTGTCTGAGGTGAGCTGCACCGTCGTGGCGGCGCCATAGACGATCAGGGCCGTGATCGTCGTCGCTCCCGCGAGCACCGCGGTCACGGCCGCAAGGCTGCCGATGGCACGGATCCGGAGGAGGATCGCGTTGGCCTCGGTCGCCCAGACCTTTTCGACGATTTCAGGAGTGATCGCATCGTAGTACCAGCGGCGGAGCTCCAGCGCGGCTTCCTGGGTAACCTGGAAGATCCCCAGGCCCTGGCCGAACGCCACATCGATCTGTGCCATGATCCCATCCTTCGTATATGCCACTTTCCCCTCCTTTGCGCAGAGAGCTGCGCTGGTTTTTGGACTGGTCCATGATCGACCTTACGGCAGCGCCAGACAGTCCAAAACGGGAGAACGCCAAATCAACAATGTTTCAGTATGGTTAATTATAACGGGTATAATTTAGCTTCGTCAAGTTACGATAGCTCACGCTTTAGAGGCGGAGGCGCGCGGCGGCGAGCCGTCGTTTGAGCTCGCTGGCGGAGGCGGGCCGGCGGCTCTGGGTGCGGTGGAGGGCCGAGCGGAAGAGCTCGCCGAGCGTGCCTTCGAGCGCGGGGAGCACCTGGGAGAACTCCGGGACCCGGCCGTGGCGGATGCGCATCATCAGGTTGTGCATGTCGCCGCCGCTGAAGATCTTGCGGCCGAGCAGGCACTCGTAGAGCACGATCGAGAGGCTCCAGAGGTCGAAGGAGGTGTCGGCCGGCTTGCCGTCCAGGGCCTCCGGCGAGAGGTAGCCGAGGGTGCCTACGAGCTGGTTCGAGGCGGTGCCGGCGGTCGGCGTGCCGTGCCAGAGGGAGGTCGGCGGCGACAGGACGGAGTCCTCCGGCTCCTCGTCGGGCGGCACGGCGAGAGTGTCGCGCCGCAGGTCGAACATCACCCGGGCGATGCCGAAGTCCATCAGCTTGGGGACGCCGTCGCGGGTATAGCCGATGTTGCTCGGCTTGATGTCGCGGTGGAGGATGTCCGCGGCGTGGAGCTGCTCCAGGGCCTCGGCGATGGCGATGCCCATCTCCACGGTCTCGGCCGGGTCGAGGCGCCCCTTCTCGATGCGCTGCGCGAGCGTGCCGCCCTCGAGCAGCTCCATCACCAGCATCGGCGTCCCCTGCCAGGTCTCCATGCCGTAGACCGGGGCGAGATGGCGGTGGGAGACCGCCGCCGCCGTCCGCGCCTCGCGCCGCAGCCGCATGGCGTCCTCGGGCGAGACGCGGCGCAGGGTCTTGACCGCCACCGGCCGGCCGAGCGCAAGGTCTGCCCCGCGGTAGACGACACCCATGCCGCCGGTGCCGATCCGCCGCTCGAAGCGGAACTTGCCCGGCAGCACGTAGGGCACGTGCGAGGGCTCCAGCCGACGGCTGCAGGTGGCGCAGAAGACGGTGAACGGCCGGAAGAGCCGGCCGCAGTTGGGACACTCCTTGGCGAGCTCGGCGGAGGTCGGCGTGTCCTCCTCGTCCGCCACGGCGGCCGGCGTGCCCGTACCCGGGGTGTCCGGCCAGGAGCGCCGCGAGCCCATCGACTGGCTCTGCTCCAGCTCCAGCACCCAGGCGGCGCTGCTCGCGATGGCATGGAGGAGCTGGCGGTCCTCCTTGAGGAAGGGCAGCCCGCTCTTCTTCTCGCCGAGCCCGATCAGCCCGAGCAGCGAGCCGTCCCGCGCGAGGATCGGCACGATCAGGCGGAAGCCGCTATCCACCAGCCAGTGGCGCTCCTTCTCGGGCAGTCTGGCGAGCGGCAGGCGCGCGTCCTCCAGGTCCACCTCCAGCGGGTCGCTCGCGTCGCCCACCAGCTTGGCGAGCTCCGACGAGGCATCCAGCCGGCGGTTCCGGTTCCTGGGATCGGCGAGCAGCCCCGAGCGCGGGTCGAAGGACATCAGTGAAATCCCCTCCGGGTGGAGGGCCAGGTCGACCTCGCGGGCGAGCAGCCCGGAGAGGTCGGCGGAGGAGCTCATGGCGCGGATGCGCTCCACCAGCAGGGTCAGGATGCGCCTCGCGTCGTACTGCTCACGGAAGTACTGCCGGTCGATGGCGTCGAGCAGCGTGCGGCGGTAGCGCAGAGCCGCCGCGCCCACCACCACGGCGCTGCCGAGGAGCAGCAGCCGCCTGCCGGAGAAGATGGTCTCGAGGCTCTCCTCGCGGCTGGTGTACAGGTAGGCACCGAGGGCGAGCAGCGGCACCACGGCGAGGGCGATCGCGGAGTAGCGGGCCAGGGCGTACTGCAGCGCCCGCCGGGCGATCAGCCGGATGTTCAGCGCGCGGTGGACGAGCACCGCGTAGCCGGTGGTGAACGGCACGGAGGAGAACAACAGGAAGAGCAACAGGTAGATCGGGACAGGCAGCGCGATCGACCTGTCGAAAACGTTGGCGATCACGTCCATCAGGACGAAGAGGAGGAACGGCGCCATGCCGGCCAGGCCGGCGACGAACAGGCGTATGCGGCCTCCGTCCGCCTCCGTCGCGGTGCGTGCCCGCCAGAGCAGGAAGGCGAGGGCCAGCATTGCGAGCGTCAGCACCACGCTGTAGTAGGCGAAGCTCGGCTTGGGCGGCGCGATGCTGTCGAGGGGAGCTCCCGGCCGCGCCAGCAGGTTGCGGACCAGGCACCCCAGCTCGAGGGCGAAGAGCGCGGCGCCGATCGCCAGCGAGGCGAGCGCGCCGCCATCCGCGATCCGCCGCGTCCGGAAGCTGAGCGGGCTCGCCGGGAACTCGCCGGCGAAGCGCCAGAAGAAGTAGGGCAGGAAGGCATCGACATGCACGCTGCTCAGCCAGAGGGCCGCCATCCCCAGCAAGCCCGAGTCGGAGGCGACGAGCCGCAGCAGCGGACGGTTCGAGAAGGAGGTGGCCAGCAGGAGGAAGAAGATGCCGAGGTGCACGGCCCGGCGGTCGCCGCGGCCCCCCAGCCAGAGGAGGGTGCCGCCCAGCGCGTAGGCGCAGAGCGGGAGCACCAGCATCAGGCTGGAGAGGGTGGTGGCGCCGTTGGCGTCCACCACGTACGGCGAAGCGGAGACGACCCCGACCAGGGCCAAGCCGAGCTTGAGGCCGATCAGGGCCAGGAGCAGCCGTTCCCAGGCAGGATTCTTCAAGGCGCTCCCGGCTCCCCTGACTCAGGGTCCCGGATCAGCCTCCGATAGGGTCCGGACAGTGCGGGCACTTCGAGTCCGCTTCGACGGTCCTGGCCCCTTTGAGCACGTGGTCCTTCTGGATCTCCGCGCCGCCGCACTCGCTCTTGGCCTCCTCGCCGATCGCCTTGAACTTCGCAAGGAACCCGGTCCCCTCGGTGCCCCATACGTCCACGGGAGTCTGATTGCTCACCGCCGCCGGCTTTCCGAGCCAGTAATGATACCGGGCGTGGAACCATTCGCACGCCTCGGGGGAGATGTGGGACCCCGAGGCACCCTGCGAGAAGGCGAAGACGGCCTGTACGAACAAGGCATTCTGGTCAGCCATGAATCCCTCCATGATGAACGATGTGAGCCTCAAGCCATTGAAATGTTTTCGGGACAGCCATTAAGTGTATGTCGCAGAGACTCGACCCGTCAAGGCAGACCCCCTGAACGCAAAAAGGCCCGGGGACGCGTGCCCCCGGGCCTTTCGTCCGGTCTCGTCGGCTTAAAAACGCCGGTTAAAACTTGATGCTGCAGCCGTAGGGCTGGGTGCTCGCCGGGCTGGGGTCTTTCCCGGCTTTCTCGGCGGTCAGACCGGCCTTCACGTAGTTGGTGCGCTCCGCCTTCGCCTTGCGGCCCGGCGGGTCGTCGTCGATGGCGCCGTTGTAGGCGATCTTGCCGCTCGCGTCGACGATGAACATGTGCGGCGTGGTCTTGGCGTTGTAGGCCTTGGCGGTCTGGCCCGTCTCGTCGTAGACGATGGGGTAGTTGACGCCGTTCTTCGTCGCCCAGGCCTTGTGCTCCTCCGGCTTCAGGTAATTCGCGTGGCTGGCGCTGGTGCTGTTGATGCCGAGCCAGACGACCTCGCCGTGCTGCTTCGAGAGCTCGGCCATCGTCTTCTCACGGGCGTGGCGGTCCGAGAAGGGGCAGTTGGGGTTCACCCATTCGAGCACTACCGTCTTGCCCTTGAGGCCGGCGAGCGAGTAGCTCTTGCCGTCGACCCCCTTGAGCTCGAAGTTGGGGGCGGTGGCCCCGACCTCGCCGGCGGCGAAGGCGGGTGCGGCCGCCAGAGCGGCGGCGAGGAGCAGGGACGTTGTCGGAATGAATCGGTTGCGCATCGTTTCAGCCTCCTGTGTTAACTGGTATCTGCGTTGCGGATGTCACATCCCGCGCCGGGCGCGGGGAGAGACGGTTTTCGTCGGCAAGCCAGAGAGCGGCGACGGCGAACGCCGCCAGCACCACCGCCAAGCCGAATTTGAGCACGCTCCTCGCCCGGCTACGGTGGCGCAGCCAAGCGAAGAGAGCCATCGCCAGCAAGGTCAGCTCGACCCAGGCCAGCCCCTCGGGCCGCACCTGGTGAGAGAGGGCATAGAGCAGCCAGAGCGCGCTCGCGCCGGCGAGGAAGCCCAGCCCTTCGCGCAGCATGCGCGCCCAGCGGCCCGGCTGCGGCAGGGCAAACGCCAGGCCCGGTGCGGCGACGAAGAGCAGGTAGGGCAGGGCGAGCCCCAGCCCCAGCGCCGCGAAGATGGCGCACACTTCGAGCCCCCCGCTCGCGAGGGCGAACCCCACCGGCGCCTGGAGGTTCGGCAGCGGCCAGGCGAGGGCGAGAGGCGCCACGAACAGACCGGCGAGGAGGTGTCGGCCTGTGCCGGACACCGGAGTCGGAGTCTCTCCAGAGGGGGCGGGCCCGAGGGGGATTTCCAGCAGCCCCCAGAGGTTGAGGGTGAGCGCCAGGGTGGCGACTGCGAGCAACGCCGCGAACGCCGGCTCCTGGAGCTGCGATCCCCAGCCGGCCGGCAGACCCGAGCGGTGCGCGGTCAAGGCGATCGCTGCCACCCCCCAGCACGAGCCGAGGACACCGGTCGCCACCGCCGCCGCTTTCTCGCGCACCGCCGCCCGCCCGCCGGCGTCCGCCCGTAACGCCAGGGCCTCGCCCACCAGGAGCGCCAGCACCGTGGGCATCGCGTTGAGCAGCAATCCGCCGAGCAGGGCCAGTAGCAGCATCCGGGGCAACCCGCGCTTCGCAGATGGCGCTGTCGCAGCCGTCCCGGCAGGATTCCGCTCCTGCAGCAGTGGCGCCGGCTCCGCCCGCCTCTCGACCTCCCGCCGCGCCGCCACGTTGAGGCCCTTGCCGTCGTGGGTGAGGCCGGTCACCGTCCAGGCGAGAGGGGTTCTCGCGGGCAGCTCCTTGTCCACCTGTTTCGGCCGCACCGGTACGCGGAAGATCACCCCGCCCGGGGTCAGCCGCATCTGCGGCTTGCCGAGGTCGAAGGCCTCGTGGGGCTCGAAGAAGATCCCGGTCTCCCCGTCCTTGCCCTCCGCACCGATCACCCGCACCTCCAGGAGCGGACCGTCCTGGCCCTGGCCGCCCTGGTGAATTACTCCGCCGGTCTGCAGCCCGGCGATCTCCTCCGCGGGCCGCGGCACGCGGGCGCGCCAGGTGTCGAGCAATGGCGCGGTTTCGGGGTCGGCCACCGCGGGGTCCCCCAGCGGCTGCTCGAGGGCGAGCGTGTAGCGGTAGGGCACGCAGTCGACCTTGCAGATCAGGTAGTCGAGCTCGGCGACGATGCGCAGCGAGTCGCCGGTCGCCTGGATGCGCGCCTCTACGGGATAGACCACCTCGTCCGAGTAGCCGAAGGCGACCAGGTCGCCTGGCAGCTCGAAGCGGTGGGGGGCCGGCCAGAGGATCTCCGCCTCCTTCAGAGCGCCGCCCAGGGAGTCGCCGAGGCCCAGCACCGGCGGGAAGCCCGCGTCGCCGCTGTTCTTCCAGTAGACGTGCCAATCCTTCTCCAGGGTGAAGTGCAGCCCCAGTCGGAGCTCGCCCTTGCGGGGGGCCACGCCGTAGGGGGTGATCAGCCGTACCCGCGACTGCTCGTTCGCCGACCACTCGCTCGCCGCACCCAGGGCCGGAGCCGGCGCGAGGAGCGGCCCCATTGCGGAGAGGGCGAGGAGGGTGAGGAAGGCTGTTTTCGGAGCGTACATCGCGTCTGCGAGGGTCGGACTGTTCGCGAAGGGGAACTTGTGAAGGCGCGGCTCAAATTCCCCCGAGTTCCCCCGGGCAGGTGATTTTACAGACAATTTACCGGGGGCGCTGCTATCTTCGGAAGGCGATGCGCGTCCACTTCACCAACCTCGGCTGCAAGCTGAACCAGGCGGAGATCGAGCGCCTGGCGCGGGAGTTCACCGCGGCCGGACACCGTGTGGTGGGCTCGCTCGCCGAGGCGGACCTCCACGTGGTCAACTCCTGCACCGTCACCCACGTCGCCGCCCGCGGCTCGCGCAAGGCGGCGGGGAGGGCGCGCCGCGCCGGGCTTCCCCTGCGCACCGTGCTCACCGGCTGCCATGTCTCCGAGCGGCCGGAGGAGGCGGCGCGCGCCGCCCGCCTCGCGGGGGTCGACCTCGTCGTCCCCAATCGTGAGAAGGACCGCCTCCTGTCCCTGGTCCACGCCGCCTTCCCCGACGCCGCCCCGCCGGAGCCCGAGCTGCCCGTCCCCTACGTGCCGCTGCCCTTCGGCAACACCCGGGCGCTGGTCAAGGTGGAGGACGGCTGCAACATGCGCTGCGCCTTCTGCATCATCCCCTTGACCCGCGGCCGCCAGAAGAGCCGAGCCCTCCCCGAGGTGGTGGCGGAGGTCCGCGCCCTCGTCCACGCGGGCTACCGGGAGATCGTCGTCACCGGCGTCCAGATCTCCGCCTACCGCTCAGGGGACGCTCACCTCTACGAGCTCGTGAGGGCGATCCTCGGCGAGACCGCCGTCCCTCGCCTGCGCCTCACCTCCATCGCCCCCTGGGACCTGGACGAGCGCCTGCTCAGTCTCTGGGGCGACTGGAGCGAGCGCCGCCTCTGCCGCCATCTCCACCTCTCTCTCCAGAGCGGCTCGACGGCCACTCTCCGCCGTATGCGCCGCCCCTACACGGCAGAGGGCTACCTCGCCCTGCTCGGCCGCGTGCGGGAGGCCATCCCCGGCGTCGCCGTCACCACCGACGTCATCGCCGGCTTCCCCGGCGAGACGGCAGCGGACTTCGAGGAGAGCCTGGCGGCCGTCGAAGCCGCCGGCTTCGCCCGCGTCCACGTCTTCCCCTATTCCGCCCGCCCTGGCACCGAGGCCGAGTCCCTCCCCGGCCACGTCGCCCCCGAAGAGAAGAAGGTCCGGGTGGACCGCCTGCTGGCAGCCGCCGACCGCGCCGACCGGGCCTTCCGGCGCGCCCACCTCGGCAAGCGGGAGACCGTCCTCTGGGAGAAGCCGAGGGACGGCATGGGCCAGGGGCTGACGGACAACTACATCCGCGTGGTGAGCGAGGAGGGGGCCGGGCTCTGGAACCGCTTCACGGAGGTGGAGTTGGTGGACCTCGCCGAGGATGGGGTGGCGGGGCGGGTGGTCCGCGAGCAAGCCATCTCGAAGACAGTGATCGCCGAGCGGGGGATGGGCGTTGCAGTGCCCGGGGATCGCCTTCGCCCCCGCGGACCGGCGCCTCAATAGTCCGGGGCGGCCCCTCTGCGGCGGGGGATGGCTTTCCAACTTCACGCCGGAGCCCTTCCCGCGGACGCCGCCACGTCTCTCCTCCGCATTTTTGCGTCTCAATCGTGAGGGAAAGCGTTCCAGCGGCACCGGGGAGCGTTCCCCCCGTCGGGGAAAGCGTTCCAAAAGCGGGGGCGAGGGCTCTCCCCGGCCGATGGAACGCTTTCCCCGACGATTGGAACGCCCTCCCTCACGATTGGAACGCTATTCCCATCTGTTGGAACGCTCTCCCCAGCGTTTGGAACGCTTGCCCCTGGCGATGGGACGCCGCCCCATGCTATTGGGACGCTGCGGCGTGCTGTGGGAGGTTCCCCCGGCTCTCTTGGGACGCTGCCCCGGCGCTTGGGACGGTCGCCCGGCTCCACCGGGCGCCTTCCCCGTCGCTCAGAGCTTCCGGTACCGCGCGGGGGAACGCCCGGAGCTCGGCTGGACCCTCTCGAGGATCCCCTCGACCTGTAGAAAGGACAGGGACCGGTGGAGCGTGCTGCGGCTCGGCCGGTACCCCAGGGCCAGGATGAGCTCGTCCCTGGCGAACTCGTCGCCCAGGCGGTCGAGCGCCGTCTCGATGTCGTCCAGAGCTTCCCCGCTGCCGAGCCTCGGCCGGACAGCCTTCGGAGCCGCGGGCGGCGGGGTCGGCGCGGGCATGGCGGCCGCCGGCGCTTCGCCGCCCGGGGACGGGCGACGGACGTCCTCCAGAGCCTGGACCTTCACGCGGTGCGCCTGCTGGAGCAGCTCGATGCCGGTGAGTAGCTCGCGGTCGAGCTGGCGCCTGCGGTCCTCGTAGTCTTCCTCGGTCATGAGGGGATTGTCTCTCAAAAGCCCCGCCCCGCCACCCGCTCCAGAATCTGGTACAAGCCGAACTTCGGCAGCCTCAGAAAACCGTACCAGGCCGCGGCGGCCAGGGTGCCTTCGTTCAGCCATTCGCGCATCCAGTATTCGGCGTGGCGCGGGTCGCGCTGCTTCAGGCCGGGGCCGTTCTCGATCGCCCAGCGCCGGTTGTAGCGCTCGTGGACGCCGACGGGGGCGGAGAGGATGAGCGGCAACCCCAGGGCGGCGAAGAAGGTCATCTCGCTCGGTTTGGTCCACAGGACGTCGGTCTCGGCCAGGAGCCGGTTGAAGCTGGGGAAGTAGCCCTCCAGGGTGGGCTCCAGGAGGACGCGCACGCCAGGGTGGCCGCCGAGGCCGGCTTCGCGGATCCAGATCTGGAACTTCGCGGCGATCTCGCGGCGTACACCCGCCACCAGGCAGACTCGCAACCGGCCCTCTTCGATCAAGGTCTTCAAACCCAGGAGCAGGTCGCGGGCGAGGTCGGCCTGGGCGCCGGCGCCTCCCACGGTGAAGGTGAGGAGGGGCGGCCGGCCCTCTTCTTCCTGCTCGGGCAGGCCGCCCAGGAAGTGGTGGACCTCGCCCCGGGCCTGGCCGCGGAAGACCCCCTTGGGATCGAGGCGGACGAGGCGGCCGGCGAGGTTGCGCCGCAGGGCGGGGAGGTCCGGCCCGCCCAGCAACTCGCCCGGCAGGGGGAAGCCGGTGAACTCGATCCGGCCGGGCGCGACACCGTAGGCGCGCAGGCGGTGGATGGCCCGCCGGCTGGGGGTCAGGTAGAAGATCTTCGACCGCTCGGGGCGGAGGGGCACCCAGGCGCGGTTGATGTCGACGTCCGTCACCACGCAGTAGACCCGCTCGCAGCCGTGGTGGTCGGCGCTGATGGCGGAGGCGAAGAAGGTGGTGAGGAGCGGCTGGCCGCCCGCCTGGAGGCACTCCACCAGGCCGCGCCCCAGCCCCTTCGATCTGCTGGCGTCGTGACGCCTGCGAGATGGATCTGTACAGCGATCATGTTGGTTCGAGTAGAATCTGGTCGAGGACTTCTTTCTGTGCCTCATCTCAAGACGGAGTTCAGGAGAGTCGAAGGTGACTGATGAAACCAAAGTCATGGTAGACACGCTGTACAAGGAATTCCAGCGGGTCAGTTCGAAGTCAGTAGCAACCGACGATTGGTTTTTCCGGTTCTTATCGATTGCAGTCGTGCCGTTTCTTGTTTTTTTGGCATACTGCCTTGTGACCCCGGGCTATCGGATATTCGTGGCGACGCTACCGTTTTTGTCGTTACTTGGCCTCGCCGTCGTTGCTGTCTTGACCACTCATTACCAATACGCGGGTGCGTATGGTGAGCACTTGATCAATCGGATCAATCAAGAACTGGGTGCAAGGGAGATTCGCCACGTTGAGTTCGATCGGGCTTGTTATAAGGGTTGGCATTCTCCGGTGACAATTAGCTATATTTTAGGCTTTGGAGTGTTGATATTTCTCAACGTACTTGCGGTTCCGGTCATTAATTCTGCGAGGGAAGCATTCCTGGCACTATCTTCGGCTCGCGACCAGCAACTGAGTTGGTTACACATCATCATAAATCACTATTGGCTGGTTACAATAAATTGCGTAGTAATTATCGTTATCGCCTTCCTCGTATCGTTTATTAAGGTTCATGTCTTGACTCGGAGACTCTTGAAAGGTGTGGAGACCAGCGTCGAGCCATCCTCAAACACTCCGACGCCCAGCTCGAAACCAGGAAGATCTGGTCCGACAAAGAAGTCAGATCCTCGAACAGCCTCTCGTTCACGACCTTAAGATTCGCGAGGACGTGGAGAGCTTGGGATAGCCGGTGCCGCGGAAGACGAAGGCGCACTTCCCGACAGCAGAGGCGCGCACGAGTTACATCCAGGTAACAGGAAGGTCAGGAATGTGCTACAAGAATGCGCCATGTTCCTCGCCGCCGCCGTCCAGCTCACCTCGACCTCCGACGAGGCGGCCAACTGGGAGAGCGCCCGCGAGCTCGTGGAGCGGGCCGCGGGGTACGGCGCCCGGTTCGTCGCGACACCGGAGAACACGAACTACCTGGGGCCTCACGAGGAGAAGGTGCGCCGCGCCGAGCCTCTGGACGGCCCGACGTGCTCCCGCTTCGCCGGCCTGGCCCGCCGCCTCGGTCTTCACCTCCTGCTCGGCTCGTTCAACGAGCGGAGCGACGAGCCCGGCCGGTGTTACAACACCAGTGTGCTGTTCGGCCCGGAAGGCGCCATCCTTGCCACCTATCGAAAGATCCACCTGTTCGACGTGGACGTGCCCGGCGGCGTGCGCTTCGCCGAGTCCGCCACCTGCAAGCCGGGGGAGGAGACGACGGTGGTCGACACGCAGTTCGGCCGCTTCGGTCTCTCGATCTGCTACGACCTGCGCTTCCCCGAGCTCTACCGGCGCCTGGCCGACGAGGGGGCGGACGTCCTCTTCGTCCCCTCGGCCTTCACGCTCGCGACCGGCAAGGACCACTGGGAGGCGCTTCTGCGCGCCCGCGCCATCGAGAACCAGTGCTACGTCATCGCGCCCGCCCAGCACGGCCGGCACGACGACGGCGGCCTGGCCCAGACCTGGGGGCACGCCATGATCGTCGACCCCTGGGGCATCCCCGTCGCGACCGCTTCCGACGGCCCCGGCCTCGCCCTGGCCGAGATCGACCTCCGGCGCGCCGAACGGGTGCGGCAGGCGATCCCGGTGCGCCGGCACCGGCGGCTCTGAGCTGGAACGCGGTTTGCTTTCCTTCCCCTCGGCATGTCCGAGGAGCCGAAAACCCCCGACCCCAGCCTCCTGCTCGACCTGATGACGCGGGTGGAGCGCAGGTTCGACGCGGTCAAGGAGCGGCTCGCCGACCGGTTCGACCGCGACGACCGGGTGCAGATCCTGCCCTACCGGGGCTATGGCACCCGCGAACGGCTGTGGCTCCAGGGCCGGGTGCTCGAGGACGAGCCGGTGGGGACGGCGGGCAAGAAGGACTCGGTCTGGCGCAACCTCGGCAACACCTGGAAGCGATTCGAGACCGACGAGCTGCCGGGCATCCGGGTGGAGGCGCGGGTCGGCGGCTGGACGGGAGAGATGGTGACGGACGAGGAGGGCTACTTCCGCTTCGACGTCAACCTGCCGGAGCCGCTGGCAGCGTCTCTGCCGGAAGACGGCAGGCTCTGGCACGAGGTCGAGCTCGAGCTCCCCGAGAGCCCGGTACGGGCCTGCGGCGAGGTGCTGGTGCCGCCGGCCGGGGCACGCTTCGGGGTGATCAGCGACATCGACGACACGGTGGTCGAGACCGGCGTCACCCGGCGGCTCGCCATGGCGCGCACGGTGCTGCTGCGCAACGCCCACACCCGCCTGCCTTTTGCGGGGGTGGCGGCCTTCTACGCCGCGCTCCACGAGGCGCGGGAGAGCCGCGGTCCCAATCCGCTCTTCTTCGTCTCGGCCAGCCCGTGGAACCTCTACGACCTGCTGGCCGAATTCATGGGCCTGCACGGCATCCCCCGCGGCCCGATCCTGCTGCGCGACCTGGGCCTCGACCGCCGGCGGCTGCTGAAAGTCCCGACCGCCGAGCACAAGCTGGGGTGCATCCGGCCCATCCTCGAGACCTATCCGGAGCTGCCTTTCATCCTGATCGGCGACAGCGGCGAGCAGGACCCCGAGATCTACCGCGAGGTGGTGCGCGAGCACCCGGGCCGCATTCTCGCGGTCTACATCCGAGCTATCCGCGCCAGGGGCGACAGCCCGGAGCGTGCCGCGCGGGTGGAGGCCCTGGCCGGAGAGATGCGGCGCGAGGGAGTGCCCATGCTCCTGGTGCCGGACACCGAGGCGGCCGCCGTGCACGCCGCCGAGCACGGCTGGATCGATCCGGGGCGCCTGCCCGGCGTCCGCGAGGAGAAGGTCAAGGACGAGATCGCCCCCAGCCCGACCGAGGCCGCGCTCGAAATCGGTCCCGCGTAACCTTTGCCCTACAACCTTTGAGGCTTCGTGAGATAGGCTGGTAGCCACGCCATGAAGTCGAACTATCAAGTCTTCAAGCTGTGGTGGCTCGCCGTCCTGCCGTTGACCAAGGACGCGATCCACGTTTACATCGGCTTCCTCTGCCTGCTGATCGCCCTGGTCGTGCTGCGCCGGCGCCTCAGCTCCTACTGGGCGCTGGTGCCCGGCCTCCTGCTCTCGGTGGCGATGGAGGTGCTCGACCTGCGCGACGGCTACGGCTGGGCCGAGAGCGCCAAGGACCTCGTCAACACGAACCTGATGCCGTTCGTGCTGGTGACCCTGGCGCGGCTGAAGACCTTCAACTTCTGACCTAGCCCACGGCGGACCGCGGCGCCTCCTCCGATCTGCCGGCTTCGGTCAGCAGCCTTGCCAGGACCGCCGGGTCGACCGGCTTGATCAGGTAGGTGTCGAAGCCGGCCTGCAGGGCGCGGCGCCGGTCCTCCGGCTGGCCGTAGCCGGTCATGGCGATCAGCGCGATCTCGCCGCGGGGGAGGACGGCGCGGATGTCGCGGGCCACCTCGTTGCCGTCCAGCAGAGGGAGCCCGATGTCGATCAGCGCCACGTCCGGCCGTAGCGAGAGGGCCTTCTTCACCCCCTCGGGGCCGTTCTCGGCGAGGTCCACGCGGTGACCCCAGATCTCCAGCAGGTCGCGCAGCGACTCGCGGCCGTCCTCGTTGTCCTCGACGACCAGCACGTGGAGGCCGCTCGGCGGCGGCGCCGCCTTGGCAGGGTCGGGACGAACCAGCCGCCGTGCCTTCTGGCCGGAGCGCAGCAGCGGCAGGCGGACGATGAACTCGCTGCCGCGGCTGGGCCCCTCGCTCTGCGCCTCCACCCGGCCGCCGTGCATCTCGACCAGGCCGCGCACCAGCGGCAGCCCGAGCCCGAGCCCCCCTTCCGAGTGCTGCCGCGAGCTCTCCACCTGGGTGAACGGCTCGAAGATGCGTTGCGCCATCTCCTCCGAGAGGCCGATGCCGGTGTCGCGCACCCGCACCACCCCCTCGCCCGACTCGGCCTCGACCGTCACCGCCAGCTTGCCGCCGCGGGGGGTGTACTTGACGGCGTTCTGGAGCAGGTTGCAGAACACCTGCTCGAGGCGTACGGGGTCGCCGTGGACGATCACCGGCTGGGCGCGCACGGCGAGGTCGAGGCGATGGCCTTCGGCGAGCGCCGCCATCCCCAACTCGGTCAGGCAGCGGTCGATGACCTCGCCCAGGTCGACCGGCTGGCGCTTCAGGATGATCTTGCCCAGGGTGACGCGGGAGACGTCCAGCAGGTCGTCCACCATGCGCGCCAGGTGGCGGCTCTGGCGCTTGATGACCTCCCTCTGGCGCATCGGCCGCTCCTCCTGAGAGCCCACCTCGTCGAGCACCGAGAGGGCGTTGCTGATGGCGGCGAGCGGGTTCCTCAACTCGTGGCCGAGCAGGGCGAGGAACTCGTCCTTGCGGCGGTCGGCCTCGGCCTGCCGGCGCAGCAGGTCGCGCACCTCGTACTGGCGGAAGCGGGCGCGCAGGGAGGCCTTGACGGTCGACAGCAGCGTGCTCAGGCGGACGGGGCGTTCGAGGATGGTGGCGTTGCCGAGCGGCTGCAGGGTTTCGAGGAGACTCTCGCTGGAGTCGGTTCCGCGGGTGAAGACGATCAGCGGCAGGTCCGACCAGGGCCCCTGGCGGGCGAGCACCTCCAAGAGCCGCTGGACGGTCCACGGGTGGATCGCCTCCTCGGCGAGGATCGCCGCCCCCGCCCCCACCGCGATCTCCTTGTACAGGTCGGCGTCGTCGGCGCAGGGGTGGCAAGCCATGCTCTCCTGGTTCAAGATCTGGCAGGCGAGGGCGGCGTCCCGCCCGGTGGGAGTGAGCACCAGCACCCGCCGCTCCGCGACTTCCTGCTCAGACAACTCGCGCCTCCAATCCGGACTCCGGCAGGAGCGGCGCGGCGCCTCCCGTGTAATCGAGCTGGCCGGAGAGCACGCCGTTGAACTCCCGCAGCTCGCGGCCGACCTGCAGGCCGTCCGCGAGGATGCTCAGCTCGCGCACGCTGCGCTCGTGGTCTCCGGCGCGCCGTTTCACCACCGAGATCGCCTTGTGCACCTCGCCGAACGCCTCGAAGTAGCGCAGCAGGATCACCGTGTCCGCGAGGTAGGAGAGGTCCACGGGCGCCTGCAGCCCCTCGCCCAGGATGCCGGCCTGTGACATCACGAGGAACGTCATTACCCCCTTCTGGTGGAGGAAGGTGAGCAGCTCGTGCAGGTGGAGGAGGAGGAACCGTTCCTCGGGCATGGCGTGCTGGTAGCCGTTCAGGCTGTCGATCACCACCGTGCGCACTCCGGACTCGACCCGCCGGCACACGTCGCCCGCGAGCTCGCCCGGCGAGAGCTCGGCCGGGTCGACTTGCCGCACGGTCAACACGCCGTTGTCGACGTAGCTCTGGAGCCCCATCCCAAGCCGTTCCGCGCGGCCGACCCAGGAGGCGGGCGCCTCGTCGAAGGTGTAGAGGGCGGCGCTCTCGCCGCGGGCGACCGCCGCCGAGACGTACTGCGCCGCGAGGGTCGACTTGCCCACCCCGGCGGGGCCGAGGAGAAGAGTGCTGGATCCTCGGTCGATGCCGCCGCCCAGGAGCGAGTCGATCTCGGGAACGCCGCTCAGGATCTGCCCGGGCTCGACGTCGCGCCGGTGGTCCGCCGCCACCAGGCGGGGGTGGACCTGGATGCCGCCGGTCGTGATGCTGTAGTCGTGGTAGCCGTCGCGGAAGGGCACGCCGCGCATCTTCTTGACCCTGAGGCGCCGCCGCTGCCCGCCGTACCCGGGGGCGAGCTGCTCCAGGGCCAGCACGCCGTGGGTCAGGCTCTGGAGCTGGAAGTCGCCGACCTCGCCACCGTAGTCGAGCAGCATCACAGTACATTGACGGCCGGTGAAGTAGTGTTTCAGGGAGAGGATCTGCCGCCGGTAGCGCAGAGAATCCCGCGCCAGCAGGCGCATCTCCGAGAGCGAGTCGAACACCACCCGCGTCGGGCGCACCCTCTCGACCGCCTCGAGCACCGTCCGCGTGGTCTCCGAAAGCTCCACCTCGGAGGGGTGGAACAAGGTGTACTGCGACTCCGCCTTCAGGCTCTCCTCGGCCGTCTGCAGGTCGCAGATGGTGATGCCGTCGAGCGACCAGCCGTGCGAGCGGGCCACGTCGCGGAGCTCTTCCTCGGTCTCCGAGAGGGTGGCGTAGACGCCGGGCTCGCCCTTGGCGGCACCGGCGAGAAGAAATTGCATGGCGAGGGTAGTCTTTCCCGCCCCGGGATCCCCCTCGATCAGGTACATGCGGTGGACGGGGAACCCCCCGCCCAAAATGTCGTCGAGGCCCGAAACCCCGGTATTCGCCCTGGCAAAGCCAGCAAATTGATCTTGCCCCATCGAAGTCGTCTCATCTCCCATGACTAGGATCAAAGGCTCGCTGGACGATGCGGAGCCGGATTGGGGTGACCCACTGCAAACAGGATGCCGCTCGTGTGGGTTCGCTCGGCGGAATGAAGCTTTTACGATCTACAAGGAAGCCCTTTGACGAGGTTCTGTGACTCCGGTGTCACCACTCCCGGCCCGGTTCGGGTTAAACTACGAGACCTCAGATGACCAATTGCCGTCTGCCGCTCGCTTGGGCCGGCGGGAGCCTCGATTCTCCGGA
>Ga0190265_10000454_pt1 | contig 29529 bp, 29 predicted proteins | sample Popmic124T_FD_133135 | JGI IMG/M metagenome (GOLD analysis project Ga0190265, IMG submission 133135) | Populus adjacent soil microbial communities from riparian zone of Indian Creek, Utah, USA - 124 T | ecosystem: Environmental > Terrestrial > Soil > Riparian zone | place: USA: Utah | collected...
TCCGCCGCCATCTACGCCGCCCGCGCCGGCCTCGCGCCGATCGTCGTCCAGGGCATCCAGCCCGGCGGCCAGCTCACCATCACGACGGACGTCGAGAATTATCCCGGCTTCGCGGACGTCATCCAGGGCCCCTGGCTGATGGAGCAGATGCAGAAGCAGGCCGAGCATGTCGGCGCGCGCATGGAATGGGACCATATCGTCCGGGTCGATTTGACCGAGCGCCCGTTCCGGATGTGGGGCGACGGCGGCACGCTCTATCTCGGCGACACTCTGGTCGTCGCCACCGGCGCCCAGGCGCGCTGGCTGAACCTCCCGTCCGAGGAGCATATGAAAGGGAAGGGGGTCTCCGCCTGCGCGACCTGCGACGGCTTCTTCTACCGCGGCCGCAAGGTGGTGGTGATCGGCGGCGGCAACACCGCGGTCGAGGAAGCGCTCTACATGACCAACCACAGCCACGACGTCACCCTGGTCCACCGCCGCGACGCGCTGCGCGCCGAGAAGATCCTGCAGGACCGGCTGTTCGCCCACCCCAATATCAAGGTGATGTGGAACCGCGAGGTCGCCGATTTCGTCGCCGGCGGCGATCCCGAAGGCCTGGTCGCGGTCGACCTGCGCGACACCGAAACGGGCGCGATCGAGCGGCTCGACACCGAAGGCGCCTTCGTCGCCATCGGCCATTCCCCCGCCACCGAATTGTTCAGCGGCCATCTCGATCTCGACGCGGACGGCTATATCCGCGTCGAGCCCGGCACCACCCGGACCAGCGTCCCCGGCGTCTTCGCCAGCGGCGACGTGATGGACAAAATCTACCGCCAGGCGGTCACCGCCGCCGGCACCGGCTGCATGGCCGCATTGGACGCCGAGAAATTCCTCGCCGAAGCGGATTTCGAAGCCAAGCCCCACCCGGCGATGCAGGAGGCGTGACGTCGTCCTGGCGAAAGCCGGGACCTCAGGACGAGAAGTCTCGGCGCGTCTCCCGAGACCCCGGCCTTCGCCGGGGTGACGAAATTCTCGAGATCCGGCTGCGCCGGGTGCGAGCCCCGCGTCATCCCGGCGAAGGCCGGGATCCCAGCCCGAAAACGCGCTGGTATCCGGAGCGTCCTTGCCGCAAATTGCGCCGATGAAGGGCGGCTGGGTCTACATCATGACCAACAAGCCGGGCGGCGTCCTCTATATCGGCGTCTGCGCCGACATCGCCGCCCGCGTCGCCCAGCACCGCGAGGGCAAGGGTTCGGCTTTCTGCAGGCGCTACAACCTCAAGCGCCTCGTCCTCGACGAACCCTATCCGACGATCGACGAAGCCATCCGACGCGAAAAGGCGATGAAGGAAGGGCAGCGGGCCTGGAAGGTTCGTCGGATCGAGGAGGCGAATCCGGGCTGGGACGATCTGTGGGAGGTGATCCAGGGCTGATCGTCGGGCCCGCAACTCGTCGTCACCCCGGCGAAGGCCGGGGTCTCGTGGAGACAGCTGGGACTTCTCGACCCGAGATCCCGGCCTGCGCCGGGATGACGTTAGCTGGTTAGAGCCGAGAGCGCCCGTTCCACCGCCGCCGCCAGGGCCGCCTCGTCGCCCGCCCGCGCGAACGTATGGGAATCGCTGTCGATCGTCTCGCGCCCCTCGATCAGCCCCGCGAAGGCCGGCGCCTTCAGCTCCGCTTCGGCGGCGGTCGCCGTAGCGTCGTCTTTGGCGAGGATCAGCCAGGCGCGGAGGCCGCCGGCCTTGAGGCCCGCCGCCGCTTCGCGCGCCAGTGGGGCGCCCTCCTGCCTCGCCGAAATCCTGCGGACGCCCTTCAGAAGCTTGCGCCAATCGACTGCGCCCGAAAGGATTTTCTTCCATCCCTCGGCACTGAGCAGCCGCCGCCGGTAATGGGCGCGGATCGCCGCCGGGGGCGGTTCGCCGGCCTGCGCCTCGACCAGCCAGGGATTGACCAGGATAAGCCCGTCCAAACCCGCGGCCCGGCCGAATAGAGCGAGCGCCGTCGCCCCGTCGCACAGGGCGAGCCCGAACACCCGCTCCATGCCCGGCGCCGCCGCCCGGAAGGCGGCCGCGGCCGCCGCGATATCGGGTCCGCTGCCGCGAAAGCCCGGATCCTCGCCGGCGCTGTCGCCGACTCCGCGGCGGTCGAAGCGGAAGCATAAAAAGCCTTTTTCCGCCAAATCCTTGGCAAGTCTTTCGTACATCCGGTGCGAGCCGATCCGGGTCTGGCTGCCGCCGGTGACCAGGATCAGGCCGGTCGCGCCGCCGCTCCCGTCGAGGCTCGCGGCGAGCTCGGCGCCGGCGCAGGCGAAGCCGATCAGCCGGCGCATGTCCGGCTCCACTGGCCAAGGTCTGCGGCGATCTCGTCCGCGAGCGCGGCGCTGGTGCCCGGCTCCGACCGCCGCCACAGCGCCGGCCCCTCTATCTTCGCATCGGCCTCGCCGCGGTCGGTGGCGAGGCGGGTGGTGCGGAGCGGCGCGACCGGCGCCGCCACCGCCGCCGCCAGCGCGTCCTTGAGCGACGGGGAGGGGGCGTAGCCGGCCCATTCGACGCCGCCGGCGAGGCCCGCCCGCGCCATGTCGCGCGCCAGTGCGGCCCCGTCCACGGGCGCGAGGCGCCACCAGCCGCGCGCCTCGGCGCCGTCGTCGATCAGCGCGCCGCCGCGCAGGCTCGCGATCAAGGGTTTTCGCGCCTTTTCAGCGATATAAGCGGCCGCTGCGCTGACGTCATGACGCCAGTCGCCCCATTCGACCGCGGCCAGATCCCGCTCGCTTTCGCCGGTGCCGCCGAGGTCTATCAGCCAGCAGCAATGCCCCCGTTTCGCCAGCCGCCGCATCACCGCGGCGATCAGCGCGCGGAGCCGGTTCATCTCCTCGAACAAGGGCGGCACGAACAGGATCGCCGGCGCCTGCGCGCGCCCGATCCGCATCAGCCATTCGTCGCCCTGTGACCCTCGAAAGCGCTCGAAGCCGAGCTCGCTCACCTGAGCGCCTTGGCCCGGGCGAAGGTCAGGAGGGCGCCGAACGTCTCCATCATGTCGGCGTCGACCTCATGGTCCTCGATCAGGATGCCGAGCCTTTCCTCGAGCTCGGTCAACAGGCCGGCGACCGCCATCGAATCGAATTCGGGCAGCGCGCCGAACAGAGGCGTCGTCTCGTCGAACCCCGCCACCCGGGCGCGATCGAGGCCGAGCACGTCGGCGAGCACCGCCCGCAATGTGTTCTCCACCTCGTGGGCGTCGTCGGGCGCGGTCGCCATGTCTTCCCCTGTCCGCTTGAGGCCGAAACGCCGACTAACGGCTCCGCACCCGGCGGACAAGCGCCGAGGCTTGGGCGCGAAAGGCGCCGAGCAGGCCGCGCAGCGTGCGCGGGTTGTAGGCGTCGAGCCGCCACAGCGGCCGCCGCTCGGCCATCCAGTCCTTCTTGTAGCCGTCGTCGCCGGTGCCGTAATCGATCGCGGCGACCCGATCCCGGTCGAGCGCCTGCCGGAACATCGCCATGCCGAGCAGGGTGCCGGGCGACATCGCCTTGGCCTCCTCGGCATAAGCGAGCTTGTGGATCACCGCTTCTTCATTCTCGACCAGCCAGAGCTGCACCGCCACCGCCCGGCCGTCCTTGCGCGCCACGCCGAGCCGCAGCGTGCCGGCCGCGCCTTCCTGCTCGGCCAGGGCGCGCAGGAACGGGAAGGAGCCTTCGTCCGGTTTCCAGCTCGCCCTATAGACCGCTTCGTAATCGGCCCAGGCCCGCTCGTCGAACCGGTCGTAAATTTCGATCTCGAGCCCGGCACTCTTGCCGCGCCTCTTGGCGGTGTTGCGCAGCTGCGCCGGCCGCCCGGCCCAATAGGTTTCGAAATCCATGCCGGCGGTGGCGATCCGCCAGTTCCCCGTCTTCTCGGTCACGAACACCCGCCAGCCCGCCGCCTCGAAGGCGTCGCGCAGCGGCCCGGGATCGGCGATCGGCGCGAGCTCCGCTTTGGTGATGCCGCCGTCGCGAAGGGCAGCGGCGAGCGGCGTCATGACGTCACTCCCACGGTCGCCGCCCGAATCGAAGCGCAGCGAATACCAGGCGGCGTAGGCGCGCGCCGTTCGGCCGTCGGCGGCGACGAACAGCCAGGCCGTCCGCTCGCCGTCCCGGGCCCGCAAGGCGACCAGCTTGCCCTCGGGCGGGCAATGGTCGCGGATCAGCCGGAACCAGTCGAGCCGCGAAAACAGGCAAGGCTGGGCGGCGCGGTCGAGCGCGCCCGCGGCGTCCGCCGCGACCGCTTCGAGATCCTCGAACAGCGCAATGTTAACCGTCACGCTTTATGCCCCCTCACGCCGGCCCTATCATGACGTCTTTTAAGCAGGAATGAAGTTGGAAACGCCCGACCCGACTCCCCGGCCGCTCGACCACCTCACGCTGCGCGGCGCGCCGGCCGCGCCGGCTTTGGTCACGCGCGAGGGCGCGCTCGATTATGCCGGCCTCGAAGCGGCCATCGGCGCGCTCGCCGCCGGGCTGAAGGCGAGGGGCCTCGCTCATGGCGACCGGGTGGCGAGCTGGCTGCCCAAGAACCGCCTCACCAGCCTGCTGCCGCTCGCCTGCGCCCGCGCCGGCCTGGTCCACGTGCCGGTCAACCCTTTGCTCAAGCGGCTGCAGGTCGCCCACATCCTCGCCGACAGCGGCGCCGCTTTGCTGCTCACCGCCAAGGCGCGAACCGCAACCCTCGAAGCCGGCGACCTCCCCCCCGGCTGCACCGTCATCGACGACGACGAAGCAATCGCCGCGCTGTTTCTCATGGCTAATCCATTGGCACCTTCGGACAACGACCCCGAGGAGCTGGCCGCCCTGCTCTACACGTCGGGCTCGACCGGGCGCCCCAAGGGCGTGATGCTGAGTCACGCCAATATGTGGCTCGGCGCAATCAGCGTCGCTCATTATCTGCGCCTCACCGCCGAGGACCGAATCCTCGCCGTGCTCCCGTTCAGCTTCGACTACGGCCAGAACCAGCTGCTCTCGACCTGGGCCGCGGGCGCCTCGGTCGTGCCGCTCGACTATCTCACCGCGCGCGATGTGATCCGCGCCGTGGACCGGCACAAGATCAGCACCTTGGCCGGCGTTCCTCCGCTTTGGGTTCAGCTGATCGAGGCGCCCTGGCCGGCCGAGGCCGCCTTGTCGCTGCGCCGGCTGACCAACAGCGGCGGCAAGCTCGCCCCGTCGGTGATCCGGCGCATGCGCGAGCTCTTCCCGGCCGCCGACATCTATTCGATGTACGGCCTCACCGAAGCCTTCCGCTCGACCTATCTCGAGCCCGCTTTGCTCGACCACCACCCCGATTCGATGGGCGCCGCAATCCCCTTCGCCGAGATCATGGTGGTCGGCGCCGACGGCGCCGAGGCGGAGGAGGGCGAGCTGGTCCATGCCGGCCCGCTCGTCGCCCAGGGCTATTGGCGGGATACCGCGCGCACGGCGGAGCGCTTCAAGCCGGCGCCGGCCGGCTCCCTTTATGGCGGCATGGCGGTCTGGTCGGGCGACCGGGTCCGCCGGGATGAAGCCGGCCTGCTCTATTTCGTCGGCCGCGAGGACGGCATGATCAAGACTTCCGGCAACAGGGTCAGCCCGACCGAGGTCGAGGAGGCCGCTTTGGCCTCCGGCCTGGTCGCCGAAGCGGTGGCGCTCGGCTATCCCGACGAACGGCTGGGGGAGGGGATCGCGCTCGTCCTCCGCCCCGACCGCCGCGGCGAGGAAGAAGCGTTGCGCGCCTTCCTCAAACGTCGCTTACCCAATTTTATGCAGCCCGGGCCTATCATCTGGCGCGACGAGCTGCCGCGCTCTCCGAACGGCAAGCTCGACCGGGTGGAGCTGAAGAACGAGCTGATGGCATGGTGAAGCCGATGGGCCCGATCCCGGCCGGTTTCGCGGCCGATTCCGATGGCATGCTGCTGATCGGCGGCCGCCGCGCCGACGCGCTCGTCGCGGAGGCTGGCGATACGCCCTTGTTCGTCTACGACCTCGGCCTGGTCGACGCGAAGATCGCCCGCTTCCGCGCCGCCTTTGGCTACGTTCATCTGCATTATGCAATTAAAGCAAATAGTTATCGTCCGCTGTTGAGACACATATCGCGGCAGGTCGACGGCCTCGACATCGCCTCGGGCGGCGAGCTTCGCTTCGCGCTCGAGGCCGGGGCGGATCCGGCCGCGATCAGCTTCGCCGGGCCCGGCAAGCGCGACAGCGACCTCGCGGCGGCGATCGAGGCCGGCGTGACCCTCAATTGCGAATCCGAAGGCGAGGTCGAGCGCGCGCTCGCCATTTCCAGCCGCGCCCGGCTCGCGGTCCGGGTCAATCCCGATTTCGAGATCAAGGGCTCGGGCATGCGGATGGGCGGCGGCGCCAAGCCGTTCGGGGTCGACGCCGAGCGCGTCCCCGCTTTGGTCCGCCGCATCCTCGCCGCCGGCGCCGACTGGCGCGGCTTCCACATCTTCGCCGGCTCGCAGGCGCTCGATCCGCAGGCGCTGATCGACGCCCAGGCCGCCACCGTCGCCCTCGCCGCCGAGCTCGCCGCCGAGGTCGGCGCCACGCCCCCCCTGGTGAACCTCGGCGGCGGCTTCGGAATCCCCCATTTCCACGGCGAGAAGCCGCTCGACATCGAGTGCGTTTCCGCGGCACTTTCGCCAACATCCGCGGCCCGCCCGGCCATCCTCCACGACACGCAATTCGCGATCGAGCTCGGCCGCTGGCTGGTCGGCGAATGCGGCGTCTATCTGACCCGGATCGTCGACAGGAAGGTCAGTCACGGCAAGACCTTCCTGGTCGCCGACGGCGGCCTTCACCACCAGCTCGCCGCCTCGGGCAATTTCGGCCAGGTCGTCCGCCGCAACTATCCTGTCGCCATCGCCTCCCGCTTCGCCGCGGCGCCCGAGGAGGAGGTCAGCATCACTGGCTGCCTCTGCACCCCGTTGGACCGGCTCGCCGATGACGTCATGACGCCGCGCGCGGAGGTCGGCGATCTGGTCGCCATCTTCCTCGCCGGCGCCTACGGCCTCTCCGCCAGCCCGCAGGCCTTTCTCGCTCAAGCGCCGGCCCGCGAGCTGCTCGTCGGCGGCGATTAACGCCTTGGCGCCGGCCAGTCCCGATCCGGGACGCCCGCTTATGACCGCTTGTTCCTAACGGTAATTTTACCTCTTCCGCTCATAGCAGTGCCCAAATCCCGCCCCGCATCCCGTTCCGGGACGTGCGGGGCAGGATAGGAGCGAGTGAAGAGGGATTGAACATGCGCGTATCCGCCAAGTCCTGGACCATGCTTGCCGCTACCGTCAGCGCCGCCGCGCTCACCGGCTGCTCGACCGCGGGCGGCCGCACCGGCAACGTCCTTCCCGCCGCGAGCTTCGTCGGCGACGGCGGCACCGACCAGGTCAGCGAGAATTACCTGATCGGCGCGCTCGACGAGATCACCGTCTTCGTCTGGCGCAACCCCGAGCTCGGCGCCCGGGTCCAGGTCCGCCCCGACGGCCGCATCACCACGCCCTTGATCACCGACATGGTCGCGGTCGGCAAGACCCCGGCGCAGCTCGCCGACGACATCCGCACCGCGCTCGTCCAGTATATCCAGGATCCGCTCGTCTCGGTGATGGTCGATCGGCCGCAGGGCACCTTCTCGCAGCAGATCCGGGTGGTCGGCGCCACCGAGCGGCCGGCGGCGATCCCCTATCGCGCCAACATGACCCTGCTCGACGCGATGATCGCGGTCGGCGGCCTTTCCGAATATGCCGCCGGCGACCGCGCCCGGCTGATCCGCCGCGACCGCGCCACCGGCAACCAGCGCGAATATGATCTGCGCATCGCCAGCCTGCTCCGCCGCGGCGACGTCCGCGCCAACGTCCGGCTCGAGCCGGGCGACGTCATCATCATCCCCGAGAGCATGTTCTGATCCGATGGACGGGCTTTACGATCAGCTGCGCATCGCGCTGCATCAGGTCTGGCGCCGCCGCTGGCTGGCGATAGCGGTCGCCTGGGCCGTCGCCATTTTGGGCTGGCTGGTCATCGCGCTGATCCCGTCGAGCTACGAGGCCAAGGCCCGGCTGTTCGTCCAGGCGCAATCGATCCTGCCCAACCAGATCGGCATCACCCCCGACGAGCGCCAGAACCAGCTGCTGCGGCTCAAGCAGACCATCACCTCCAACGAGAATCTGGTCGCCGTCGTCCGCCGCACCGACTTGAACAGCCTCGTCGCCAGCGAGCGCGACCTGTCCGGAGTCGTCGCCGGGCTGCGCCAGCGGATCACGATCACCGCCCAGCCCGACGGCGCTCTCGAGATCAAGGCGAGCTCCAACATCTCGGGCTTCTCCAATGGCCAGAACGCCCGCACCGCCGCCGCCACCGTGCAGGGCCTGATCGACCGCTTCGTCGAGCAGAACCTGTCGGGCGACCGCCGCGAGACCGGCCAGTCGCTGCGCTTCCTCGACGAGGAATTGCGCCGCCGCGAGGTCGCGCTGCAGCAGGCCGAGCAGCGCCGGCTCGAGTTCGAGCAGCGCTTCATGGGCGTGCTGCCCGGCGCCGGCTCGATCGGCGACCGGATGTCGGCCGCCCGCGTCGAGCTCGCCAATCTCGAGCAGCAGATCGCCGCCGCCAACGGCGCGCTCAATTCGATGCGCGGCCAGCTCAACGCCACCCCGCAGAGCCTGCCCGGCATCGGCGACGGCGGCAGCACGGCGAGCGGCCAGATCGCCCAGCTCGAGGGCCAGATCAACCAGAACCTCGCCCGCGGCTGGACCGAATCGCACCCCGACATCAACTATGCCCGCGCCCAGATCGCGCGGCTGAGGCCCTACGCCCAGGCCGAGCGCCGCAGCGGCACCTCGGGCATGCCGAACCCGGCTTACGTCTCGCTGCGCGCGATGATGTCGGAGCGCGAGGCCCAGCTCGCCGCCGCCGCCGCCCGCCGCAACCAGCTCCAGGGGGATCTCGCCCAGCTCACCTCGCGCCAGTCGACGGAGCCCGGCCTCGCCGCCGAGCAGACCCGGCTGACCCGCGATTATGACGTGCTCAAGCAGCAATATGACCAGCTACTCGGCAATCGCGAGCAGGTGCGCCTCAGGAGCGACGTCGCGACCCGGACCAGCCCGCTCAACGTCCAGGTGGTCGAGCCGCCGAGCGTGCCGGGCGTGCCCGCCGCGCCGAACCGCCCGGTCTTCCTCACCTTGGTGCTGATCGTGGCGCTCGGCGCCGGCGTCGGCGCGGCCTTCGTCGCCGGCCAGCTCCAGACCACCTTCCCGACCCAGCAGCGCCTCGCCGCCGTCACCGGCCTGCCGGTGCTCGGCACGGTGAGCGAGGTGGTGACCGCGCCCGAACGCGGCCGCCGCCGCCAGCGCCTGCTCTGGCTCGGCGGCGCCTGCGCCGCTCTGGGGGCGAGCTGGGCGGTCCTGATCCTGGTCGAATTCTGGCAGCGAAGCACGGTGGCATGAGGAGCGACATGGCCAAGCATATTCCCCAGTCGCTGCTCGAACGCGCCGCCGAGCTTTACGATTTCGGCGCCGCGATCCGCGCGCCCGCGCCGGCCGCCGCCCCGGAGCCGCAACCGGCTCCGGTCGCCGAGCCTGCGCCGGTCGCCGAGGCGCCCGCGCCCGCTCCGGCCGCCGTGCCGCCGGCGCCGGTCGATCGAGTCGCGCGCGCCGACCATGTCGCGGCCGGCCGCCAACGGCCTTCGGCCAATGCGGTCGCCGAAATCGACTGCGCCGCGCTCGCCGAGACCGGCTTCATCGTTCCCGGAGGGCCGGTGACCGGCCTCGCCGAGGAGTTCCGGCTGATCAAGCACCAGCTCCTCGCCGATATCGAGGGCCGGCGCGACGTCGCCGACGATCGGCTGCGCTCGGTGCTGATCTGCTCGGCCCAGCCGCGTTCGGGCAAGACCTTCTGCGCGATCAACCTCGCGCTCAGCCTGGCCGGCGAAAAGGACGTCGAGGTCCTGCTCGTCGACGGCGACTTCATCAAGCCCGACGCGCTGGCCATCCTCGGCATCGAAAGCGGGCCGGGCTTCGTCGATGCGCTCGCCGACGGCGGCGACCCCGAAAGCTGCGTGATCCGCACCGACCTGCCGGGCCTTTCGGTCCTGCCCGCCGGGCGCAAAGCCAATAATGTGCCGGAGCTGCTCGCTTCGGATCGTACCCGGGAGGTGCTGGCGAAGCTCGTCGCCGGCGACCGGCGTCGGATCATATTGTTCGATTCGCCGCCGGCTTTGATGGCGTCTCACGCGACCGTTCTTGCCGGCCATGTCGGCCAGGCTTTGGTCGTCGTGCGCGCCGACCAGACAACCGAAGCCGACCTGCGCGAGACGCTCGGCCTGCTCAAGGGCTGCGACCATGTCAGCCTGATCCTCAACGGAGCGGGCGTCGCCGTCACCGGCCGCAAGTTCGGCGCTTACGATGGATATGGTCATGAAGCATGAGCTCAATCGAACGCTGCGCCGCCTGACGCTGGCGGTCGGCCTGACTTTCGCCGCGGCGGGCGCCTACGCGCAGCCGCTGCCGCCGGAGAGCGACACGCCACCCGGCGCCGAGGCCGGCGAGGCCGTCGAGGACGGGCGCGCGCCCGAATCGGCGCCGCGCCGCCGCAACAGCCGCGGCGAGATCCGGCCCTATCTCGAGGTCGCCCAGGTGCTCAGCGTGAGCGACGGCGAGACGCTGACCTACACCAACGTCGCCGCCGGCGTCGACGGCCGCATCGAGACCCGCCGCGTCACCGCGCAGATGAGCTATCGCTACGACCGCCAGATCGAATGGGACGGCGACCTGCCGGAACAGGACCAGCATAGCGGCGTCGCCATGGTCAACGCCCAGATTGTCCCGGGCGTGCTTTCCGTGGACGCCGGCGCGCTCGCCACCCGCACCGGCGGGGAAGGGCGCGCCCTGGGAGTCACCCAGCGCGACGAGGCGGTCAACGTCTACAGCGCCTATGCCGGCCCGACTTTGTCGACCCATGCCGGCCCGGTCGCGATCAACGCTTCCTATCGGCTCGGCTACGTCAAGATCGACGACGATCGCATCGCCGGCGGCCTCGACGACGATTTCGACGAGAGCGTCGCCCACAGCGCCACCGCCAGCGTCGGCATCGCGCCGGGCCGGCTTCCGGTCGGCGTGACGGTCGGCGCCGGCTATGCCCGTGAGGATTCGGGCGGCCGCTGGGACCAAAGGTTCGAAGGCGCCTATGTCCGCGCCGACGTGGTCGTGCCGGTCAGCCCGACGCTCGCCTTCACCGCCGGAATCGGCTATGAGGATATCGAGGCGAGCCAGGCGGACGTGCTGCGGGATGCCACCGGAATTCCGGTGATCGACGCCAATGGCCGTCCGGTTCCGGATCCGAGCCGCCCGCGGCTGCTCACCTACAATGTCGAAGGCGCGATGTACGATGCCGGCGTGCTCTGGCGGCCGAGCCCGCGCACCGAGCTGCAGGCGCGCGCCGGCCATCGCTACGGCGGCACCACCGTGATTGGATCGCTCAGCCACCGGTTCAGCGAGAATGCCGGGGTCAACGTCCAGGTGTTCGACGCCGTGGAAACGTTCAACCGTTCGCTGAACAACGATCTCAGTCACTTGCCGGCCAACTTTGAGGTCAATCGCGATCCGCTGACCGGCGGCCTCGGCGGCTGCGTGTTCGGCGGGGAGGGCGGCAGCGGCGTCTGTCTCGATCGCTCGCTGCAGGCGGTCAACGGCAACAGCTTCCGCGCCCGCGGCGCCAGCCTCGTCGTCTCCGGCGGCCGCCGGCTGTGGAGCTACGGCGCCGGCGCCAGCTATGTGAACCGCCGCTACAACCGGCCGAACGGCCTCGGCTTCGACGGCCTGTCGCCGACCGAGGACGAGAATTTCAGCCTCTACGGCTCGGTCGGCCGTCAGCTCAGCCGCACGTCGGAGGTGAATTTCGACGCCTTCGCAAGCTGGTACAGCAGCGACCTGGCTAGCGTGGACGACGTCACGACGCTGGGCGCGACTTTGAGCTACAACCGCTCCTTCCTGATGGAGCGGCTGCAGCTGATGGCGGCGCTCGGCCTCTATAATACCGACGACGGCCTCGACAGCGCCACCACCGCCTCGGGCCTGGCCGGCCTCAGGTACACGTTCCGCTAAGCGCGACGGAGACCAGATATGTACACCGAGCATTACGGCCTCACCGGGCAGCCCTTCCAGCTGACCCCCGACGCGCGCTTCTGGTTCGACAGCCGGACTCACAAGAAGGCGATGGCCTATCTGGGCTACGGCCTCGCCCAGGGTGAGGGCTTCATCACTGTCACCGGCGAGATCGGCGCCGGCAAGTCGACCCTGGTCGCCCATCTGCTCGCCACTGTCGATCGGGCCAGGCTCAACGCGATCAGCCTGGTCTCGACCCAGGTCGAGGGCGACGACATGCTGCGCCTCGTCGCGCAGGGCCTCGGCCTCGCCACCGGCGCGGTCGAGAAGGCGCGGCTGCTCGACGCCATCGAGCAAAGGCTCGACGAGGAGCTGCGCGCGGGCAAGCGCACCCTGCTGATCGTCGACGAGGCGCAGAACCTGCCCGTCTCCGCGCTCGAGGAGCTGCGCATGCTGTCCAACTTCCAAATCGGCGGCCGCGCGCTCCTCCAGACCGTCCTGCTCGGCCAGCCCGAATTCCGCGACAAGCTCGCCGGCCCGGGCCTCGAGCAGCTCCGCCAGCGCGTCATCGCCACCCATCATCTCGAAGCGATGGGCGGCGACGAGGTCGAATCCTATATCCGCCACCGCCTCACCCGGGTCGATTGGCAGGGCAATCCCGAGTTCGACGCCGGCGCCTTCGAAGCGATTCACCGCTACAGCGGCGGCATCCCGCGCCGGGTCAACCAGCTCGCCCACCGCCTGATGCTCCACGCCGCCGTCGAAGGCGCCGCGACCGTCTCCGCCGACGCCGTCCACGCCGTCGCCGCCGATATGGGCGCCGACGCCGCCGCGCCCGCCGCGTCCGCGCCGGCGGCGCCGGCGCGCGAGGAAAAGGTGCTTCCGCTCCGTTCGGCCCGTCTCGCCGCGGTGCCGCCGCGCGAGCCGCCGGTCGTCGCCGTCCCCGATCCCGCCTTCGAACGGCGCCTCGCCGCGCTCGAAGCCCAGCTCGAGGAGCAGGATGCGATGCTGCGCCGCGCCCTGACGCTGCTGGTCGATTGGGTCGAGAGCGCCCCCGAAGCCGGTTATCGCACCCACGCGGCCTGAACAGGAGGGCCGATGAAGAATGCCCTCTCCGTCGATGTCGAGGACTGGTTCCAGGTCGGCGCGTTCGAGACGGTGATCGCCCGCGATTCGTGGGAGACGCTGCCACGCCGAGTCGAGCGCAACACCGACGCGGTGCTCGCTTTGTTCGACGAGGCCGGGGTCAAGGCGACCTTCTTCACCCTGGGCTGGGTCGCCGCGCGCCACCCGGCCCTGATCCGCCGCATCGCCGAGGCCGGTCATGAGATCGCCAGCCACGGCTGGGACCATCGCCGCGTCTTTACGTTGACCGAAGCCGAATTCCGCGCCGACCTGATCCGCGCCCGCGACGCCATCGAGGAGGCGTCGGGCCGGCGCCTTACCGGCTATCGCGCGCCGAGCTTCTCGGTCGATCCGCGCACGCCCTGGGCGCATCCGGTGCTCGCCGAGCAGGGCTATGCCTATTCGTCGAGCGTCGCCCCGATCCGGCACGACCATTATGGCTGGCCGGAATCGCCGCGCTTCGCCTGGCGCCCGGTCGCGGGCGCCGACCTGATCGAGCTCCCGGTCACCACCTTCGAGTTCGCCGGGCGCCGCTTCGCCGCCGGCGGCGGGGGGTTTTTCCGCCTGCTTCCCTATGCGCTCTCCAACTGGGCGATTTCGCGCGTCAACGAGGAGGAGCAAAGGCCGGCCATCTTCTATTTCCATCCCTGGGAGGTCGACACCGGCCAGCCGCGGGTCGCCGACGCGCCGCTCCGGTCGAAGCTCCGCCACTATACCAACCTCTCCGCCATGCGCCCCAAGCTGCTGAAATTGCTGAGGGCGCACGATTGGGGCCGCACCGACGAGGTCGCCGCCGCCGAGCAGGCGCGCCTGCAATGAACGCGCTCTCGCCTTCGCTCGCGGTCAGCGTCCGCGCGGCCGCCCTCGCCGCCGAATCGGCGCGGATCGACGCCTTCGTCCACGAGCATCCCGACGGCACGATCTTCCACCGCCCGCACTGGAGCCGCGCCGTCGAGCGCGGCACCGGCCAGCGCAGCCATTATCTGGTCGCCGAGCGGGGCGGCGCGATCGTCGGCTGCCTGCCGCTGACCGCGGTCCGCTCGCCGCTGTTCGGCGACGCTTTGGTCTCGTCCGGCTTCGGCACGGGCGGCGGCATCCTGGGCGAAGGCGGCGAGACGCTCGCGCGCGCCGCCTGGGCCTTGGGCGCTTCCACCGCCGAGCTGCGCGGCGGCCCGATCCCCGAGGGCTGGACGGCCTGCGAGGGCGGCTACGCCAATTTCGCCCGGGCCTTGCCCGGCGACGCCGAGGCCCTGCTCGCATCGATCCCGCGCCGCCAGCGCACCGAGGTCAAGCGCGGCATGACCTTCGGCCTCCAAGCCACGGCCGGCAACGACCGCCGCCATCGCGACGCCCATTTCCGGGTCTATGCGGAAAGCGTGCGCAATCTCGGCACGCCGGTCTTCCCCAAGGCGCTGTTCGCCGCCGCGCTCGACGAATTCAGCGACAATGCCGACATCGTGGTCGCCTGGAAGGATGGCCGTCCGCTCGCCGCTCTGCTCAACTTCTACTTCAAGGGGACCTGCCAGCCTTATTGGGGCGGCGGTACGGGCGCGGCGCGGCAATGGCGCGCCAACGATTTCATCTATTACGAGGTGATGCGCCGCGCCATCGCGCGCGGCTGCACCCGCGCCGATTTCGGCCGCTCCAAGCCCGGCACCGGCGCCCATGCCCGCAAGAAGATCTGGGGCTTCGCGGAGACTCCGCTCGTCTACGCGGTCCGCACCGCCGACGGCGCCACGCCGCGGCAGGTCAACCCGCTCAGCCCGCGCTACCGCCTCAAGATCGCCGCCTGGCGCAAGCTGCCGCTCTGGCTCGCCAACCGGATCGGGCCGATCATCGCCCGCGGGCTCGGCTGATGGCCGACATACTGTTTCTCGCCCACCGCATCCCTTATCCGCCCGACCGGGGCGACAAGATCCGCTCGTGGCACGTGCTGCGGCATCTCGCCTCGCTCGGCCGGGTTCATCTCGCCTGCTTCGCCGACGACGAGGCGGACGCCGCCCATCTGCCCGCTTTGCGCGAGGCGCTCGGGGACTCCCTTGGCGAGGCCCATGTCGAAGTCCGCAGCCGGGGCAAGGCCGGCGCGGGCCTGCGCGCGCTGGTCGGGGGGCGGCCGGTCTCGCTCAGCCTGTTCGACAGCCCGCACCTGCGCGCCTTCGTTGAGCGCAGGCTCGCGGGCGGCGCGATCGGCACGATCTTCGCTTATTCGGGCCAGATGGCGCAATTCGTCCCCGAAGGAGCGCGCCAGCGCTTCATCATGGATTTCGGCGATGTCGATTCGGCCAAGTTCGCGCAATATGCCGAAGATGGCGCCGGCCCGATGCGCTGGGTGAACCGGCGCGAGGGCGAGAAATTGTTCGCCTTCGAACGCGCCACCGCGGCGCGCGCCGACCTCTGCCTGTTCGTCAGCGAGGCCGAAGCGGCGCTGTTCCGCGCCAAAACCGGCCTCCACAACATAAAAGCGCTCTCCAACGGCATCGACGTCGACTTCTTCGCTCCGGACGCCGGCTTTCCGCGCCTCGACGATAAGCTGAGTGGAGCGGGCCCGCTGATCCTCTTCACCGGGCAGATGGATTATGTGCCCAATATCGACGCCGTGACCTGGTTCGCGCGCGACGTGCTGCCGCGCGTTCCGGGCGCGCGCTTCGCCATAGCCGGCCGCAATCCGCCGGCCGCGGTGCGGGCGCTGGCCGGAGAAAGCGTGATCGTCACCGGCGCCGTGCCCGATATGCGCGCCTGGCTCGCCGCCGCCGACCTGGTGGTCGCGCCGCTGAAGCTCGCCCGCGGCATCCAGAACAAGGTGCTGGAGGCGATGGCGATGGCGAAGCCGGTCGTCGCCTCTTCCGCGGCCTTCGAAGGCATCGAGGCGGTGCCCGGTCGCGATCTGCTCCTCGCCGACGATGCCGCCGGCATGGCCGAAGCGATCCGACGCCTGCTCGCCGATCCGGCGCGCGCCGCCGCGATGGGCGCCGCCGCCCGCCGGCAGATGGAGACGTGCTACCGCTGGGACGTGCGCCTCGCGCCGCTCGCCGGGATCGTCGATCCTTCCGGGCGCAGGAAGGCGGCATGAGCGCGCTCGCGCTCCCGATCGAGGACTCGGCGCGCTCGGCGTGGCGCACGCATCTCATCGCGCTCGTCCTCGCCTCGGCCGCGATCCTGCTGCTCCTGTTCCGCGACGCCGCCGACGTCGCCGCGATCTGGTGGTCGAGCTCGACCTTCAACCATTGCCTGCTGATTCCGCCGATCATCGCCTGGCTGGTCTGGCAGCGCCTGCCCGCCTTGCGCCTGCTTCGGCCCGCCGCCTGGGCTCCCGGCCTTGCCGTGGTCGGCGCCGGCGCGCTCGCCTGGCTGCTCGGCGAGGTGGGCGGCGTCGATTTCGCCCGCCAGCTCGGCCTGCTTCTGATGCTTCAGGGCGCGGTCGTGGCGACGCTCGGCAAGGCGGTGACTCGCGGCCTGGTCTTTCCGCTTTGCTACGCCTTTTTCCTGGTCCCGGTGGGCGAGGAGATCGTCCCGGCGATGCAGACCGTCACCGCCGAAATCGCCGCGATCCTGCTCGCCGCGACCGGCGTGCCGGCCCATCTCGAGGGCATCTTCATCACCACTCCGACCGGCTATTTCGAGGTCGCCGAGGCCTGCGCGGGGGTCAAGTTCCTGATCGCCATGGCCGCGTTCGGCGCGCTCGTCGCCAATGTCTGCTTCCGATCCTGGCCCCGCCGTGCCGGCTTCATGGCCGCGGCGCTGCTGATCCCGGTCCTCGCCAACGGCGTGCGTGCCTGGGGCACGATCTATATCGCCCACCGGACCGGCAGCACCGACTTCGCCGCGAGCTTCGATCACGTGATCTACGGCGGCGTCTTCTTCGCGATCGTCATCGCCCTGATCCTCGGCGTCGGCTGGCGCTTCTTCGACCGCGGCGTCGACGACCCCTGGTTCGACCCCGCCGCGCTGGAAAATGGCAAAGCCGCGCCGCTGACCCCTTTGGCCGCGGCCGCCGTCGCGCTCGCCGCCTTGCCGATCCTCTGGTCCGCCGCGGTCTCGGCCGCGGGAACCGAGGCCGTTCCCGAAATCGCCATGCCCGACGTGCCCGGCTGGCAGCGCGTGGCGCAGGGGGTCGACTGGCGGCCCCATTTCGCCGGCGCCGACCGCTTCGCCATGGCGCGCTATCGCGACCGGCAGGGCAGGGCGGTCGACTTCGCCATCGTCGTATTCGCCCGGCAGGGGGAGGGCCGCGAGCTGGTCGGCTTCGGCCAGGGCGCGGTCGCCCCCGAGGGCCGCTGGGCGTGGTCCAGCGACGCTCCCGCGCCGCCGGGCGGACGTGCGGAACGGATCGCCTCGCACGGGGTGGTGCGCGAGGTCGTCAGCTTCTACCGGGTCGGGGAGATCGTGACGGGGAGCGGCGTCGGGGTGAAGCTGGAGACGATGAAGATCCGCCTGTTCGGCGGGCCGCAGCGGGCCGTGGCCCTGCTCGCCTCGTCCGAATCGCGCCCGGCGATCGACGATTTCCTCGCCGCGCTCGGCCCCGTCGCGTCGCTCGCCGACCGCGCCGCTGGCGCGGAGTAGCGCCGATGTGCGGCATCGCCGGCATCTTCCATCCCGACGTCCCCAAGCCGGTCGATCCATCGCGGGTCGAGGCGATGACGGATGTTCTCGCCCATCGCGGCCCCGACGGCAGCGGCATCTGGATCGCGCCGGGCGTCGGCCTCGGCCATCGCCGCCTGTCGATCATCGATCTGAGCGACGCCGCCGCGCAGCCGATGCTGACGCCCGACGGCCGCGTCGCAATCACCTATAACGGCGAAATCTACAATTTCCGCGAGGTCCGGGCGGAGCTCGAAGCCAAAGGCCATCGTTTCCGCACCGAAAGCGACACCGAGGTCATCCTCGCCGCCTGGCGGCAATGGGGACCCGAGGCCCTGGCGCGCCTCAACGGTATGTTCGCCATCGCCCTTTACGACGCCGGCGAGGACGCCCTCTTCCTCGCCCGCGACCGGCTCGGCGTGAAGCCGCTTTTCTATGCCGAGCTTTCCGACGGCGCTTTGATCTTCGCCTCGGAATTGAAGGGCCTGCTCGCCCACCCGCTGCTGCGCCGCACGCCGAGCGCCCAGGCGATCGAGGATTTCCTCGCTTACGGCTATGTCCCCGACGACGCCTCGATCGTCGAGGGGGTCAGGAAGCTGCCCGCGGGGCATTATCTCCACATCCGCCGCGGCCGGCCCGTCCCGCGCCCAGTCCAATGGTGGGACGTCGACTTCTCAAACCCCGTCCGCAGGCCGCTGAAAGCGCTCGAGGAGGAGATGGTCGAGCGGCTCGGCGCCGCGGTCCGCTCGCGGATGGTCGCCGATGTGCCGCTCGGCGCCTTCCTCTCGGGCGGGGTCGACAGCTCGGCGGTGGTCGCCTTCATGGCCGAGGCGAGCCGCGGCGCGGTCGAGACCTGCGCGATCGGCTTCGACGAGGCCGATCATGACGAGACCCGTTATGCGGCCCGGGTCGCCGAGCTGTTCGCGACCAATCACCGCAGCCGGATCGTCGCCGCCGACGATTTCGGCCTGATCGACACGCTCGCCGACGCCTTCGACGAGCCGTTCGCCGACGCGTCCGCGCTCGCCACCTACCGGGTCGCTGAGCTGGCGCGCGAGAAGGTCAAGGTCGCGCTGTCCGGCGACGGCGCCGACGAGGCCTTTGCCGGCTATCGCCGCTACCGGCTGTTCGCCGCCGAGGAGCGCGCCCGCCGACTGCTGCCCGGCCCGCTCGGCCGCGCCGTCGGCGCGCTCGGCGGCCTTTATCCCAAGCTCGATTGGGCGCCGCGGGCGCTGCGCGCCAAGACGACTCTTCAGGCGCTGGGGCAAAGCAGCGGCGAGGCCTATGCCCAAGGCGTCGGAGTCACCCCGCCCGCGCTCCGCCGCCTTGTCCTGACCGCGCCGCTGCACGGCCATGTCGCCGAAGTCCGCTACGTCGCCGCGATGGAAAGCGCGCCCGCGCGCGACGCGCTCTCCCGCGCCCAATATGCCGATCTCAAAATCTGGCTGCCGGGCGACATCTTGACCAAGGTCGACCGCACCTCGATGGCGGTGAGCCTGGAGGCGCGCGAACCTTTGCTCGACCACCGCCTCGTCGAATTCGCCGCCCGCCTGCCCGCGGCGATGCGGCTGCGCGGCGGCGCCGGCAAATGGCTGATGAAGCGCGCGCTCGCCTCGCGCCTGCCGGCGGAAATCCTCCACCGCCGCAAGATGGGCTTCGTCACCCCGGTCTCGGCCTGGTTCCGGGGCCCGCTCGCCCGCGAAGCGGCCGCGATCGCGCGCGGCTCGGCGCTTGCCGAAACCGGCTGGTTCGACGCCGAGGCGATCGCCGGCCTCGCCGCCGCGCATCGCAGCGGCCGCTCCGACCATGGCCGCCTGCTCTGGCAGCTGCTCATGCTTGAAAAGTCGCTCCGGCGCCTGTTCGGGCTGGGCCGGGTCAGTCTCCCGGATAGCGCGCCTCGGCGAAATAGAGTCCGTCGGGCGGCGCGTTGAAGCCCAGAGCGGCGCGGTCGCGTGCTTCCAGCGCGGCCTTCAGGTCCGCTTTGGTCCATTTGCCGCGCCCGACCAGCTCCAGGCAGCCGACGATCGAACGCACCTGGTGGTGGAGGAAGGAGCGCGCCGCCGCCTCGATCTCGATCGTCTCGCCGAACCGCCGCACCGTCAGCCGGTCCAGCGTCTTGACCGGGCTCTCCGCCTGGCAATGGGCCGAGCGGAAGGTGGTGAAATCGTGCCGCCCGCACAGCACCTGCGCCGCCCGGTTCATCTCGTCGGCATGGAGCACCACCGGCACCCGCCAGGCCCGCTTCGCTTCGAGCGCGAGCGGCGCCCGCCGGTTGGCGATGCGGTAGACGTAGCGCCGGCCGATGCACGAAAAGCGGGCGTGGAAGTCCTCGCCCACGACCTCGGCGGCGAGAATCGCGACGGGCAGGGGGCGCAGCTTCGCGTTGGTGCCGTCGGCGAGCCGGTGCGCGGTGATCGGCTTCTCGATGTCGACATGGGCGGTCATCGCCAGCGCGTGGACGCCGGCATCGGTCCGCCCGGCCGCGTGGAGCGTCACCTGCTCATAGGTGATCGCGCCGATCGCCTCCTCGATCGCCTGCTGGACGGAGGGGCCGTGCGCCTGCCGCTGCCAGCCCATGAACGGCCGCCCGTCATATTCGATGGTGAGCCGGAACCGGGTCACGCCAGCGCCGCGCCCACCGGAATGACGAAGCCGCGCAGCAGCTCGGCGGTCGCCATCGCCCCGCGGCCGGCGCGCCGGACCAGGCTCGGCACGATCGCGCCCTCGCCGCAGGCGATGGCAAGGCCGTGATCGAGGATTGTGCCCGGAGCTCCGCTCAACTCCGAGACTTCAGCCGCAAGCACCTTGATACGCTCATTTTCATATTCGAAATAAGCGCCCGGCGCGGGGTTGAACGCGCGCACCTGCCGCTCCACCATCTCCGCCGGCCGGGAGAAATCGAGCCTCGCCTCGTGCTTTTCGATCTTCGGAGCATAGCTGGCGCGCGCCTCGTTCTGGGGGATGCGGCCCCCCTCGTAGATCGTCTCCAGCACCCTCACCATCAGCCACGCCCCGATCCCCGCCAGCTCGGCGCTCAGCTCGCCCGCCGTCTTGCGCCCGATATCGGTGGGCCAGGCCGCGAGCATCGGCCCGGTGTCGAGGCCGCGCTCCATCTGCATGATGGTGATTCCGGTCCGGGCGTCGCCGGCGAGGATCGCGCGCTGGATCGGCGCCGCGCCGCGCCAGCGCGGCAGCAGCGAGGCGTGGACGTTGAGGCAGCCGAAGCGCGGCGCGGCGAGAATCGGCTCGGGCAGGATCAGGCCATAGGCCGCGACCACCGCGACATCGGCGTCCAGCGCCGCGAACGCCGCCTGCTCCTCGGCGCCCTTGAGCGAGACCGGCGTTCGAACTTCGATCCCGGCCGCTTCGGCGCGCTTCTGCACCGGCGAGGGGGAGAGCGCCTTGCCGCGCCCCGCCGGCCGCGGCGGCTGCGAATAGACCGCCGCGATTTCGTGCCCCGCCGCGATCAGGGCGTCCAGCGTCGGCACGGCGAAGTCCGGCGTTCCCATGAAGGCGATACGCATGGCTTCGCTCTAACTGATGCTTGCCCGCCTTCTCTACCCCTCATATCTCCACCCCATGGCTTCCACCGAAATCGACGCGCTGGCCCAGGCGCTGGCCCGGCTTCCCGGCCTCGGCCCGCGCTCGGCGCGGCGCGCGGTGCTGTATCTGATGAAGAAGCGCGAGACCGCGCTGGCGCCCTTGCTGCGCGCGCTCGAGAGAGTGAACGAGAACCTTTCGGTCTGCGGGACTTGCGGCAATGTGGACACGATCGATCCCTGCACCATTTGCGCCGATCCGCGCCGCGACTCCCGCCTGCTCTGCGTCGTGGAGGAGGTGTCGGATCTCTGGGCGCTCGATCGCTCGCGCCTGTTCCCGGGCCGTTTCCACGTCCTCGGCGGCCGCCTCTCGGCGCTCGAAGGCGTCCGCCCCGAGGATCTCGGCATCGACCGCCTCGTCGCGCGAGTCGCCGCCGGCGGCATCGACGAGGTCGTGCTCGCCATGAACGCGACGCTCGAAGGCCAGACCACCGCCCATTATCTCGCCGAGCGCCTCGAACGTTTCCCGGTCCGCCTCACCCAGCTCGCCCACGGCCTGCCGGTCGGCGGCGAGCTCGACTATCTCGACGAAGGCACGCTCGCCCAGGCGCTGCGCGCAAGGCGGCCGGTCTCCTAGATCCTCCCCTCGATTTCGAGGGGAGGGGGACCATGCGCAGCATGGTGGAGGGGCTTCTTCCGCCGCAAGAGGCCTCTCCACCGCGTTGCACGCGGTCCCCCTCCCTTGCAAAAGCAGGGGAGGATTGCTTGAAGACTCGCCGCTTTCCCCTTATTTTCGCCCCATGGCTCTGCTTCCGATCCTCGAAGTCCCCGATCCGCGCCTGCGCCAGGTGTCCACGCCCGTCGAGGAGGTCACCGACGAGACGCGCGCGCTGATCGCCGACATGTTCGAGACGATGTACGCGGCGCCCGGCATCGGCCTCGCCGCGGTCCAGGTCGGCGTCCCCAAGCGTCTTTTGGTGATCGACCTGCAGGAACCCGAAGAGGAGGATGGCGAGCCGGTCCGCGACCCGCGCGTCTTCATCAACCCCGAAATCCTGACCCATTCCGACCGGGACGTCCCCTATACCGAGGGCTGCCTTTCGGTCCCCGACCAATATGCGGAGGTCGACCGCCCCGACCGCATCCGCGCCCGCTGGCTCGACGCGCAGGGCGCCGCCCATGAGGAGGAGATCGAAGGCCTGCTCGCGGTCTGCCTGCAGCACGAGATGGACCATCTCGAAGGCGTGCTCTTCATCGACCACCTCTCCCGCCTCAAGCGCGAGATGATCCTCCGCAAGATCGCCAAGGCGAGGCGCGAGCAGGGCAAGAAGGCGGCCTGACCTCAGCGGGTCGCCCGCACACGCCGAGGAAATAGGGGACAGTCCCCTATTTATTGCGCTCGCGCGGGGCGTCACCCACCGGATATAGGGGACTGTCCCCGTTCGATTTCGCCGGGGTGACGAACTTGGTTGAGCGCGACTCCGACCTGCTCTAGGGTTCGCACTTCGTTCCGTATGGACAAGAGCGCATGGATCCGCTGACCCTTCTCCTCGTCGCCGCCCTCGTCGCCGCCGGCATCGCGCTCGGCTGGTTCGTCGGGCGCGGCCGCGCCGGCGCGGTTGCAGAGGAGCGCGGCAAGGCGGCCGATCTGCTTCGCATGACCCTTTCCGAGGTGACCAGGGAGCGCGACGAGGCGATGCGCGACCTTGCCGGGCTCAAGGCCGACGCCCGCAATTTCGAAGCGCGGATGAAGGAGCTGATCGAGGCCAAGGAGGCGCTGACCGCCCAGTTCCACGAGGTCGGCGCCAAATTGCTCAGCGAGGCGCAGAAGCAATTCCTCGAACGCGCCGACGCCCGCTTCAACCAGGCCAGCGAGAAGAGCGACGCGCAATTGAAGGCGCTGCTCCAGCCGGTCGAGGCGACGCTGAAGCGCTACGAGGAAGGCCTCAACAAGGTCGAGAAGGAAAGGGTGGGCAGCTACGAGGCGTTGCGCGAGGCGGTGACCCTGCTCCACGCCGGCCATAGCCAGGTCCGCGACGAAACCGCGAAGCTGGTCAGCGCGCTGCGCCACAGCCCCAAGTCGCGCGGCCGCTGGGGCGAGCAGAGCCTCAAGAACGTGCTCGAGCAGGCCGGCCTGTCGCCTTATGCCGATTACCAGTCCGAAGTGTCCGTGGACACCGAAGACGGCCGCCTCCGCCCCGACGTCATCGTCCGCCTGCCCGGCGGCCGCAAGCTGATCATCGACGCCAAATGCTCGCTGAACGCCTTCCTCGACGCCAGCGAGGCGGTCGACGAGACCGCGCGGACCCAGCATCTCAAGGCCCACGCGGCCTCGATCCGGATGCACACCCAAAAGCTCGGCTCGAAGAATTATTGGGACCAGTTCGGCGACGCCGCCGATTATGTCGTCATGTACATTCCCGGCGAGCATTTCCTGACCGCCGCGCTCGAGCAGGACGACAATCTCTGGTCCTGGGCGTTCGAGCGCCGGGTCCTGCTCGCCACGCCGACCAACCTCGTCGCCATCGCGCGCACCGTCGCCAGCGTCTGGCGGCAGGAGAAGATCGCCGAGGAGGCGGCCGAGATCGCCCGGCTCGGCAAGGAGCTTCATTCGCGCCTCGCCACGATGGGCGGCCACGTCGCGCGCATGGGCCGCAACCTCGAGCTCGCCACCGGCGCCTACAACGCCTTCGTCGGCAGCCTCGAAACCCAGGTCATGACCCAGGCGAAGCGCTTCGAAACGCTCGAAGTGTCGAGCGGCGCCAAGGAGATCGAGGCGCTGCCGGCGGTCGAAACGGGCATCAGGCCGCTCACCAAATTGTTCCCGACCGAGGGCGGCAAGGCGAACTAGAACAGGGTGGCGGGCTTGAAGACCATCAGCGCGAGCGCCGCCAGCGGCAGCGCGATCGCGATGAGTCCGATCACCTCCCAGATACGCGACATGCGGCGATATTCGCGGGACGGCCATTGGGCGTCCGCCTGCGCGTCGCGCGCTTCATCGAGCAGGCGCCGTTGCAGCGGCGCGAGGATCGCACCGAACAGGATGCCGGAAAGGCCGAAGGCGGCGAGGGAGACGGCGATCCAGCCGGTGCGTAGCAGCGGCAGCCCGGCCATCGACGCCAGGGTCACGCCGCTGGCGATGATGACGATCACCGACGGTATCGTGAACCAGGCATCGCTGCGGATCACCCCGGCCAACGCATGCGCCTGCATCTTCGGGTCGCCCGTGGCATCGGCATGGGCCTTCCAGAACAGGCCGGTAATGATGTTGCCGAGAAAGAGGACGACGCTGAGAACATGGATGGTTTTCAGCAACAGGTACATGGTCCCCGCCTCGCTGGCCGCAGCGAAATCACTACCATGCCGTCCGCCCGCTGGCCAGCGAGGGCCTCGGTTCGCCCGCCGCGACCGAAGCTAGCCGAACCGGCGCGGCATCGACTTCTGCGGCCTGGGAAGCCGCGGAACAAATCAGATTGACCGCCGCAGCCTGATCCCGCCGCCATTGCCGGTCAGCACCAGCGTATCGCCGTCTGGATAGCTGACCGTCACCGGTCCGCCGAGCAGCTGCAGCACCCGCCGCTCATGCCCCATGCGCGGCTCGGGGCAGGCCATGCGGGTCGCCATGATCGGGCCGGGCGTCAGCCGGTCGCTGGCCTGCGCATAGGGCCCTGAAAAGCGGTTGCACCCGGCCTGGCCGCTCAGCCGGTCGGCGCCGAACTGCAGATGATAGGTCTCGCCCGACACACTCTCGCCGTCGATCGCGACGATGGTCCAGTTCGTGCCCGCGAGCGCCGCGGGCGCGAGGATCGCGCCGCCGCAGCCGTTCAGCGTCCGTCCGTCGGCCTCGACGCGCACCGTCTCGGCATAACGGCGGTCGCTCATGCCGTCGCTGCACTCGCCGTGCCAGACATGCAGCGTGAGCCGCCGCGTCTCATAGATGCGCCCGTCGCCCGTCTCGCGCGGCGCCGGGGCGGGCACCGAAAAGCCGCCCTCGGGGGAATCGTAGGTCATCCGGCCGCCCTCGACCGTCACCGACCAGAACGGCTCGGTGCCGAGCGCGCGATAGGGTTCGCCGCCCGCTGCCGGAACGGTCGCGCAGGCGGCGAGGCTGGCGAGAACAAAAAGTGAAAATCTGCTGGCGAAACGGCGCCCGATCTGATAATCTCCCACGACTCGGCTCCTTCTCAGCTTGAAATATAGACCCGGCGCTGGAAATTTTCCGACACTGAAAACAAAGCGTTTCTTCGGCGATTCCGCGTGACGCGCGTGACTTTTGCTCTGGCCTCATCGTCGCCACTGGTTGATCACCTCATAGGCCATCACCGCCGTCGCCACCGCCGCGTTGAGGCTGTCCGCCTTGCCCAGCATCGGCATTTTCACCAGCAGGTCGCATTCGCGTTCATAGGCCTCCGGCAGCCCCGCCTGCTCGTTGCCGACCAGGATGAAGGCGGGCTTTTCGTAGCGCGGCTGCTGATAATCCTGCGTCGCATTCAGGCTGGTCCCGATCAGCTGAGCCGGCGCTGAACGCAGCCACGGCACGAACTCCTCCCAGCGCGCCGCCGCGATCCGTTGGGTGAACAAGGCGCCCATCGACGCGCGCACCGCCTCGACCGAGAAGGGGTCGGCGCACTCGTCGATCAGGATCAGCCCGCCGGCGCCGACCGCGTCGCCGGTGCGCAGGATGGTGCCGATATTGCCGGGGTCGCGCAGCGCCTGGGCGACGATCCAGAGCGGCGCCGCGCCGCGGTCGATCGCCGCCAGCGAGGTGTCGAACGCGCGGTAGACGCCGAGCACGGTCTGCGGATTGTCCTTGCCGCTGATCTTGTGGAGGATGTCGGCGCTGGTCTCGATCGCCTCGCCGCCGGCGGCTTCCGTCTCCGCGATCAGCCGTGCGAGCAAAGGATGCGCCGCGTCCGAATAGAAAAGCAGCTCGGGCAGCCGTCCCGCCTCCCGCGCCTCGGTCAGGATCCGCAGCCCCTCGGCGAGGAAGCGTCCTTCGCTCCGCCGATTCTTCTTGTCCCTGAGGCCGCGCGCCTGCTTGACCAGCGGATTGGAGAAGGCGGTGATCTGCCTGGGCATTTCTCACTCCTTCCCCTCTTTCGTCATGCCAGCGCAGGCTGGCATCCATGCAGAGCAACCGGCCCCAGCCTTCGCTGGCGTGACGGCAGATGCGGTCACTCCTCGTGGAAGCGCGCCTCGACGAGCTCCGCAAGCCGCTCCACCGCCTGCTCGGCGCCGAACCCGCTGGCGCTGATCGTGATCGTGTCGCCCATCGCCGCGCCCAGCATCATCAGCCCCATGATCGACGTGCCGCACACTTTGGCGCCGTCCTTCTCGACCTCTATCGCGGCGTCGATCTGGGAGGCGAGGGTGACGAACTTGGCGCTGGCGCGGGCGTGGAGGCCGCGCTTGTTCCGGACCTCCACGGTGCGCGAAGGCATGGTCAGGCGGCCGCCTCGCCCAATATCTCCGACGCAACCGATATGTACTTGCGCCCGGCCTCGCGGGCGGCGGCGACCGCGCCGCGGACGTCCATCGTCTTGCGGGCGCCGTCGAGCCGGATCAGCATCGGCAGGTTGACTCCGGCGATGACCTCGATCTTGTCCGATTTCATCAGGCTGATGGCGAGGTTGGAGGGGGTGCCGCCGAACAGGTCGGTGAGGATGATCACGCCGCTGCCGTCGTCGACCTTGCCGATCGCCCGGGCGATGTCCTTGCGCCGCCGCTCCATGTCGTCGTCGGGACCGATGCAGATCGCCGCGATCCGCTCCTGGGGTCCCACCACATATTCCATCGCCACGACGAACTCCGACGCGAGCCGCCCGTGGGTCACCAGCACCAAACCGATCATTCATTCACCTTGAACAGCCGTCCGTCCCGCGCCCGGCGATCGCCCGTCGCGCGGCGGCGTAGCGAGATCGCGATGCGCCACCGTTATAGAAAATCCAGCCGCGCGCAACCGTGCCGCGACATGCTCGGCGACGTGGACCGAGCGATGTCTTCCCCCGGTACAGCCGAACGCGACCGAAACCGGGGTGCCGTCGGGGACGAGCAGATCGAGGAGCTCGGCTTCGATCCCGGTCAGCGCCGCGGCATAGGCCGGGTCCGCGGCGATATAGGCGCCGACCTCCGGGTCGCGCCCGTCGCGCTCGCGCAGCTCCTCCTGCCAATGCGGATTCCTGAGAAAGCGCATGTCGCGCACCAGATCGGCGCCGGGCACGTCGCCGCGCGAATAAGCGAAGGAGAGAACGCGGACCGCCGGCCTCATCCGTCCGGCCGCCCGGCCAGCCGCAACGCGGCCTCCACCTTGATCGGCGCCGACGCCTCGAGCCCGGCCAGGCTGATCGTCGGGATCGGGACGCCGGCCACCATCCGCGACTCGCCGGGCTCGGGCAGCCGCGCCGGCGTCTCGTCGAGGTCGACGAACAAAGCGACCGGCACGTCCTGCTCGGTCTCGATCTCGACCAGGCCGACGCCGCGCATCTCGATCTTGCCAAGGATGGTCGCCGGTGCGCTGGCGATGGCCTTGCCCTCGATTCGCCGGACGAAGGTATAGTCGTCGCTGACCAGCTTGGCGCCGCGGTCGATCAGCCGCAAGGCGAGGTCGGACTTGCCGCGGCCGGGCAGGCCGCCGATCAGCACCGCCCGGCCGCCGATCGCGACCGAGCTGGCGTGGACGGTTTCGGACGACAAAGACGGCGCGCTCATGCTGTGACTCCCGGAAAGCGGACCAGGAAACGCGCGCCCGCGCGCCCGTCTGCCCGATCCTCGACCTCGATCCCGCCGCCATGCCCTTCGACGATCGCCTTGGCGATGGCGAGGCCGAGCCCGGAATGGCGGCCGAAATCCTCTTCGGGCCTGATGCTGTGGAAACGGTTAAAGATCGCCTCCCTTGCTTCCGCGGGAACGCCCGGACCGTCGTCCTGGACGCTGACCAGCACTTCATCCCCGGCGCTCGCCGCCCGGATCTCGACGATACCGCCGGGGGGCGAGAAGGAAAGGGCATTGTCGACGAGATTGTCGATCAGCCGCGCCAGCCGCGATTCGTCGCCCGCCACGATCGCCGTCCCGACGCGGGGCCGCGCGAAGGCGATTTCCACGCCCTGCTTGCTGCGGCCTTCCCAGAGCGGCAGCATCGATTCGATCAGCTTGCCGATGTCGATCGGCTCGAACCGGGCCCGCGACAGCTCGGCGTCGAGCCGCGAGGCCTCGGCGATGTCGACCACCAGCCGGTCGAGCCGGCCGACGTCCTGCCGGACGACGTCGAGCATCTGCCGGCGCAGCGCGGAATCCTCGACCCGCTCGAGCGTGTCGACCGCCGATCTCAGCGAGGCGAGCGGGTTCTTCAGTTCGTGGGTGACGTCCGCGGCGAAGGCGTCGGTGGCGTCGATCCGCTGGCGCAGGCTCTGCGTCATGTCGTGCAATGCGCGGGCGAGCAGGCCGATCTCGTCGCGCCGCGCCGGCAGCAGCGGCACGTCGACCTCGCGCGCGCGGCCGAGCCGCACCCGGTGCGCGGCCAGCGCCAGCCGCCGCAACGGATTGGCGATGGTGCGGGCGAGGAAACGCGACAGCAGCACCGAGAGCAAAACGGTCGCGGCCAGGATCAGCGCGAGCGACAGCCGTTCCGCGCGGACGACGCGCCGGACGTCGCGCGCGTTGACGGTGACCAGCAGCACGCCGGCGCCGTTGCCGATCCGCATCGCGGACGAGACGTAGGGCGTGCCGTCGGGCGCCCGCCGCAGCTCGGTCGCCGGGGCCGCCTCGGCCAGCGCCCTGCGCGCCTCCGGCCATGCCGCCAGCCGATCCCGCACCGGCGGCACGTAATCGGGCGGCCGCCGAGCGCCGACGATCGCATCGAAGCCGTTGTCGAGCGCCAGAGCGATGCTCCGGTACCAGGGCTCGTCGGCGGGGTCGCGCAGCGTATAGGTCGGCGGCGCGCCGGCCCAGCTGTCCGTCCTTTTGGTCCCGTCGCGGCCGTAGACGCGCAGCCGGGTGCCCGAATCCCGGCCGAGCCGGACCAGGATGTCCTGCCATCGCGCCGGCGGGACCGCGGTGAGCATATGGGCGATCATCACCGCTTCCGACTGGGATTGATCGAGCCGGGCCTGGGTCAGCCGGCCGCGGAAGCCGTCGAGATAGAAGAGGCTTCCGGCGAGGAGCGCGATGGCGAAGATGTTGACCGCGAGGATGCGCTGGCGGAGCGAGAACCGCCGCGACCA
>Ga0190265_10000455_pt1 | contig 29527 bp, 16 predicted proteins | sample Popmic124T_FD_133135 | JGI IMG/M metagenome (GOLD analysis project Ga0190265, IMG submission 133135) | Populus adjacent soil microbial communities from riparian zone of Indian Creek, Utah, USA - 124 T | ecosystem: Environmental > Terrestrial > Soil > Riparian zone | place: USA: Utah | collected...
CTTAAAACCGAGTGCTTCGCCCAGCGCTCCCCAGTGAGCAAGCGCCAGACGCGCCTCCTCCTTTTCGATTACATCGAAACCTTCTACAACCGCCGCCGCTCTCACAGCGCTCTCGGCTACCTCTCCCCACTGGATTTTGAAAACCGTTTCCTCTAACCTCAACTTTTAACCAACAGTGCAGTCCACGTTTTCGAAGCAAGATCATTCGAACGAAGAGAGTGCAAGATAAAGTGAAAGTGTAGGTGCAAGAGGGCGCTGGCAGCGCGACCTGCACCGGCGCGGGATGGTGCGGTTGGCCCCGGAGTGCTCGCCCCTGCAACGTAACAGTTCTGTTACGGTAGAGTTCTTTTCCGCGACCGGTGGCTGTTCATCTTTGGCAACAAGGAGATCACCGCAAATCAAACCGCAGAAAGGAACTCACCTTATGTTCAGAATTGAAAACGTCGGAGAAAGCAATGGAGCCGGAGTGCTCGTGTCGTCGTTCGCGGCTTATGCCGCTGCAATAGTCCTGGGCCTTACCATGGCCTTCGGTCCGTCCACAGCCTCGGCTGCGGGACCGAATGGAAAACCGCCCACGCCTCAAAACTTCCGGGTGACGGCGAAAACGGCCTACACCGTTACCCTGGCGTGGAACGCAGCGCCCGCTAACTCAGGTGACTTTAATTACCATCTTTCGGGGACGGGGGTGACGGCGGTCGTCCTGCCCAGGACGGCCACAAGTCACACCTTCACCGCGCTCTCCCCGGGTAATCAGTATTGGTTTGGTATCTTCGCCCGGAATGCTGCCGGGAAGACATCGTCGAATGCTCACACGAACACCACCACCCTTCTCGATACGACGCCGCCCACGACCCCGCCGGTGGTCTCGGTGAACGAGGTGGGCTCGAACTACCTGGCTCTGTCCTGGACTGCTCCGCAGGATGACGGTCCTCATTTCACTTATGAGATCTCGGTGAATGGCAGCGTCCACGCGACGACCGGCAGAAACATCACTGCCACCGTCCTTCGGTTCCTCCAGCCGGCCACGCCCTACAGCATTACGGTTCGCGGGCGCGACGGGGGACACCATTGGTCGCCGTTTAGCAACCCCGTTTCCGTGACCACCCTGCCGCCCAGTCCCAACGACCACACTCCCCCGACCACGCCGACTAACGTGGACGCGGCCGATTATTCAAGCGGCGATACCGAATTCCAGATGTCGTGGACGCAATCCACCGACGACTTCGACCGGCAAGAGAATATCCGGTACGATGTTTATGTGAACGGTGTCCTCTCGGACATCCTCTTCGGTTCGAGTGTAATCAGCACCGTTTACGGTGAGTTCGGCGAAAACGTGATCGAGGTCTTCGCAACGGATACCGCCGGCAATAGATCGGCGCCGGCCACCGTCACGCTATTCCTCTAAGCGGTCCCAGGGACGCATCGCTTCAGTCACGGGTCAAAGGCGGCACGCCGCCCTTGGCCCGGACTAGCGGTGCCACGTTGGTTAAGGAAAGAATTAGTAACCTCAGGCCCATCTCTTTTTATGAAAAAGAACTCCGCGTCTCAATCAGCCTTCTCTAGTCTGCGCATTCTAGTTGGACTCTTTCTTGCCATGGTTGGCGTGTTTCTGGCGCTATTTGCCACGTCAGCCAACAGCCTCTATCGCGGCGCCAGCCCGGCCGGTTCTGGCGGGAGCATTTTGTTTAATCAGATCACCGGCAATACCTCGGGATCGGTGCCGGCACAGCGCTTTGTTCCACCGGGTCCCATAGACGCCGAAGCCGCCGACGATTTCGAAGTCTTCGATGCGCAAGGCTGGACGATTGGCCAGTTCAATTTCGAAGCGGGAGCGGCGAGCGAACCTATGGTGGACATTCGTGTGTATCCCGACGACAACGGCCAGCCGGGAGAGCCGGCCCTCTGCAGTTACAACGGGATTGGCACCGACTTGCACGGCGTCATCGGAGTCCGGCTACGGGTTCCGTTGCCGACACCATGTGTGCTCGGCCCGGGCCGCTACTGGGTGTCCCTCGTGCGGAGCGACGGTCCGGGGATGCAATGGGGCGCGGGAACGCCAAATCCGTTCCCACCCCCATTCGTCCTGGGGGCGCACGGTCATTGGCGTAATCCCGGTGACGGGTTCGAAACCGGGTGCACCGACTGGTCCGACATCACAACCTGCCTTGTGGAGGGGGAAAAAGGTCCAGTGCCGATTGGCGGTAAGGGTAGTACGGACCTCAAGTTCCAGATCTGTGGCGCCATCGGCGCGGACAGCAAGGTCGTCGGCTGTGGCGACGACATCGCGGCGATCAACCTGGCCACCACGCTGGCCGTAAACAACGGCGACCCGAACCTGTGCGGCACTGCAACGACGCTGGACGTGGACGCGGGCAACCTCATCAATGTTTGTCACACCATCACGAACACCGGCAACGCAACGCTCGGCTTCCACTGGTTACGCGACAACCTGAACACGCGGCGACTCTCGCGTGGGCAACCATTCCCCCCTTTGTCACCCGGGGAGAGTTTCCGCTTCAACCGGCTTATCACGGCAACCAGGTCGCAAATGATCACTGCGGAATCGCAAACGACGGACGTGCTGCCCTGGTATTTCGCCGTAGTTGAAGACTTCGAGTTCGTCGACATCTCCGCCACGGGCACTCCTCTCGGCCTGGACGACGACGGCTCGGCCAGTGTCACCATGCCGTTCCGATTCAATCTGTTCGGCGTGGAGGCCGATCAACTCTGTATCAACAACAACGGTTTCATGCTGTTGGATTGGTCCGAACCATGCAACGGCTTTTACGAGGACGCCGCGATTCCAAATGAGAACGTGCCGCTAGGGTCTGCCCAGATCGCGCCGTTTTGGGACGACCTATTCACCGGAGGGAATGTCTACTATGAGGCCATCGGTCAGGCGCCCAACCGTCGATTTATCGTTCAATGGCATCAGAAGAATCACTACAATAACGGACAAAGCGATCCGGGTAATGTCACCTTCCAGGCAATCCTAAACGAAACAACAAACGACGTTTCGTTCCAGTACCTTGATACGACTTTCGATAACCCGCAGCATCCGGAATGGGATCGTGCTGGCAGCGCTACGGTAGGTTTTCAAAGCTATGTTCGGGATAGTTTTGGCGGTGCCTTGCGCAGCCTTCCGTTCCATCAGCCCGTACTCGATCCCCAGTCAGGGCTAACCTGGCAGCCGACGGGATTCTTTCACGCCATAGCGGGCAGCACGGCGACGCTCAATGTCCGTGCTCCGGCCGTTGCGGTCAGTCCCGAGGCACTGGAAGCGGCGGTCGCACAGGGAGGCACGACCTCGGCGCCCTTAACGATAAGTAACGCAGGCACGCTCAATCTGCTGTGGCAGGCAGGCGAGTCGCCCTTGGGTAGCAGATCGCACTTCCCATCGGCCCAAGTTCCCTACCTTGCGGACCAGCAGGTGGATGCCGAGCTGGACTTATGGGCCTTCCCGCCGAGGGAGAAGTTAAAGCTAGGCTCCAAGGATGACCGACATGCCGGCAGCCAGCCCGATGGCTTCGCCACGAGCGCCTTTGCTATCCGGTTCGAGTTCAACGTGCCGCCCTTCCCTACTCTCTACCAGCGGCTCAACGACCTTACCAATCCGAGTAATACCGAGACGATCAGAGACTTGGTCGCGCGGGACATCCTGGCAGGGACATTCATCGGGGACGATTTCAGTCAACACTTCGCCATCGATGATTGTTGCGGGCATCTCCTCACCATCGATACCGCCACCGGTGAGCCGTCGATCAATATGGGCAGACTGCAGGGTTCACCCGAGATCCAGCGATGGTGGGGCATGACTTGGGACGCGACTACCAATACGCTTTATGCGGTTGGCGCGGATGACTTCTCGATTTTTGGGGACACTAACTGGTTCCTGGCTCGCATCGATAGGGGCCACGAAGCCGTGGCGACGATAATCGGGGGCCTTCTCGGCATTCCACAAGGCGTAGCGATTGTGGGTATCGCGGTGGATCCAATCGGTCGCATGTTCGGAGTCGATATCCTGGGTGATCGACTCTTCGCAATCGACAAGGTCACCGCTGAGGTGACAGCGATCGGATCACTCGGTTTTAACGCAAATGGCGCCCTCGGGCTCGACTTCGATGACGCCACGGGGACCCTTTACCTGACCAGCATCGACGACAGCAGCGGGATCAGCAATCTCTACACGATCGATACCGCGACCGGTCAGGCGAGCGTCGTTGGCCCATTGGTAAACGGAAACCAGCACGCGGCGCTGGCCATCGCTTCCGGGGCGCCTTGCGTACCACCCACCGAGGTCCCATGGCTGTCACTCAGCCCTGCTTCGGGCAGCATAGTCCCAGGCGACAGCGACGAGGTATCCGTGCTCATGGACGCGAGCGACCTCGCCGCCGGAACGCATCAGGCGAATGTATGTGTGGGCAGTAACGATCCATTGCGTCCTGTGGTTGGCGTGCCTGTTATCCTGACGGTGACCGGGGGCCCGCCGCCTACGCCGAGTCCTACCGCAACTCCAACCGCATCACCTACACCAACTGCTACACCCACGGTGACGCCAACAGCTACCGCTACCGCTACAGCTACTCCAACCGCTACACCTACCCCTAGTCAGTTGGGAAATATTTCGACGCGACTGCGCGTTGAAACCGGCGATAACATTCTGATTGGTGGCTTCATTGTCACCGGTACGCAACCCAAGAGAGTGATTCTGCGCGCCATCGGACCTTCGCTGCCTCTCTCCGGTGGGCTCGCTGATCCCATCCTCGAACTGCGTGACTCCTCCGGCGGTTTGATTGCGTCCAACGACAACTGGCGCAGCGATCAGGAGGCGGAGATCATTGCGACCATGATTCCGCCGAGCCACGATTTGGAATCGGCCATCGTTGCGACCCTGCCGGCAAACAGCTCCGCTTACACGGCGCTCGTGAGCGGTGTGAACAGCGGGACCGGCATTGCCTTGGTGGAAGCATATGACCTGGATCGAACGGTGGATTCCAAGCTGGCGAATATCAGCACGCGCGGCCTGGTCCAAACGGGTGATAACGTCCTGATCGGCGGATCGATCGTGCTGGGGCAAAATCCGCTCAGGGTGATCGTGCGTGCGATCGGCCCCTCGCTGCCAGTGCCGGGAGCGCTGGGAGATCCAACGCTAAGCCTGCACGACGGCAATGGCGCACTGATCGCTTCCAATGACAATTGGCAGAGCGATCAGCAAGCCGAGATCATCGCCACGGGCATACCGCCATCTCACGACCTGGAATCGGCCATAGTGCAAAATCTCGCGCCTGGCAGCTACACCGCGATTGTCCGCGGGGTAGACAGCACGACAGGAGTCGCGCTGGTTGAAGCCTACGGGCTGAACTAATCGAAGCCTTTAAGTAAGGCGGATCGAGAAACGGGCGGAGATCGGAGGCCGCGCCTGCGGCTAACAAAACTTCTTAATTGGCCCGGGGCCGCATTTGGTACGCAGGGTCGAGTTGAATCGCGCGCTGGAAATGCTTTTCAGCGAGTTCGTTCATCCCGATGTTTCGAAGCCGGAGGCCGAGCATCCAATGGTAGAGCGGATCGTTGGGCGTGAATTGGTCCGCCTGCTTTTCGTGCGCAAGTGCTTCCTCGACCTGGCCCATTGCTCGTTTGGCGCCCGCGAGTTCAATGCTGGTCAAGACCAGGCGCGCATTGCGCCGAATCGCGTCAGTCCAAACCGAGACGGCTTCTTCCTTGCGGCCTAGCTGCCAGAGTGCCTCACCCTTTTCCTGGCGGGCGAGAATCAGATCTTCCCGCTCCACCAAGGCCTCGTCGAGACTCATTAGCGCCTGTTCGTGACGGCCCAGACGACTCAAAATCGTCCCGCGATAATAAAGGCTCAGAGCTTTGCCCTGCCCCTTTTGGTAGCGAGCCGCTTTGCTCAGCAGGTCGATGGATCGCTCCGCCTCGCCCGTCAGGTACTCAAACCAGGCCAGCTTCGAGAGCGCCTCGGAGTTCACAAACAATCCGAAGTCCGAAGCCACCCGGAGATGCCTTTTTCCGTCGACGATTCCGTTCCGCTCGTCGAGGCCGAGCCAGGGACCAGGATTTGGCTGCGCCAGCGCCAGTTCGTCCGGAATCCGGATTTTTTGAAAGGCCCCGTCCCCTTGATATTCGTGCCAGCGAATCCACCCGCTGTGTGTGGCCAGGCCCAGCCACAAAATGGCAAAGGCCAGAAAACCCCAGCCCATTTTTTGAATCTTCCCTGACGACTTGAGAATGAGACGGTGGAAGAAAACGTCCCTGGTCGCGAACAATCTCCAGGTCTTGAGAGCCAGAAAGGTCGTGACCGCCGCGCACCCCAGCGCCATCAGGAACGGGACGTGTCCGTAGACACCGCGGAGGCCCAGGAAACTTCCCAGAAACACGACGGCTCCGAGAATTTCTTCGGGCCAGGTTAACGAGAAGTGCCTCTTAATCGCGTTCGACTTGGGAGCCAGGATCGTCGGCTTCCCAAAACCGAAATACAGCGCGTCGTTGGGGCAGACACTGATGCAATCCATGCATTTCATGCACCCTGGATCCACCACCATCTTGAACTCTCTCACCTCCGCGTGGACGAGGACGTTCGAGGTGCAGGTGGCGGTGCAGTGCCCGCATTGGTTGCAGGCGTCGGTTACCCGGATTTTCCCAGGTGAAAATTTGTCCGCGATCCCAAAAAATCCACCATAAGGGCACGCGTAGGTGCAGAAGCCTTTCTGTCCCAGGAAATAGACGGTCAGAAATCCACAGATGAAGAGAAAAGGAATGGCGACGGCGACGGAGGGAAATGTTTCCCAAAAGTTGGTCGTAACCAGATGGTTGGTGAATTTCGGGATAAGGGGCCCGGGGTCCGGGCTGGCAAAGAGCCGATACGCCGTGGGCCAGACGAACATATACAGGGCGGCGATGAGCGGGACATAGATCAGGAGCCTCGATCGAAACGGCTTCGGGGTGAGGCCAATTTTCTTCAAAATCCAACCGCAGAAATCCTGGAGGGCGAGAATGTGGCAGCCCCAGCCGCAGACGAAACGTCCGAAAATCATCGTTGCCAGGATCGCCAGGGTAAAAAAGATGAAGCCGGCGTTGATCGCTCCGCGCTGGATCGTGTGCATCGCCTCGGACGGCTCAATCGGCGAAATCGTTTTGCCCATGAGCCACCACTGAATGACGTGGGCCACCATGAGCAGGTTCAGGAGGAGCAGCGCGGCCGCGCGCCAGCGGCCGGCGGTCGATTTGCGAATGCCGCCGGCCATCGCCGGTCCAGTCTTGAGAACAGGGAATTGACCCAATCCCTGCTTTATCGCTTTTTGATCTTCACAACCCGTTTTCATGAACTTCCTTATCCGCGCTAAAACGCGGCCCAACTCATCTCAGCCCCGTGTCGGCGGGAGGCCTTCTTAACCGATATTTTCGAGTGGACTACTTTTCGGGGGGACGTATATATACCACCTCATCCGGCAGCCCGCGACACGCAACGCCGCTCCCACGTCGTAATTCCGCGGGCTCCTTTCGTAACTTTCAGGCGGTTAATAGTTGGAGGATCACGCAATGTTGAAGAAAATGTTCGGTTATTTGACGCTCCCTTTGCTTTTGCTTTTGGGCACGAGTTGGGAAAATTCTGAGGCGCAATTTTCGGCCAAGAGCCTGGACGGGCAGACCGGAACCCTCGAAAAGATGATCGTCGGGAGCGGAAACGTCTCGATGGATCTCGATCTCGACCGGCTCAAAGGGATCCGCTCCCCTGCTCAGGAATCGAAACGGGAGACCGTGCGTTTCGAAGTGGGCCCCAATTCTTTTTTCACCATCGTCGTTTTCAACAATCTCCTGCGCGGTCCCGCGCCGGGCACGATGGGATTGATCTGGGGAAATTCCACGACCCTTCCGGAACCGTTGAATGCGTCCGCCAACCAGCTCGTGATCGAAAAAATCTCTCCGAGCGAACAATTTGACCTGGTAGTCCGCGATGGGAAAACGGGCTTTGTCTTTTTTAACATTGAAGGAATTCTCTACGAGTACGATGCCGCCACGCGTTTGCTCAGTCTCAAGGACGGAAGGCTTCGGATTTCCCCAGAGCTGGCGAATCGGCTGGGCCGGGTCGCGGATGCTGGAGCGGTCGTCGGGCAAATTTCCATCGCCGCGACGATGTATCCGATCGAAGTGACCACCGTCCTAAACGGCGAACCGCAATCAGCGGTCCTGCCCCGAAGAAGCGAGGCGCCGAACGGCGCGTTTGTGCCAGGACCTGACGTCATCGTGGGAGAACTGCCTTCGCTGGAGCAATTTGGCGGCAGCGGCACCCAGGTTGGTTTGGCCCTGGGGACGACCTCCTGCAATAACGGAGACGTGGATCTGAATTGGTTTGCGATGCCCAATACCGACCATCCGGTCATTCCGCAAAACCTCTATCGAATGAGCGGCGGCGCCAGCAACAACGATCGCTTTGAACAAATTGGCCAATCCTGGTTGAAGCATGCCTTCACGGCGTTGACCGGGAATGCCTGCGGCTTCGGCTGCAACGGGGTGGGCGGCTCTCACCTTGGCTCCGGATGCTCCGACCCCTACAGCGCGGGCTTGAATGCCAGCCAGAACGGCCTGGGTTCGCGCGCCTTTGTAAATCCTTTCACTGGCTTCTATCCGGACACGGCGCGAAACCACTCAGGCCACAGTCACAACGGCACCTCACACCGAATTCTGGTTGAATCGGCCGACCTGAACGTCACGATGAACCCCGGCGCGACCTATTACGCCGAAGGTCATTACGTTACCCCGCACGAGTACGCCTGGTGCCAGGCCCACCCAGGCGAGTGCAACATGTACAACAACGTCTCCTACCGCCGTTTCGCGGTCGAGGGCACGGTCAATTTCACCTTTTCGCCCGTTGGCAGTACCGTGCGAACGGCCAATGCCGTCACGGCTTGGACGGGAGCGACCATCAATACGATCGAGCCCGTTCCCGGGACCGATGGCCGGGCCCATATCGCCTACAAGGTGACGGGCCCAGTCGCCGGCGTTTGGCATTATGAATACGCCGTCTATAACGAGAACCTCGATCGCAGCATCCAGTCCTTCAGTGTGCCTCTCGGTTGCGGCATCAACGTGAGCAACACCGGGTTTCACGCTCCGCTCAATCATCCTGGATTTGCCAATGACGGGACCCAGGGAAGCGCGGGATATAGCAACGCCCCCTGGACCTCGAATCAAACCGCCAATGCTCTGACCTGGAGCACGGAGACCCTTTTGCAAAACCCGAACGCGAACGCCATTCGCTGGGGCACCTTGTATAATTTCCGTTTTGACTCGAATCGTCCTCCGCAGGCGGCAAACGCGACCGTCGGTTTCTTCAAGACAGGGATTCCAATGACTGTGGCAATCCAGGGTCCTGCCCCGGATTCATGCACGGGCGCAACACCGACACCAACGCCGCCTGCGCCAACCCCAACGCCGACCCCACCGGCTCCGACGCCCAGTCCGACTCCCCCTGCGCCTACCCCCACGCCGAGTCCGCCCGCACCGACCCCAACCCCGACGCCGCCTGCGCCAACCCCGACACCCACCGCCACGCCGACTCCGGTTCCTCCGGCCCAGGCCGTCAATCTCTCGACCCGGATGCGAGTCCAGCCCGGTGACAACGTTGGCATCGGCGGCTTCATCATTAATGGGACGGGCCTGAAACACGTCCTTATCCGGGCCATTGGGCCTTCCCTGTCGCAGTTTGGCGTTCCCAACGTGCTGGCTGACCCGGTGCTCGAGCTGCACGGTCCGGGCTCGTTTGTCACAATCACGAACGATAACTGGCGACAGACCCAGGAGGCCGAGATTCAGGCTACCGGCATTCCGCCCTCGGATAATCTCGAAGCCGCGATCGATGCCACCCTGCCAGCCGGCGCGTATACCGCCATCGTGCGAGGTAACGGCAATGGGACCGGTGTCTCCTTGATTGAGGTCTACGACCTGGAGACGTCACCGTCATCGAAACTGGATAACATTAGCACGCGCGCCTTCATCAGTACGGGCGACAACATTGTGATCGCCGGCTTCATGCTGGGCCAGGGCGGCACCGACAAAGTCGTCCTCCGCGGCATTGGCCCCAGCCTCACGAATTCAGGTGTGCCGAACGCGCTGGCCGATCCAACGCTCGAGCTGCACGACGGAAACGGAACGCTGCTCGTCGCGAATAACGACTGGCAGGACGACCCGTTCCAAGCCTCGGAACTGACGTTCCTCGGTCTGGCCCCGACCAATACTCTCGAGTCCGCCGTCGTGGCGAACCTGCCGCCGGGTCTCTACACGGCGCTGCTCGCCGGGCAGAACAACGGGAGTGGTATCGGCCTGGTCGAGGTTTACGACGGCGTGGCGCAATAGCGAGACGGCTTTTTTGCGCGGTCAGGCTGATCTGCCTGCGTCCGTTGCCGGCTGGTGAAGGGCCGAAGCGGGCACGGCCTCATCGCGCTGGTCGCTCACCGGCAACGCCAGAAATGCGGCGAATATTTCCAGGGAGCGGGTCGGAATCGTGGCGACCACACTGGTAAAGTCGTGATCGTAATGCGCTTCGCGGACAGTTCCCTCGCGATGCAACCGGGCGAGCAGATCCGCTCGCGCGCTGGGCAAACGCAGTTCCACCGTCATCGAGCCTCTCGCCACGAATTCGGAAATGCGCTCCACCAGTTCGTCCATTCCCTCGCCAGTGAGCGCTGAGACAGAAACCGCGTCGGGAAAATGCCGGCGCAACGCGAAAAGCGCGGAAGGATCGCTGACCTTGTCCACCTTGTTGAAGACCACGAGCATTTGTTTGGTGTCGGCGCCGAGATCGGCCAGGACGCTCATGGTCGTGTTGTAGAACTCCATCACCTCCGGCTGGGAAGCGTCGAGGACGTGGATCAGGAAATCCGCGATCGCGGCTTCCTCGAGCGTGGCGTTGAACGCTTCGACGAGCTGATGCGGAAGCTTCCTCACGAAACCGACGGTGTCGGTCAGCAACAATGGCTGCTTGTTCGGCAGCGCGATTTTCCGCGTGGTGGTGTCGAGCGTCGCGAAGAGCTTGTTTTCGATGAAAACGTCGGCGCCCGTGAGCCGGCGCAGGAGCGAAGACTTGCCCACATTGGTGTAGCCCACGATTGCCGCGTTTGGCACCGGAGCGCGCTTGCGATCTTTGCGCTGGGTCGCGCGAGCGCGGCGCACCGTTTCCAGCTCGCGCTTGAGCCGGTCGATCTGCAACCGGATTTTCCGCTTGTCCTGCTCCAGCTGGCTTTCGCCTTCGCCCTTCGCGCCGATTCCGCCGCCCTGCTGGCCGAGGTGACTCCACGCCCGCGTCAGCCGCGGCAGCGAATATTCCATCCGCGCGAGATCCACCTGGATCCGGGCTTCCCGCGTTTGCGCTCGCGCGCCAAAGATGTCGAGAATGATTTCCTGCCGATCCGCCACGGTCATCCCGGCCAGCTCCTCCCAATTGCGCTGCTGCGAAGGACTCAGCTCGTTGTCGAAAACAAGAACATCGCATTCGAGCTTCTTCGCGAGATCGACGATCTCCTGCGCCTTTCCCGAGCCGATCAGATAGCGCGGGTGCTGCTCGCGATGATGCACCAGCATCCGCTCGATCACCGGAAGGCCGAGCGTGTCCACGAGTTCTTCCAACTCCTCGAGCAGACTCTGCGCGTCGGCCTTTTTGTCCGCGCCGATATACGCCCCGATTAGGAGTGCGCGCTCCACCATCTTGTCCTTCGCTTTGATCTCAAACATCCGACCGATAACCTAGCACGGATCGTTCGAGCCGGGCAGGCAGGGCCGGTTCACGCGCCGCCGCCGAAGCGCTTTGGAGCGCCGGAGGCGCGAAGGAGTTTAGCCCGGAGTGCAGCGGAGCGGAACTCCGGGGGAATCGACAGAAAGGAATTCCAAACCCCGAATGGGGGGACGGACATCGTCGCAAAGTTGCGGCGTCCTCTGCTGCGGTCAGATCGCTCTCGTCTGAATATCAATCTCGGACTTGAGGGTGCGATGGACCGGACACTTGTCCGCGATTTCGAGCAGCCTTTTCTGTTGTTCCGCGTCGAGGTCGCCGACGAAATGAATCTCGCGCTCGATCCGGTCGATCTTGCCTTCCTTCGTTTCGCAATCTCGGCAATCCGCGGCGTGAATCTTCGAATGACGAAGATTAACCGTCACACTTTCGAGCGGCCACTTCTTGAGTCTCGCGTACATCGCCACCGTCATCGATGTGCAAGAACCGAGCGCCGCGAGCAGCAGATCGTACGGCGAAGGCCCCGTATCTTTTCCACCCACCTCGATCGGTTCATCCGCGGTCAACCGATGTGGACCGACAACGATCTCCTGCGCGAATCCCCCCGCGTCGCCGCGGACAATTACATCTGTTGCAGTCATATCCGCATATTACCTTCGTCGTGACCGGCCGCCAGTCGCTGTCCGTCCAAGCCGCCGCCCAAGGGCGACTATTTGGAAGTCAGAGGAAGTGTGCCCGATGTTTCGCGGCGTGCGGTCGCCCCGCCTTCGGGCCATTGGGCCACCAAGCGCCAGAAATAGACGCCGGGTTTTTCGACGCGAAGTTCGGCGGCGTGCAGTCCTCCAAGATGCGGCTTCCGGGAATCCTTCGGCACAGGTTTGAGAGGGATCGTGGCCACCCGTTTGGAAGGTCTAGCGGGGGAAACCGCGGCTGTTTTACCGCCTCTCTCATCATCCTCTTCGCTCTTGGAAGCTGGAGCCTCGGAACGATAAAGCTCGACCGCGAGTTTCGCTCGGGGCAGCGGTTTGCCGCGACGAACGACCCTGGCCTCGATAATGGGCCGTTGCGGGTTGCGTTGGTCAAGATTCACGGCAAGGACGGTGTCGGATTTGCCTACGGCAAGGAGATTGGCCTCGGCTTTCGCTCTGGTTTCGATAACCAGGGTCCAGACGCCCTTTGAGAATTTCTTGCCTTGGATGGCAATGGGCAGGTTTACGCGAACCAATTCGTAAGTCTTGCCGCGGACACGGCGCCAGCCGGGTCCTTGGGCGGCTGCCGGAATACGCGTCAGACCGTCAGGCCCGATAACATGCACCCGCACTCCGTCCGGCGTTGCGGAAAGAAAGTTCGCCGCGAAAGTGAGATTCTTGTCTTCCCCGGTGACGGTAACTTTGATTTCGGCCTTGCCTCGCGCCGGCAGGGAGAGGCGTGGATCAATGAGCAACGAGGAATCCACCGCGGAGGAGGCGATGGTGATGAAATGCTTCTGCAAGGCCAGCGGATCCATGTCCTGCTCGTTGACGTGGACGCCCCCGGAGTCGGCGGCGACTTGGGAAAGGATGGCGTCATCCACATCGGTGCCGAATCCGATGCTGAAGAATTTCAGATCGTTGTCCACCACGGGGTCGTGGATGTCCAACAAGTTGGAACCCACCGGGCGGTTGTGTTTGCCGTCGGAAAACAGGACGATGGTTTGGCGCGGATTAGGGTTCGCGGCGGTGGTCAGTTGAGCGATGGCTTCGTTGATCCCCGCGATGATGTTAGTGAAGCCGCCTGCGCTGATGTCAGCAATGGCGGCGTGGGCGTTGGGGCGCGAAGCGGCTGTCAAAGGCTGGAGGTCAAAGGGCGCAGGGAAAGGCACGAGGTTCTCGGCGAATTGCACAAGGCCAACTTTGTGGCCCGCATCCAACTCGAGAAAATCGATGAATTCGTTCGCCGCATTCTGGAGAGCCTCGATTTTGGTCACGCCGGGATGGCCGGACCCGCCGCCCATCGAGCCGCTTCGGTCCATGACCAACATCACGTCGATGTTTTGCGCGCCGAGAACAAAATCGATGCCGCTCTTGGTTTGCCCCGCGGTGACGGTGACTTTTTGGGCGCCGCTTAGGTTGGGAAAGCCGGTGCCCGCAGAGACAAAGTCATCATAGGCCTCGGAGTTGAAGGCCGGCACGGCGCCGCCGCCGATCGCGGTGCGATTGTAACGGCCGCCCGTTGGATCGTCGAGCGCGGCGCTGGGAACTCCGTTGAGCCAGGGTTGAATGGCGATGAAATAATTTCCGGGAGGCAGACCCGGAATGATGTAGGAGCCGGCAGTGACCGCGAGGTTGGCGTCGTTGGCCGCTGTCGTATAAACCTCCACCAGCGGGACGGTGGGAGCGGCGGCGTCAAACGCCCAGGCGCGAATGCCGCTCACCGGTGTGCCGTCGAGTTGAGTAACCTGGCCGCTCACGGCGCCCGTGGTGAAAGCTGCGCTGCCCGTGGGCCAAAAGCCGGCGCCCGGATAGAGCCGGCTGATTGAGACGCGATCGTCCAACTCCACGGTCCGGATGTTGGTCTCGGTGGTGGCGTTGGCCGTCGAGGTGGAGGGAAACATCGTGGGCCGCGTCGAGGAGTCGGGCGTTTGCAGACTCACGTGGCAGAGCCCGAGGCAGTGGCCGAATTCATGAACGGCGATGGATTGAATGTCCGCGACGCTGGCCACGCTGGCTGGGACGGTCTCGTAGTCGAAGTTCACCGCGTTGAAGGACAAATCGGAGTCCACGATGGTGCCGGTGCGGAGGGTCGACCCGTCGGGATAGATGATGGAATCGAGCGTGATTCCTCCCACCAGGTTGGAGCGGTTGGCGGCGGTCACTACGACATCGGCTCCGGCGTAGGCGACATTGATGCCGCGGGCGATGACGGTGGGCGACCCGGCAAAATCAGAGTCGTCGGACCAGGTAATGATATTTATCCCATCAGCGCCGGAAGTTCCGGTGGGGGTTTCTGGATCGAAGACGTTGGAGAGGGTCGCGGTGCCTACTCCGGTCCATTGCGTAAGGGCCGTGGTCAGTTGGGCCTGCGCGTCCGCGTTGGATACGTCAGGAGTGCCGGCGACGACATTTTGGTTATTGACCACGCCGGCGTTGTGAAGCCGCCAATGCAGCGGGAATGCGCCAGGGACCCAAAATCGCCCGTAAAGCAAACCATCGGGCCCGTTTGTTTCAAAGTCGTCCGCAGCCTGCGCCGGTAGTGCGGCGAACGCCGCCAGGAGCCACACCGCCAACAGGGCGGGAGAGATGCGGAATCGAGTTTTCATGGTCGCGTGGAAGGGGGAACAACTGGGTTTGCCTGGACGAAAAGCATTCCGCGCCTGACTGACATCGCCCGGGTCACTTCACCGCCTCGGCTACCTGCTTGAGATAAGCGCGCAGCCTCCGGTTGTTCTTCAAGCGCGTTTCTTTTTCTTTGGGCGCGATCAGGCGCACCCGGCCATCCTCTTGGGCGATACGCAAGCCGGGGACAATCGCTTTCGGGTCATGCTCCTGAAGAAAGAGCAACACGATCTCCCCGGTTTGGAGGGTGGGTTCATGGCCGTAATCCATGGCCGTCGTGCCCACGGTGCCGCCCAGATAACCTACTTCCAGCGGCCGGCCGGGCGTGGCCTCGCCTTTGAAGACTTCGAGCGGATCGACCTTCGCCACCGTGACGATTTTTTTGCCAACCCATTTCGACTCCTGGGAAAGCACCTTGCCGACAATTACGCGCGAGGAAGCCTTGGCCAGCCGTTGCAACGAAGCCTGCCCCGCACCGCTCGATTCTTTCGCGGCATCTTCAATCGCGCTCGCGCGCTGAGCGGCGCCGGGCGCCAAGAAAAGCAAGGCCATCCCGATCGCGACCGGCGAGAGGTGCTTCCTCATGGAAGTTTGGAGCTGCAAGTATTTGGACTTTTGCCCCGCTCCATCTCTGCGCCGCGGCGGAATCCGAATCGATGGTCTGATCATGGCGAGGGGAGTGGTCGTTGGGGACGATTCTATCCTTCCGTTCGAAGCTGCCGCATAGTACTAAGACGTGGCGTCACTGGCAATAACAGTTTGCGGTCGGTGTCATTTCGAAAGATCGAGGAAGTGTGCCCGAGGTTTCGCGGCGTACGGTCGCCGTGAACGCCGCGCCGCTGGCAACCACAATCCTACATGGGCTCGAACGGAGCCGTCCCATTGATTGCACTCTGTAGCTCTTTCACCTGATCGTCGAAGGCCGTGATGCTGCGCGGGAAAACGTAACTCGGATCTCGGGTTTGCCGAATTCGCTCCCATAACCTTAGCCTGAGAGCTTTCGCGAAAGGGACCCTTGGAAATCCAAGACTTGCCCCATCTCCCTTGCTGGTAAAGGCCACTCCGAATTCCGCTTCGGCAGGCGTGTGCACACTCACAAAGGAGCTGGCCCAAAAATTAGCTGAGCCGATGACAATAAATTCATCATCGAATATCCACGTCTTGGAGTGGACGAACATCATGTTCGCCCGGACCTGGAGCAGGACCGGTGGATTACTGGCGTTCCGCAATGTTCGAACGACCGGGTCTCTGTTTTTCTTAAACGGGTCGTTCGGCGGGAAGTTAGGGCCTATGATCACGACCTTGATGCCCCGGGCGATCGCCTCTTTCATCAATCGCTCGAGAGTGTCAGGGACATTAGGCACATCGCCGCGCTGCCGGGGGACAGAGCCTCCCGCCGGATTGGATCGAGTTGGCGCCGACCCCATTGACCACAGAAATTGCTCCTCGAGATAGATCGATTTCTGGGCTGAGGCGATCGCGCCGCAGATTAGCGCGTAGTAGGTGTGATCCCCGTCTTTCGCATAGGTGCGCTTCCAGTTCGTGGTATCGGCGGGAAAGGGCGGATAGGTTCGAATAAACTGCACTTTATAGCTGTCATCTTTCTTACTCGCACCCAGCGGCGTTGCCGTCGCAGACACGTCGCCCAGCGGAGGCTTCAAAGATTCCCAGCGCTCTTCCAGTGTCTTTCGGCCAAGGCTGGCGCCAACTCCGATGATTTCAGCCTGGACATCAAACCATTGATTAACTCGTGCCGTGATAACATCCATGCCGCCTACAAACAGGTGCGTTGTCGACTGGAGCTTGATGAAGACAGCCTTTTGATGGTGGAGGGCGGTGGTGCCAGGTGGCAACTGCCTGTCAATAACGGCATCCAGATTCTTTGCGACCGCATTGCCCACTTGGAGATTGTTATCACTATGATCGTGCTTCGGTGTCGATAGAAGCCGCACCCTGGCTCCGCGCCCACGGGCCGCTTCCAGGAATAAGAGCGCGGATTTTCTGTCCTTGAGGATTTCCTCCAGCCCAAACCCCCAGCCCACAACGAATATCTCGTCATTGGTTTTGGCTTGGGCAAAGAGGTCTGCGAGGCGAGCATAATAGTCCGCGTAGCTGACATACACGCGAAGGTCGGGCGTGCTGGTTGTGGCGAAGCACCACTCATCGGTGGACCCCGGCACTCCGAGGGGCAGAAACCAGTCAGCCATTTGGAAGTCGAGCCGTGGAAGGTCCGGTCACTTCGATAAGACAATTAGGTTGAGCGGCGAGAGAGGTTCGATCACGGAACAGGCGCTGGATCTTTCAGGCGGCCGGTCTTTGGATCGTATTCCACCACGACGGGCACGACTTGGTCGGTGGGCAGGATTTCCACCCATTGGTCATAGGTCTGAAAGTTTTCCGAGCCATTGGGATCATCCTGGGCGGTGAGCGGACGGGCCTGGAAACCACCGGTCAGCGGATTGAAACCGTGCTCCCAGACTCGGTCCACCGGTGTGGCGGTGACCGTGCTATCAGGATCGTGAGGGAGCTTCGGATCGGAAAGATCGAAGGCCTTGGTCGTGAGCTCTTCGGCGTGTTTCTTCGTTACGGACTCGGCCAGGAAGTCGAGCACTTTTACGAGCGTTTGGCCGTTGAGCGGCTTGCCTTTGTCGTCGGTGCCTTCGCCCGCATAGAGGTCGTTCGGGCCGATGCCATTAAAGCCTTCCACGTGCTTGAGCCAGTTCAAAGCTGCCTTTTCCTTGCCGGGGCGGATGGGCATTACGGCCTTGACCCAAGGAGCGTTGAGAAAAGCGTTGCGCAGATTGTCGCCATCGAGCTGAAGGACCCAGCCCAGCGAGCTGCCCAGCTTCGCCGGCGCGGAATCTTCGGTGAGATAATAATGGTCGTGAACGTCATTCGGGGGTTCCCAGCCGACTTGATTGGCCACGGAAACCGGGCCGGGCTGAGATGATCCCTTTGGTTTTCCGCCAAAACTCTGCACCGCGCGCGCGTGCCGCGGCTTCCACCACTCGGGGGCGACAAAGTAAAGCATCTTCTCCACGTCGAAGATCGAGTTGATCAACTCTGAGAGCACATGCCGCGCGGCCAGCGTGTCCGGCGTCTCGGGGACGGCGTCCTTGCTCCCATAACCTTTCGGAAGGAGCATCTCCTGGATGAGATGGCGATAAATGGTGATGCGTTCCTCCTCGCGCAGCTCGTTCGCGGGGCGCGGGCTGACCTTGCTGGCCAGCGTGATGCGCTCTTTCACCGCCTTGTTGTAGGCCTCTTCCTGCAAACGCATCTTGGCGTTCGAAAATTCCTTCAGCTTCTTGTTGTATTCCGCGATCAGATCGGTTTGCGAGGGCGGAGTCCAGGTGGCGGTGATCTGGAGTTTTACGGCCGGTTGGTCGGCAAAATTCACCTGGTCGAGCGAGACGCGGACTTTGCCGGGATCGTTCAAAGCTGTGATGCGCGGCACGCAGATATCGCTGTGCAAGGAAGTGACTTGGAGTGAGGTTTTGTCGAGCGCATAGCCGAGGCCGCCGGACTCGAGCTGGAAGTCGCGCTCCCACACGATCAGGTCGTTGTGATTGAATCCGCTCTCCTGGTCATCGCCCTGGTAAAAAATCACATCCATTTCATCGCTCCCCGAAACGTTCTCGTAGGGAAAATCGATGACATACGGCTTGGTCACGGTGTCCAGCTTGGCCGGCGCCTCCGGATGCGGGATGTTGTCCAGGTCTGCTGGCTGGGCGATGTGGACGAGTTTGGCGAGATCGAGCGTGTCGCCGGGCTTATCTACAAACGTCTGCCAACAGAGGTAGGTGCCAACGTCCTGCACTTGCACGGCTACCTGTCGCATCTTCCGCCGCAGCTCATAGTTCTGCAGTTTGTCGGGGGAAGGATTCTGGATGACGTAGCGCTTGCTGGTGGTGTCGGTCGATTCGGTGACGGTCTTGAAGGTACTCTTGTAGTTCGTCTTGATCTCCGTCGAGAGCTTTGTGCTTTGCTTGCGCATGTGTTTGTGCGACGTCTCGCGCGCCTGCTTCTGCGTATTATTCAAGTCGAAGTTAGATGAAGCCGTGATGCCCGCATAGCTGGCGGTGACGCTCGCGCCGAACTTGATGTCCTGCTGATTGTCCTGCTTCACCGCGTCGGCCAACTCATCTTCATCAGTCGTGGACAGCTCGCTCTTCTTCACACTCTCGATGGACTGCTCAAAGGTCTTTTCCACTATCACTTTGCGCGTGCTGACCTCGATCAACTCCAAAGTTGTGCCGGGGCTGAGCCACACATGGCCCACCGGGCTGCCGAGAAAGGTGTCCAGTTCGAAGAAATATTGCCGAAACAAATGCACGATGCCGATGGGCGAGAGCGCCACGCGATCGAGATCGAAGTTTGGGTCCAGGCTGTCCAGGGGATTATCCGGGGACGGCACGAACTGTGCCAGGGGACTTCGGTTCGCGAACCCGCGCCAGAAGCCCTCACGCGCTTGCTTCCAATCCCTCGGAAAGAGCAGATTGCGGAGCGCATCGAACTGCTTTGCATCCTTCAATTGCATTAGCGTGGCCGCCAGCCCCGCCTCATACGCCATCACGGCCTTTCCATCCTCCGTGGTGAAAGAGACAGAGACGGGTGCTCCTGTTGCTGTGATGCCCGGCTTAGGCTGGAGTGCCTTTCGAATCCGCTGATTCAGCGCGCCGGCGACATCGGTCTGGAGCAGCTTCGTCATTGCGGGTAACTCCAGGAGTTTCGCCAGCTCCGCATCCGAAACTTGCGCCGCCTGCTCATGCCACCGGCTCTCTGCCGCCGTCTGCAGGGCAGTCACCACGAGACTGCGGCTGCCCACGATCTCCGGCAAGGGCCTGCCGGGATCGAAACTGAGAACCTGAATTTCGTGGCTGGGCTGGTAGGTCACCTTCGTAGCGAAGCCTTCGGCCATGCGCTCGACGAAGTGAAGCGGATCCATCGCGTAACCTCTGGAGAAACGCCGCATTTGACGTTTCGACTTCCAGCCCAGCAGAGGTTGATAGACACCGAAGAGCTCACTGGAGTAGGGCAACACGCCCTTGTAGTCCTGGAATTTAAAAGAAGCTTTGGGGGCAGACATGGGGTGATTTCCGTTTGGAGGTGAATGGGGGATCTGGGGAGATTGGCGCGTTCAGACAACTTTTGGCGCTGGGGGGCGTCGAGAAATTTGCTTTTGCGCTACGGCGCGGCTTAGGAGAACTCCTTCCAACCGCGAGTCTAAGGTGCACCTAAGAAGAGGGGTCAAGCATTTTTTCTCCACAGCTGAATCCGGCAAAGCCATCCGTTGCGCACGGGGCCAGCGCAAGTCTGTGAATCTGACTTGTCCGTATCGCCTACCTCGACCAGCCGCCAGTGGGGTGGCAGGCAGTCTGAGCAGCTATTCCGTTCGCAGCGCGACCATCGGATTCACGCGGGTGGCGCGGCGGGCGGGGATAAAACACGAGGCCGCGGCGACCAGGGTGAGGAGGCCGGAAACGGCCAGGTATATGAACGGGTCGAGCGGCTCCACTTTGAACAGGATGTTTTGCAGCGCCGCGGCCGCGACTACGCCGAGCAGCAAAGCGGCGCCGCCGGCGCCCAGAACGAGACCGATCACGAGCTGCCACGCTCCCTGTTGCATGACCATCCGGAAAATCCGCTTCGCGTCCGCGCCCAAGGCCATCCGGATGCCGAATTCCTGGGTGCGCTGGTTCACCGAAAAGCTCATCACGCCGTAGAGCCCGACGGCGGACAACAGGAAGGCAACGGCCCCAAAAATGGTAAACAGCGTGGCCGTAAGCCGGGGGACGCCGAGAATTTCGTCGTGCAACCGCGCGGGTGTTCCGGCGAAATAGGTCGGCAGGTTGGAATCCAATTCGGCAATCGCTTTGCCGAGGACCGGCCCCATGTTGGCCGCGTTCTGGCCGCCGCGTGGACGCACCACAATGGTGCAGAACTGCGCGGCTGGCGACGCCGCCAGCAACGGAACATAAAAGCCAACGCTGTCCCGCTCCCCATTGAAGGGCCCCTGCATCAGCATGTCGGGCGCAACTCCAACAATATTGCGCCACGGCTCCGGTTTGGCCGGATTGAAACGCCGCACCTGGTGGCCGAGCGCGCTCTGGTTGCCAAAATATTTTCGGGCGAAACTCGCATTCACGATCGCGACCGGCTGTTTCGCATCGGAATCTTCGATCGTGAAATCGCGGCCCTCGAGCAGCTTCAGGCCCAGCGTCGTGAAATAACCATCAGAGACCGACTCCGAGTTGCCGCGCGGCCGATCGCGATCGGTCACGTAGGTCTGGCCGTCGACTTCGTATTGCCCAAAGTTCGCGAACGTCATGCGGAAACGGTCGGTCATGGCGGCGTTGTCGAACGCGGGATTGGCGCGAAGCGTGTGCAAGGCGCGAACAAAGAACTGGTGTTTCGCGTCGTCCGTCGGGTAATCGCCTTCCATCAATCCCATCCGGGCGCTGTAGAGCGCGTGCTCGTCATAGCCGTAATTCTGCGAGGTTTGGTTCCGAATCGACTTGATCTGCAACGTCGCGCCGATCAGCAACGCCGCCGTGAGCGCGATCTGGCCGATAACAAGGACGCGCGTGATCACGTTCACCAGGCGGCTGCTATTACCGCGCCCGCCTTCTTTCATCATTTCCGCGGCGTTGCCCCGGGCGCTCAAGATCGCCGGAACGAGACCGGACAAGATCGTCGCGAGCACGGCGATACCGAGAGTAAACACGAGGACTTTGCCATCAATCGTGAACTGGACCCAGTAGGGCAACGGGAATGGCAGGGCGTTCGTCGCCCGGATAAGCAAGCCGACGCTCCACTGCGCGAACAACACGCCGACGAACGCTCCCATGGCGGCGAGGAGGAAGCTTTCCGTCATCATCTGCCGGACCAGGCGCCAGCGGGTGGCTCCGAGCGCCCCGCGGATCGCCAGTTCCTTGGCGCGCAGCGCGGCGCGACCGAACTGCATGTTCATCACGTTCACGCACGCGATCACCAAAACGAGAAGGACCGCGCCGAGCATCGCGTAAATGGTCTGGCGCAGTTGCGGACCGGTAAATGAATTCAGCAACGGTTGCACGCTGGCGGACGTAAGCTGCTCATTCGTTTTCGGATTGTCTTTTGCGAGACGTTTCGCCAGCGCGGAAAATTCCGCGTTCACTTGGTCGAACGAAACTCCCTCCTTTAACCGGCCCATCACCGCGGGGGCCGCGCCCGCGGCCAGCGGGTCTTCGCGAGGCCGGAGCGGAAACTCGTTGTAGAGCGGCACCCACAATTGCTCCGAGATCGGGAACTTAAAGTTTTCGGGCATAACGCCGATGATCGTAGCAGCCTTGCCGTTTATTCGGACTGATTGTCCGACGATGTTCGAGTCGCCGCCGAAATCGCGTTTCCAGATTTCGTAGCCGAGAATCGTCGTTTTCTCCGCGCCAGGCTTATTGTCTTCCGCCGTGAAATCGCGGCCCATGATCGGCGACACGCCCACGATCCGGAAAAAATCCTCGGTCACGTACCCTCCGGTGTAGCGCTGCGGGTTGTTCTTGTAGGTAACGTTGATGGTCGATCCGTTCAGATAACCGGCCATCAAGGCGAAGGACCGCTGGCCGGCTTTCAGGTCTTCATAGTCCTGGGCGGCCGGGATGTTGCCGTTGCCAAAGTTGTTTTGCTGTGGCGTCCCCTGCGGATCGATCAGGCCCACGCTCGCGAGTTGTTCCGGGTGCGCGAAGGAAAATCCGCGCAGAACAAAGGCGTTCACGATGGTGAACTGGGTGGTGACCCCGGCGATGCCGAGTGCGAGAACCAGCACGGCCAGCAAACAAAACGTTTTTTCCTTGAAGAGAATGCGCAAACCGACGCGGACATCTTGGCGAAAGGTATCGAGGATCATAAGCAGGAGTCAGGGTTCAGAGTTCAGGATTCAGACGGGAAAGATGGAGAGGTGGCGACGCGCACTCGAAAATGAGATGCGCCATGGGGCTGGATTGGATTCAAAAAGGTGAACGCGAATCGCGCGGACCGGTTCTTCACGATAAAAAGACGCCGCCACTCGGGCCTTTTGTCTGACGGGACAAAGGCTCAGGTGCAGCCACGGCCTTGCCTCCTGCGCGCCAAAGCCGCTTCCAGCCGCCGTTAGCGCTTTGGCGGAGGAGGCTCGGCGGCGGTGCGTGGACCGTGCCGTCCAACCCCTTGGCAGGGCGTGGCAACGATGATGTAAACGCAACGGAGTTCCTGGACTGCGTTGCCGATTTACGAGCGCTGAGGCGTATCCGTGGAAAGCACGACCGACGTGGTGTGGATCACGTTGCCCTTGGGCAACGCGATTGGCTGTTGCACCATGTGCCAGATCGAAAACAACGCGGTGAGCGTAAAGACGAAATAAGCAACGCCTTCAAACATACTGCGTTCCTTGTCTTCAGAACGAACGAGTAACGCGTAGGTCGATTCGAAACCTTCGGCGGAGAGAGTATTCTGTTTCATATAATTAATGGGTTGACGATGAACCCTTATGCAAAGGCCGTGCCAGACAGGCAGTGGCAGTTATAAGACTTTGGAGTTGAGCATGTTATGCAATCCGTCCTTAAGAAATGCGTGGCGGTTCCGTTTCGCGCTCGGGATTCGCGGTTCCGAATTTGGGATGAATTTCACGCGAAAAATCGCGCGGCGTTTGGACGAGTCGCTCGATGAAGGCCAAGCCCACCGCGAAGCCGCCTCGATCAATTATTCCGCAATCTCTTCTTGTCTGCGCTTCCGTTGCGGTTGAACTGTTTAGCCCAATCACCATGAAATTTAACTCTAAGAACATCTTTGTTTTCGGGACGCTACTTCTGGCAACGATCGCCACCTCACGGGCCGATCTTGAGTTGCCTGACGTCAGCCAGCTCGCGGTCAACAAACAGCGCATCGGGCTGACCGACATTACGATCACGTATCACCGCCCTCTGGTGAACGGTCGCAAGATCTGGGGCGGGGTCGTTCCGCTCGGAGAAGTCTGGCGCGCCGGCGCGAACGAAAACACCACGATCAAATTCAGCGACGCGGTTTCGGTGGAAGGACAGCCGCTCGCCAAGGGAACCTACGGCCTGCACATGATCCCGACGGCGGATTCGTGGACGGTGATTTTCTCGAAGATGTCGAGCGCGTGGGGCAGCTACACCTACAAACAGGAGGAAGATGCGCTCCGCGTAAACGTGAAGCCGCTCCCAGGCGAGATGGAAGAGGCACTCGAATTCGCGTTCGAAGACCTGACACCGGACACGGCCAAAATAACGCTGAGGTGGGAGAAAATCGTCGTGCCGTTCAAGGTCGCGATTGATGTGGAGGCAACCGTGGCCAACATCCGCAATCAAATGCGCGGGCGTTCCCAGTACGAATGGGATGCCCTCAACGACGCCGCGCAGTTCTGCCTGAACAGGAAGATCAACCTGGATGAGGCGTTGAAGTGGGCCGACGCGTCGATCCAAAACGAGGAGCGGTTCGAAAACCTGACCACCAAAGCCGATCTGCTCAAGGCGATGAACAAGCCCGATGAGGCCAAAAAAATCTGGGACCAGGCGCTCGCGAAGGCGACGGCAGTGCGGCTCTATTCCCACGCGCGCCAGCTTCAATCCGAGAAAAAAGGCGCTGAAGCGATGGAGATTCTCAAGGTTGTGGTGCAACGCTTCCCCGACACCGTTTTCGGACACCTGGCGAATGCCCGGATCAAGTCCGCGGCCGGCGATTTTGCCGGGGCTGCGGAGGACGCGAAGAAGGCGCAAGCAGCCGCTCTGAGCGATCAGCAAAAGAAGAACATTAAAGCGCTGATCGATCGGCTCGAGGCGAAACAAGACATCAACAAATAATCCGCGAATCGCTCCCAAGCATGGCGGCCACGACGGCCGGCCGCTTTCGCGATTACCTTTGATGTCTTTTTTGTGAGCCGATTGATGATCTGGAAAATGGCGGCGATGTCTCTCGTGGCGAGCGTTGCTTTGCATTCCGGCCGGGCCGCCGATGCGCCGGCGCCGGCGTTCCCGCCGCCGATGAACGCGGCGGAGATCCAGCTCGCGCTCCAGAAATTGAATGTGCTCGGGCGCGTCCTCTACATCGCCGCGCACCCCGACGACGAAAACACGAACCTGATGGCGTTGTGGGCGAACGGCTCGCTCTATGAAACCGCGTATCTTTGCGTCACCCGCGGCGACGGCGGCCAGAATTTGATTGGCCCGGAACTGGGAGAAAAGCTCGGAGTCATCCGGACGCACGAGCTCCTGGCCGCGCGCCGCCACGATCATGGCCGGCAATTCTTCACCCGCGCGGTCGATTTCGGTTTCTCGAAAAATGCGGCGGAGACGCTGCGGATTTGGGACCGCGACAAAATCCTGGCGGACATCGTCTGGGTGATCCGGCGCTTTCGGCCCGATGTGGTCGTCACGCGTTTCAGTCCGGACGACGACAAGACCCACGGGCATCACACTGCCTCGGCGCTTCTCACGCGCGAAGCCTTTCAGGCGGCGGCCGATCCAAAGCGCTTTCCGGAACAGTTGGCTTTCGTTGAAGCCTGGAAACCAACGCGCCTGGTCTGGAACACCTCGCCGTTCTTTTTCTCGAACCGCAACATTCCTTTCGATCCAACCGGTCTGGCGATAATCGAGGCCGGCGGGTTCAGTCCACTTCTCGGCAAGGCGTTTACCGAGATCGCGGCCGCGAGTGTGAGCATGCACAAAAGCCAGGGAGTCGGCCGCACGCCCATCCGTGGCGCGCGCAAGGAATACTTCAAGGGGCTCGAAGGTGCGCCGATCACGAACGGGTTGTTCGATGGCGTCGACGCGACCTGGTCCCGTGTGCCGAAATCGGAGGCGATCGCCGAAAAAGCGAAGCAGGCCGTTGCAACATTCGTCTCGGAGGATCCCGCGGCGTCTGTTCCAAAACTCCTGGAACTTCGGAAGGCGCTGACCGAGAAAATCTCAGGAGGAGCGACGGGCCCTGTCCCGTCCAAATCGGCGGACGCCGCGGCGGGCGTTCCTCCAAATTGGTATGACGTGAAACGGGCCGAAGTCGATTCCATCATTGCGGCGTGTCTCGGGCTCAGCATCGAAAGCTCGACGGCCCTCGCGGCGGTTTCGGCCGCTCAGCCGTTGCCGATAAAATTTGAGGCCATCAATCGCTCGAAGGTGCCGGTGCAACTGCTCGAGGTGCGGACGCCCGTTTCGGGAGAAACGCTCAAACTGGATTTGCCGCTGCCGATCGACCAATTAGTCGCGAAGGACCTTGCGCCCACCCTTCCGAAAAATGTCACCTGGTCGCAGCCGTACTGGCTGCGCCAACCGGCGGCGCTCGGAACTTTTGTCGTCGAAGAACAAACCCTGATCGGCCTGGCCGAAAATCCGCCGCCGTTTCCGGTGGAGGTGGCGTTGCGCGTCGGTGATCAGGACCTTCATTACATCGTCGATACGAAATACCGCTCCGTCGATCCGATCGTCGGCGAAGTGCGCCAGGAGCTTGTGATCGCGCCGCCGGTCTTCGCGAATTTGCCGAACGCGGCCTTCGTATTCGGTGACGATAAATCAAAGTCCATCCAGGTGCGCGTGACGGCTTCGACGGGGGCGGTGGCCGGCCAACTCCGGCTCGAAGCTCCCAAGGGATGGCGGATCGAGCCGGCGTCGGCGCCGATCGATTTGAAAAATGCCAACGCCGAGACGTTTTCGACCTTCACCATTTATCCGCCGCCCAGCGCCGGGGAGGGCATCCTGCGCGCGGTCGTGACCGTTGATGGACGCGATTATTCGTTTGCGCGCGAACGCATCGCCTATCCTCACATTGGCGCCCACCTCCTGATGCCTCCGGCGGAAGCCAGGATCGTCCGGGCCGATGTTCGAAAAAAAGGCGAACGGATCGGGTATATCCCCGGGGCGGGCGATGAGATTCCGCAAAGCCTTCAGCAAATCGGGTACAACGTAAAGATCTTGGAGGTGGCTGACATCAACGCGGAAAACCTCAAACAGTTCGACGCAGTCGTGCTCGGGATTCGCGCCTATAACACGCATGACTGGATCGCGAACTGGCTGCCTGAATTGTTCGCCTACGTGAAAGCGGGCGGCGTGGTCGTCGCCCAATACAACACGACGGTCGACCTCAAGACGAAAGAGATCGGCCCCTTCCCGCTGGAGCTTTCCCGCGATCGCGTCACCGACGAAACGGCGGAGGTGCGGATTCTCGCACCGGATCATCCGGTGCTGAATTCGCCTAACAAAATCACCGCCGCGGATTTCAAGGGCTGGGTCCAGGAGCGCGGGCTCTATTTTCCGAATAAATGGGACGCCGCGTGGACGCCTGTTCTTTCGTGCAACGACCCGGGCGAGAAACCGCTCGATGGCGGATTGCTCGTGGCGAAATCCGGCAGCGGTTATTTCATCTACACCGGCCTGGCCTGGTTCCGGCAGCTGCCGGCCGGAGTGCCGGGGGCGTATCGGCTTTTCGCCAACATGGTTTCGCTGCGCGACGTAAAGTGAGATCGATGACGGTAATAGCGCCGGAGGCGCGCCGGAATACAGCCCGGAGTGGAGCGAAGCGAAACTCCGGGGAGCTATCAACCAACAGTTCAAACCCCTGGCAAGGGGTGGCGGATCGCGTCGCGTCAAAAGTAACGCTCGTCAAATGGCAGACCATGCGCCTTCAGCAGAACCTTGAATTCCTCGAGGAACGAAATGCGTCGATGATGTTCTTCCTGCCTCTCGATGTACCGGTGCACTTTGGACAGCATCGACTCGCTCACCGTGAATGCGCCATATCCTTCCTGCCACGCAAACCCCGCGCAGTTCTCGAATGTTCGCGAGATCCAGCCGGACGAGTTAGCCTTCAACTCCCCGATGAGTTTCGAGATCGCCTTGTCCGGCCGAAGTTTTGCCAGGATGTGAATGTGGTCGGCAGTTCCGTTGACGATCAGCGCGATTCCGTTTTCGTCCCGGATTGCACCGCCGAGGTACTGATGCGTTCTGGGGCGCATTTCTGGCGTCAGCCAGGGTTCGCGCCGCTTCGTCGAGAAGACGATGTGATAGAGCAGATTGCAATAGGAGGAACTCATTCGGACGCGGACTTCCGTCGCCCCTATTCAGGGGCTTGGTTCTTTTTGGATTATACCCGGAGTTCCGCTTCGCTCCACTCCGGGCTTAATTCCGCCGCACCCTCCGGGTGCTTAACGGGTTGGCCGCGGATGTTGGATGGCGCACGACGGATGGAATCAGTGCCGGAGGGGCGAAAGAATACATCCCAACGCTTCACTTCGGGCTTTGATTCCGGCGGACCCTGCGGGTGCTTTCGTGCTGTTGGAGTTTCGCATTCAGCGCCGGAGGCGCGCCGGAATACAGCCCGGAGTGGAGCGAAGCGAAACTCCGGGGACCTATCCACCAAATTCTCCAACCCCTGGCAAGGGGTGGCGGAACTGCGTTTCGCCAAGGGATCCACCAAATGAGCGAACAGGACCGGCCGCCGCTCTTCGGCACCTGGCGCAAAGCCTACGCTTTCGCCATTGCCCTGTTCGCCATCGAAGTCGCGTTGCTCTACGCGTTCACCCTCCGGTTTTCGTGAACCGGCTCGATTACATCGTCCTGTTCGCGACGATTCTCGCGATCCCGCTTTACGGAATTTGGCGCACCTACGGCCATCCCAATCTTCGACATTACCTTAAAGGCGATCACAGCATCCGCTGGGGAACGATCGGCCTTTCCGTCATGGCGACGCAGGCCGGGCCGATCACGTTCTTATCGATGCCCGGTCAGGCCTACGAAAGCGGGATCGGATTCATCCAAAATTATTTCGGGCAACCGTTCGCGCTCATCGTGGTCTGCGCTGTCTTCGTTCCGATTTATCAGCGGCTGAAAGTTTACACCGCTTACGAATATCTCGGGAAACGCTTCGACCAAAAGACCCGGCTGCTGGGTGCATTCCTTTTCCTGGTGCAGCGCGGCATCGCCGGCGGCATTACCATCTACGCGCCGGCCATCATTCTCTCCGCGGTGCTCGGCTGGGACCTGAATCTCACCATCTGGCTCGCCGGCGGGTTCGTCATTGCCTACACGGTTGTCGGCGGGACGAAGATCGTCAGCCTTACGCAACGCTACCAGATCATGGTCATCCTCGTCGGAATGGCGCTCGCCTTTGGCATCGCGGTCTATCGCCTGCCCCCGGACTTCTCATTCAGTAACGCGCTCTCCATGGCGGGCAAAATGGGAAAACTCGGAGCGGTCGATTTCTCCATCGATCCCTCCCGGCGTTACACTTTCTGGTCCGGCATCCTGGGCGGGTTCTTTCTCTCACTTTCCTATTTCGGGGCCGATCAATCGCAGGTGCAGCGTTATCTGGCCGGCGGCTCGCTCCGCGCCAGCCGGATCGGCCTTCTTTTCAACGCCATCGTGAAAGTGCCCATGCAATTTCTCATCCTGCTCCTCGGCGTGATGGTCTTTCTCTTCTATCAATTCGAGAAGCCGCCGATCTTCTTCAA
>Ga0190265_10000456_pt1 | contig 29385 bp, 28 predicted proteins | sample Popmic124T_FD_133135 | JGI IMG/M metagenome (GOLD analysis project Ga0190265, IMG submission 133135) | Populus adjacent soil microbial communities from riparian zone of Indian Creek, Utah, USA - 124 T | ecosystem: Environmental > Terrestrial > Soil > Riparian zone | place: USA: Utah | collected...
AAGCCCTTCTCGTCGCTGAACCACTTTACGGTTCCGCCTGGCATGGAATTCCTCCACGGTCTTTCTTTTGTGCTGCGTACACGCGGAGGATGCTGATGAGCAACGACTGCGAGCGCTGGCACTACTTTCGCCGGACTTTCCGGCCTTACGACCCGTCAAGCTAGCACCGATGGCCAACCCATTGCTACTCGTGGACGCTCCCTATCTTCTCTACCGGGCGTTCTTCGGGCTGCCCGACAGGATCCGCGGCGCCGACGGGCGGCCGGTCAACGCGCTGCTCGGCAGCCTCAACACGATCCTCGCGCAGGCCGAGGAGCGCTCCGCACGGGCGGTCGTCTGCTGCTTCGGACCCGATGCCGCGGCCTACCGCGTCGAGCTCTATCCCGGCTACCACGCCCACCGCCCGCCGATGCCCGACGACCTCGCCCACCAGTGGGCGCGCGCGCCGGACCTCTACCGCGCGCTGGGCTGGCACGTCGCCGATACCGGCGACCTGGAGGCCGACGACCTGCTCGGCGCGCACGCCCGCGTGGAGGAGGAGGCCGGAGGACGGGCGTTGATCCTGACCGGCGACCGCGACCTCTTCCAGTGCGCGACCGAGACGACGCGCGTGCTGCTGCTCGGCGGACGCGGCAAGAAGGGCCCCGAGCAGATCGGGCCCGCCGAGGTGCTCGAGCGCTACGGCATCGAGCCCGAGCAGGTTCCCGACTTCATAGCGCTGCGCGGCGACCCGTCGGACGGCCTGCCCGGCGCGAAGGGCATCGGCGAGAAGCGGGCGGCGGACATCCTGCGCCGCCACCGCTCGCTCGAGGCCGCGCTCGAGGAGGCGGAGCGCGACGGCCCCGACGTCAACTCGCTCGCCCGCCAGGCCGACGAGCTGCGCGCCTTCCGCGAGATCGCCACGTTGCGTCCGGTGGCGGTCGAGCGACCGGCGGACGCCGAGACCGACCCGCCCGGCGGCGCCATCGCCGCACGCGAGCTGGGCATGAACCGCCTCGCCGAGCGTCTCGCGGGTAGCGCGTGAAGGATCGTTGGGGCCATGACCCCAACGATCCTTCGCTCGGCGTCTAGGAAGCGCTCGGGGCGCGGGAGGCCGCGAGCTCGACGAACCAGTCGAGCGCGGCGGGGTTCTGCAGGGAGTCGCGTGAGGCTGCCTGCTCGGGCGGCGTGCCCATCAGGATCCGCTTGACGGGTACCTCGAGGACCTTGCCCGACAGGGTCCGGGGAACCTCGGCGATCGCGTAGACGTCGCTGGGGACGTGGCGCGGCGAGCAGTGCTCGCGCACGTGGCGGGCGATCTCGCGCTCGAGGTCGCCGTCGAGGGCCGCCCCGTCGCGCAGCACCACGAACAGCGGCATCCAGCTGTCGTCCTCCCCCACGCCGGCGGCGCGGGCCGCGGCGGACCGGCTCGCCGGCACGTCGACCACCAGCGCGTCGACGATCGCGTCGACCTCCAGCACGGCGCGGTAGATCTCGCTCGTCCCCATCCGGATGCCGCCGCGGTTGATCGTCGAGTCCGAGCGGCCGTAGATGATCGCGGTGCCGCGGTCGGTGATCTCGATCCAATCGCCGTGGCGCCAGACGCCGGGATACATCGCGAAGTAGCTGTCGTGCAGGCGCTCGCCGCCGGGGTCGTTCCAGAAGAGGACCGGCATCGACGGCATCGGCTGGGTGAGCACCAGCTCGCCGACCTCGCCGACGACCGCCCCGCCGTCCTCGTCGAAGGCGTGCACGTCGGCGCCCAGCGAACGGGCCTGGAGCTCGCCCAGGTACACCGGCAGCAGGACGCAGCCGCCGACGAACGCCGTGCAGACGTCGGTGCCCCCGGAGGTCGAGAACAGCCAGGTGTCCTCGCCGACGTGGTCGTAGACCCACCGGAAGCCCTCCGGCGACAGCGGCGACCCCGTCGATCCGACGCTGCGCAGCGCGCTCAGGTCCCGGCCCGCGCCCGGCTCGACGCCGCCCTTCATGCAGGAGGCGATGTAGGCCGCCGAGGTGCCGAAGCAGGTGACCCCGGCCCGCTCCGCCAGGTCCCACAGCACGCCGAGATCCGGATGGCCGGGACTGCCGTCGTAGAGAACGATCGACGCCGGCGTCAGCAGCACGCCCGCGAGGAAGTTCCACATCATCCAGCCGGTGGTCGAGAACCAGAAGACGCGGTCGCCCGCCCGCGCGTCGAGGTGCAGGTTGAGCTTCTTGAGGTGCTCGAGCAGGATGCCGCCCTGGCTGTGGACGATCGCCTTCGGCAGGCCGGTCGTGCCGGACGAGTAGAGGACCCAGAGCGGATGGTCGAAGGGCAGCTGCTCGAACTCGAGCGGCACGCCCTCCCCGCGCGCGAGCAGGTCCGCGAAGCCGACCGCCTTCGAGAGCCGGCCGAGGTCGGGATCGCTGTCGAGGTACGGCAGCAGCACGGTGTGCTCGAGCGACGCGATCTCGCGCTCCAGCGCCGCCACGGTCTCGATCCGGTCGAAGTCGCGCCCGTTGTAGCGGTAGCCGTCGACCGCCAGCAGCACCTTCGGCTCGATCTGCGCGAAGCGGTCGACGACCGACCTCACGCCGAAGTCCGGCGAGCAGCTCGACCAGACCGCCCCGATCGACGCGCAGGCGAAGAACGCCGCCATCGCCTCGGGGATGTTCGGCAGGTACGCGACGACGCGATCGCCCGGACCGACCCCGAGCTCGCGCAGCCCCCCGGCGATCTCGGCGGTCAGCGACCGCAGCCGGCCCCAGGTCAGCTCCGACAGCCCGCGCAGCTCCGACGCGTGGCGAATCGCCACCTCCGCGTCGTCGCGATCGCGGAAGACGTGCTCGGCATACGACAGCCGCGCGCCCGGGAACCACTCCGTCCCCGGCATCGCCCGGCCACCCAGCACGGTGTCGTACGGCTCCGACGCGCGCACGCCGAAGTAGTCCCAGATCGACGCCCAGAACTCCTCCAGCTCGTCGACCGACCACTTCCACAGCTCGTCATACGTCTCGACGGGCACGTCGCGCTCGCCGCGCAGCCAATCCATGTAGGCCGTCAGCGCCGAGCCAGCCTTCAGCTCCTCGCTGGGCTCCCACAGGATCGGCGGCGTCGCGGCGCTCATCGCCGCAGACCCTATCCGCGAGTCAGTGACTGCCGGCGGCGAGGTCCAGAGCCGCCCAACCCCTCTCGACCGCGTCGCGGTCGACCTCGCCCTGTCGAGGCGGCTTGGTCGCCTTGTCGGTCCGGCCGTCCGGCGGGCTGGTCGAGCTCGTCCGCGGCGGCTCGGGCCTCTTTGCCTGCTGCTCGTTCGTCGTCATGGGTCCACGCCTACCCGCTGCTCATTCGGGGTAACAGCATGGAGCGTGACACCCCCCAAATGGAGGATCGGGGCGGTAGAATCGCCGTTCGATTCAGGAACATCTCCATATCTGACTTAGGAGCCCCCATCCGATGAGCGCCACCGACATCGCCGCCGAGGCAGCAGGCGACGACGCGAGCCCCGAGCCGAGCGAGATCCCCTTCTCGCTCGCGCTCAGCCAGGACCAGAAGGACATCCGCGACTGGGTCCATGGCTTCGCCGAGGGCGTCGTCCGCCCGGCGGCCGCCGAGTGGGACGAGCGTGAGGAGACGCCGTGGCCGGTGATCCAGGAGGCCGCGAAGATCGGTCTCTACGGCTTCGAGTCGCTCGCCCAGTTCTTCATGGACCCGACCGGTCTGCAGATGCCGATCGTCAACGAGGAGCTCTTCTGGGGCGACGCCGGCATCGGCATGGCGATCATGGGCACCTCGCTCGCCGTGGCGGCGATCTTCGGCCAGGGCACCAACGAGCAGATCGGCGAGTGGATCCCGCAGTGCTTCGGCACCGAGGACGATCCTCAGGTCGCGGCGTTCTGCGCCTCCGAGCCCGATGCCGGCTCCGACGTCTCGATGATCCGCACGACCGCCAAGTACGACGAGGCGACCGACGAGTGGGTCATCAACGGCCAAAAGGCATGGGCGACCAACGGCGGGATCGCCAAGGTCCACGTCGTGATCGCCACGGTCGACCGCGAGCTCGGCTCGCGCGGCCACGCGGCGTTCCTGATCCCACCCGGGACCAAGGGTTGCGAGCAGGGCGCCAAGGTCAAGAAGCACGGCCTGCGCGCCTCGCACACCGCCGACGTCCATCTCGACGACTGCCGCGTCCCGGGCGCCTGCCTGCTCGGCGGCAAGGAGCGCCTCGACGAGCGACTGGCGCGCGTGCGCGAGGGCAAGCAGGCGCGCTCGCAGGCGGCGATGCAGACGTTCGAGGCGAGCCGTCCGACCGTCGGCGCGCAGGCGGTCGGGATCGCGCGCGCCGCCTACGAGTACGCGCTCGACTACGCCAAGGAGCGCGAGCAGTTCGGCCGCAAGATCGTCGAGAACCAGGCGATCGCCTTCACGCTCGCCGACATGAAGATGGAGATCGACGCGGCGCGGCTGCTGGTCTGGCGCGCCTCCTGGATGGGCAAGCAGCAGGGCATGGTGTTCGAGAACGCCGAGGGCTCGATGTCGAAGCTGAAGGCCGGCGAGGTCGCCGTCTGGTCGACCGAGCGGGCGATCCAGATCCTCGGCGGCAACGGCTACACGCGCGAGTTCCCCGTGGAGCGGATGCACCGCGACGCGAAGATCTACACGATCTTCGAGGGCACCTCGGAGATCCAGCGCCTGGTCATCTCGCGGGCGATCTCCGGCATGAAGATCGCCTAGCGCTCCGGTCGCGCGGCGCCCGCCGACGTGCGAGCGCCGCCGCGACTGGAAGACTCGGGGCATGGCGGCAAGCGACGACAACGCCCAGCGGGAGGCGCGCGACGCGCTCGTCGAGCGGTTGCGGGCCCTGGGCCAGAACGACCAGGCGATCGCCGCCGCCGAGGCGGAGGACCGGCTCGCGACCTTCGCCGTCGAGATCGCGCTCGGCGGCGACCGCAAGCACACGCTGACCGGCGTCGCGAAGCTCTCCGGGCTCTCCCCCGCCTTCCTGCGCCGGCTGATGCAGGCCAACGGCCGCCCGGCCGCGGCGCCGCGCGAGCGCGCCTACACCGACGACGACGTCGCGCTGGCGAAGCGCATCAAGCTGTTCATCGACGCCGGCATCCCGCGCGAGGGGCTGCTCGAGACGGCACGCGTGGCGGGGCAGGGGATGTCGCAGACGACCGAGGCGATTCGCCGCACGACGGTCAGCCCGCTCGTCCAGCCCGGCGACACCGATCTGACGCTGGCGCTGCGCTACGTCCAGGCCGCCGAGGCGCTGGCGCCCGAGGTGACGGCGGTGCTCGACTACCTCTTCCGCTCCCAGCTGCGCGACGGCATCCGCAGCGACCTCGTCGCCGAGGCCGAGCGCGACGCCGGCCGGATGGCGGGCACGCGCGAGATCGCGATCGCCTTCGCCGACCTGGTCGGCTACACGAGGCTGGGCGAGCGCGTGCCGACGGCGCAGCTCGGCCAGGTCGCGACGCGGCTCGCGGAACTGGCGACCGCGTCGATCGTCCGCCCGACGCAGCTCGTCAAGACGATCGGCGACGCCGTGATGCTCGTGTCGTGGGAGGTCGATCCGATGCTCGAGACGCTGCAGGCGCTCCTCACGGCGACCCACGCGGAGGGCGAGTCGTTCCCCGAGCTGCGCGTCGGCGTCGCATTCGGCCCCGCCACGCCGCGCGGCGGCGACTGGTACGGCTCGACGGTCAACCTCGCCAGCCGGATCACCGACGCCGGCAAGGCGAACCGCATCTACGCCGACGAGGCCATGGTCGAGCGCGCCGCCGGCCGCTTCGCCTGGAAGCGCTCGCGCAGGCGCAACCTCAAGGGCATCGACGGCAAGACGCGGCTCTACGCGCTGCTGCCGCCCGAGGCGACCTCGGCCGGCGAGGCGTCGCCGGGCTCGTAGTCCTCCGACCGGCCGACGTAGAGCAGGACGACGACGAGCGCCGCGAGTCCCAGCGCGGCGACGAGCCGGAACGCCCACTGGAAGCCGTCCTCGAAGCCGCCGCGCTCGGCGGCCTCGGTGAAGACGGTCGTGGCCAGGCCGAGCCCGATCGATCCCCCGGCGACCTGGAACATGTAGGCGATGCCGCCGGCGAGGCTGGAGCGGGCCGGGTCGAGCGCCGTCACCGCCGCGGTCGTGATCGAGCTGTAGAAGAGGCCGACGCCGATCCCCAGCACGACCATCCCCGGGATCAGCTGCGCCCAGCTGTCGCCCTGCTCGATCAGCGAGATCAGGAACGGCCCGGCGACCATGCAGGAGGCGCCGGCGGCGATGACCGGCCGCGGTCCGAGGCGCTCGTAGAGCGGTCCGGCCGTGAAGGAGACCGCGGCGAAGACACCCATCATCGGCAACAGCCCGAGACCCGCCTCGACGGGCGTGTAGTCGAGGATCTTCTGCATGAACTGCGGTAGGTACATCAGCGCGACGAAGAAGGTCGGCGACATCAACAGCACCGCGAGGCAGGCCGAGCGGAAGGCGCGGTTGCGGATCACGTCGTCGGGCACCAGCGCCCAGCCGCCGGCGCGGCGCTCGTTGACCGCGAAGGCGATCAGCAGCAGCGCGCAGACGGCGAACAGGCCGAGGATCGGCGGGTCGGTCCAGCCGAGTCCGGTGACCTCGTCGAGCGCGACGAGCAGCGCGATCAGGCCGATCGACAGCGTCGCGACGCCGGCGTAGTCGAACCGCCGCTCGGCCGCCTCGCCGCTCGACTCCGGGACGTAGCGCCAGGTGACGAGGCTCGCGAGCGCGGCGATCGGCAGGTTGAGCGCCAGGATCCAGCGCCAGTCAAGGGCGTCGGTCAGGAAGCCGCCGATCAGCGGGCCGGCGGCGTTGCCGAAGCCGGCCGCGCCGATGATCAGCGAGCCGGCGAGCGCGGCCCGGTTCTCGGGCAGGATCGAGTAGGTCATCCCGAGGATCGCCGGCCACATCAGGGCGCCGCCGATGCCCATCAGTCCGCGCGCGACGATCAGCGCGACGGCGCTCGGCGCGACCGCCCCGAGCAGCGAGAAGGCGGCGAAGATCGCCGCGCCGACGAAGAAGACGCGCCGCCGCCCGAGCAGGTCGGCGAGCCGACCGCCGGTGACGATCAGCACGCCGAAGATCAGCGCATAGGCGCTGATCACCCACTGGACGGTGCCGACGTCGGCGTCGAAGTCGCTCTCGATGTCCGGCAGCGCGACGCTCAGCGCCGTCACGTCGTTGGCGATCACGAAGACCGCCATCGCCATCGCGGCGAGGGCGACTACCGTCGAACGCTCCAACCGCTCCGGCGCCTCTCCCATCGCGGCGACCATAGCCCAAGCGGCGGCGGCCCCGCCGGCGGCGGTTGCACGATCGCGCGGGCCCTGGCCCCCACGATCGTGCGAGAGATACCGCTAGACGCGCGAGCGGCGCTTGCGTGGCGGGCGCGACGAGGCGACGTTGCCGCGTGCGGTGCCCGATCCGTTCTGGCGCGCCTTCGGCCGGTTGCCGTTGGAGCCGTCGCGCGACTCGCTGGCGCGACCGCGACCCTGGGCGTCGTTGGAGCGGCCGCGGCCCTTGCCGCCGCCGCCGGAGCGGCCGCGCTGCTGGCCCTGGCCGCGATGGCCGCGGCTGCCGCCGCGCGGCGACATGTCGCGCGGGGGCCCGGTCACGTGTGCGGGCGCCTCGTGGTCGAACTCCGCCGTCAGGCCGAGATCGGCGGCGATCCGGCGCACGTCGTGCGCCTGATCGGCGATCACGAAGCTGACGCCGGCGCCGGTCGCGCCCGCTCGGCCGGTGCGGCCGACGCGGTGGACGTAGGTGTCGCGATCCTCGGGAGCGTCGTAGTTGATGACGTGGGTGACGTCGGGGACGTCGATGCCGCGGGCGGCGACGTCCGTCGCGACGAGCGTGTCGACCTTGCCCGACTCGAAGTTCGCCAGCGCGCGCTGGCGCTGGTTCTGCGACTTGTTGCCGTGCATCGCGACGGCCCTGATGCCGCTCTTGCCGAGCCGCTGGACGAGCCGGTCGGCGCCGCGCTTGGTGCGCACGAAGACCAGCGTGCGGCCACGCTCGGTCTCGTTGAGCTCGCGGACGAGCGCGTCGGCCTTGTCGGCGTGGGCGAGGTGGACGAAGCGGTGCTGCACGTCGGCCTTGCGCTCGACCTTCGGCGTGTGCACATGGCGGCGAGCGTCGCGGGTGTACGACTTGGCGACCTGGCCGGTCGCGCCCTCGAGCGTCGCCGAGAAGAACATCGTCTGGCGGTCGTCGGGGGTCTGCTTGACGATCCGGTCGACGGCCGGCTTGAAGCCCATGTCGAGCATCCGGTCCGCCTCGTCGAGGACCAGCACCTGGATGTGCGCCAGCGACAGCTCGCGGCGCTGGATCAGATCCTCGAGGCGGCCGGGGGTCGCGACGACGATGTGCGCCTTGGCGGCCTTGCGGGCCTGCGCCTGGATGCCGACGCCGCCGTAGACGGGCGCGACCGAGAGCGCACGGGCGTGCGCGACCTCGTAGAGCTCGTCGACGATCTGGCAGGCGAGCTCGCGCGTCGGCGCGAGGATCAGGCCGGCGGGACGCCGCGACTCGGCTGCGATGCGGTCGATCAGCGGCACGCCGAAGGCGATCGTCTTGCCCGACCCGGTCGGGGACTGTGCGAGCACGTCATGGCCGGCGAGAACGTCCTCTATGACGAGGCGCTGCACGGCGAAGGGCTCGCTGAAGCCACGCGCTTGCAGCGCGGACACCACGGGACTTGATACGCCGAGATCGGCGAAGGACTGCTGAGACATATGGACTGCGACTCCTTGAGTGCGACGGGGAGATCCACTACCCCGGACGCGTTGAGACGCAGCAAGGACGGGCTCTCTCGGGCGCCACGATCGGCGGCCGACCCGAGGGACCGTAGCAGGAGCTGCGGAAAGGCCCTGCTTCCTGGGCGTCAGCGCCCAAGCTCGCGGCGATCGCCGCCGCCGAGCTGCAATCCCTCGGCGGCCGCCACGAACAGCACCGCAGCTCCGATCGCGCAGATGAAACCGAGGAAGTTCAGCTCCCAGATGCCGCCGGTGCCGAGCCACGAGGCGATCAGGCCGCCGACGATCGAGCCCAGCAAGCCGGCGAGGATCGTCATCCACATGCCGATCCGTTGGCGTCCGGGAAGGACCAGGCGGGCGAGGATGCCGATGAAGATGCCGGCGACTATGAATCCGATCATGGGATCACCCTTACCCAGCCCCGCGGTTCGCGACGCCTCGCTAGAGGAGATCCTCGGCGGTGCGCGGCAGGCGGCGCGGCTCGTCGTCGTCCGCGTCGGCCTCGCCGTCGACCTCGGCCGCGCGCAGCCGGCGCGCCGACAGCTCGATCGGAGCCGGCGACTCTAGCTCCGCGCCGTCGGGCGCGACCCCGTGCTCGTCGAACTTGCGCGCCGACACCAGCACCCTGCTCTCGAGCGTCCCGACCGTGTCGTTGTACGCCTTGACCGACGAGTCGAGCCGGCGACCGAGCGTGACGAAGCGGTCGCTGAGCACCGACAGCCGCTGGTACAGCTCGCGGCCGAGGGCCGAGACCTCGCGCGCCGACTCGGCCATCCGCTCCTGGCGCCAGCCGTAGGCGACCGCCTTGAGCAGCGCGATCAGCGTGGTCGGCGTCGCGATCAGCACCGACTCCTCGACCGATCGCTCGATCAGGTCGGGCATCCGCTCGAGCGCCGCCGAGTAGAAGACCTCGCCCGGCAGGAACATCACGACGAACTCCGGCGTGCTGTCGAACTGCTTCTCGTACGACTTCGCCGACAGCTTCTTGACGTGCTCATGGATATGACGCGCATAGGTGTCGAGGTGCGCCTCGCGCGTCGCCTCGTCCTTCGCCTCGATCGCGTCCAGGTAGGCGGCCAGCGGCGCCTTGGCGTCGACGATGACGTCCTTGCCGCCGGGCAGCTTGACGACGACGTCGGGGCGCAGGACGCCGGCGTCGCCGCTGACGGTCTGCTGCTCGTAGAAGTCGCAGTAGGCGAGCATCCCGGCCATCTCGCAGACCCGCTTGAGCTGGACCTCGCCCCAGCGGCCGCGGACGTGCGGCGCGCGCAGCGCCGTGACGAGGTTCGCCGTCTCGGCGTGCAGCCGCTGCTGGGTCTCGGTGACCTCGACCAGCTGGCGGTTGAGCCCCCCGTAGGCCTGGGCGCGCTCCTTCTCCATCTCGCGCAGCACCTTGTTGACCGCCTCGAGCTTCTCCTCGACCGGCTTGACCAGCTGCTCGACGCCGCGCTTCTGCGCGTCGAGCTCGGTCTTGCCGGCTGCCTGCTGGGCCTTCATCCGCTCCTCGGCGAGCTGCAGGAAGCGCGCGTTGTTCCGCTCGAGGGCGGCCGCGGAGAGCGTCGTGAACTGGTTCGAGAGCTCGTCGCGGGCGGCGGTGATGGCGTCGACCTTCTCGGCCGCCACGGCCCGCTCGTGCTCGACGCGCCCGCGCATGACGAGATAGACGACCACCGCGCCCAGCGCCAATCCGATCAACAGCCACAACTGCCCCATCAGCTTCCCTTCGTCTCGATCCGAGTCGTCCAGCGTTGCGCAGCCCCAGGACGGAAAGCCATGGATGCCGTGCTCACCGGATCGGCCCACCTAGCTTCGAAAGGGCGCATCGGGCCCGATCCGGCTGCGCTCCGCTCCCCTGGGTTTCACTTACTTGGCTCGGGGGGAATCGCGAGTGGTGGCTGGAGTCTCGGATCGGGTGCGTCTCGGGCGCAGCGAGCTGAGCGTGTCGCCGATCGCCTTCGGCACCTGGCAGCTCGGCGGCGAGTGGGGTCGGTTCGACGAGGACCGGGCGGTGAAGGCGATCCGCCGCGCGCGCGAGCTGGGGATCAACTTCTTCGACACGGCGCAGGCGTATGGGTTCGGGGCGTCCGAGCGGCTGCTCGCGAGGGCGCTCGACCAGGAGCTGCGCGACGCGCGGGATGACGTGGTGATCGCGACGAAGGGCGGGCTGCGGCCGGTCGCGGGCGGCGCGGCGCGGGACTCGAGCCCGGCGTTCCTTCGCGATGGCGTGGACAGGAGCCTCGAAGCCCTCGGGGTCGACCACATCGATCTCTACCAGCTGCACTGGCCCGATCCCGACACCCCGCTTGCCGAGACCGGCGCCGCCCTCGCCGCGCTGCGCGACGCGGGCAAGATCCGCCACGTCGGCGTCTCGAACTTCTCCGCGGCGCAGATGGAGGAGCTGTCGCAGGCGCTGACGGTCGAGACGCTGCAGCCGCCCTACCACCTCTTCAACCGCGAGATCGAGGACGAGGTGCTGCCCTGGTGCCTCGACAACGACGTCGGCGTGCTCGTCTACGGACCGCTCGCCCACGGCCTGCTGACCGGGGCGATCGAGCCCCACGGCGAGTTCGCCGACGACGACTGGCGCTCGGGCAGCCCGATGTTCAGCGAGCCCAACCTGACCCGCAACCTCGAGGTCGTGCGCCAGCTCGGCGAGGTCGCCGACGAGCTCGGCTGCACGCTCAGCCAGCTCGCGATCGCCTGGACCCTGGTCCATCCCGCGGTCCACGTCGCGATCGTCGGGTCGCGCAACCCCGACCACATCGCCGAGGCCGTCGAAGCGCTCGACGTCGAGCTCGACGAAGGGGACCTTCAGCGAATCGTGACGATCATGCAGGGAGCGGTGGGCGCCGAGGGGCCCTCGCCCGAGATGAACACCCGCGACTGAGGACTCAGCCGGCCTTCGCCGCGCGGCGCGCGGTGCGCACGCGGTCGACGGCGCTGAGTTCCGCCTTGCGCATCCGGACGATCGCCGGCGTGACCTCGACGCACTCGTCCTCGCGGACGTGCTCGAGCGCCTCGTCGAGCGAGAGCTCGCGCTTCGGCGACAGGCGAACCAGGACGTCCGAGGTCGAGGAGCGGATGTTGGTGAGGTGCTTCTCCTTGACGGCGTTGACGTTGAGGTCCTCGGGGCGGGAGTTCTCGCCGACGATCATCCCCTCGTAGATCTCCTCGCCGGGCCCGACGAACAGCGTGCCGCGCTCCTCGAGGTTGGCGAGCGCGTAGCTGGCGGTCGGGCCGGGGCGGTCGGCGACCAGCGATCCCGAGGCGCGCGTGCGCATCGCGCCGGCCCACGGCTCCCAGCCGTCGAGCACGTGGCTCATCACGCCGCTGCCACGCGTCTCGGTCAGGAATTCGGTGCGGAAGCCGATCAGGCCGCGCGCCGGCACGAGGTAGTCCATCCGCACCCAGCCGGTGCCGTGATTCGACATCTGCTCGAGCCGGCCCTTGCGGTTGGCGAGCAGCTGGGTCAGCGCGCCGACGTACTCCTCGGGGGTGTCGATGGTGAGCCGCTCGATCGGCTCGTGCGTGCGGCCGCGGACCTGGTGGGTGACGACCTGCGGCTGGCCGACGGTCAGCTCGAAGCCCTCGCGGCGCATCGTCTCGACGAGGATCGCGAGCTGGAGCTCCCCGCGACCCTGGACCTCCCAGGCGTCGGGGCGCTCCGTCGGGTTGACGCGGATCGACACGTTGCCGACCAGCTCGCGATAGAGCCGCGCTTCGATCTGCCGTGCGGTCAGCTTGTCGCCGGACTGGCCGGCGAGCGGCGAGGTGTTGACGCCGATCGTGACCGACAGCGACGGCTCGTCGATCTCGATCAGCGGCAGCGGGCGCGGGTCGTCCGCGTCCGCGAGCGTCTCGCCGATCGTGATCTCGGGCATTCCGGCTACGGCGATGATCTCGCCCGGCCCGGCCTCCGCCGCGTCGACGCGGTCGAGCGCCTCGGTGACGTAGAGGTTGGTGATCGTCGCCTTCTCGACGCTGCCGTCGGAGCGGCACCAGGCGACTTCCTCGCCCTGGCGGATCGTCCCGTGGCGAACGCGGCAGAGCGCGAGCCGGCCGACGTACGGCGACGCGTCGAGGTTGGTCACGTGCGCCTGGAGCGGATGGTCGTCCTCGAACTCCGGCGCCGGGATGTAGCTGACGATCAGGTCCATCAGGGGCTTCAGGCCGTCGGCGCCCTCGACGCCCTCCTCGAGCGAGGCCCAGCCGGCCTTGGCGTTGGTGTAGACGATCGGGAACTCGATCTGCTCCTCGTCGGCGTCGAGGTCGAGGAACAGCTCGTAGACCTCGTCGACGACCTCGCCGATCCGCGCGTCGGGACGGTCGACCTTGTTGACGACGAGGATCACCGGCAGCCGCGCGGCGAGCGCCTTGCGCAGGACGAAGCGCGTCTGCGGCAGCGGGCCCTCGGAGGCGTCGACGAGCAGCACGACGCCGTCGACCATCGTCAGGCCGCGCTCGACCTCGCCGCCGAAGTCGGCGTGGCCCGGCGTGTCGATGATGTTCAGCTTGACGTCGCCGTAGCGGACCGCGGTGTTCTTGGCGAGGATCGTGATGCCCTTCTCGCGCTCGAGGTCCATCGAGTCCATGACGCGGACGTCGACGTCCTGGTTGGCGCGAAAGGCGCCGGACTGCCACAGCATCGCGTCGACGAGCGTCGTCTTCCCATGGTCGACGTGCGCGACTATCGCGACGTTACGGATGTCCTCCCTCCTAGACATGGATCGGCAATGTACCAACGTCGGCGCGAACCGCTCGACAGTCGGCGTTTGATCGTCGGTCCGCTGGGCAGGGTCTAGGTGTGGCGACAGTTGTCCAGCCGGGCCGCGACCAGCTACGCCGCCTGGCTCAGCGAAAGGCACAGGAGGGATGCGTCCTCAGCGTCTACGTCGACCTCGACCCGAGCGAGTTCGCGACCGGGCCGGCACGCGCGAGCGCGCTCACCTCGGCGGCCGACGAGGCCTCGCGCGCGGTCGATGACGAGCGCCGCGGCTGGTCCCACGCGACGCGGCTACGGCTGCGCGACGACATCGAGCGCATCCGCGACTACGCTGCCGGAGCCGACTTCGACGCCACCCACGGCCTCGCGATCTTCGCGGCGGCCGGCGACGGGCTGTTCGAGCCGCTGCACCTGCCGCAGCCGGTGCCGAACCTCGTCCGCGTCGGCGACTCGCCGCACGTCGCGCCGCTAGTCGGCCATCCGAACGGCTCGTGGTCCGTGGCGCTGGTCACTCGCCGCGACGCGCGCCTGCTGCGCGGAACCCCGGCGCGGCTGGTCGAGGAGGAGCGGATCGACGACGACGTCCACGGCCGTCACGACCAGGGCGGCTGGTCGCAGGCACGCTACGAGCGCCACATCGACGAGCAGGCGCGCCAGCACCTCAAGCGGGTCGCCAAGCGGCTCGGCGAGCTGTCCCGCGACGGCGGCTTCGACCATCTGCTCGTCGGCGCCACCGAGCAGTGCTACAGCGAGCTCGCCGAGCTGCTCGACAACGAGACGCGCGAGCGGCTCTGCGGCCGCGTGTCGGTCGACGTCGAGCACGTCAGCGTCGCCGACGCGACCACGGCCGCGGCGCGGCTGATGCGCGAGCACGAACGGCGACGCCGCGACGAGCTGCTCGACCGCGTCGACGAGGGCCTCGCGCCGAACGGCCACGCGGCGACCGGGATCGAGCAGATAGTCGACTGCCTCAACGAGCAGCGCGTCGCCACGTTGATGCTGGACGCGCGCCTCACGGTCGGTGGAGCGCAATGCCCCGACTGCGGGTGGCTGACCACGGCGCCGAACGGCTCGTGCCCGGCCGACGGCGGCAAGCTGCGGTCGAGCTCGAACCTCGTCGAGCCGGCCGTCGACCGTGCGCTCGCGCAGAACGCCGAGATCCTCCGCCTCAGCGACGAGCCGCGAATCGATGCCCACGGCGGCGCGGCGGCGCTGCTGCACTTCTGAGCTAGGCTCGGCCCATGCTGACCACGACCGGTCCGCTGCGGAGGGGGATCGAGCAGGCGCTGCCGGAGCGCCCGTTCACGGTCGACCTCTGGGACGGATCGACGATCCCGAGCACTAACGACGGCGACGGCGACGGCCCGCGCTTCACCGTCAACTCGCCGCGCGCGCTCGCCCATCTCGTCCGCGCTCCGGGCCAGCTGGGGCTCGGCCGCGCCTACGTCACGGGCGACATCGACGTCGACGACCTGATGGCCGTGATGGAGGTAGTCGACAGCTGGCAGCCGCCGGCGATCGATGCGGCGACGCGCGCCAGGCTAATGCTCGCGGCCGCGCGAGCGATGGGGCTCACGCGCCCGCCGCGGGTGCCGCGGTCGGAGCTGCGACCGCACGGCAAGCTGCACAGCCGCGAGCGCGACGCGCGCGCCGTGCGCCATCACTACGACGTCGGCAACGAGTTCTTCGCGCTGTTCCTCGACGACTCGATGACCTACAGCTGCGCGATCTTCTCGCGCGGCGCGACGACGCTCGAGCAGGCCCAGGACGCCAAGCGCGAGCTCGTCTGCGCCAAGCTGGCGCTGTCCGAGGGCGACACCCTGCTCGACGTCGGCTGCGGCTGGGGCGCGTTCGCGATCCACGCGGCGTCGAAGCACGGAGCGCGCGTGGTCGGGATCACCCTGTCCGAGGCCCAGGCCGCCGAGGCGCGCCGTCGCATCGCCGACGCCGGCATGTCCGACCGCGTCGAGATCCGGGTCATGGACTACCGCGACATCGGCGGCGAGCGGTTCGACGCGATCGCCAGCATCGGGATGGTCGAGCACGTCGGCGAGAACCGGATCGACCTCTACGCGCGCCAGCTCGCGGGCCTGCTGAAGCCCGGCGGGCGGCTGCTCAACCATGGCATCGCGCGGTTGCGCCACACCGATCCGGACCCCGGCTCGTTCAACGACCGCTACGTGTTCCCCGACGGCGAGACGCTCCAGCTCTCACGCGTCCAGCTGGCGCTCGAGCGCGCCGGCTTCGTCACCGAGCACGTCGAGGGCTTCGCCTCGGACTACGCGGAGACGCTGCGCCACTGGTACGAGAACCTCGACCGCGACCTCGTCACCGCCGAGCGGCTCGCGGGACACGAGCGCCTGCGCGTCTGGCGGCTCTACCTGCGCGCCGCCCGCAACGCCTTCCTCAACGGGACGATCTCCGTCTATCAAGTGCGGGCGCGGCTGCCCGGCTGAGCGTCAGGCGGCGTCGCCGGCGGAGACGCGAGTCGCCAGCGAGCGTGCCACCTCGGCCAGCTCGCGTACGGCGGGCGTCTCCTCCGCCGACCGCCAGGCGAGCACCAGGGGCGACGGCTCGATGCCTTCGACGGCTGGGAAGCGGACGCCGGGCGCGGAGGCCCCGAGCGCGTCGGCGACCGACGCCGGCACCACCCCGACGGCGCGGCCGGCGGCCACCAGGCTCAGCAGGTCCTCCCAGCCGCGCGGTCGCCCGCCGATCCGCGGCGGGCGACCGTAGCGGTGGTCCTCCAGCAGCCAGAACGACTCGGCGACGCGGTCCGACGAGCCGACCCAGGCCCAGGTCTCCTCCATCAGGTCGCGCGGCTCGATCGTGTCGCGACTCGCCAGCTCGTGCCCGACGGGCACCGCCGCGAGCCGCGGCTCGGCGAGCAGCGTCACCGTCGAGAAGCGGTTGACGCCGCGAAACGGTGGCCGCACGAAGGCGATCCCAGGCGGCGGGCCGCCGCCCTCCTCCAGCAGCGCCTGCGGCGGCAGGACGTCGCTCGTCGTGACGGCGATCTCGGGGAAGTCGCGCGCAAACTGCTCGAGGATCGCCTCGCCGAGCGCGCCGGCCTCCGCGACGCCCGCGACCGCTATCGCGTTGGCCGCGTCGGCCGCGCTGCGGCGTACGGCGTCGACGCCCGCGTCGACCGCCTCGAGCGCCGCCCGGGCATGGGGCAGCAGCGCCTCTCCGGCCGGCGTCAGCGTCACGCGGCGCGTCGTCCGCCTGAAGACCTTCGCGTCGAGCCTGCTCTCGAGCTGGCGGATCTGCGCCGACAGCGCCTGCTGTGCCATTCCGGCGCGTCTGGCGGCCTGCGAGAAGCTCAGCTCCTCGGCGACCGCGACGAAGGCGCGGAGCAGCCTGGGCTCGAGATCCGCCACGCCCCGGAACGCTACCCGTTGCCGTCCTGCGGGTGGGTGAGAATCGCGCCACCGCCACCCACCGGCAAGGGAGAGACGATGGAGACATCCGGAATGTCGCGCAAGGGCACGGGCTGGGCCGGCTTCGCCGGGACGATGATCCTGGTCGTCGGGACGTTCAACGTGATCTGGGGATTCGTCGCGCTCGTCCAGGACGACTACTTCGCCTCGAACGAGCTGCTGATGTGGAGCCTCAACGCCTGGGGCGCCGTCCACATCGCGATCGGCTGCCTGCAGGTCCTGACCGCGATGCTGATCTTCGGTGGCGTTGGCGCCGGCGCGGTGCTCGGCATCCTGTTCTCCTGCCTCAGCGCCGTCGGTGCCCTCCTGGCGATCGGCGCCTATCCGATCTGGTCGATCCTCATCCTCGCGATCGACGGACTGGTGATCTATGCGCTCACGGTCTATGGAGATGCGCTGAAGAGCGACTGATCCGGCTCAGGTCGCGTAGCGCCTGCGCTGCATCGCGGCTCCCACCAGTCCGAGTGGGAGCGGCAGCCAGTATTGGAACAGGCGGTAGGCGAACGTCGCCAGGACCGCGGCTCCGGCGCCGACCCCCGCCAGCGCGAGCGTCGCCGTCAAGCCGGCCTCGACGAAGCCGAGCCCACCCGGGGTGATCGGGATCTGGGCGAGCACCTGCGCCGCGCAGAAGGCGAGCAGCACGAGCGCCGGTCGTGGCGTCGACCCGACGGCCGCGAGCGCGGCGAGCAGCGTCCCGTAGTCGAACGCCCAGCGGCCGACGGTCGCCAGCAGCGCCCGCCTCCAGCGCGGGCCGAGCGTCGCCAGGATGCGGTCGCGCTCGTGCAGCAGGCGGTCGGGCAGCGCGACCAGCGGCGGCGTCCCGCGCCGCAGCCGGTTGCGCAACCGCTGTGCCATCAGCCCGATCCAGGCGAGCGGCCCGTCCGTCGCGAGCAGCAGCGCGCTGACCGCGAACAGCGCCGCGAAGACGACCAGGCCGATCGCCGCGGCCTCGACGAGGCTGCTGTCGACGCCGCCGCGGATCAGCACCGGCAGCGTCAGCACCGGCAGCGCGAGCACGACGCCGACGGTCAGCAGGTTTGCCGCCGTGAGGCCCGCGACCGCGCTCGCGCGCTGGATCCCCGCCTGGACGAGCATCTTGTACTGCAGCGCCGCCCCGATCGCCCCGCCGCCGGGAGCGATCTTCGAGAGCGCGCTGCCGGCGAGCTGCGAGGCGATCACCGGGTGCCAGCGACGGGTGTGGATCGCCAGCCGCTGCAGCTCCCAGAGGCAGACGAGAGATGCGCCTTGAAGCGCGGCCATCGCCACCAGCCACGCCGGCGCGAGACGGTCGACCTCGTTCCAGGCGCCGAGCACCTCGAACAGGCTCGGCGCGACGAGATAGAGCGAGACGGCGGTGATCGCCAGCCAGACGAGCGTGCGGCGCAGGCTCTGACCCGCGGGCTGCTCGGCCTCGCCGCGCTCGATCTCGTGCTCGATGTCGGCACGCTGCCCGACGACTTGCTCGATCCGGTCGCCGATCCGTCGCTGAGCGGCCACGCCGCAAGGTTACGGCCGCGGTCAGCCGGCGAGCCGGCGAGCGTACGACGCTGCTCCCTATCTTTGGCCGCTGCGATGGCCTCGATCGATTCGAAAGCCGACCCTCGCGGCGCACGCTGGGAGGCGCGCCTGCGCCGGCCGGTGATGGGCGCCGCCCTGCTCGCGCTGCCGACGGTCTTCCTCTACTTCTCGAAGCTCGAGGGCTGGGTGGCGATCCTCGCGGTCGCGCTCGCCTGGTCGATCTGGATCGTCTTCGTCGTCGAGGCGGCGATCATGCTGACCGTCGTCGAGGATCGCTGGGCGTGGATCCGCGGGCACCTGTTCGGGCTGGCGATCGTCGTCGCGACCTTCCCCGCGTTGACGCAGATCCTCGAGGGCCTGCTGGCGGCGCGTGCGCTGTCGAGCCTTCAGGCGACCCGCGTCCTGCAGGTGCTCTACCTAGCCAAGGCCGGCAAGCTGATCAAGTCGGCGCTGATCCTGCGCAAGGACGGCGCGATCGTGCGCCACCCGCTCCTCAGCGGCCTCGCGATGCTCGCTCTGGCGATCGTCCTCGTCGGCATCGGCCATCGCGTCGTCAGCGGCGAGAAGCACCCGACGCCGGTCCACCACGCGGTCGACCTCGTCGACGGCTAGGCGGACGCCGCGCGACGGTAGGTCGCGACCGAGACCGACAGGCTGACGGCAAGCGGGTCCTCGAGCGCGGCGACGCGCTGCTCGATCTCTCGCTCGCCGAGGTGGCGAGCGCTCGGCCCCATCGCGACGAGCGCGGCCAGGTCTTCACGGCCGAGCACCATCTCGCGCTCGACGGGGATCTCCGCGATCGGCTCGAACAGCGCGCCGAGCCTGCCCGTCAGCCGCTCCCGCTTGCGCTCCTGGACCGTCAGCATGCCGACCGCCGACACCAGCTCGCCGAGGTGGCCGGGATTGGGCGTCACGACGATCAGCGCTCCGCCGGGGGCCAGCACGCGCGCGAGCTCGGCCGGGTCGCGCGGTGCGAACACGTTGATCGCCGACCCGGCGGCGCCGTCGCGCAGCGGCAGCCCCGCCCATGCGTCGCACCCGACCGCCCCGATCCGCGGATGCGCTCGCGCCGCCACGCGCAGCGCGTGCTTGGAGATGTCGAGCGCCAACCCCCGCGCCTCGGGCAGCCGCTCGAGGACGGCGGCCAGGTAGTACCCGGTCCCCGCGCCGAGGTCGACGACGCGCCCCGCTCCCGCGCCTCGACTCGCCATCGCCTCCCCCGCCGCCTCGGCGACCGTGCTGGCGATCGGCGCGTAGTGGCCGGCTTCCAGGAAGGCGGCCCGCGCCCGCACCATCGCAGCCGTGTCCGCACTCCCGGTGCGCGCATCGCCGGGAAGCAGATTGAGATATCCCTGCCGCGCCACGTCGAACGAGTGTCCCGCCGCGCAACGCGCGGTCCCCGCGCCGAGCTCCAAGCCGTCCGCGCAGTGCGGACAGCGCAGCAGATCGATCACGTCGGCGAGCACGCCGGCAGCCTACGGCGTCACCGCGGAGCGGATTGGGCGGCCCTCGGCCGGGGTACTCGGTGAGGACCGGCCTCACCGAGGCCCTCGACCAAGGAGAGTCAGATGTACATAGGCGTCGGAACCGCGATCGTCATCATCGTCCTGCTGATCATCCTGCTCTGAGAGGGTCCGGTGCTCCGGATCGCCTAGCCGATCCCGGCGGTGTCGGTCGCGTCGAGGTAGGCGACGCGCTGCCAGGCGCGCTGCTCGCTGGAGCGCAGGATGGCGTCGCATACCTCGGCGACGCGGTAGCCGTCCTCGAACGTCGCGCCATACGGGGCGACGTGGCCGTCGCCGGCAATCGCGCTCAGCAGGTGGTGGATCTCGTGGACGAAGGTGTCGCCCCAGCCGGGAACGTGGCCCGGCGGCCACCAGTGCTCGAGATAGGGATGGTCGCGCTCGGTGACGAGCACGCGACGGAAGCCCTGGGCACGTCGGCCGGGGCGGGTGCCGGCGACATAGATCTCCAGCTCGTTCATCCGCTCGAGATCGAACGCGATCGACCCCCGCGTCCCGCTGACCTCGAAGGTCAGCGAGTTGCGCCGGCCCTGGGCGAGCCGCGACGCCGAGATGGTGCCGCCGGCGCCGTGCTCGAACTCGACCAGCGCCTCGACGGTGTCGTCGACGTCGACCAGTCCGCCCGGCCGCTCCGGCACGACCGTTCGCACGCGCCCGCTCACCGCGGCGATCTCGCCGACGAGGAAGCGCGCGAGGTCGACGACGTGCGCGCCGATGTCGCCGAGCGCGCCCGAGCCCGCGCGCTGGCGATCGAGTCGCCAGACGTAGGGCGACTGCGGGTCGGCGAGCCAGTCTTGGAGGTAGAGGCCGTGGAACCCGAGCAGCTCGCCGATCTCGCCTTCCCCGATCAGCTCCCGGGCGAGCCGGACCGCCGGCACGAAGCGGTAGTTGAAGCCGCACATGTGGACGACTCGCGCGGCGACCGCCGCCTGCCAGATCTCATGGCTCTCCGCCGCCGAGCGGCCGAGCGGCTTCTCGCAGAGCACGTGCTTGCCGGCGCGCAGCGCCGCGAGCGTCGGCTCGCAGTGAAGGTCGTTGGGGCCGGTGTTGTCGAACAGCTGGATCGAGGGATCCTCGACCAGCACGCGCCAGTCGGTCGTCGCGCGTTCGAAGCCGTAGCGGCGCGCCGCCTCGACGACGGCCTCCGGGCGCCGTCCGACCAGCTCGACCAGCCGCGGACGCAGCGGCGGCGGCCAGGCCATGTAGGCGACCGTGTGCAGTGCGTGGGCGTGCGCCTTGCCCATGAAGCCGTGGCCGAGCATCCCGACGCCGAGGCTGGGGATCGCCGGGTCGCCATCGGGAATCGATCCGTTCACCCACGTCCACTGTTCCCTGAGCGCCGATAGGTAATCCTCCACGGCGTGCGAGCGGCGATCGACGTAGGCGACCTGCACGTGGTCCGCGGCGGTCACGAGGTGCTTCACGACGTCACGCTGACCGTCGCGAAGGGCTCGGTAACCGGCCTGCTGGGCCCGAGCGGTTGCGGCAAGACGACGCTGATGCGGTCGATCGTCGGCGTTCAGATCGTCGCCGGCGGAGCGGTCACGGTGCTCGGGGAGACCGCCGGCTCCGCGGCGCTGCGCCGCCGGGTCGGCTACGTGACCCAGGCGCCGTCGGTCTACGGCGACCTGACCGTCGTCGAGAACCTGCGCTACTTCGCGCGCGTCGTGGGCGTCGGTCCGGAGCGCGTCGCGGCGGTGGTCGACACCGTCGGCCTCGGCGGCCGCGAGGACCAGATCACCGGCTCGCTCTCCGGCGGGCAGCGGGCGCGCGTGTCGCTGGCGAGCGCGCTGCTGCACGAGCCCGAGCTGCTGGTTCTCGACGAGCCGACCGTCGGGCTCGACCCGGTGCTGCGCGCCGACCTGTGGAAGACCTTCCACGGTCTCGCCGAGCGCGGTGCGACGCTGCTGGTGTCCAGCCACGTGATGGACGAGGCAGCCGAGTGCGACGAGCTGCTGTTGATGCGCGACGGCGCCCTGCTCGACCAGTGCTCGCCGGCGGCGTTGCGCGAGCGGACCGGCGAGCAGGACCTCGGCCAGGCCTTCCTGCGCGCGATCGAGCAGGCGGAGGGGAGCGGGTGAGCCCGCGCGTCACCCTCGCCACCGGTCAGCGGGTCCTGCTGCAAATTCGCCACGACCCGCGCACGATCGTGCTGCTGATCGTCGTCCCCTGCGCGCTGCTGGTCCTGCTGCGCTACGTCTTCGACGGCCGCGAGGCGGTCTTCCAGCAGATCGGAGCGCCGCTCTGCGGCCTGTTCCCGTTCATCGTGATGTTCCTGATCACCTCGATCACGATGCTGCGCGAGCGCACGACCGGGACGCTCGAGCGGCTGATGACGATGCCGCTGGCAAAGCTGGACCTGCTGGCCGGCTATGCGCTGGCGTTCGGGCTGCTGGCGATCGCGCAGGCCGTCGCGGTCTGCGTCGTCGGCTTCGCCCTGCTCGGTCTCGACGCGCCCCACGGCGCCGTCCTGGTCGGTGCGCTGGCGGTCGCCAACGCGCTGCTCGGCATGGCGCTCGGGCTGTTCGTCAGCGCCTTCGCGCAGACCGAGTTCCAGGCCGTCCAGTTCATGCCGGCGTTCATCCTTCCCCAGCTGCTGCTCTGCGGCCTGTTCGTCGCGCGCGACGACATGGCGCCGCTGCTCGACGCGGTCTCCTGGGCGCTGCCGCTGACCTACGCCTACGACGCGCTAGCCCGCGCGACCGATCCGGCCGGCCTCGACGGCGCCCTGGTCGGCGACGTCCTGGCCGTCGCCGGCTTCGCCCTCGCGGCGCTGGCGCTCGGCGCCCTGACGCTCCGCCGCCGCACCGCCTGAGCCGTAAGGCGGTGCGGCGACGGAGCGCGCGGAGCGGTTGCGGCCACCGTCCTTGGCGGCGTAGAGCGCGCGGTCGGCGGTCTCGAGCAGCGAGTCGGCGGTCGTGCCGTCGGCCGGGAACGCGACCGTGCCGAAGCTCGCGGTGAGCGGGACGGGCTCGTCGGCGAACGTGCGCTCGAGGGCCACGCGGGCGCGCTCGGCGAGCTCGAACGCCATCTCGGCGTCGGCGTCGGGAACGATGAAGACGAACTCCTCGCCGCCGAGCCGCGCGACCGTGTCACCGCGTCGGCCGATGCCCTCGAGCACGCCGGCGATCCGCAGCAGCACGGCATCCCCGGCCGGATGGCCGAGCCGGTCGTTGACCGTCTTGAAGTGGTCGACGTCGCCGAGGATCAGCGCGACCGGCCGCCCGGCGCGTGTGGCACGCGCGAGCTCGACGTCGAGCCGCTCCTCGAAGCCGCGGCGGTTCAGCAGCCCGGTCAGCGCGTCGCGGCGGGCGGTCTCGGACAGCTGGACGACGAGATCGTCGACGCGTCCCTGGAGGCGGCTGATCAGCCCGCCGACCCCGATCAGCATCGTCACGACGATCAACCAGCGGGTCAGCGCTATCGGCCCGGGATCGACGAGGCGCAGCGCGAGCGCGTAGCAGGCGGCGACGAAGGTCAGCTCGGCGACCAGCGCACGGACGGGGAAGTAGTACGCGGCGAAGACGACCGGCCAGACGTAGTAGACCTCGTTGAGCGCCGCCGCGCCGCCGTCGCGCTCGCCGTTGATGTAGATGCCCGAGGTGATCATCACCGTCCCGAGCGCGACGCCGACGTAGAGCGCCCGGCGCGGCAGGCTGTCGCGGCCCAGCCAGTAGACGGCGGCGACGACGGCGCTGCAGAAGGTGACGATCCAAGAGCCGGCGACGTCGACGTCGGGCGAGTGCGGCGCGGCCGTCGCGACCAGGGTCAGCAGCGACCCGCCGCCGAACAACCCCGCGGCGAGGATCATCGCGTGACGCTGTGTGCCGAGTGTCTCGGAAGCCCACATCCCGACTCCTATCGACGCCCGGTCGAGCGGCTGAACCCGTGACAGCGAGCCTGCGCGGCGCCCGGGCCGAGCCGTTTCAGGCAAGAAAAAGCCCCCCGGCCGAATTGGAGGGAGGGCCGGGGGGCGGCTCACCTAGGTGAGCACTTACATCGTACACCAAATTACCGAAATCCAAACCATCCTCAAACACGCTCAGGCTGTAGATCGCACACGGCTGGGCTGCGAGCGTTCACCAGCGCATGGCCGAGCCCGAAACCCTTCTCCTCGGCCTGGGCCGCACGCTCCGCGAGGCGCGCACCGACGGCCGCATCTCGCAAGAGGAGCTCGGGCTGCGCACCGGAGTCCACCGCAACTACATCGGCGGCATCGAGCGGGGCGAGCGAAACCCCTCGGTCACGACGATCGCGACGCTCGCCGAAGCGCTCGACCTGAAGCTGTCGGAGCTGTTCGCACGCGTCGAGGAGTGAGGTCTCGGCGCCTCCCCTCGCCGGGGCGCCCGGTCCCGCACCCGAAGGCGCGGGACCGAGAAAGCCGGCGCGGCGTCGCTACGGCACGAGCGCCATGTTGGGCTCGCCCTGGGCGTTGAGCCCATTGCTTGCCCGCACGCAACGGCCACCGACCGGCGAGCCGCCGTTGTAGGCCAGCCGCAGGCAGTTGCGCATCGCCTTCAGCCCCCAATAGCTGGCGTGCATGCTCTCCTGGATCTGGTACGGACCGAAGACGGTCGTCACCGTCCGGACCTGAGCCACCCACTCGGTGTTGTCGACCGCGCCGGCGCTGGTCCAGTTCGCGATCCCCTCCTCCTCGAGCAGGCCGACGGTGTTCTCGCACAGCCGCCGCCCGTTGAGCGCCGTAGCCATGTCGATCACCGCGGTGTTGGTCAGGCCGCTGGCCGTGACGGCGTTCTTCATCGTGTTGTTGAGCGCGGTGACGACCGTGTCGTTCGCCCAGTTGGCATCCGCGTTCCAGGTGCCGCACCCGCCGATGCTCTGGCGGGTCCACCCCGACTCCGGGTAGCGGATCTGAGCGCCGCGCGGCAGCGGCGACCAGTAGGTCTGGCCCAGCAGCTTGTACTGCGACGAGGTGTAGCCCGCGTTGGTCATCGCCTGAGCTACCCGCAGCAGGGCGTCCTTGACCTCCGTCGTCCGGGCCGCCTGCGCCGATGGCGTGAACTTGGACACCATGTCCGAGTCGTCGTGGCAGTAGTTCTTCCACCACGAGGGCGACGTCAGCCAATTGGTGATGCAGCGCTGCACGATGTCGGCGAAGCCGTAGTTGTTCGCGCCGATCATCACCACCACCGCCTTGACGTTGTGCGTCGCGGCGTACTCCTGCAGGCGCAGCGCCTGGCCCTTGCGGCCCGAGGCGTCGCTGTAGAAGTCGATCCCCGGCTTGAAGTCCTCGCCCGAGGCCGTTCCGGTCGTCGTCGTCCGTGCGCCCGAGCACGCCAGGTTGGCGCTCGTCACGCCGCCGCCGATGTGCGCCTGAGCACTTTGCGAGCGGTGACAGCCGGGAATCGACTCGGCCCCCGGGATGTCGTGGTACGCGGTCGGGCCGAGCGCGTCGACGTTTGCCGACGAGTTGTTCGTGTTGCCCGCCCAACGGCCGGCCTCGCCGGAGATCGCCGAGTCGCCGAGCGTGACGACCGTCGGCGTGCCAACGCCGGGACCATCGGCCGACGCCCCCACCGGCGCCACCGCGACCAACGCGGTCGCGACCATTCCTATGAGCACGCCTCGTCGGCGTGCGCGTGTAACCCTCACCATCTGAACCCTCCCATTGGTTGCATGCGTGCCGGTCCAGAGCCGACACGAAGGCGGGATTGTCTCAGCGATCAGAAACGCGAGCGTCTAAGTCTCCAGGGAGCGGCGTCGCATGCCGCGTCGCATCGTGCGGTCGGTCTCGGCCAGCTCCATGCGGTATGTCGGTTCGTCACCGACGTTGACGGTCATGCGGTAGACCCGGACCTTCTCGCTGACCCGCTGCGACAGCAGCCCGATCCGGCCCGCGTCGACACCGCCCATGCCCTCGTCGCCGCGGACGAACAGCTCGAGCTCGCGGAGCGCGGTCAGCGCCTCGAGGCGCGCCTCGCGACGGATCTCGTCGATCGCCTGCTGCTCCGGCGCCTTCCCCTCCGCCATACATGACTTATAAGCCCTTCTGGCCCAGATGTCCAGCCCAATCGTGTGATTGGGGCGACTCCGGTCGGTCGCGCTACGGGCGCAGCCTGGGGCGCAACACGATCTCGCCGACGAACGAGCCGATCGGACCGCCCGTGACCAGGACGAGGCCCGGGAACCACCAGCCCCACTGGTCGTCGAAGGCGCCGCGCGCCGTCAGGCCAAGCAGCAGCAGGTAGCCGATGCCGTGGATCGGTCCCAGCACGCTGACGGCGGCGTCGCTGCGATCGACGAATGCGACATAGAGCAGCACGAGCAGCAACAGCGCATCGACGGCTCCGACCACCAGCACCGCGTCGAGCAACCGGCGATCAGGGCGCTTGTGGCCGTGGAGCCCGGCGTCGGTCGGAGGTGCGCCGGTCACGGCCGCGCATGATGGCGGATGCGACGCGATGCCGCTGTCGGGCTAAGCCGCCGACCGCTGGACCGACGGGCGCAGCAGCAGCCACGACAGCCACGCGGCGATGGCGAACAGCGGCGCGCCCATCGCCACGCGAGCGACGCCGAGTGCCACGACCTCTCCGGCGAGATAGAGCGGCAGCTGGACCGCGAGTCGCAGCAGGAACATCACGACCCAGATCCAGCTCGCGCGCGAGTAGGCGCGGACGAGAGCCGGATCGTCGCGCCACTTCATCCCGTGGCCGGTGACGGCGCCGACGAAGACGCCCAGCAGCGGCCAGCCGACCGCGATCGATATCGCGTAGGCGAGCGCGTAGCCCGCGTTCATGAGCAGGCCCGGCAGGAAGAAGTCCTCGGCGCGGCCGGTGCGCGACACGATGAACGCCGCCAGCGCGACCCCCGCCAGGCCGGAGAGCGCGTAGCGGACCGTCTGGCGCCGGGCCAGCCGCGCCGCCGCGAGCGCGACGCCGATCGCCAGCGCGATCGCGGCCGACAGCGTCGCGTCCTGGCCGGTCGCTGTGTAGGCGGTCACGAACGCGATCGCCGGTAGGGCCGACTCGACGATCCCGAGCCGGCCGCCGAGCGACTCGGCGATCGTCGGACCGGCCGGTCCCGCGCCGGCGATGGCCGGCACCCGGCTGTCGCCCTGGTCGCTCACGTCCCCCATCGTGGCAGCGCGGTCCCCCCTGCGCTTGCGCGAGCTGATTTGATCTGTCCATGCAGGGGCGCCACGAGGAGGGCCGGTTCGCGGGCGCCGGCGGCCTGGAGATCTACTGGCAGGCGTGGCTGCCGGCCGGCGAGCCGCACGCGATCGTGACGATCGCCCACGGCGGCGCCGAGCACGGCGGCCGCTACGCATGGACGGCCGAGCAACTGACCGCGCGCGGCTACGCCGTCTACGCGATCGACCACCGCGGGCACGGCCGCTCGGCCGGGCCGCGTGCCTACGTCGACCGGATCGACAACGCCGTCGCCGACCTGCACGCGCTCGACGGCATCGCACGCGGCCGCCATCCGGGGCTGGCGGTCTTCCTGCTCGGGCACAGCATGGGTGGGCTGATCGCCATCTCCTACGCCCTGCGCTACCAGGAACAGCTCGCCGGCCTGGTCCTCTCGGCCCCGCTGGCCGTGCTCGAGGCCAGCTCGGCGACCCGCTTCGCGAGCCGCGTGCTGTCGGCGGCCGCGCCGCGACTGCCGGTCTACAAGATCGACGCCACGACGGTCAGCCGCGATCCGCAGGTCGTTCGCGACTACGACGACGACCCGCTCAATCACCGCGGCATGCTGCCCGCCCGAACCGTCGGCGAGCTCGCAGCGACCGTCGCCACCTTTCCCGACCGCTTGCCCGAGCTGCTACTGCCGATCCTCACCGTCTACGGCAGCGGCGACCGACTCGTCGACAACGCCGGCAGCCGACTCGTCGAGGAGCGCGCCGGCTCGGACGACACGACGCTGATCGCCTACGACGGCCTCTACCACGAGGTCCTGAACGAGCCCGAGCGCGATCGGGTGATCGCCGACGTTGCCGGCTGGATCGACGCCCGCGCGCATAGGATGGCCGCGTGAACACGATCGAGGCAGCACCCACAGGCATTGCCGATCTGCTCCAGCGCGCGGCCGCCAAGCACGGCTCGCGCCCCGCCGTGATGCACAACGACGGCGGCTGGAAGACGCGCAGCTTCACCGACGTCGCCGACACCGTGCGCGAGCTGTCCAAGGGCCTGATGGCGCTTGGCGTCGAGAAGGGCGACAAGGTCTCGATCCTCGCCAACACGCGGCCGGAGTGGACCTACCACGACTTCGCCGCCCTCTCCGCCGGCGCCACGGTCGTCCCGATCTACCAGACCAACTCGCCGGAGGAGTGCCAGTACGTCCTGCGCGACTCCGACGCGAAGGTCGTCGTCGTCGAGGACGAGGCCCAGCTGGAGAAGGTGCGCGCGGTGCGCGACACGCTGCCGCTGCTGGAGCACGTGGTGCTGATGGTCGGCGCCGCCGACGACGCGATCTCCTCGGACGACCTGATCGAGCGCGGTCGCGCGGTCGAGGACTCCGCCTGGACCGCCCGCACGGAGTCGGTCACCGGCGACGACATCTGCACCTTCATCTACACGTCGGGCACCACGGGCCCGCCGAAGGGCTGCGTGATCTCGCACGCCAACTACCGCGCGATGGTCGACATGGTCGTCGCCGAGGACGTCGTCGCCGGCGGCGACACCGTCTACCTGTTCCTGCCGCTCGCCCACTCGTTCGCGTTGCTGATCCAGCTCGCCGTGCTCGAGCTCGGCTCGACGCTCGCCTACTGGTCGCGCGACCCGAAGCGGATCATCGAGGACGTCGCGGAGGTCAAGCCGACCTACCTGCCGTCGGTGCCGCGGATCTTCGAGAAGATCTACACCAAGGCGACGGCCGCCGAGGGCGCGAAGCGCAAGATCCTCGACTGGGCAGTCGCGACCGGCCGCAGGTACCGCGCCGCGGAGCGCGACGGGCGCAGCCCCGGCTTCCTGCTCGAGCGCCAGTACGCGCTCGCCGACAAGCTCGCGCTGAGCAAGATCCGCGACCTGTTCGGCGGTCAGGTCCGCCTCTGCGTGACCGGCGCGGCGCCGATCAGCCAGGAGATCCTCGAGTTCTTCTGGGCCGCCGGCGTGCTGATCCTCGAGGGCTACGGGATGACCGAGACCTCGACGGCAGCCTCGATCAACCGCCCCGACAACTACAGGTTCGGCACCGTCGGGCTGCCGTTCCCGGGCGTCGAGGTCAAGATCGCCGACGACGGCGAGATCTGCATCAAGGGCCCGAACATCTTCCAGGGCTACCACAAGAAGGAGCAGGCGACGCGCGAGACGCTCGTCGACGGCTGGCTGCACACCGGCGACCTCGGCGAGCTCGACGGCGACGGCTTCGTCAAGATCACCGGCCGCAAGAAGGACATCATCATCACCGCCGGCGGCAAGAACATCACCCCGGCGAACTTCGAGGGCGACATGAAGCAGCACGCCCTCGTCAGCCAGTGCG
>Ga0190265_10000457_pt1 | contig 29384 bp, 16 predicted proteins | sample Popmic124T_FD_133135 | JGI IMG/M metagenome (GOLD analysis project Ga0190265, IMG submission 133135) | Populus adjacent soil microbial communities from riparian zone of Indian Creek, Utah, USA - 124 T | ecosystem: Environmental > Terrestrial > Soil > Riparian zone | place: USA: Utah | collected...
CGCAGTGTTGACCGAGACAGGCTCGACCAGTTGATCACCTCAGGCCAGGTCATGAACCGAGGGAGCACCTCACGAACGGTGGACACGGTGTGCCGACTCGGCAATGGCTGCTGCGGTCTGATGGCGTTTCTCATCGGTTTTCCTAAATGAGCTCGTTTTGGTTGATGGCCCTGGCGCTCTGGTGCGAGTCAAGCAGGCCGGACTTTCTCGAGCCGGTGGCCGAGGTGCGGGCGTAGGCTGCGATTCTCACGCGGCTCTCCTACGCGGGAGGTTCATCGGTTGCTTCGAAGCCCGGGAGAGAGAGCACTGCCGCCAGCTCTGGGGATTGCGGTACCGGTCGAGAATCTTCCAGATGCCCATCGAGGTGAGCGGCCCACGGCACCCGTGGAAGACGGGCTCCGGGAGACCCCAGATCCGAGCTTCCGTGAGCCAGGCGAGCAGCCGGCCTCCGAGGTCGTCAGGCAGCACGATGGACCAGGAGAGGTCGTGGCGGTGGATCGCGACCACGGCTTGGCGATTCGCCATCGTGATGGCCGTGGCCCGGAGGGCGGCGATCTCGACGGCAGTGAGGCCTGCGGCGACCAGAGCGAGGACGGCTCCGTCGCGCAGCCCCACGGCTCTGCCGGAGCGCATCCGACCTGGATCGACGCGAGGCAGGAGAGTGTGTGCCTCTTCGGGGTCGAGACGCATCAGTGTGGCTCCCATCCGGCTGGTGCCGGTATCTGTGGCTTCTGGGACGGTCGGTTCAGCATGGTGCATCCTCCGTTCTTCTGAGATCAGAATGCATCAAGGAACGCAAGACTCCAAACGCAGCCGATTCCTGGATTCCTCGCAACTCTCTCAATTGAATAGGCTTAAAGGTCAAAGGATTGCAGGAGGATCGTGCACTTCATCTTTCCAAATCCGGCTGGCGGGCGCCTTTTGGCCTCTGAGCCATCAGGAGCCGGCGCGCCGCCTCGCTGCGGTTTGGCGCCCCCCCTTTGACGGCGCGCCGGCCTCCGCCATTGCGAGGACGCAGCGCGCCAGGTCCTCCGCCGTTCTGAGTGTGTGCGCACTTCCGCGAGGAGCAGGTCCGCGAGCGTCCAGGAGCGGAACCGGGCCTGGCTCTGGGTCCGCCGCAGTCGCTCGGCTTGTGGACGCCGCAGCAGCTCCGCGAGCAACGGCTTGTCGACCGGGCGCGTCGCTTCCTCGGCCGGCTCCACCATGACCTTCTGGGTGGGTCAGGTGCCCCATCCCTCCTCGGCCGGGTTCTGCCTACCTGAACAGAGCTGCGGTGTGGGGACGGACGCGGAGAGATGCCGGGCAGAGCTGAATCGGGCCGGCGTGGAGGTAAGGCTTCAACTGCCCGCCTGGATGCGGGGGAGTGGCCGAGGGGGCGAAGGGCCTCCTGGCGGGTGGGGGGCTCCACGGTCGGTCGGATCGCCCTGGCGAGCACCTTTGTTGACGATGGTGCCGACCCTGCGGACGGCGAGGTCGAGCTGGCGGGGTACATCCCAGCCACTTGTGTAGTATTCTTATGGCTTCTTCGTACTATCCTCCAGGCTGGGTTCGGACCCATCGTGTCAGAGAAGTACGTTCGCTTTTCTATGGGTTTGTACCCGCTTACGTCTGGAACATGTGGATGCCAAAGGAAGAGGCGTAGCCATCATGGAGCTTTTAGCAGTCAAGCTCAAGAACTTCAGGGCATGGCGCGACGAGACTTCAATCCCCTTCAAGACTTTAACGGCTTTCGTCGGCCGGAACGACGTGGGCAAATCCACCGTCTTTGAAGCGTTGGGGGTCTTCTTCGGACATGAGCTGTGCAAGATTGATTCAGGCGACCGCTGTGTCTATGCGCCGGCTGGCGCCGAGGTCTCGATCACTTGTGTATTTGTGGGGTTCCCGGAAGAGTTGGTACTCGATGAAACTTCTGTCACTTCACTCGCAGATGAGAGGCTCTTGAACGCAGACGGCCATTTAGAAATCAAGAAGAGCTATATCGGTGACCGCATGAAGGAGGAAGTTTTTGCTGTCGCCGTTCATCCTACCGCTGAGCCAGCGAACGACCTTCTTCAGAAGAAGAATGCTGAACTAAAGAAGATTGCGGAGAGTCTCAAGGCTCAGGCTGATTATCGCTCGAATACGGATCTGAGGCGAGCAATTCGAAATGCCGTGGCCGACCTGAGGCCAAGCTTGGTAAGCGTCCCTCTCAACAAAGAGGGCGCGAAAGAGATATGGAGTGCCTTGAGCAGCCATATGCCGCTATTCGCACTGTTCCGGGCGGATCGCCCCAGTACCGATGATGACGGCGAGGTACAGGACCCGATGCGGCTTGCAGTGCGCCAGGCAATCGCGGAGGTCGAACCGCAACTCCAAGAAGTCCGAGCTCACGTCGAACGACGGGCTCTTGAAGTGGCTCAGCGAACCTTGGAGAAGCTCGGTGAAATCGATGAGAATCTATCCTCCACACTCGCACCACGCTTTCGCTCAGAGCCAAAGTGGGATAGCTTGTTCAAGCTCTCTTTGACGGGCGATCATGACATTCCGGTCAATAAGCGTGGGAGTGGCGTGCGACGGCTGATCCTCCTGAGCTTCTTTCAAGCCGAGGTCGAGCGGCGGCGCAGCAGCGACAGTATCACCGATGTAATTTACGCCATTGAGGAACCTGAAACCTCTCAGCACCCATCTAACCAAGTTGCCGTTGTCGAGGCACTCAAAGAGCTCTCCGAGAGCCCTGGATGTCAGGTGCTTATAACCACCCACGTGCCAGCCCTGGCGGGCCTCCTTCCAATAGAGGGAATTAGGCATGTGACCAAAGACAGCGACCTTCGGAGGTCTATAGAATCCGGAGACCGAATATTGCGGCGCATCGCCGACGACTTAGGAGTGTTGCCGGATCTTCATGATGGACGAGTGCAGATTTTTGTTTGTGTCGAGGGGCCGACAGATGTTGAGTTCCTCAGGAATATTTCTCGGGTACTATGCGAGCATAATTCCGCCTTGCCCTCAGTGGGCACTGACCCGCGGATAGCTGTAATCCCTCTCGGTGGCGGTACCCTTAAATCATGGGTGAACAAGAGGTACCTCCGGGAACTTGGACTTCCGGAAGCACACATATATGATGGGGATGTTGACAAGTACCAAGAGGCGTGCGAGGAAGTGAATGCCCGAGGGGATGGATCTTGGGCAACGTGCACGCAGAAGCGTGAGATTGAGAACTATCTTCATCCGCTGGCCATCAAGCTAGTACTCGGAGTTGATGTAAAGATAGATGATTCCTGCGATGTTGAGGAGCTTGTTGCCGCAGCTCTTGGAAAGTCCAAGGTTAAGCGGAGGCGCATAAAGAACATCCTGAATGAGGACGTTGCAGCCGCCATGTCTTTTAAAATGCTTCAGGAGCGTGGCGGTCTTGAAGAGATCATCGGCTGGTATCGAAAGATCGGCGAGCACCTTCACTGACTGTGGCACCTTTCTCTGGGCCAACGCCAAATGGCTACTCGTATTCCGTAGGATTGCTCTGTGGTCCTCCACCCCTTCAATCGACGCCTTCTTGCTGAGGATCTTGTCCGCGTGCGCCGTCCCGATGACCGGGAGCGCTATGCGGCGTCGCAGCGCCAGGCGCGCATCGATCCCAACCCGCACCAGATTGACGCCGTGATCTTTGCGCTCCGGCGGCTCCAGGAAGGCGGCTGCATCCTCGCGGACGAGGTCGGCCTGGGCAAGACGATCGAGGCGGGGCTCGTCATCGCACAGCGCCGGGCCGAAGGGGCTCAGCGCATCCTGCTGATCGTGCCGAAGTCGCTCATCGGGCAGTGGCAAAACGAGCTGCTCCAGCTCTTCGGCATCCAGACGCGGGAGGACCAGGCAGGCTTCCTTGGCCCCGGCGTTTACCTGGTCGGGCGCGAATTCGCGGGGAGCGAGCGCGGTTCGGCACCGCTCTCCGCGGCTCCGCCGTTTGACCTGGTGGTCATCGACGAGGCGCACGAGATCTTCGCCGGCCTGCACAAGCGGTATGGCCGTGACGGGGTCTACGACGAGGCCTCGGACGAGGCGAGGATGGCCCACCGCGTCCGTGGGTTCCTGAGGAAGACGCCGGTCCTCCTCCTCACGGCGACTCCCATCCAGAACTCCCTGGCCGAGCTGTGGGGGCTGGTGCAGTACGTCGAGCCGACAGGCACACTGCTCGGCGACATCTCGACGTTTCGCAAGATGTTCTGCGATGAGGACGACCGGACCCTGGTCCCCGGGCAGGAGCACGAGCTCCAGAGGCGCCTCTCCCGGGTGCTCCAGCGCACGCTGCGCCGGCAGGCCCAGGAGTTCCTTGACCGGCCGTTCACGCAGCGGCGGTGCCGGCTCTACGAGTACGCGATGAGCTCCGACGAACGGGCGCTCTACGATGATGTAACCGAGTACCTGCTCGAACCTTCACTGTTCGCCTTTTCCGGCCGGCAGCGCCGCCTCCTACTCATCGGATTCCACCGGCGCATGGCCTCATCGATCCCTGCCCTGGCTGCAAGCTTGAAGAATGTCGCCGAGCGGCTCCGCCGTCTCGCGGCGGGTCAGGCAGCCGTCGACGAGGCTGTTGCGATGCTTCGCGACCTGGAGGACGAGGAGGAGCTTCCGAAGCCTGTCGAAGAGGAGCCGGTCCCTGCCGTGGACCGCAAGGGAGTCCTGGCCGAGCTGGCCCGCGTGGAGGAGCTCCTCACTCGTGCCCGGTCCCTTCCGAGCGATGCCAAGGCGCGCTCGTTCCTGGAGGCGATCCGGCTCGTCCTCGATCGCGGCCGGGACGGCCACGGCAGCGGCAAGGCCGTGGTCTTCACGGAGTCGATCACGACCCAGGAGTACCTGCGGGACTTGCTCCTCAAAGCGGGGCTCCAGGACGAAGAGGTCACGCTCTTCCGGGGAGTGAATGACCACGCTCGCGCGAACCAGGCACTCGCCCGCTGGCAGGCGGAAGAGGGAGCCCGGCTCGCTCCCGGGATAAAGCCGAGCCGCGAGGTCGCCGTGCGGCTGGCCCTGGTTCACGAGTTCCGCACGCGGTCGAAGGTGATGGTGTGCACCGAGGCCGGAGCCAAGGGCCTGAACCTCCAGTTCAGCGAGACGGTGATCAACTACGACCTTCCCTGGAACCCTCAGCGCATCGAGCAGCGCATCGGACGATGCCACCGGTACAGCCAGCAGCGGGATGTCACGGTGGTCAACTTCATCAACCGGGACAATGAGGGGCAGCAACTGACGTTCGAGATCCTGAGCCGGAAGCTGGACCTGTTCGGCAAGGTCCTGGATGCGTCCGACACCGTGCTGCACGAGCCGCGCACCGACACTCCCGAGATCGCGGTATCGGCGCTCGCCGTCGAGCTGGAAAACGATCTCCAGAGCATCTACAGCCGGTCGCGCACGGTCGAGGAGATCGCCCGTGAGATCGCCGCGCTGCGCGACAAGATCGAGGGACGGCGAGAAGCCTACGAAAGAGAGTACAGGCGGACCTCGCAGATCATCGAGTCCCGTTTCGATGAGGAGGTGCGCAAGGCCTTCCGGAACCTGCGTAGCGAGCTTCCCGCGGCCCTCGCCCAATTCGACAGGGACGTCGCCGATCTGGTGGACGGCTACCTGGCCGAGTCCGGAATCGAGTATCGGCGGTCCGGGGACGGCCATCGAGCCGTCTTCGACATCCTGTCCGAAGAGAGGATGCCTGCCGGGCTCGGAGATGGACGCAGGTTCGCAGTGGGTGATGCGCGCGGGCTGAGCGATGCCGAAGCCCTGAACCTGATCCATCCGCTCGTGCAGGCGGCGATCGCAGACGCTCGCAGGTGGCCGGGAGGATCGGTGGTGCTGCGGCTGCCGCCGGAGGCCCCTCCCGACCTTGCCGGGCTGACAGGCAGGACCGGCGTGCTCGGGGTGGTCCTCGTGGACTACGGTGGGTTCGAGCCCGTGCAGCGGCTGGTCGCCGCGGCCGGGGTGGACGGAGCCCCCATCGATCCCGGTCTGGCGGCCCGGATCTCCCGGCTGCCCGCCGCTGACGGCCCTCCGTTCGAGGTTGCCGTGGATCCACCCTGGCTCTACGACGCTCTCGACGAGGCGGTCTTCCTCGACCAGCAGGAGATCGAGCAGGGTGAGCAGAAGCATTTCGAGCAGGCCCTCGGGCAGCTCGAGCGGTACGTCGAGGACAAGGTCCTCTTGTGTCGCCGGGAGCTGTCAGGCATCACCGAGAAGCTGCGCGCCGCCCGAGCCCGGCGCGACCAAATGGTCGGAGCGAGCGACCGTCAGCGGGTCGAGGCGGAGATCGACCGACTCGCATCCCGGCAGGAGGAAATCGAGCAGCAGATCAACGCCCTGGATTCCAGGGAGGACGAGGTTTACCTGAGATGGCGAGACGATTACCAAAAGCGGCGGTACCAGGCGCCGAAAATGACCCGGCTGTTCCGGGCGGCGTTCCGGATCGAGGAGCCGAAGACGTCATGTTGAGGCTTCTGCACACGGCCGACTGGCACCTCGGGAAAAGGTTCCTGTCGTTTCCCGAAGAGGCCCAGAAAACGCTTTCCCGGGCGCGCATGGACGTGGTGGGCAAGATCCTCGAAATGGCGCGCCGCCAACGGGTGCATGCGGTGCTCTGCGCGGGCGATCTGTTCGACGATCCCACGCCGGCCCAGGACTTCTGGGCCGGCCTCGCAAAGACCTTCCACGATCATCCGACGGAGGCGCCCGTGTTCCTCGTGCCGGGCAACCACGACCCGCTCACCAAGGAATCCGTGTGGCACACCGGGCATCCGTTCCGCGCGCGGCTCCCTGGCTGGGTGCATGTCGTGGACCGGGACGACTTCTCCTATGAGATCACCTCGGAGGCGGTCCTTTATGCGCGGCCGTGCCGGTCCAAGGCCGGAGAGAACGATCCCGCCATGGCCCTGCCGGCGCGGGAGCCCGGCGATGCGCGGCTCCGTATCGGCTGCGTTCATGGCAGCACGTTCGACATCCCCCGCTACCAGACCAACTTTCCAATCCGCCGGGATGCGGGAGTCCAGCGCGGTCTCGACTATCTCGCGATCGGCGATACCCACTCGTTTCGCGATGTCACCCCGAAGCTGCCGGTGCCGACCGTCTATCCGGGAACGCCGGAGCCGACGAGCTTCGACGAGCCCGGCGCCGGCAAGGTGGCCGTCGTCGCGCTGTTTCGGCGCGGCTTCCGCCCCCGGGTCGAAGAGGCGCAGGTGGCGTCCTGGAGCTGGATCGACGTGCGGTGCCGTGGCATGAACGAGCTCCGGGCGCTGCTGACCCGGCCGGATCTCGAACGCCACGTGGTGAGGCTTCACCTGGACATGACGGTCTCCCTGGCGGAAGAGAGCGAGCTCTCCCGGATCCTCCAGGATCTGGAAGGGACCGATGCAACCCATGGCCGCGCCGGCATCCTCGTCGTGGACCGAACGGGATTGCGGGTCCAGGCCGGTTCCGCGAGCGCCTTTCCTGACGATCTGGCGCCGGTGCTCAAGGACACAGTCGCCCGCCTCGACCGGATCATCGCCGAGACGGCGGATGAGGCGGAACGGGAGAAGGCGAACCGAGCCTTGTCCCACCTGTACAAGCTGCTCCAGCAGCAGGACGCCGTGACCGGAGCGGCTCGATGAAACTCCACCGGCTGCGTGTCCAGAGCTTCGCTGCGATCCCGGAGCTGGACATCGCGTTCGGTCCAGGGCTCAATGTTCTCTACGGCCCCAACGACCTCGGCAAATCGACGCTCGCGGATGCGATCCGCCTGGCGCTGCTGCTCCCTCACACCTCGACGAGCTGCGAACCGTACATCCCATGGTCCGGGGCCGACGATCCGTTCGTCGAGCTGACGTTCGAGATGGAGGCGCAGCGGATCTGGCGCGTCCGGAAACAGTTCGGCAAGCGCGGCTCGTCGCTGCTCCAGGAGTCCAGGAACGGCCAGGATTACGACGACGTCGAGCGTGCGCGCAGGGTCGATGCGAAGCTCCGGGAAATCCTGCGTTGGGGCATTCCCGAGCCCGGCGGGTCGGGGACCGGAAAGGGTCTTCCGACCAGCTTCCTGGCCACCGCGCTGCTGTCGACGCAGGCGGACGTGACCGACGTCCTCGACCGCAGCCTGCACGACGACGGCACGGCGAGCGGAAAGGATCAGATCGCGGCGGCCTTGCAGGCCGTGGCGCAGGACCCTCTGTTCCTTGCGCTGCTCCGGCAAGCCCAGGCGCGCCGGGACGAGGCGTACACGGACAAAGGCGCGAAGAAGACGGCCCGCGGGAGCGTCTTCAAGGTCGCGGCGGACCGGGTGAAGGAGGCGCGGGAGGAAAAGGAGCTGCTCGAAAAGATCGTCGAGGATTCCGAAGGCGTGGAGCGGCACCTGGAGGATCTTTACCAGGAACGGGCGCGGTGCGACGAGGAGCTGGCCTCGGCGGAGGAACGGCTGGCCGGCGTTCAGCTCCTGGCGCAGCAGGTCTTGGACCGTGCGTCGGCCTGGGAGGCGGTCGAGGCTGCGCGCGCGCAAGTGTCGCGCATCGAGGGAATGGATCAGGCCGTGGCGGAGGCGGAACAGCGGGTCCGGGATCTCGCGGCGATCAAGGAGCAGGCGAAGCATCGCGGGCAGGAAGACGAGACGGCCCGTGCGCGCGAAACGTGGATGGAAGCCACCAAGGCCGAAACGGCGGCGAACGAGGCGCTGGGCCGGTACGACCTGCTCGAACGCGGCGTGGAAGCGCGGAACGCGGAGCGGCAGCTTGCGGGCGCCCGGGCCGGCGTCGAGCGGGAGTCGGTTCTCCAGGAGGAACTCGCACGGGCCTCGGCGCAGCGGTCGGATCTGGGCGGGCAGCGAGCGGCGATCGTGGTGCCGCCGGCGGCGAGCCTCCCGGCCCTGCGCAAGCTCGAAACCGAGCTGGCGAGCGCGCGGGGAGCCCTGGACGTGGGGCTTGTGATGACCGTGATTCCCACCGCGATGGTCAAACTGCGGGTCCGGAAAGACGGGGTCGCCGCGGAGTCCGGGCTGATCGCTCAGCCGTTGGAGATCGAAGCGGACGCCGAAGTGGAGGTGGACGTCGCCGACCTGGCAACCGTACGTGTCCGAGGCGGCCGGCGCGAAGCGCAAGACCGGGTGCGCGCGCTGGAAAGCCGCAGAGACGCAGAGATTCTGCCGCACCTGTCGGCGGCCGGTGTGGCGGACCTGGAGGCGCTCGAAGCGAAGATGGCCGAGGCGAAGGAGCTGGATGTCCGGCTCCAATCTCTGGATGTGGACCTGGAATCGCTGCGGCGCCAGATCGCGGACCTCGCCGGTGCGGCCGAGGCGCTTCGCGAAGCTTGCGCACGCGCGGAAGCCTGCCGTCTCGCGCTCGGAGACGCGACACTGGAGGCGCTTGCGGCCGATCTCGATCGGTTGGGGCCAGACCCGGCCGCGTCGCTCCGGGCCCAGCGGCAGCAGGCATCGCGCGAAGCAGAGACCGCGAGAGCGGCCGTCAAGGAGGCGGTGGAAGAGGCTCAACGAGCCGTCGAAACCGCGCAGGAGGCCCTGGCGAAGGCCATTGCCGATCACGCCAACGAGGAGGGGAGACTCGTCGAGCGCAGAAGACAGCGCGACGCCGAGGATCTCTCGGCCGTCGAGCGTGGGCGTGACGAAGCCATCGCGCGGCACGACGCTCTTCCTGTGCCGGAGCGGCCGGTCACCGCTGAAGAAGTTATCGCCGCGACGGACGCGTTGGGGAGAGCAAGACAAAACCTCGCGTCTTTGACCGAGGAGATTCTTACCACGCAAGGCCGACTGCGACAGGTAGGCGGTGCCATCGCACGTGATCGGTTGCGCGACGCGACCGAGGCGTTCGAGCTGGCCGAGCACCAGGATCGCGAGCTCGAGATGGATTACGAGGCATGGAAGCTGCTGCTGGAGCAGATGAAGGCAGCGGACGCCGATCAGGCGAGCAACCTCGGCCAGGCGCTCGCCCCGGCCATCGCAGGCCGGTTCCAGACCTTGACCCGGCAGCGCTATCAAAACGTCCATCTCACCGCGCATCTGGGTACGGAGGGCGTATTTGTCGCCGGAGCCGTGAGGTCACCCGATCGGATTTCGGTTGGAACACGCGAACAGCTCTCGACGCTGTACCGACTCTGCCTCGGGGAGTATCTTCAGACGACGATCGTCCTCGACGACCAACTCGTACAGAGCGACGACATCCGGATGGAATGGTTCCGTGCGCTGCTCGCCGAGAAAGCCCGCAGCTTCCAGATCGTGGTGTTCACCTGCCGGCCGGGCGACTATCTGGCGCAGGAGGCGATGGTGGAGGAAGAAGGGGCGGTTCAATTGGACAGCGCCGAGGGATTCGTGCGGGCGATTGATTTGGGGCGGGCGCTGGGGCGGGCGCCAGAGACCCAAAGCAAAACTCAAGCCGGTGGCTCTCAAAGAGGCGTAGCGTCTTAACGCCGAATCACTCTAGCCGATGTTGCCGCTGCTTCTATGTTAGTATATAGTGCATACAGGCTAAACGAGCATAAGGAAGACACTTTGTTCAGTGGGGCATAACTCGTTCGCCTGAATCGACTTTAATCCTCGGCAGGTATAGGGGTCATTCATATGTATCTGTCAAGTCTGACTGCCCAAAACTTTCGCCAGTTTGGGGGCGGTGCAGCTGCGCTCAACATCGGATTCAATAGCGGCGTGACCGCGTTAGTCGGCAGAAATGACAGCGGCAAGTCTGCCGTGATCGACGCTATCAGATATTCCCTCCTCACCCGTGATCAAGACTTTATTCGCGTCCAGCCGGAGGACTTCCATACAGATAGAGCGGGAAGGCAGGCCAGCGAAATTTTCGTTCGCTGCAAACTGAGTGGACTCGACGACGACGAGAAGGGCGCCTTGGTGGAGTACCTTTCCTATGAAGGTAGCGACGTTTCGCTATTCGTCAACTGGACGGCCAGGCGGCTGAACGAATCTCCTGGTGCCCGGCGATGGGTTGATGTCTCGGTACGCAGCGGGAGTGATGGCGCCGGGCCAACCTTAGAGTCATCCGTCCGAGCACTTCTGTCAAGTGCATATCTGCGGCCACTTCGTGACGCGGAGAGAGAGATGTCGGCGGGGCGCGGCTCTCGTCTTTCACAGATCCTTGCTAATTTTCCTGAGATTGGCCAGGGCGATTCCTTCGACGAAACCGTACTGCCGTCCGACGCGAGTGCCGTGAGCCGCCTGAGCCTATTGGGACTGTCCGACTATCTGCGGTATAGCGTGAAGAAGCACCAGGGGGTGGGAAGTGCTGAGGGAGCGATCAACACGCAGTACCTCTCCTCGCTCTCTCTCACTAACGACAGTCTTCGAGGCAAGATCGACATCTCGGAGGGCGGGACTCCCAAGACGCGCCTTCGTCAGATTCTCGAGCGTTTGGAACTTGTGCTTCTTGAAGCCACTACAGAGAGCGCCCGGGGACGTTATGGCCTCGGCTCGAACAACCTACTCTACATGGCCTGTGAACTACTACTTCTCGGACGGGAGCCGGAAGGCTTGCCATTGTTGTTGATCGAGGAGCCAGAAGCACATCTGCATCCCCAACGCCAGCTTCGGCTGATGGAATTTCTAACACGGGCCTCGATAGGCAAGGTCAAGGATACGAATCGCCAGGTCCAAGTCGTCCTCACGACTCATAGCCCGAACTTAACATCGAAGATCCCATTGCAGAATATAGTTCTTTTGGAAGGCAGTCGCGCATTCTCCCTGGCAAGCGGCCACACCAAACTGGACCCGGGCGACTATCGTTTCCTCGAGCGGTTCCTCGACGTTACGAAGGCCAATCTCTTTTTCGCCCATGGCGTAATCATCGTTGAGGGTGACGCCGAGGCCATTTTGCTACCTGTGCTTTCGAGACTGCTTGGCACAGATCTTACCGAACACGGCATTTCTATCGTCAATGTTGGTGGCAAGGGGCTCAGGCGGTTTAGCAGCATTTTTCAACGCCGCGACGACGCCACCCCTAAGCTGTCAGTCCCAGTCGCCTGCGTCGCCGACATGGACGTCATGCCTGACTGTGCACCGGCAATTCTCGGCCTAACTACCGGCGACGATGACGAGAAGTGGAAGAGCCCAAGACGCCGCTGGAAAGCGCTGTGTGACTTCGGCGGTGACGGAAAGACTCAGGAACAGGCTCTGAACGAGCGACGGGCAAGCCTTCAATCCAACGACGGACAGTCGGTAAAAACCTTCATATCCGATCATTGGACGCTGGAATACGATCTCGCGTTCTGCTGCTTCGCAGAAGAAGTTTATATTGCCGCTTCCCTCGCCGTAAACGACGATCCACTCAATGCCGAAAAGAAGAAGCGGGCCGATGTGGAGGCGACCGCTCGAACAGACTTTAGAGAATTGGAGGCGGAGGCTAATGGGGACCGTGCGGCGCTATGTGCACGGGTCTATCAGCTTTTCCACTCGGGCAACGCATCAAAAGCAATCGCCGCGCAGTATCTTGCGGAGATCTTGACTAAGGCAGGTGAGGAGGAAGCGTTCGATAAGAGCGCATTTACCTCCAAACTGCCGCGCTACATCGTTGACGCGATCGCACATGTGAAGGGCCCCGCTACGACGCCGATCCCTCCAGCTTCCTCGATTGGCAACGGCAATGCCTGATGCATCGCACATAATCCCGGAGATCACAAACGAGGACATCACGTGGGTCCGCGCTCTGATGAAACTGGACAAGCTCGATGGACCGCGCCACGAATTTTTAACCGCCCGTTCCACACTCGATGTGTCCGCTTGTCCGGGAAGTGGCAAGACAACGTTGGTTGTCGCGAAGCTTGCCATCTTGGCACAGAAGTGGCCTCATCGAATGAGAGGCATCTGCGTCCTCTCTCATACTAATGTGGCACGCGAGGAAATCCAGCGCCGCCTAGGCCGCTCCGTTGTAGGCCAGCGCCTGCTAGGCTATCCGCACTTCATCGATACTATCCACGGTTTCGTGAATCGCTTTCTTGCACTGCCTTGGCTCCATTCAAATGGATTCCCCTCACCCACGATTGATAATGAAATGACAGCAGCCTATCGACGCAGAACTCTAAAGGCGGCTGACTATTGGATAGTGCAGAAGTTTCTTGAGCAGAAGTATAGCAGTTTCGATCGATTGCGCCTTTGCAATCGCGACCTTAGCTTCGACCTTGGCGGGAAGGCTTTTCCTGCCAACCAAGGGACAAGGAGCTACACGCTGGCGAAAGAGGCTGTAGAGACTGCAGCCCAAGCAGGATACTTCTGCTATGACGAGATGTTCGTCTGGGCACGTGCGCTTCTAGAGGACTTTCCTGCGGTCGCTTCATGGCTCAGACGACGGTTCCCTCTCGTCATTATCGACGAGATGCAGGATACCTTTGAAGCTCAGGGAGCCATCCTGCACACGGTTTTTCCACGCAGCTCCCCTGATATCATTGTCCAGCGAGTCGGCGACCCTAATCAAGCACTTTTCGATGATGCTGATCTAAATGCCAGCAGGAAGGATCCGTTTCCTGATTCCGCCCCCGCTCGCTGCCTAGACATACCGAACAGCCTCCGTTTCGGGTCCAACATCGCAGCCTTAGCTTCGCCCTTCGCCGTCATGAGGGTAGGTGCCAATGGTCTCTGTGGTGTTGGCCCGAAATCAATCTCTGGTACAACATCTGAAGGTCCGTGCGCTGTTTTTATCTTTCCTGACAACAGCACGGCAGGGGTCCTTGATACTTACGGCAAGCACGTCCTGACGAATTTTGACGATTCTGCTTTGGCGTATGGAACAGTAGCCGCCGTCGGTGCAGTCCACCATGACGCCTCTGATGTTCTGCCGGGACACGCACATTTTCCTAAATCTGTGCCGCACTACTGGAGTGGCTACACCGCCGAGATCTCGCGCAAGGAATCTCACCCCAAGACCCTTGTCCAATATTTTCGATCCGCGCAAGCCGCAGTTCGGGACGGGGGAGACCTTTCACCAGGGGTCGAGAAGATCGCAGCGGGTCTTATTCGCCTCGCCAGTCGCGTTGGAGATCCGGGCCAGATCAAGCGCAGGACCCGAATGCACCGGGCGATCACTGACTCCCTTGCAACGGATACCGAGGCAGTTACAGTATACCGTCGCCTGCTCAAGGCGATTCTCATCCACTGGACACCATTGACTAAATTGAGTTGGGGCTCGATGCAGAAGGACATACTTTCCATAGCCTGTCTCCTCTGCGACGGTGCCACCGACCAGAGCAAGGCTGTCAGTTTTCTCGAATGGCCAGGGGATGACCCATCTCTCGGCGTCTGCTCTCCGGCTTCGTCTATCGATGCAGTCCCTAATGTCTACCGCGTTGTGGATGGCGGCAGGTGTGTCGACATCCGGCTAGGTTCGATTCATTCGGTTAAAGGGCAAACTCATCTGGCAACTTTGGTGCTCAGCACTTATTGGAAAGCTCATTCATCACGGCGCATGTTGCCGTGGCTCCTTGGTGCGAAAGTTAGTGACTGCGGCGCTGGGATAGAAGACCGTAAGCGCTTAGTGCAGACTTACGTCGCGATGACAAGGCCGAGCCACATGATCTGTTTCGCAGCGCCACGTTCTACATTTGGAGACGAGCAAGCCTTCTCCAAGCATTTAGCGATTCTCGTCGCTCGTGGCTGGCGTGTGGCCGAGATCATTAATGGCGGCTCTCGGTGGCACGCATGACAGTCCCCAAAAAAGTGGATGGGAAGCGAGAGAAAAAGCAGGCTGAGGCTCAGGAGGCCGGTCCATCGGCGGCTACCGGGAACTCTCGGCACTTTGCCGAAGACTCTCGGCGGTTCCCGAGGCCTCTCGGCGCCTTGCCGAAGACTCTCGGCAAGGCGCCGAAACCCTTCGGCGTAACGCCGAGGGGCTATGATATTATCACGCAAGGCAAATCGGAGGCGCGCATGGGGACGCCAAGCGACGCGGTGAGGTCTACGTCGCTCTTCCAGGAGACCGGGTCCTATCCCGTGATCGTCCAGTTCAGAGGACACTCTCGTGATAGCGCAGAAGATTCATCCAGGACGAGCTTTCTGCGCTATCATTGTCCCTGTCATGGCTGCTGTAGGTGGAATCTCCGAGGTCCATCGCAGGCGAGTCGACGAGCTTCACCGGCGGTTCCAGGGCCCCTTCTCGGTCGCTGAGTCCGCTGAGTTGTTCAGGCTCGACCGGCCCCGAGCGCGCCGCCTCCTCGCCCATCTTGCGGCCCGGGGTTGGCTCAGCAGAGTACGCCGGGATGCTTACATCACAGTGCCCCTGGGCGCGGAGCGACCCGGCGAGTGGCGCGAGGATCCGTGGGTGGTGGCTGCGCGGGTCTTCGCGCCGGGCTACCTCGCGGGGTGGACCGCGTGCGAGCACTGGGGCCTCACCGAGCAGATCTTTCGCGATGTCCAGGTGGTGACCGCGCGGCGGTTGCGCCACCGCGTCCAGGAGATTCAAGGCACGCGCTTCCAGGCCAAGACGGTGGCTCCGGATCGCCTGTTTGGCACGCAGGTTGTCTGGCGAGGACAGAGCCGGATCGAGGTCTCCGACCCCTCTCGTACAGTGGTCGATCTTCTCGACGACCCGGCTCTCGGAGGAGGCATCCGGCACGTCGCCGAGGTCGTCGCGACCTACTTCGGGAGCGAGCACCGCGATGATCGTCGCCTCCGGGACTATGCTGTCCGGCTGGGCAACCGAACCGTCTGGAAACGTCTGGGCTACCTGCTCGAGAGTCTGACGACCGACGCGCCCGAGCTGACCGAAGCCTGTCGGGAGGGCTTAAGCACCGGGATCTCTCTCCTCGACCCGAGCGCCGACGCCAAGGGTCCGGTGCTCAAGCGTTGGAACCTGCGGATCAATGTGATGCTGCGGCCAGAGGCCTCTTGATCTCGCGCTTCGATCTCGATCAACGGGTCCGCGAATGGGGACTGCGCGAGGACGTCGTCGAGAAGGACTACGTGCTTGGCTGGGTTCTCTGGGGCATCGGATCGGACGAGATTCTTTCCACGTTCTGGGCCTTCAAGGGCGGAACCTGCCTCAAGAAGTGCTACCTGGAGACCTTTCGCTTTTCCGAAGACCTCGACTTCAGCGTGCTCCCGGGTGGGCCGGTACTGAGCGAAGAGGTACGACCTTATCTCGACCGGCTGCTCCAACGCGTTCACAACGAGAGCGGCATTGCGTTTGACGGCCAGGCGCCGCGACTGACGACGCACGCTTCCGGGAACTACACCGAGGGCCGGATCTACTACCGAGGACCGCGAAACGCTCGAATGGTTGCGAGCATTCGCGTTGATCTCATGGCATCTGAAGCCGTGGTCCGGCCGACGGTGCTGCGGCCGATTGCGCACGCGTATCCGGATGCTCTGCCGGAGCCCGCGACGGTGCGGTGCTACGGCTTCGAGGAAGTCTTCGCCGAGAAGGTCCGCGCCATGGGAGAGCGCAGTCGCCCGCGCGACCTCTACGACATCGTTCATCTCTTCCGCCGCCGAGACCTCCGGCACCACTCCAATATCGTGCGGGAAGTTCTGGCGGAGAAGTGCGCACACAAAGGGATTCCGATTCCGTCTCTCCAATTCCTTACGGAATCGCCCCAGCGTGGGGACCTCGAGACCGAATGGGGCAACATGCTCGCGCACCAACTCCCGGAGCTGCCGCCATTCGAGAGCTTCTGGTCCGAGTTGCCAACGCTGTTCGCGTGGCTCAACGGAGAGGCTGGTGAGGACGAGCTCGAACCTGTTGCACCGGCTAAAGAGCTTGACGAAGTCTGGCAGCCTCCTGCGACCCTCTGGAGTTGGGGGATGGGGGTGCCCGTGGAATCCATCCGGTTCGCGGCCTCGAACCACCTCTGCGTCGAGCTGGGGTACCAGGGAACGGCTCGACTGATCGAGCCTTATTCATTCCGGCGCACCAAGGTGGGGCATCTTCTGCTTTTCGCCATCAAGTGTCAGACCAGAGAGCTTCGTGGCTATCGACTCGATCGAATCCAATCGGTACGTGTCACGACGACACCTTTCCGGCCTGTACACATCATCGAGATTGGTGGCTCAGGCCCGGTCTCCGCACCTCGCCTTCGTCATTCGCGCGTAGCGAGCCGCCCGAAGCATCCCTAAGAAGGGCCCGCTCTCGCAAAGCGCTCGCCAGGCCTGGTCGGCGCGCACCGCTCCAAGCTGGGCGATGAGCGACAGAACCTGTTGGGCACCGGCCGAGTCCAGAGGCGATGGGACCTGCGCTGCTCCGGATCGCGCTGCTTGCAAGAGAGCGCCGGCCTCTCTACGCTAGCGGTCCAAAGTGCTCGCCTGATGAGGGTTGCTCTTGAACGACTCGGTTGATCTCTGGCCGCATCGGCTCTTCTGGATGGGTGATCCACGGGCGGTGGCGATTTTTAGCGTAAAGGTGCCGAGGGACGAGCCGGGACCCTGGCTCGGGATGGGGAGCTGGCGGCCATGGCGGCAACGCTCGACCTCCACGAAGGGGCTCGATGGGTGGCTCCGGAACAATGAGCCGCACCTCCGCCAGGACGCCTTCGCCACGATCAACCGTTTCTATCGCTGGCAGCGCGCCCAGGAGTACGTCGTCCGTCTGGGTGCAATCTTTGTGGACATCGACTGCGGCCGGAGCGTCTTCGACTACTCGGCCAAGGATGCCGCGGACGTTCTCCGTGACCTCGTGCAGGTCGGCCGGCTGGCTCAGCCGTCGATGTTGCAGTTCTCCGGCCGGGGCTTGTGGGCCTTCTGGCTCCTCCGGGACGAGCAGGACCCGGGCACCACGCCTTTCGCGAACGCCGACAACCGGGAGCTGTGGACATCGCTCCAGCAGCGCACGGCCGATACGATCGCGACAGCCTTCCCGAATCTGAAGCTCGATCGGACGGCCGGGGAATTCACCCGGGTGACTCGACTGCATGGGAGTGTGAATCCCGCGGCCGATCGGCGGGTGCGCTATGTGCTGCTCCCTGGTCCGGCCGGCGAGCCGATCCGCTACAGCCTGGAGGAGCTGGCCGGCTTCTACGGCCTGCGGCGCCCTGCACACGTCCGACCTCTCGGCGAATCCGAGGAGGACCGGCGAGATATGGAGCTCGAAGCCCACCGCAGGCGCGAGGAAAAGCGGGAGGAGAAACGCCAGCGGAAGGAGGCCGCTCGGACGGGGGGCAATCCGAGGCTCTCGGATCTGGGCCGGCAGGGACACGTGAAGCTCTGGCGAAATCGCTTGCGCTTCCTCGATCGGGTCCGGGTCGAAATCCATGGCGGCGTGATCCCCTGCGGCCGCCGCTACACCATGCTCTCCGCCTATGCCTACTGCTACGCGAAGCTGACGCGGGACCATTCGGAGGTCGCGGGGAAGGTGGCGACGATCGGCCGCAAGTTCTGCGAGCAGCCAGCGGAGGACCTGATGACGGAGGCCGAGCTGCGGGGGATCACGGAGCACGCCCTGGGATGGGCACAGAACGGCTCGAAGATCACGAATTGGAAGCTCGCAGCCTTTGCGGGTCTCGATCCGGTGGCGGATCGGAAGCGGATCGAGCGGCTCGGCTTGAACCTCTCAACCGGACCCAAGGGTCGGAATGAGCGGACGCGGGAGCGGCGCGAGCTGGCCCGGGAGATCCTCCAGGCGGCATTTGATCGAGGCGAAGATCCGCCGAGCGCTCGAAAATTCGCACAAGTGCTCACGGAACAGGGTTGCGCCACCGGGCGATCGACCGCGCATGCGCTCTTGGGGGATCTCTGGGCCGAGCTCCGGCCCGGAAATGGCCGGTTTTCGGCCTTGGAGTAGGTCTCGGAAGGCACGCGCAGGTCCGCCGCGAAGCAGGTCAGCCTTTTCGGCGCGAAATTTCTCACCGCAGCCGCGACGCGCCAGGAGGCCCTAAAAAGGGCCGTAGAGTCGCTATCGCGACGCCCTGCCCCCCCCTTAAGGCCAAAAGTCGGACACCCTGGCGAAGGTGGCAAGGACTTCGGGCTCGGTCCAGTCTTCATATTTTTATGTTATTCAGAAACACGAGGTCCGTGGGACATTGCTTCAGCCTCTATGCCCCCGTGGTCTGCGGGCCGGTCGACTGGCTCAAGAGAGCCTCAACAAGCTTGCCGAAGTAGCCTGGGCGGCCCTCGCCGGTACTTCCAACGACGAGTAGCCGGTCCAGGAAACGGTTGCCTTCCTCACAGCTGGTCTCGGGCAGCAGCGTGCAGGTGTGGCAAGCGGCCAGATTCAGCGAGTCGGAGCCTTGGCCGTCGCTCTCGCGGCATAGCGGATCGGAGGCGCACCACAACGCTTCGCTCAATGCGTTCTTCAAGATGGCCTCGAAACGGCCGGGTTTGCCCTGGTGTACGAGTCCGCCCAGCGTTCCTTCGGAGTCGCCGGCTGCTGTGTACACCAGCAGGCCGCACATCCAGCCGTCGCGGCCGAGGCCGGCCGCCGGCTCTCCCTCATCATAAGCGCCGGATGGTATGCGGCAATACAGCCTTTCCCGTAGCGAAGAGGTCCCATAGCCACATTCGAAGCTCAACCGCCGGATCAGAAGGTGCGCCAGAGTGTGGAGCAGGAGGAGCTCCGGTGTCACCTGCCTTCCGGGAGTGTGTGATCGCCTGGCGGAGTGGCGTTGGATGCGGTCTGCCGCCTCCATCACTTCCTCCTGCTGACGCCAGCAACCGAGAGGGCCTCGGCGAAGGGTCAGGAAGATCCCCTCTCCGAAGACCCGGTAGGCTGGCAGCCACCGCAGGCGCCGCCGGCTCAAGTGTGACCACTGCACTTCGTCGGGGGGGCGGGAAGGTGGGTTGATGCGCGAGAAGCCGATCAACGCCTGGGTCTCAGCAAGCTTCTCCACGAGTAGCAGCCGGTCGAAGTACGAGGCTACGAGGGGATCGTACTGATCGAGTGACTGCTGGCTCACGACCAGGTTTCCATCGACATCTGGAGTCAGGGAGAGCAGAGCCTGATACTCGTCGTAGCGGTAGTCGGCTTCGGAGAGTCTCGTCTCAGCCGGGTCCGCCGAGCGCCGGCTCCGTGCGATCACCGCCGCGAGATCTCCAGGGTCGATCCGGTGCTCTCTCGCCACGGCCTTGATCACCTCTGGATGGATATCGGTCCCCGCGCCGTCCAGATCGAGAGCCCTTCGCACCCTCTGGTTTTCAAGAAGGCCGTAAAGGCGCGCCGAGTAGGGCGGGATCAGGATTGAGCTAATAGGCCGGGGAAAATACAGGCTGGTGGCTCCTCTCTGCACCATTCGAGGAGACCAACGCTGGCCGCAGGTTTCCAGGCTATCGCCGAGCCACGGTCGCTTGCCTGTGCACGGCAAGTCAACCAGACCTTTGGGGCCACCGGCACCGACCAACGTTCGCGACCTTTCACAGCCCGTACAAGAGACACGGACACCGCGCAAACCTCCATGACCTGCCGACTCCAGGAAAAGCACCGGTGCCTCGCAGGCCGGTCCCAGGGTAAGCCCCTTCCTGCGCTCACCGTGGACCCATTCGATCCATGGGAAGTCGTCAACGTGGCCTTCCTCACAGGCAACCAGGAAACGCACAGGCAACATGCGGGGACGGCGCTTCTCCGATAGGGTGCCACAGGCCGGCCGGTCGCCCCGTCGAGTGGGTTGATCGTTCGGGCACCTGGGCGGCAACAAGTCGTTGGCCTTGGCCTTCGCCAGATGGCGGCAGCGCGGGCAGAAATGCCACAGGGGAAAGCGAACGAAGGGCAGGAATCTCTGTTGCCGCTGTGTCCAGGGTGGTGGCTGCCGGAAGTAAGCCACACCGAGGCGCTTCTGGAGACGGTCATCCAGGAGGCGACACTCAGGCTCGTCGGGCCATGCATCGAGACCAGCCGCCATCAAGGATTCTCCTGGAAAGTCAACGAGCGAACCTACCCCGAACAATGAGATCGCCTGCCCACGGCGGATGGATCGTCTCGCCATGCTCACTCCTCCTCGCCGGGGTACCGGGGTAGAACCCTCGCCTGGCATTCGGTGTCTACGTTCCGCATCGAGATGGGAACACTCCAGGCGCCATCCCATTCCTCCCGAGGCTCGCTTCCGGCGGGATACATCAGCGGCTGGCTTTCCGGCGGCTCAATCAAATGCCCCCATTCCCGTGGCCTCGTGTCATTCCAATCCTTGAGTAGAGCCTGGAGCCTGCGGGCGAGCGCCTGAGTGTGCTCTTCGTCGATTACCTCGACCCGGCGAACAAGCTCGTGTTGAAACTGCAAAAGCGCAGGATCCTCTAGATCAAGCTCCTCAGGAGACTCGAAGTGTGCGAGATGACGACCGGCAATCACCAACTGGGCCGGTAGAGCCCGTTCAAGCACAGGCAAGGAGTAGGGGGTGACGCTGGTGGGCTCGACGTGGCGATAAAATGAGTCGTGGTAGGAGCGATGATGTTCATAGTGGGAGCGGTCCCGCGGCTTGCCGGTGTTGTAGAGCGTCACCACGAGACCGGGAGCGCGCACCGTCCTCCCCACCCGGCTGCTCGCCTGGATGTACTCCGAGGTGGTTTTGGGCTGCCCTACAACCAGCATGAGCCCCAGCCGGCCAATATCCACGCCGACGGAGATCATGTTGGTGGCAAGCAACGTGTCCAAGGGCCGCCGGCCGTGATCGGCGGCCGGATAGGAGATCTCCAGGTGCTCGAGGATTTCTGGGATTTCAGATGGCCCCCGGCGACTGGTGAGCTCAAAAGGCCTTCCAAGCCAACGGCGCTCCGCTCCTTTCAGCCCGAGCCGGCGCCCCATGGCATCCAGGTATTCGGGCACTTCGTCCTCCATCAGGCTCGAGGCACGACCCAACTCCCGGAGGCTCCCGAAATACTGGACCAGGGTCCAGTAAGGGTCCCTTGCTGACTCATCGAGACTCTCAGGAAGCGAGACAAGGCGAATTCCTTGAAGCAGCGCAGCAGTGACACGAACGTGAGCCGTGACCGGCGATGAGGCGGCCGCGGGGAAGACACCGACGTAGATTCGGCCGGCTGCGCTGTGGTCTTCGCTGGCGAAGTAGGAATTCGAGGCGTCGAGGCCCGGAGGCGGAAACTGGAACGCTTCGCGGTTATAAAGTGCGCGGCATTGCTCGCCCGCGCGCCGGATGGTGGCAGTCGAGGCGACGATCTTCGGCCGCCGGCCTCCACGGCTGCACAGCGCCTCGATGGTCGCTTCGAAGTGCCCAACGATCGAGCCGAGGGGACCAGATATGAGGTGGAGCTCGTCCTGGATGATCAGCTCCGGAGGGCCATTGCCGTCGGGATCGCTGTTGCCGAACAAGGCTCCCGCCTCTCGATACCAGGCCAGCATCGCGAACTTGTCAACCGTTCCGATCAGCAGGGTCGGAGGTGACTCGTAGATGTCCTCGTCGATGACCAGGACAGGTAGAGGTCTCTCGCGTGTCGCGAATCCGCAGCGCCGCTCGGGGCAAATGAGCTTCACTGTGTGCGTTCGATCTCCGGGCCGCAAGGAAACCCGCCGGTAACCGAGACGACCCTCCTCATCGAGGGCCGTGCCGCACCATGGACAGGTGAGGAGTTGGAATGGATTCTCAGCGCGGCCATCACCATTTGCCAGCTTGTTCAGTATCTCAACGGCGTTACTGCGCCGATTGGGAGTCAGTTTACTTCCCACCCAGAGACCAATACTGAAAGGCGTGCCCCCCAACTCAGCGGGACTCTCGGCTCGCAACGACTCACAGGCGCAGAGCAAGGCGCTGGCACGCTGAAACTGCTGTGCCGTCAGGAGACGTAGCGTATAGCGCATCAGGACGGCGCAGCCGGCGTTCGAGGGTCGCTCCAGTCGACGGAGGAACATCACGTAGGAGGCCAATCCCAAATACGCTTCGGTCTTGCCGCCGCCGGTTGGAAACCAGATCAGGTCGACGATCTCCCGGGTCTCAGTTCCTTCCTCGGCGAAGGCCGTCAAATTCATCAAGATGAACGCGAGCTGGAAGGAACGCCAGTAGCCGGTGACATGGTGACCATCGCGGCGCGACCGATAGGATTCCGGTAACTCCTCCCAGGGCTCATCCAGCAAACGCCTCGATCGCTGATAATGATACTGCTGCATCAACATCGCTCGGTTGGCGAGCATAAAGGCTTGCCGAGCCAGGGGCTGGCGCTCGAGTAACTCAACCCCGCGCTCCATGCGGTCAAGAGCCTTTCGGCATAAATCGAGGTGGCGGCGCGCTGTTGCTCGGAAACTCTCGCCCAACTTTTGCACCTCGACTTGCCGCCGGTCGATCCACTGCTCATAATCGATCGTGAGATTTCGGAGCAACCCCGGAATTGTCGACTCTGCTCCCCCGTCGGCCTCGCGGCTCAGAACCTCCATGCTCAACCAGGCTTCGCTCCCGGGCATCGGCTCGAGGGGCAGCACTTTCGAAGCCGGAATGATGCTCGTGACGATTCTGTCCGTCCGGCCGTCGTGGTCGACGCCCCAATCGGCGGCGCAGCCGTGACCGCGAGCGAAGGTCCGGCGATTGCGGTAAAGGAGCGCAAGGGACTCAGCCTCAAGATCATCCAGCGGCCGATGGGCTGGTGGCAACTCGCAGAACGGCAGGCTGTCCGGAAGGCCCGTCACCTCGAAACCGACCTGGTAGAAGCAATCCTTGGCGAAGACAGGTCTGTCCCTTTGACCGGGCGTTTCATTATAGAGGGAGACCGTCACCAGCCGGGCTCCATCGCTCAGCTTGCGGGCCACCACCTGCAAGCTCAACCGACCGGGTGCCAGCCTAAAAGTTTGACTGTGCAGTCGGGCATCATTGAGCTTCAAGCGCTGCGCCTCAAGGGCGAGAGGCTCTCGCACCCACTCCGTCGGCTCGTAGCCGTTAGGTTTCGCCGGCGCCTTTCGCGATCGGTAAACCGCAGCGTACGGAGTCACGATCAGGTCGTTCTCTCCGGGGGCCAGCATGCAGGTCAGACCGACCGCCGATGGCTGATAGGCGTTGGCGAGGAGGATCGGCTCGTCGGAAGAGGGCTCGTCGGAGGAGACCTCATCGCCGCCATGCGGCGGCTTGGTGAGAGCGTCCTCGGCCGTTGTCCATTCGTCGTCTGCTTCGGGAGCATCAGGGGCACTTGCTGAGGTGGACTCCTCAGCATCCTCTTCTTCGCCCACGCGGCCATCATCCGGATCTGTGATCTGCTGGGCCGGGAAGAGCACGCCGGCGATGTAGCGACTGGTCGGCGGGTCAGTGAGTACTTCCGGCTCGTCGTCTGCCGGGCCATACAACTCCCGTTTCAGAAACCTGATCAGCGACTCCCGAATCTCTTCTCGTGGCTCCATTCTACGGCTCCAACAGTCGGTTCGCGACGCTCCGTGGAATCTGGGTGATCTTTTCGTCGACCAGCTCAACCCGCACCAACGCCAGATCGCCTTCGATCCGAACCTTGGGTAGCCCTCCGAGCGCCGCCTCCTCTGCGCCAAGTCGCTTCAGAATCAGCTCCGCCAAGCGCCTGCGGGCCGTGAAGTGAGCGTTCCGAACCTTCGCGATCGCAGCTTTGCATCTCTCAAGATTGGCCTTGAAGTCCGGAAAGCCGGTAACCGCGGCGATGGCTTCCAGATCCCCACGGTAGGCGTTTTGCGGCGCGATCAGGTCTTCGCTGCGCAGCCATTGACCGATCGTCTGAGCGTGGCGGCGACAACCCGTGGCGGCCAGTTGGTCACGCAACTGTTCGACCGTCAGCCCTTGTTCTGAGACGTATTGCCTCAGGACCTTTTGCCACTGAGTTGCCTGGTCGCGGTCACCCTCTGCCAACTGACGATCCGCCGCGCTGCGGATTACATCGCGATCGGCACTGGTGGGTAGCAACAGAACGTCCCCCGGTCGCAGCTCGGCGACAGTTCTCTCCTCGACCTCCGGTTCAGCGGTGCTGCTCGTCCGTTCGAGGAGTGCTGTGACGACCGCGAGCCTGCGATGAGGGCTGAGGAAGGCGAACCGCTCGTCGGTGAAGAGCACCAAGCACACATCGCACTTTGGCCCAGAATCGACTGTTGTCGTGGCGCTGCGGAGAGCGGTGACGCGGCGGCTGAAAACCTCACACCAGTCCATCGCCTCGAGATCCTGGACTGCCGGGGGCTCAGCCTGACTGATGGCAGGTCCCGGTCTCCCCGGCGGTTTCCATGAGATCGCCGGGAAGATCGCTTGCCTCGACATCGGTGGACGGCGCCGCTGTCGACCTCTCTCCAGCGACCCCACCAGGGTGCGATACCAGCGCAGCTCGATCGGATACAGCAAGAGAGTCAGCCGGTCCGCAATCGGCGGGTGAAGTAACCGAATCATCGGAGCTCTTCCCAGCCAACCGACGATCGTCGCGCCGGAGTCAAAGCCATCTTCAGGGACCTCGTCCGGCGTGAGTACCTTGTCGGGAGCCAGCCCAAAGGCGGAGAGGATCTCTTCCCGCTCTCGATCGTGCCTGACGATCACAGACACGGCGGGCTGCTGGACCAGCAGCGCTTCGAGGCGTCTCGCCCGGGGACTACCCTGAGCTATCACGTCCAGAGTGTGATGGCATTCTCGGCACAAGCTTCGAATCGCCTGGCGCTCCTCATCGATTAGCCAGATGCCGGAGCCACAGCTCTCCAACTGCGCGAGCCGCTCCTCGTGAAGCCTGAGACGATCGCCTACTAATGATCCACGGTTCTCGAGTCGCAGGAGATCATTGAAAGCAGACCAGCCAACTGCGAGCGCCTGTGAAAGCTCATCGGGAAGATCGCTCCACGATCCCGGACGAGGTCTTGCAGACGCTGGAGGGCCTCAAAGACCTCGGAGAGACCCGACTCTTCGATCTCCTCGATCGTGGGATTGACCGAGGTAAGCCGGTGGATTCTTCGGTCATACCGGGCCAACAGGCTCGGCGCCGGCTGTAAGGCTGGCCAGACCAGTTGCTGTAGCTCGTCCTTCGACCACTCCCAGAAGACGAAGCCGCGCTCGTGAAGAGCTTCGATGGCGCGCTGCTCGACCTCGTCGCTGATTGCCAGGATCGGAGACGGCGTCCGAAGAATGGTTTCCAAGCCTGCAAAGCGGCCAGCATTGACGCCACGGAGATCGAGGATGACCAGGGCTACCTGAGCAGAATTATCCGCAACGATCTCAGCAGCGTCAGCGAGGTCCGGCACTACGAGCAGAACAGGCTCTGTCAACGAGGAAAAGCGGGGCGACCAGATCGTCGTCGGTCCGTCTACGAGGGTCACATGGCCGATTGGGAAGCAATCCCGGATTGGCAGGCCGCAAAGGTGGATGCTCGTGGCCAGGCGCCGCGCCCGCCCGGCCGGCGTCACCAGGATGACGCGCCTGCCGATCCTGTTAGCCTGTCTGGGGTGTTCCAGATGGAAGAGATACTCGATCGGGCTCAGGCGCCCCGTGCTCTTTTCCCATCGGCATGGGACCGGACCCTGTGGCCGCTCCCGCGGCGCTGCAGCTGTCAGCCGCTGAAGGTGCTCGACCGGCAGCCATTGCGCTCTCGAGCGCCCAGCTCGGTCCCAGTAGCGAAGAACGATCCAGCGCTTGCTAGCGCATTCGACGAAGCCGTCAAAGTGAGCATAGCCGTCGTTGTCTACGCAGACTGTCCCGCCCTTCTCGAAGGCGATCGGAGAGTCTTCGGACAGCAGCCAGCCCTGGAGCACGCCAAGTGATGCCATCAACCCGACCATAAACGGCGTCGGTCCAACCGATGGCAGGATGAGAGCTGTTCGCATCGCGCTTCCGTTGCCTCGCAACGCCGGGCAAGCGAGGGCCGCGTTGACGGTCAGGAACTCCGATGCTGTGTGCCCACCTTGGTCGTCATGGAAAACTAGGTTGTTGAGAAAGGGCCAAGCCTCCGCCGTGGCGTCGAGCAGGTCGAGCCATGGTGCGAAGTCTGGATTGAGAATGTCAACGACCGTATTGACAGCGAAGGCGTCATCCAGGAGGCCGACCAGCCCGAGGCGGTCCTCGATTGCGTCATCCTTTTCGATGACATAGCTGAGTGCGGCGCGGGACCATGCCCGGTGCTCGGCGGCCGTATCTTGTGCGCCGAGAACGCCGGTCAGGACCTCAATGTTCCGCAGGAGTCGGCCGAATATACCAGACCCCCGCAGTCCGCTGTGGGCCTCCTGAAAATCTGCTGCTCCCCGCAGAAGGTCATGGTCGGAGAGAAGTGGCTGCTCGACGAAGGCGAGTAGAACATCTTCCGCCTGCTGTCTATCCCGACGGCTCAGGGAGTAGGGCTTATAGGTGCTCGGTCGCTCCAGCACCTTTCGAATCTCATGTGCTACTAAGTCGGCGAGGAATGCGGCGGCCTGGACGCCGCCGAGGTCAGCGATGCTCGTGCTCTCGTCGGCGAGCCTCTGTGCCACGAATGCCAGGACGCCGCGGACTCGCCTTCGTGCCGCATCGTCCAAGGCTTGGCGCAGGAAGTCACAAAGAGCAGCAATCTCGCGATTGAGGATTTCGACGAAGCCATAACGGGAGCGCACCCGCGCGACTGCCGCCGAGGCTTGCTGCATCAGCGCGGCGTCCTCCGATACCTCCACATCGCTGACCCTCTCGAGTTCTTCGAGAAGAGACTCGCGGTCAGCGTAGGTCAGCATCTTCATGGTATGCACCCGCAGGCGATCTTGGTTTCAGATAGTCTGACCATAGATCAGAAATCTTAGATGTTGGAAAAAGCCTACAGGAGGATGTGAGTGGGCGCAACCCTACTATCCTGGAGGGTACCGGGTAGCACTGTGAGCATCCCTGGCCCATCCGGGCAGGTTCAAGGCGCTCTGTGAGTCTCTACGGGCGGTCGCCGACGGGGAGGTCGACCACGTGCTCCTTGAGGCGCCAGATGACGTGTCGGCGGTAGCGCTCGCCGCGGAGAGCGCCCGGCCGTCGAGGAGGCTGGGGTCCAAGTGCCGGGGGAGCGATCCCGCCGAGTTGTGCTGGCTCCTGACCGCTCCTGACCACTCCTGACCAGGTTCACTTGACAGACTTTGGCCTCGCCAGACAGGGTGTTTCCATGGACACAACAGCTCAATCTGCCAAGGCTCCGGGTGACCGCAATCCCGATAGCACCGAAGCACCTCGCGGCGCGGAAGAGTGGATGGATGATCTGGCCGTTCTTGATGCTTGGACGTCGTCTCTGGTGAGCGTTCGAGGACGGTCGCAAGCTACCGCCAAGAGATACCGGCGGCTTGTGGAACGGCTGCTCGAGGATGTGGGGCAGCCGATTGCGCAGCTCGATCAGAGGTTGATCGAGAGGCATCTGCGGCGTCTGCACGTGGCGGGGTGCGGGGAGAGTGTTCGCCGCGGGGTGGTCGTGGCGATCCGCTCTCTCGGAGAGTGGTGCCTGGCGCACGGGATCATCGAGAGCAACCCGGGCGCCTCGTTGTCGGGACCGCGGCCCTACCGGCGGGAGATCAAGGTGCTGACCGTCGCTGAGGTGGGCTGTCTGCTCTGGGGGGACTCGCCGGGGGCGCTGCCGCGGGATCCTCTGGAGATGCGGAACCGGGTGCTGCTGGGGGTCTCCTATATGGCGGGGCTGCGGGCGTCGGAGATCGGTCCTCTGGAGGCGGAGGGGGTGGTGTGGCACGAGGCTGGCCAGATCTTCAGCATTCTGGTGCGGCGGGGGAAGGCCTCGGGCCAGGATGTCCGACTGCCGCTGGACCGTCCGGTCTCCCGGATGCTCGGGGCATGGCTGGCGGTCCGGCCGGCGGGACGGTTTCTGTGGGGGCGGCCACTGACGCGGGGGGCGGTGCGCAACATCTTTCTCGATCGTTGTGCGGAGGTAGGGATCGGGGCGTCGGGGCGTAGGCTATCGCCGCACATCCTTCGTCACAGCGTCGCCACCCACCTGCTGCAGGAGGGTGTGGACATCCGCCAAGTGCAGCTTCTTCTGCGACACCGGTCGATCGCGACGACGGAGCTGTATCTGCATGCGGATGTCGATCGGCTGGGGTCGGTGTTGATCCGGAAGAGTCCGCTGGAGCGGGGGCGGCGGAAGAAGGTGGCTCCGTTGCGGCCGGCGCTGGAGCAACTGCTTGGGGAACTCCAGGGGCTGGGGCGTCCCACCTAGAGCGGACGGACGGACACGGACGGACACGGACTGGCACGGACGGGACACGGATGTCGCCTGCCCGGAGCCTCGCCCCGACCGAAAAGCCGGACTGACCAAAACTCACATTCTGATCAGTGACTTTTCCGCCCGGGCGGCGACGCGGAAGTGCTTGGCTGAAAGTGATTTAGCCGCGCTGATCCGTCGCCGCCTCCCCCGCGCGGGCGGCACACATGGCGAAAACGAAACTAGTTCCGTTTTTTGAGGCGAGCAAAAGCCCGCCGGGCTTGCGTTTGCTCGATGTCAGCCGGGTGCGTTTCCTGGTTTAAACCTGCGTAGAAAAGCAGTCACGGGAAGGGGGTTTGGACGGGGGCGGGTGGGTGGAGGCGCCGCGGCTGGCGCGGACGAGCACGAGACGCCGTCAGGCGGCTCGCGCGCAGCGCGACAAGACGCGGCGCCGTGGGGCGGGTGGGTCCGCGGGCGGGCG